>Ga0081539_10006400_pt1 | contig 11324 bp, 9 predicted proteins | sample TabmetS4T2R2_FD_71023 | JGI IMG/M metagenome (GOLD analysis project Ga0081539, IMG submission 71023) | Tabebuia heterophylla rhizosphere microbial communities from the University of Puerto Rico - S4T2R2 | ecosystem: Host-associated > Plants > Roots > Rhizosphere ...
CCCGCGCTTGCGAGACGGATAGGAGTATCAGCCGCTGAAATAACTTTAGCGGTCAAGGAAGCGGATGCGTTCCCAAAGCCTAACCTCAACCTTCAACGCCCATCCACTACCCATGTAATCATATACCTTATTACTACTCACCCCTTGACATTCTTCATAGGGGTTAGGCCTTATCGCTGGCCAACATAAAGATTCCCCACCACGCAACCGCGCCCGCATAGGATGCCGCGCTCAAGTAAGACGTGCGCTGCCGCATCGCGATATGCAGAATACGAGTCCGAAGGCTTGCTGGCGTAAAGCCAATCGAGAGATCCGGAGCGAAGCTGCGCGTCAGTACGGGAGGAGAGTACCGAGCGAACTTGAGCCAGCACCGCAGGCGAATACCGCGGAGCAACGTTGGCCAGTGCTGCGGGCTGTGAGAACGTGAAGACGCGATCTCGGCTGGCAACGATGAGCTGCCGGGCGCGACGCTGCCCAGACTCGCTGTAGTCAAGGCCATGCTCGCGGTGTAGTGCGCCCTCCAAGAATGGCGCTTCCACACAGACCAAGCGCGACGAACCGTTGCGTCCGTCGCGAATCGTGATCAGCACGTAGTTGGGCGCCGTGCTGTCATTAGCTATGGCTGCGCGGAACATCGCATCGGTGTAGCGGGATTGCTGCTCGGCGTGCGCCTGAAGGACCGCAATGAGAATCAACAACGCGCAACGAGTGAGACAACGCATGGGCCTAACGAGGCACAAGATCAGCGACCGCGAGACCTGAGAGACTCCCGCGGCGGACAACGGGTGAATGGCAAACACTCAAAGCACACATGTCGAGCTATCTCGCGGTTCGCTGCATCGCCTAGTTAGGTCTCTTGGGCCGCCTGATCGAGCGCCCCGACCTCAAAGATGTCTTCGACCGGATGCCCTGCAAGTTTCGCTGCGGCCGCGAGATGGTTCGGGGCATGGATGAGGAGCATGTCCACGCCGGCGACAAGCTCCTCTGGAGTGAAGCGCTCCGGAAAGAGGTGCACCGCAAGCACGAACGCAGCATCCGAAGCCCAGTCGACGAGATGAAACGCGATCTCTCGCGCAACGTCTGGCGGGTAGTCCGCGGACAGCGCACGTGCCAACGTGTCGCGTGTCTGCTGAGCATCCGGCTCTCTGAGGCGAGTGGCGCGGTCGGCGAACAGCTCACTGAGCAATGCATCAACTTTCTGGCGGAAGGAATCATGTGCGCTACTCACGAGTGACGTAGAGACCTAACGAGAATTAGACGAAAGTTCGTCTTTAAAGGCGAACATTTTTTCGCCTATCACGGGACGGGTGGGGTTCTTCATTGATGTTTTCGTCGATCGGGCTGCGGATGGCAGTCAGCTCAATCTCGTCCGGTTAGGCCTCTAGGTTTCATTCGGGATCGCGCAAAAACTTTAGGTCGATGACGGCCGACTCACCCGTGGCGAGTGTGACTCGGCCCCAGCCGCCACCTGCCAAGTACGGTTTGAATGCGGCGAAGTCGACCTCCAGGCCGCCAACCATGAGTGTAGCCGGTATAGTGAGCGTAACCTCGGGACCGACCTTGCTCGATGCGCCGACACGCCAGGGACCTTTGGGATCGTCGCCGACTTCGAGTATCGCCGGGGGCCAAAAGGAACCGTCTGGCAGCTGAACACCTTGAATGCTAACCGTGGGGGCAACAGGTACCTTTTCGGAGATGTTCGTGAACGTGTAGTCGCCAGACAACTGGTCATGGTCTCGGCTAGCGGATAGAAGCTCCAGTCGACGCTCGTCTGCAGTCGCCCTCGAAAAACAGTGTGTCTCGCCCTTGGTCCAAGAGAGGCGTTCGGGATGCGGCGTCGACTGGCCTTTGCCAACCGAAGTCGCACCCGTCGCAGCCAGCACCCAGATGATGAGACGCTTCATAGGCCTAACCAGTAGTCGGTCGGAAAATCCCGCCTTTTTTTGCGGGATTTTCCGGTCTAACCGGGCTTGCCTCCTGTGGCGGGGAACGGTAAGAGCCGGATTCATGAACCCCGTTTTAGAGGCGGAGCCGCGCCCCGGCAAGAAAAAAAGCTGCTCGATCAGATGCGCGACGCCATGCGTCTGAAGCATTATTCGATTCGAACGGAACGATCTTATTGCGACTGGGTGGAGCGCTTTATCCGTTATCACCAAATGCGCCATCCACTGGAGATGCGCGAAGCCGAGGTGACGGACTTTTTGACGCATCTGGCCCGCGACGGTGGCGTCGCCGCCTCGACTCAAAACCAGACGCTCAGCGCGCTGCTCTTCCTCTATAAGGCTTCCTCAATAAGGAGGTGTAGGCAGGAGCAGATCGGCTGGCCGGGGAAGTTCGAGCGGGCGAAGAGCGCCGCGGCTGCCGGTGGCTTCTAGGGCGGGATGAGATGAATAAGCTCTTTGCCTATCTCCTCGGGTTCTCGAGCCCTTTGAACGAGATCTGAGGCGGAAACGATTGCGCGGCCGAACTGTTCAGGCCCGAGGCTTGTGTTACGCGTTTCAGGCGAAAGCGTCCCTTGCCGGACAGGGTGGCCAATGGAATAAACACGCGCGCATTTATGACTCCGGTAAAAATCTGGCTCGGTTATCCGTATCCCCTCGGCGCCACCTGGCTCGGCAATGGCGTTAACTTTGCCATCTTCTCCGAAACGGCGGCCTCGGTCGATCTCTGTCTTTTCGATTCGCCCGATGCCCAACAGGAAAATATCCGCGTCCCGATGACGGAACACACCGATATGGTGTGGCACATTTTTCTACCCGACGCGCGCCCCGGCCAACTCTACGGCTATCGTGTCTTCGGGCCGTACGATCCGGAACGCGGGCAGCGCTTCAACAGTTCCAAGCTGCTGATCGATCCGTATGCGAAAGCGATTTCGGGCAGAATCAATTGGGCGGACGAAATGTTCGCCTATGTCGTGGGCGACCCGGGCGACGACCTGACGCGCGATTTCCGGGACGATGCCTGGGGAATGCCCAAGGCGGTGGTGATCGATAATTCGTTCGATTGGGGCGACGACCGTCCGCCGCGCATCCCGCTGCACAATTCGATCATTTACGAGATGCACACCAAAGGGTTCAGCCAGCTCAACCCTGCGCTGCCGGCGGAGGTCCGCGGCACCTTTGCCGGGCTCGGGCATACTACCTCGATCGAGTATCTGAAAACGCTCGGCGTGACGGCGGTGGAATTGTTGCCGATCCATCATCACGTCAACGACAAGGCGCTGGTGGACCGCGGTCTGAAGAATTACTGGGGCTACAACACGATCGGTTTTTTTTCCCCCGACGCGAACTATTCCTCGAGCGGTGCTCTGGGGGAACAGGTGAGGGAGTTCAAGAGCATGGTGCGCAATCTTCATGCGGCGGGGATCGAGGTGATCCTGGACGTGGTTTACAATCATACTGCGGAAGGCAATCACCTCGGGCCGACGCTTAGCTTCCGCGGGATTGATAACCAGGCTTATTATCGTCTCCTGCCTGACGAGCCGCGTTTCTACCTCGATTTCACCGGCACGGGAAACACGCTCAATCTCCTGCACCCGCGCACCCTCCAGCTGGTGATGGACAGCCTGCGTTACTGGGTGCTGGAAATGCATGTGGACGGGTTCCGCTTCGATCTGGCCTCGACCCTGGCGCGCGACGCGCACGGGGTGAACAAGCTCCACGCTTTCTTCGAGATCATTCACCAGGACCCGGTGCTCTCACAGACCAAGCTGATCGCCGAGCCGTGGGATGTGGGTGAAGGCGGTTACCAAGTGGGCAATTTCCCTATCCTTTGGGCGGAGTGGAACGGGAAATACCGCGACACGGTGCGCAGTTTCTGGAAAGGCGACGAGGGCCGGATCGGGGAGTTGGCCTACCGGTTAACGGGCAGCCCGGATCTTTATCAGCATAGCGGGCGGCGGCCCTACGCGAGCATCAATTTCGTTACCGCGCACGACGGGTTCACCCTGAACGATCTCGTGAGCTACAATGAGAAACACAACGAAGCCAATGGCGAAGAGAACCGCGACGGCGACAACAATAATCACTCCTGGAATTGCGGCGTGGAAGGGCCGACCGATGACCCGGCAGTTTTGCAGTTGCGCCGGCAGCAACGCCGGAATTTTCTCACCACGCTCTTTCTTTCCCAGGGCGTGCCGATGCTCACGGCGGGTGACGAATGGGCACGCACTCAGCAGGGCAACAACAACGCCTATTGTCAGGATAACGAAATCAGCTGGCTTAACTGGGAGCACACCGAGGAACAGAAGGCGCTCTTCGAGTTCACGAAAAATCTCATCCAGCTCCGGCGCGATCATCCCATCTTTCGACGCCCGAAATTTTTCCAAGGGCGCCGGATTCGCGGGTCGGAGATCAAGGACGTGATGTGGTTCAACCCGGGGGGCAACGAGATGAGCGACGAGGAATGGAACTCGCCCTTTGTCCGTTGTCTCGGCGTCCTTCTCAGCGGCGACACGATCGATGTCCAGAGCTTCAAAGGCGAACCGATTCGCGACGAGACGTTTCTCCTTCTCATCAACGCGCATCACGAGCCGCTGCAATTTGATTTGCCCGGGCAGGAGCACGTTACCTGGCAGTGCATCCTCGATACCGCCTCGGCGGAGGGTTTTCTCAAAACGCCGAGCGATCACGTTTCGGGCGACGACATCGAGATCAAGGGCCGGGCGAGCATGTTGCTCAAACTCATTGTGGGCTCGACCAGGCAGGCCCGGCATGAGTCGTGGAAGAAACGGCAATTCGAACCGCCGCACGACAGTAAGGAAACGAAAGCGCGGCCCCGAGCGGCCGAAAAATCCGCGCCGGAGGAAACTCCAGAACCGGAAAAAGAAAATGACGCAGCGGAAAAAGCGCCGTCGAAGGCCTAACTGCACCCGGCCGACAAGGCGATCGCTTTATTGACCGGCCACGAGAAAAATAACTGAACAACCCGGAAAAGATTGGACCGAATTGTGAGGCTGGATACTGCCGAGAGAACAGAAACGAAAATTCAGCCCGGCCCACTGCGGTCCCGGGAAACGATTCTTAAACAATGACAGCAACATCCCTAGTCGTCGTCGCCGATCGAGGCGAAGTGAAAGCATACCGGGTGGACCAAACCCCAAACCGGGGACCTAGCCTGCAACTGGTCCGGGCCTTCGATATTACTGAGGCGCACGGCCGCTACGACGACAAGTTGACCGATCAGGCCGGCCGCTTTCCGATAAGCGACGGCAATCCGCGCCACGCCAACGCCATCGCCGAGAGGACGGCGCTGGAGAACGAAACCGAGCGGCGGATTTGCAAGATGCTGGCAGAACAAATCGCGCAGGTCGTCCAACAAGAAGCGCCTGAGGGCTGGTCGTTTGCCGCGCCCGGCAAGATTTACAACAGCATCGCCGAGCAACTCCCGCCGGCTGTGCGCAACCGCATCGTCGAGCACGTCAAGAGCGATCTAGTGAAGATCGAGCCGATTAAATTGCAGACCCATTTCCGCTCGCTTCAGCCGATCTAAACGCTAGCGGCATAATCGGGCATGCAATTACCGGTAGGAATCTCGTATCGCGGGGTGGAAAAATCGGACCAGCTCGAAGCACTCATCCGCAGCAAAGCCGCCCGACTCGATCGTTTTTGCGATCACATCAGCCGCTGCGATGTCGTGGTTGAGCATCCGAACCAGGCGCAGCATTCCGGCAATCCGTTCCGTGTGCGGATCGATGTGACCGTTCCGCCGGGTCACGAGCTGGTGGCCGATGAGCGCCCGGCGGCGCATGACATGCACGAGCCCTTGAGCAAGGTGATTAATGACGCCTTCAAGAGCATGGAGCGTCAGCTCAAGACTTTGGCGGAAAAACAGCGGCACGAATAGTGGAGCGAGGGTAATGGTTTTTCCGTCGCAACTGCAAATGGGTTAAGAACTTTCGGTCGCGTGTCCCTGGCTGGTTGCTTGCTTCGTATGGGAGCCGACCTCGGCATCCGCCGGGCGCGATCAAAAAATTGCGAGTTAATCCAACTTTTCCCTTCCCAGTAAGGCAGACATTTTGTAGGATGGGCCCGTTTCAGTTGGACGAAAAAATGAGTCGAGGCAGAAGCGGGGGCAAAATCGAGTCAACCACAAGGATAGCTTAACGATTCACCCGAACAGGTGCCCCGTAAGAGACTCAAATGAGGAAGATGGAACTATGAAACTTAAAAATTGGTCGGCGCAGATTCTCGCGATTCTCAGCCTATTGCTGCTTTCCGGAACGGTTGCCCCAGCCGGAACCATCAATATCCTGCAAACCTTCGATTATCCTTTTCTGCCGAACGCTACCGCAACCCTGCCACAGAAGATTAGTGACCAGGGAGACCTGGTAGGCACGGTAATGGACGCCGACGGACAGGCGGTGGCTTTCATCTACAAGTTTCGAATCGGCCGATTTTCCAACCCGATCAAGGAGCCTAACGACACCGGGAACGTGACTCAGGGCCGGGGGATTAACAACTTGCGGAGGGTTTGCGGCGAATATTTGAACGCAACTGATGGCACCTTTCACGGTTATAAGTTGTTCCATCCCGAGTTCGCTGAGTTTGATGTCGCCAACGCGGTGAACACCTTTCTTTTGGGAATTAACAATGCCGGCGACCTGGCGGGGTCTGTAACTCTGAGCGATGGGAGCCACTTAGGTTTTATTAGCGTGCGCCAAAGGGTCACAATGTTCCAGGTGCCCGACGCGATCGCGACGTTTGCTTATCAGGTAAATACCGCAGACAAGATCGTTGGTTATTACACGGACGCGAATGGGCTGAACCACGGATACACCCGCGATACCGATGGTACCTTGACCTATCCAATCGATGTAGCTGGTGCGACCGAAACGCTCCTGCTTGGAAATAATGATTCAAACTGGACGGTCGGAAGATATACGGATGCGCTCGGCGTGACTCACGGGCTCTACTACCTCACGTCCGACACCATTTCGACCTATGATTATCCGGGGGCAACCTTTACCTCAATTAATGGCATCAATGTGCAGGGAACGCTCGTTGGGCATTACGTCGACACCGCTGGCCTGGCTCATGGATTCATCGGCAAGCTAAGCCCGGGAGGCACGAGCAGCTTCCCCTTGCCGGCGGCACCAGCCAAAGCTAACCAGGGGGCACCCTTTAAAACGAAAATCGGAGAACCGACCCTGTAATCGCGGACGGTTTTCCTCCGTTACTCAAAAGTTAATCAGGCCGGAGCGCCGCCCAAAGCGCCGGGCAGAGGCGGGGTGACATCCGGGGCCACCACGACCTGTTTGGGCGGTTTCTCGGGACTCAATTTGCTCCCGTCGGAGGCGGGGCTGGGAGGTGGATTCATGAGGTGGCCGTGCTCGATGATTTCCTTGATTTGCGAGCCGTCAAGGGTCTCGTATTCGAGCAGGGCTTTGGCGATGACTTCGAGCTTTTCGCGATTGGCGGTAAGGAGGTTTTTCGCCTTAGCGTAAGCGTCGTCCACCAGTCGGCGCACTTCGCGGTCGATCTGTTCGGCGGTCGCTTCGCTGTAGTCGCGCGAGCGCGAGATGTCGCGCCCGAGAAAGACGTAGTCCTCGTGTTCGCCGTACTCGACCATCCCCATCTTTTCGCTCATGCCCCATTCGCAAACCATCTTGCGGGCGAGCCGGGTGGCCATTTGGATGTCGCCGCGGGCTCCGCTCGTCACATCGCCAAAAACAAGTTCTTCCGCCACTCGTCCACCCATGCTCACGACAAGGCTGTCGACTAACTCGTTGCGTCGCTGGGTGTATTTGTCCTCGACCGGCAGCCACATGGTCGAACCTAACGACGGCCCTCGTGGGATAATGGTGACTTTGTGGAGCGGTTCGGTGTTTTCCAGAAGCTCGAGCAAGAGGGCGTGCCCGGCTTCGTGATAAGCGGTGTTGGTTTTTTCTTTCTCGCTCAGGGCGAGGCTGCGCCGCTCCTTGCCCCAGCGGACTTTGTCGCGCGCTTCCTCCAACTCGGAAAGAGTGATGCCCCGCAGGCCGCGACGGGCGGCGAGAAGCGCGGCTTCGTTGATCACGTTGGCCAGTTCGGCGCCCGAATAACCCGGAGTGCCGCGCGCGACGACCGCGAGGTCCACCCCCTCGGCCAGTTTCACTTTCTTCGCGTGGACGCGCAGGATTTCTTCACGGCCTTTGACATCGGGGAGGTTGACCGTGATCTGGCGATCGAATCGGCCCGGCCGGAGCAGCGCAGGATCAAGCACATCGGGCCGGTTGGTCGCCGCGATGATGATGACGCCTTCCTGGGTGTCGAAGCCGTCCATCTCGACGAGAAGGGCGTTGAGGGTCTGCTCGCGTTCGTCGTGGCCGCCGCCGACGCCGTGGCCGCGATGACGGCCGACCGCGTCGATCTCATCGATGAAAATGATACAGGGGGCAGATTTTTTTCCCTGCTCGAACATGTCGCGCACCCGGCTCGCACCGACGCCGACGAACATTTCGACAAAGTCGGAGCCGCTGATGGAGAAAAATGGCACGTCGGCTTCGCCGGCGATGGCACGGGCGAGCAGAGTCTTGCCGGTCCCGGGCGGGCCGACCAGAAGCACACCTTTAGGAATGCGGCCGCCTAACTTTTGGAACTTCTTCGGGTCACGCAGGAACTCGACCAGCTCCTGGACCTCGTCCTTCGCCTCCTCGACGCCGGCCACGTCGCGGAAGGTGATCTTGTTCTTGTCCCGGGCGAGCATGCGCGCTTTCGATTTACCGAAATTGAGCGCCCCCTTCCCGGCCATGCGAATCTGCTGGCGGAAAAGGAAATAGAGAATGAGAAGAAAAATCGCGATCGGGATAAACCCGACTACGGCCTGGGCAAGGAAATTCGATTCGGTCCGGATTGCGATCGGGACGCCGGCGGAGGCGAGTTTTTCCTGTAAGTCGGTCGTGAAATTAAGATAAACCGTGGTGTGAAACGGCACCTGTTGCTCGGGCGCGTTGCCTACGCCCGGCCGGGTATAGGCGCCGCGGATCGTCTGGGTGGGCCGACCTTCCTCGACGACGAGCCGAAGCGGATACTTCGGATCGTTCACGATTTGTTTGTGCGCGAGCAGGTCGAGGAATCGATTATAGGGCACGTCCTCCTCGGTCGTGTAACCGGCGCCGCCGCGAAACAACACCGCCAACCCGATCAAGGCAAGCGCGATGGCAAAGAGGATGACGCCGCGCCAATTAAAGTTTGGGTCGCCGCCCCGCTTGCTCTCTTTCTGAGAATTGCGCTCTGGCTGAGCCATGGAAAATGCTACCCTGAGAAGAACAGGAACGCGAAAAATATCATGAGGCCCGAGGCATTGCAAAAAACGAGGAGCAGGAGGCGGGCCGCTCGATTGCGCCCGAGCGCCTCGGGAATTATTCTGCTTCTCCTGATCTGATGCCCGAACCCGTCTCTAGCTTCGCCGACAAAATCGATCGCGCCGTTCAACGTGTCACCCCCTTCGCTTATCGTTTACGGAGGCGCGGACGCCTCTGGATGCGTCGGGCGATGCGCCGCCCCCGGAGCGTGGCGGAAGGGCCGAACCTGCTCCCGGTGCTGATTCAGGTGCTGGCCAGTTTTTCCAAGGCGGACGGCGTGCTTCTGGAGGAGGAAATCGACTCGTCGTTGGGCTTTCTCCGCTACGACTACCCGGAGGCGGTTTATTCGGAGCTGCGCAAGCTCTTTCGCCAGGCGCTTTACGAGCAGCAGGACCTCTCGGCGATCGCGCAGAAACTGGCTTCATCGCTCAGCGCTGACCGCAAGATCATGCTCGGCGTTCAACTCTACGACCTGATCTCGCAGGCCGGGCTGAAGCAGGACCAGGTGGTTGCCTTTTACTCTTTCATGTCGCAGCTCGGGATGGCAGCGCAGGCGATCGACATCGTCTACCAGCTCAATGCTTCGGAGGACCAGGATCACGAGGTTTATCAGCGCGGCGCTTCCCCGCTGGAAATGATCTCCTTCGGGCCTAACGGCGAGTCGGATGTCATCCTGAAGAGCCTTTCCGATCATGACCGCCTCCTCGCCTTTCGCTATCACGATCTCATTCTCTTGAAAAACTACAGCACCCAGCCGGTCTCGGTCCGCGGGCGCCCGCTCGTCCGCGGCGGTTTTTGCCGCATCTATCCCGGCCAACGGGTAATGATCGGCGACGACGTTCTTACGTTTCAGGATTTGGCGATCTACTTCAACGCGAAGAAAAACGTCTCGATGCCGCAGATTTTCGTCCGGGTGAACAAGGACTCGGACGAAGTCGATCTCGAGCGTTCGCGGACGCGGGACAGCGCGCTCGAGGTAACCTTTGGCCTCAAGGTGAGGGTGAAAGCCTTGCGCAACGTCGGCGCTACGCTCAATGGCGTGCTCCTCAAAGCCAACACCGAAGTCGAAGCCGCGCTTAACGATCGGATTGTTTTTCAAAACGATACCGAGCTGGACCTGGCCGATCTCCGGCGGCGGGCGCGGGCATTAGGCGGGCGCTTTCAGCTCAAGGCTTCCAAGAGCGAGTATCTCGTCTCGAACAATCCGAGCCTGCTCGAGGCGGACGACATTCTCCTCTCGCCCGGCACGGCGGGCGACGTTCTCCTGAAGATTTCCTGCGATTACGACAAACGCGTGGGCCAGCTCGAAGTGCTCGAGGCGGATCGCCCGATCATGGTCGGCGACACGCCGGTGCGAACGCACGCCACGCTTCAGGATGGCGACACGATCAAAATCGACATCGGGCAGTTTCTGCGTTGCGATTTTTCCGAGCGCATCATCGAGGAAGAACGCAACATCATTCGCACCCTCGAAGCAGCCGACCTCAACCATCGCTTCGGGAGCGGCGAGACCGGCCTCGAAGGGATCAGCTTCGCTCTCAACCGCGGAGAGATGGTCTGCGTGATGGGCGCGAGCGGCTCGGGCAAAAGCACGCTGCTCAAGGTCCTCGGCGGGCAAATCCAGCCGTCGCACGGCCAGATTTTGCTCAACGGCCAGTCGCTCTACGACAACCTCGAAGTCCTCAAGCGTTACGTCAGTTACATCCCGCAGGACGACGCCTTCGACGAACACCTCACAATCGGAGAGAACCTGCAATTCGCCGCCGCGATTCGGTCGCCGCATCTTTCGCACCGCGATCGGACCCGCCGGCTTGAAGGCAAGCTGATCGAGCTCGGTTTAAGCGAACGCCGCGACAGCATCGTCGGCAGCGCGGTGAAAAAAACCCTCAGCGGCGGCGAACGCAAGCGGCTCAACATCGGCCTCGACATGATCGGCTCGGCCGACGTTTATCTCTTCGACGAACCAACTTCGGGTCTTTCCTCGAAGGATTCCGAGCACGTCGTCGAGATCATCCGCGGGATGTCGCACAACAAAATCGTG
>Ga0081539_10006401_pt1 | contig 11324 bp, 10 predicted proteins | sample TabmetS4T2R2_FD_71023 | JGI IMG/M metagenome (GOLD analysis project Ga0081539, IMG submission 71023) | Tabebuia heterophylla rhizosphere microbial communities from the University of Puerto Rico - S4T2R2 | ecosystem: Host-associated > Plants > Roots > Rhizosphere ...
GTGACAAGTATGAGGTTCTGTTGATCTCGGATGAAGTCATCACAGGCTTCGGCCGAACAGGCGAATGGTTTGCGCTCAAACATTGGAATATCAAACCTGACATACTTTCGTTTGCTAAAGCAATCACCAGTGGATATGCCCAATTAGGCGGAATCCAAATTTCAGATGAAATCCGCGAGACGATGGAGTCAGCAGCTGAGAGCGAAGCCTACATGCATGGCTATACATACTCGGGTCATGCCATGGCTTGCGCAGTGGGCATCAAAAACCTTGAGTTGATGGAAAAGGAAAATTATCCTGTCCGAGCAAAGGAACTTGGTAAACAACTTTTAGAGGGATTGAAAACTCTCCTGGAATTCTCCTTTGTTGGCGATGTGCGGGGATTAGGTTTGCTTTGCGGCGTAGAAATTGTCGCGGATAAGACAACGAAGATTGCTGACCCAACATTGACCATGAAAATCTTTAAGGCTGCACAGGAGCGTGGATTGCGAACTCGTCCGCTGGGGAATGTCTTAGCGTTCTCCCCTCCACTTTCTATAACTGAAGAGGAAGTAGATGAGATCGTGAAAAGATTAGGAGCAGCGATGGACAGCATAGGTGGTAATTGAATAATTCGGTCCGGCAATTGGGGACTGAATATTCATGTTGCTTGTTTCATACGCGTACTGTGTAGATTACTAATCGTAAATTTTCAATCCAAAATCGTAAATCATTATGTCTGTTTACCTCCACGACATTCCTCTTCCTCAGGCTCAAGCGCAATTAAGAGAAGCTTTGCAAAATGCTAATCTTTGGCGTGTGCTTGGAACTGAAATAATCCCTCTTAATGAGGAAGCGCTAGGGCGGGTTACTGCTGAGCCAATTTGGGCGAAAATCTCGTCTCCACATTATCACGCGTCCGCGATGGATGGATTCGCAGTTCGAAGCGTTACGACACATGGAGCATTGCCATCCAAACCTCTAATTCTTCAGGTTGGTCCTGAAGCTGAATATGTAGATACTGGTGATCCTTTACCCGAATGGTCAAACGCGGTCATACCCATTGAAAATGTTGAATCACTTGATGAGAACGGAAAGATCACAAAAGACATTCGCGTGCCGAAGTCGATTCGCATTCGCTCTTCTGTCGCGCCGTGGAGTCACGTTCGCCCGCTTGGCGAGGATATCGTAGCCACGCAATTGGTCTTGCCTGCTGGCCACGTATTGAGAGCGGTAGATTTGGGCGCAATAGCGGCATCTGGATATCAAGAAATTAAGGTTGCAAGAAGACCCAAAGTAGCCATAATTCCGACTGGAACTGAATTGGTTCCGATTGGAACTGAATTAAGGCAAGGCGATATCCTCGAATACAACTCGCTTGTGCTTGCCGCGCAGATCAAGACCATGGGGGGTGAACCGACGCGGCTTCCGATTACGGAAGATGATCTCGATCTTATCTGTAAACGTGTCCAAGAAGCCGCGCAAACTCATGATTTGATCTTACTCAATGCTGGCTCTTCTGCTGGCGCAGAGGACTTTTCTGCAAAAGTTGTCGAGAGACTTGGAACACTTTTGGTGCATGGAGTCGCAGTGAGACCGGGGCATCCGGTAATACTTGGGCTTATCAATCGTAAATCTGAAATCAAAAATCGTAAATCAAATGAGGAGATTGCTTCGTCGTGGCGCGCAGAGGCCTCTCCTCGCAATGACATAATTCCCATTATTGGTGTTCCCGGCTATCCTGTCTCTGCTGCGTTGACAATTGATATTTTCGTTGAGCCTCTCATTGCCAAATGGCTCGGCCGGAAACCAAAAGAATTTCAGATTGAAACCGCGACCCTCACGCGAAAACTTGTTTCACCCGGGGGTGATGATGACTATGTCAGAGTAGTCCTTGGCAAAGTTGGAGATAGGTTGCTGGCCGCGCCTCTTTCGCGCGGAGCAGGAGTCATCACTTCGCTCGTTCAGGCCGATGGTCTTGCTCTTATTCCAAGCGGTACACAAGGGATTGATGCGGGCGAAAAGATTCAAGTACAACTATACCGGACCAAATCTGAAATCGAAAAGACAATTCTCATGATTGGTTCACATGATCTCACACTGGATCTTTTGGCTCAATTTTTAGCAGAACATGATAGGAGATTGGTTTCAGCCAACGTCGGCTCACAGGGAGGGCTTATCGCGTTACGTCGCGGCGAGGCCCATCTTGCAGGCTCGCACCTCCTGGATACAGAAACAGGCGAATATAATATTTCATACATTCGTCAATATATGCCGAATATTCCTGTAAAGGTCTTGGCATTGGTCCGGCGCGCGCAGGGGTTAATCGTTAAAAGAGGAAACCCAAAGGGAATCAAAAGCCTGGAGGACCTCACTAGTCCCAAGGTCCAATTTGTGAACCGGCAGCGTGGCGCTGGTACACGTGTCCTGCTTGATTATCATTTGAATCTGATGACAATCCCACAAAATTCCATTCTCGGCTATTCGCAGGAAGAGTATACTCATCTCGGTGTGGCGGCTGCGGTCGCTTCGGGACGCGCAGATTGTGGGCTTGGAATTGCTGCTGCAGCACAAGCATTGGATTTGGACTTTATCCCACTATTTCAGGAACGCTACGATTTGGTGATTCCAAAAACTCATGCCGGAAGCGACCTGCTTACACCTCTTTTCGGACTGTTGGCTGATTCAGCCTTTCGAGGAGCCGTTACTCAACTGAAAGGATATGACGTGTCTGTGATGGGCACCATTATTTTGGAGGATTAATTAGATGCAGGAAGGGCTAATTATTGATGATAACCGTACGACCGCCGATGCGCTTAAACAGATGTTAGCCGTTCTGGGCTTTAAAGCGCGCGTAGCCTACGGTCCCAGGCCTGCGATGTCTCTACTGGGGACCGGTTTTATTCCCAAGTTTGTCTGTTTAGATATTAACATGCCAGGGGTCGATGGTACCGAAATCCTTGCTTATCTGCGTCGCGACCCACACTTAATTTCGACACCTGTATTTATCATCACCTCTGACGACCAGCCTGAGACCCGCAGGAAGGTGATGAGACTCGGCGCGACAATGATGATTATCAAGCCTGCCACGATTGACGTGTTAGAGGACGCACTGAAAAAAGCAAAGATGCTGTCATAATTTCTGAGTTGAATATGAGACCGCCATGTGGTATGGCGGTCTTTTATATTTTCAAGTGAAGTCGTAGCTTCCGAATAGATCAAAGAGTAAGGTTCATTTAATACAAATGGATAAAATTATTTCAATACGATTAGGTTGTGGAGGACTGTATGGAAAGACGATTGTCGTTTATTTGTCTTATCGTGGGTGTACTTGTCTTGATGGCCTGTGGAACTTCCCAAACGGAGGAAGCCTTTACGCCCGCACCTGTCCCTGTGGAGTTTGCAGGGAAAACCAATCCGTTTGGAGCAGAAGCAGCTATTGCTGGTGCAGAGGTATTTCGATCCAACTGTGAATCGTGTCACGGACCTGAAGGTCATGGTGATGGTGTCGCTGGCCAAGCGCTTGATCCGCAGCCCAAGAATCTTGCAGATTTACAGTCTGTTGTTGGTGATGATTATCTTTTCTGGCGTATTTTTGAGGGTAAACCAGGAACCGCCATGATTGGTTGGAATGGGATTCTTACCGATGAGCAGATTTGGCAGGCGGTGTCGTTTATTCGAACATTAAAATAGTTGCACAGCAAATAGCTCTTGACAAAGAGACGTATAGTGATAAAATTCACAATATGATTATCCAAATTATCTATGTTTTTGCAGGTGTATAATAGTTGCATCTCTTTAGGAGACTTGATGCCTCTTCCTGCTGGAATCCCTGCTCCCGATTTCGAATTACTTGATGATACAAACACCCCCCGCAAACTTTCGGACTACCGCGGAAAGAATGTGGTCTTGTATTTTTATCCGGAGGACGATACCCCAGGCTGCACGAAAGAGGCCTGCAACTTTCGCGACGATTATTCGGCCTATGAAAAAGCGGGTGTAGTGATTTTAGGTGTCAGTCCTGATGATGTCGCTTCGCATTTGAAATTCAAGAAAAAGTTTCATTTGCCTTTTCCATTGCTTGCCGACGAGGGGCACAAGGTCTGTGATCTGTATCAAGTATGGGGTCCAAAAACATCTTTCGGCAAGGAATATGAAGGTGTTCTACGAACTACGTTCCTGATCGATGAAAACGGAAACATTGTAGATGTGTTTGAGAAAGTACGTCCTTCTGCGCATAGTAAGGAAGTTCTCTCAGCGTTGGGCGCGGCTGTTTGAGCAGGTGCCCACCTCCATCTTGTGTCGACGAGGATATTGATCAAGTGAAATTCGTGACAAATAAAGAAAAATTTGGTAAATTAGGACGGTTGTAAGCTAGGGTACTCCCCGTTCGATATTTGGTCCAGGAGAGAGAACGTATGCGACATTTTGTCATTGCGGGAATTCTGGTCATTGTAGTATCAGTTCTCACATTTGCAGGCTTGTATGCAGCAGATTTGATGCCTGTAGAGGCAAGCGTGCAGGCAGGTTATATCGATTGGATGTGGAATATAGAGTTGCTCGCCATGTCCTTTCTTTTTGCCTTGATCGCCGTCCCGATGTTTTATAGTTTTGTGGTCTTTCGTCGTAAAAAAGGGGATACAACAGATGCAGAACATGTAGAAGGCAATACAACGTTGGAAATCGTATGGTCTATCATTCCATTATTCCTTGTGGTTATTTTTGCATATTTAGGAGCGGTAAACTTGGCTGATACGGTTCGCGAAGATCCGAATGCTATGGTTGTAAAAGTGACGGGTATTCAATGGTCGTGGAAGTTCGAATACCCGCCACTGGATGGAATATCTGTAGCATCTGACGAACTACACATTCCAGTAGGGAAGCAGGTGCTTTTACAGATGACCTCAAACGATGTCATTCATTCCTTCTGGGTACCCGAATTTCGAGTCAAGCAGGACCTTGTGCCCGGTCGAATCACTGAGTTGAATATCACTCCTACACGCGAGGGAAATTATAGGGTTCGTTGTGCCGAACTTTGTGGTACCTCACATGCCTATATGGAGAAACCTGTAATTATTTCTTCACAGGCCGAATATGATACCTGGTTGGCTGGAGAGGTTGAAAAAGCCAAAGAGTTAGCAGCCACACCGGAAGGAGCCGGTCAACTCCTTGTTGCTAATAACGGATGTGGAGCCTGTCACTCGATCAATGGCGCAGCGGGGATTGGCCCCACGTGGTTTAATTTGTATGAGCATGAGGTCGAATTATCAGATGGCACAGTCGTGGTTGCAGATGATGCCTATCTGACGGAATCAATCAAAGCGCCGCAGGCGAAAATCGTGAAAGGCTTTGAAACACAACTAATGCCAACCTATGGTTTCCCGGATGAAGACGTTGCAAATATTGTGGCGTATATTAAGACACTAAGATAATTAGTGAGGAATATTATGAGAAAAACAAATCCTGTTCGCTTGGGACTTTTACTTCTGCTCCTGGGAGGAGCAGTTGGGTATGGAATAGGTTTGGGAATTGATTTGCTGGTATCCGGTACTCTGAACACAACTGGTTCAGTTGCCTTTGCCTTCGCCATCCTTTTGGCGTTTGCATCCTTCTTTTTTGGAGTATATGGTTACCGGGGAATTACGCGCGGCTTGGTGTGGCAGATCGTGGGGATGCTGCTTGGCGCGTTCTTCGTTACAGGTATTCGTGTATTGCTGGGCAAAGACGAAATATTTGGTCCCTTCTTGTTTAGTGAACCCGCGTGGGTGTTCGGTGCGTTGACCGGAGTTGTCTCTTTTCTATTCGGAGTTGGCGCGCTGGATGATTGGATGAAATGGGCGCGTGGTCTCGACACACCGGAGCATAAGGAAGATCCGCCAGGATGGGAAAAATATTTTTATGTCTCGTACGATCATAAGGTCATTGGTATTCAGTACACAGCTACTGCTCTCTTTCTGATTGCGGTGGGTGGTACTTTTGCTTTGATCTTCCGATCTGAACTCGCTTTTGCTCAACTGCAATTCCTTACCCTCGATCTGAATCTGTTCAATCAAAATGGACCGAAACTATACAACACACTCATGTCTCTGCATGGCATCATGATGATCATCTCCATTTTGTTGGGCGTTTCAGGCATTATCAACTATGTCGTGCCTTTGTTGCTTGGCGCGCGGGATATGGCTTTCCCACGGATGAATGCCTTTGCGTATTGGGTAGCTGTTCCTGCCACAGTTCTTTTCCTGTTGAGCCTGGTGCTAGGTGGATTTGACACAGGTTGGACGGGATATCCGCCTCTTTCTGCTCGTGCGCCAGTGGGAATGCAGATGTTCTTCCTGGCTGTGTTCACGGCCGGTTGGTCGTCTATCCTTGGTTCGTTGAATGTCATTGCAACAATTTTGCGTCTGCGCGCTAAAGGAATGACTTCCATGCGTATGCCGATCTTTATGTGGGCCGGACTTGCTACATCTATTATTGCGCTCACGGCTACGCAGTTGATCGGTCTTTCATTCCAGTTAGTGATGTTCCAGCGGCTGTTTGGTATGGGCTTTTTCGATGCAGCAAAAGGCGGGAACCCTGTCTTGTTCCAGCATATGTTCTGGTTCTATTCACATCCAGCAGTATATGTATTCGTGCTCCCAGGACTTGGCGTGATTTCTGAACTTTTGCCAGTCTTCGTCCGCAAGCCGCTATTTGGATATCGTTGGATTGCGATGTCCTCCCTAGGTATCGCATTCGTTGGTTTTACCGTCTGGGCACATCACATGTTTACATCGGGCATGAACGAATACCTACGGGTTCCGTTTATGTATAGCACTTTATTGGTGGCGGTTCCAACGGGTGTCAAATTCTTCTCCTGGGTTGCAACCATCTGGGGAGGAAAGATAGAGACGCCCACTCCGATGCTTTTTGTGATCGGGGCCATCATCGTATTTCTACTAGGCGGTCTTACTGGACCTCCGAATGCCGCCATTGCCCTTGACCTTCATCTGCACGATACATACTGGGTGGTGGGGCACTTCCACGATACGATCTTTGGCGGATTCGTGTTCCCCTTCTTTGCTGCCATCTATTACTGGTATCCCAAAGCAACAGGTCGCCGCATGAGCGAGTTTTGGGGGAAGGTGCATTTCTGGTTGATGACACCCTCGTTCTTTGTGTTGACCTTCGGCATGATGGTTATCGGTCTGCGCGGGATGCGGCGCCGCATCGTGGATTACGATCCTGCTCTTGGAATTGAGGGCGGGCATTTGATTATGACGATTGCCGCGTTCCTGATTGGCATCTCAGTATTTATTTTCTTTGTAAACTTCTTCTATAGTATGAAGAATGGTGAAAAGGCCGAAGGCAATGTATGGAACTCCCGTTCGCCTGAATGGCAGGTTCCCTCTCCCATGCCGGCTCACAACTATGAGGTGCCGTTTGAGGTGGTCGGTGAGCCATATGATTATGGTTTGCCCGGTTCGAAATATGTCGAATTTTCCCCCAATGGCAGTAAACAACCTCATCCCCATGGGGAGGAAGCAATAGCACATGGATCATAAACACGACAAATCATTCCTGTTAAGCCAGGGGGTCTTCATCTTTGTTTACCTGGCGGTATTGACCGGGCTTGAGTTTTTTATTGCAATTAGTTTCCAATCGGTACCTTTACTGGTCGTAGTCGCGCTAGTTAAAGCTGTGCTGGTCGTCTACTACTATATGCACGTTTACAAACTCAACATCGAGAATGAAGGAGAAGAGCACTCTTACGAATACAAATCGGGCACGAACCGGCTAGGTCTCTGGCTCTTTCTCATTTCAGATTCCTTCGTGTTCGGCGGTCTGCTCGTCATGCGTATCAATCTGTTGGGACTCACCCGCCCTGAGCTAAACCAGTTGCTTGGTCTGTTTGTGACAGCGGTACTTCTGATTTCCTCATTCTTCATGAACCGCGGCGAGACGATGATGAATAACGGTGATCGCCGAGGCTTCCTAATCAATACCGCTGTGACGTTCTTACTGGGGTTGGGCTTTTTGCTGGGTGTGGTCCTGGTGGAATGGCGTCTTGCTATCGAAGAAGGTATGACGCCCGATAGCGGTCCCGCCGGAGCAGCATTCTTTATGATGACGGGTATGCATGCGTTCCACGTATTGACAGGCTTGATCCTCCTCGCGATTATCTGGTTCAATGGCAGACGCGGCTTGTATGATGAAAAGAATTATCCTGTTGAAGCGGCCGCGGTTTATTGGCACTTCGTAGATGTGGTATGGATTTTCTTCTATCCGGCACTATATTTAATCGGTCGATTGGCATAACGTTTTACCGCGGCTCTCTTTAATTAGCTTGCTCTTGAAATTCCTTCGGAGCCCAAAATTCTAAGTTCAAGTTTAGATACTCACGTGGCGCTCCGGATTTCTGGTATAAGTGAATAGTGAAGGACAAGCTCGGGGCGGCCAACAGGTCGCCCCGATTTTCAAGCGTATTAACATAATTTCGCGCACAAAGGCGCGCAAGTAAACAGAAAGATCATGAATAGAAGATTACTTTTAGTTAGTTTGGCATCACTCCTGTTGATAGCGGGTGTGGCCGTTGGCGTATTCCTTTTTTCAAAACCAACCGGTTTTCGTGGGACATCGTATGGAGAACCCTATCCGATTGCGAAAGAGATCGAGCTCGGCCGCGAAAACGGAAGCAGGTTTCGTTTAAGCGATATGCGAGGCAAAGCTGTATTGCTTTTCTTCGGATATACATCCTGCCCAGACATTTGCCCCACTACCCTTGCGGAACTCAAGCAGGCTTTGGATGAACTTGGGGAAGAAAAGGCGAAACAGGTGCAAGTCTTGTTTGTCACGGTAGATCCGGAACGAGACAACCCTAAACATGTACAGGAATATGTGAATCACTTCAGCCCAAATTTTATCGGCTTAAGCGGGACCGAAAGTGAATTAATAAAGGTGTGGCAAGACTATGGAGTTTTCCGTGAAATTGTGGATGGGACATCCGCTGCAGGGTATATTGTTAATCACACAGCGCGGGTTACATTAATTGACCAGGATGGGAACATGCGCGTTTCCTTTGCGTTTGAAACGCCTGTAGAAGATATCGTCCATGATCTAAAGCTGGTGTTGAAATAACGTTCTTGAAAGAGCAAGCAAATGACCAAATCAATCTTTGTAAAGCGAATGCTGTTTTCTACCCTGATCGGGTTATTGATCGGTGCGATTGTAAGTGAAATTCCATTTCTTTTCCTTCAGGAAACTGCACGACCTCCACAGGAGATTCTACTCACAATTCCGGCAGGAGCTTCTGAGCAGGTGGCGCGCGGGGAACAACCTCCATCCATTCCCGATAGCATGACCTTTGTTATTGGCGATGTATTGGTTGTCGTGAACAAGGACACGGTCGATCACAAACTGGGACCTTTATGGATTCCCGCAAATTCATCTGCTCGACTCCCACTGGATCGAGAGGAAAGCCTGGCATTCGAGTGCAGCTTTCAGCCTGATAATTATCTCGGTCTTGATGTGCACCAGCCGCTCACACTCTCCACACGAATTTATGGCATCACATATGTTGGAATACCTATGACGATTTTGATCGCATTGTATAGTCTTGTGATTCCCATCAAGAAAAAAGAAAATGCTCCTGCGTAAGATGGTTCAGCGGAAATGGTTGCTGACTACTATACTCGTTTTGCTGGGCACAGCTTTATGTATACGTCTCGGTATCTGGCAATTGGATCGATTGGAGGGACGGCGGGCCTTCAATGCACAAATTGAGACCATGCGTTCCTTACCTGCCCTGGATTTGAATCAGGAAGGCGTTGATGCCATTGATGAAATGGAATGGCGTGCTGTGCAAGTCAACGGGACATATGATTTTGAAAATCAAATCGCGATCCGCAATCAGTATCATGAGAATCAATATGGATATCATCTACTGACTCCGCTTCTTTTCACCCCTTCGACACGCCCTATCGGGCAGTCAGAGCGGGATGTGACAGCCGTTCTCATTGATCGTGGCTGGATACCTGCGGATGGCAATTCTGCGCCTGCCGATTGGCGCAAGTACGATGAGACCGGTGATGTGAATGTCACAGGGCAGATTCGGCTTGGTCAGGCAAAGCCAGCTTTCGGTGGTGTAACAGATACATTGCCTGAAAACGGTGCACGTCTGGAAATCTGGAACAACGCTGATATCACACAAATCGCCAAACAGTTGCCATATCCCATTTTGCCTGTTTACATTCAACCAAATCCAGAGGTTGGAGACACCGAGCCGCCTATTCCTTTTCAGCCCGAGATTGAATTGACAGAAGGGCCCCATTTTGGGTATGCTTTGCAGTGGTTCACATTCGCCGTCATTTTGTTTGTTGGGTATCCATTCTTTTTAAGAAAACAGGAAACTTCATCGAAATGAAATATTCCCTTAAGTCATCTTTTGCACGCTGGGTGTTGGCTCTGTTTTTTATCATTCTGGCATCGACTATCGCTGGCAGGCTTGTTGCAATCACCGAGGCATCAATATACTGCCAAGGTTTTCCGTTATGCGTCCCCAATACGTCTTTAGGCTGGCTAAAACTGACTCACATTTTGTTGGTCGGGATTGCATCAATTTTGATGCTGGTCGTTTTTCGCAAAGCATGGAGAGAACAACGCGATCAGCGAATCGTATTACCCCTGACAACAATTTTATGCGTGATGTTCTTTGGGCAGGTGCTGGTTGGGGCTACGCAAGTGATACAAGGATTCCCCACTCACCTTCTGTTCCTTCATCAGCTTACTACCGTGTCCTTATGGGTATCTCTTCTCCTCCTTGTTTATACTTCTGGTATTCTTTCAATAGCTGGTAAAAAAGTTGGAGGTTTGAGCAAGCGACAACGACTGAAAGATTTCTTTGCTTTGTCCAAACCCTTGATCGTCGGATTGCTATTGATCACGACCTACGGTGGGCTCGTCATTGGCGGAAAAGCCTGGCCCTCGTTTTCGCTCACCTTTTGGACATTGATCGGCGGCGCGTTAGCAGCTGGTGGATCAAGCGCTTTGAACCAGTATATTGACCGTAACCTCGATAAAAATATGCAACGCACAGCAAAGCGTCCGCTTGCAGATGGTCGTTTGATGGATGCAGAAGGCCTGGCATTTGGGCTGGGATTGTCATTGATCAGTTATTACATCCTTGCATGTTTTGTAAACGGACTTGCTGCATTACTTTCATTGGCAGGTATTATCTATTATGTTGTTCTATATAGTTTATGGCTCAAGAAAGCGACTGTGCAGAATATTGTCATTGGTGGAGGCGCAGGAGCGATCCCTCCTATGGTTGGTTATGCGGCGGCAACCGGCCACCTGGATTGGACCGCATG
>Ga0081539_10006402_pt1 | contig 11322 bp, 9 predicted proteins | sample TabmetS4T2R2_FD_71023 | JGI IMG/M metagenome (GOLD analysis project Ga0081539, IMG submission 71023) | Tabebuia heterophylla rhizosphere microbial communities from the University of Puerto Rico - S4T2R2 | ecosystem: Host-associated > Plants > Roots > Rhizosphere ...
CCTCCGGCGGTGCGTAGCCGGTCGGCGCGTCGCCCTCCGGCGCGTCGCCGGTCGGCAGGTACAGGTCCAGTAGGTGCCCGCCGCCGCCCGCGGGTGAGGGAGCGGCGTACGCGACGTCCCGGAACACGATCGCCCTCCCCCGCCTCGCCGCACCGAACGGGACCGCGACCGCCACCACGACGGCGATCGCGGTGAGCACGACCGCGGACCGGGACGGTGCCATCGCGCGCCATCCTCGCATCACCCAGAATGCGGCCGTGGCTGACGACGAGATCGCCGAACGGAGCGTCGCGACCAACGGCGTGAACCTCAACGTCGCGGAGGCGGGACCGCCGGGCGGCCGGCCCGTGCTCCTGCTCCACGGGTTTCCGGACTCGTGGCACCTCTGGGAGCACCAGATCGCGGCGCTCGCGGCCGCCGGTTACCGCGTGACGGCGCCGGACCTGCGCGGCTTCGGCGGCTCCGACCGGCCCGAGGAGGTCGAGGCCTACCGGATCCGGACACTGGTCGGCGACGTCGCGGGCCTGCTGGACGAGCTCGGCGTGGAGCGAGCCGCCGTCGTCGGGCACGACTGGGGCGCCGGCCTGGCGTGGGTGGTCGCCACCTTCCTGCCGGAGCGCGTCGAGCGGCTCGTGACCATCTCCGTCGGGCATCCGCGGTCCATGGGGGCCGCCGGGATCACGCAGCGGCGGCTGTCCTGGTACATGCTGTGGTTCCTGTTCCCCGGAGTCGCCGAGCAAGTCCTGCCGCGCGACGACTGGGCGTTCTTCCGCCGCTGGGCATGGGGCAGCCGGAACCGGCCGGGCGACAACGCGTACGCCGACCGCCAGGTCGCCGACCTCTCCCGCCCCGGCGCGCTCACGTCGGGCCTCAACTGGTACCGCGCGAACATCGACCCCGTCGGCTTCGTGACCGGCCCGACGCTCGACATGCCGCCGGTGGCCTGCCCCACGATGGGCGTCTGGTCGAGCCGCGACATGGCGCTGACGGAGGCGCAGATGACAGGCTCCGAACGCTGGGTCACGGGCCCGTGGCGCTACGAGCGCATCGAGGACGTCGACCACTGGGTCCCGGTGAACGCCGCAAGCCAGCTCTCGGCTCTGTTGTTGGACTTCCTGTCTCCAGGCGACACCGCGTAGCCCCACCTGACGCGGTGGTGGCCTTCGGGGGTGGTGACCTCCGGCGGTGATGGCCTCCGGCGGGTGCTCTCCGGCAGCCGTGCCGCTCCCCCGTGGTTTCTCGCGGGAAATCGTCTGTCACGGCACTCGCGGGTGGGCGGCGTCATCGCCCGGTCTCGCTCAGGCGCCCAGGTTGCCGTGAATCCCGGCCGCGCTCGCGCCTGGACCTTCCACCCGGACTTCGCGTCGCCTTGGCCTTCCCCGTCCCGGTCTCCCACCAGGTCTGGGGGATGCCCCGGCCGCCGGGCGTTGTCGCGATCCCCCGGGCCGCCCAACCGGGCGCCCGCGCGACCGGCGTCTTACGGCGGCAGGTCGACGATGCCGCCGAAGAAGTCATCGATCCCCTTCACGACCGCCGTGAGGTCGTCGAGGCTCATCGGCTTGGTCACGTACGCGTTGGCGTGCAGGCCGTAGCTGCTGCTGATGTCCGCCGGCGCGCGCGACGTCGTCAGCACGACGACCGGGATCCGCCGCAGTTCCTCGTCTGCCTTGACGACGGCGAGCACCTGGCGGCCGTCCATCCGCGGCATGTTCAGGTCGAGCAGCACGAGGTCGGGCCTTGGCGCGTCGGCGAACCGCCCCTGGCGCCGCAGGAACTCGAGGGCCTCGTGACCGTCGTGAACGACGTGGATCTCGTGTTCACGGGTCCCGGAATCCAGTGCCTCCCGGATCATCAGGAGGTCGCCCTCGTCGTCGTCCACGAGGAGCACGGACAGCACGCGACCAGAGGTCATCATGCCGGGTTCCCCTCTCGCGCGTGGTCGCCGAGGAACCAGATCGACGCCTTCAAGCTCGTACCTCGGGAGGTCTGCGCCCGGGGGCCCCACCCGGGCTCAGCAGACTGTAGGTGATCCGCGGGCCACCCGTACATGCCGACACGGCAGCCCCGGACGAACCGGGGCCTATCGGTTACCTGGCAGCGCCGAGAGACTTACGTCGTCCACCCGGGACGCACGAGCCCGGACTCGTAGGCGAGCACCACGAGCTGCGCTCGGTCGCGGGCCGCGAGCTTCACCATCGTGCGGCTGACGTGGGTCTTCGCCGTGGCCGGGCTGATCACCAGACGCTGCGCGATCTCCTCGTTCGACAGTCCCTCGGCCACCAGTGCCATGACCTCCCGCTCACGCTCGGTGAGCTGGTCCAGGCCTGGCGCGACGGGCGCCGTGCGCGACCGCTCGGCGTACTCCGCGACCAGCCGACGGGTTGCGCGGGGCGAGAGCAGCGCCTCGCCGGACGCCGCCACCCGAACGCCGCGCACGAGGTCCGCCGTGTCGCCGTCCTTGACGAGGAACCCGCTGGCCCCGCCACGGAGCGCCTCGAACACGTACTCGTCCAGGTCGTACGTCGTGAGGATCACGACGTGCACGTCAGCGAGCCGCGGGTCCCCGGTGATCATGCGCGTCGCCGCGAGGCCGTCCGTGCCGGGCATGCGCACGTCCATGAGGACGACGTCGGGGACGGCGTCCGGCAGGCCCTCGATGCAACGGCGCACCGCCTCGTCCCCGTCGCCGGCCTCCGCCACGACGTGGATGTCGGGTTCACCGTCCAGCAGGAGGCGCAGCCCGGCGCGCACCATCGCCTGGTCGTCCGCGAGCAGGACCCGGATCATGGCGTGCGCTCCGTCGTCCGCCGCGAGCGCGCCGCGTCCGCACCGGCACCGGCGGCGTCCCGGCCGTTGACACCGTCCCGCCCGTCCCGGCCGTCAGCTTCGCCGGCCCGGTCGCGTCCGCCGGCTCGGTCGCCTCCGCCGGCTCCGTCGCGATCGCCCGCATGATCACGATCGCCGGGGCCGTCCCCGGAGCCCTGACGCCCCGACAACGGGAGCCGCGCCAGGACGGCGAACCCGCTGCGCCCATGCCGCGGCCCAGCTATCACCGTGCCACCGACGGCCGCGGCACGCTCCCGCATGCCGACGATGCCGTTCCCGGACGACACCGGCGCGCGCCCCGACCCGCCGCGAGCCGAGGGCGTGGCCGACACGCCCCGGCCGTCGTCGAGCACCTCCACGACCAGCGTGTCCTCGACCACCCGCACGTCCGCCGTGACCCGGCACGGCCCAGCGTGCCGGACGGCGTTCGTCAGAGCCTCCTGCAGGATCCGGTACGCGGCGACGTCCACGGTGCCCGACAGCCCGCCCTCCGGCAGCTCACCCACGGTGAGCCGCAGGTCCAGGCCCGCCCCGTCGGCCCAGCGGCGCAGGTCCTCCACACGGGACATGCCTGGCGTGGGGGCGCGTGGAGCCTGACCGTCGACATCGCGCAGGACGCCGAGGATGCCGCGCAGCTCCACCAGCGCCTCACGGCTCGTGGACCGGATGACGGTCAAGGCGTCCCGCGTCTCGGGTGGCAGGTCCTCGCCCCGGTGCAGGGCGACGCCGGCCTGGATCGCGATCAAGGACATCGAGTGGGCCACGGCGTCGTGCACCTCGCGGGCAATACGCAGCCGTTCCTCGCCCGCCTGGCGGCGCGCGGCCTCCGCCCGCGAGAGCTCGCGCTCGCGCGCCCGGTCGCGGCGGAACCGTAGCGCCTCGCTGATCGCCACCAGCGCCACCAGCCACGCGCCCAGCCCCAGGAGAAAGGAGACCGTAGGCGGCTCGTCGTCCCGCACGAGCCAGCCGAGCCACGGGAACGTGAGGTAGCCGAGGGCGGCGATGCCGATCGCCGTTCGCCGGTACCCGTCGGCCACGACCCGGGCGAACGCGACGATCAACGGCGCGAACACGGGGCCGTGCGGGAAGCCGCTGGTCCAGTAGCCCAGCGTGATCGCGAAGACCACGGCGAGGGTCGTCCGGGGCCGCGCGTGCCGGAACGGCAGGGCGGCCACGGCGAGCCAGAGGACGAGGTACCCCCACGGCGCCAGCGGCCAGGCGTCGGGCTGCCGGGTGGCGGCGCCCGTCGTCATGCCGAGCTGGATCACGCACGCAACCGTGAGGATCGCGATCTCGCGGGCGATCCTGGCGTAGCGGCCGGGCGCCGCCGGCCCGGGGTAGGGCGGCGGTGGCAGGGCGGTCGGCTGTGTGCTCATCCCGATCGAGCGTACGCACGCCGACCCCGTCGCGCGTCCGACGCCGGACGCAGCCGCGGCTACTCCCCGGGGAGTAGCCGGGCGCCTCCAGGACACTCCCTCCGTGCGACGACGGGCGCAGGGTCCGCGGCGAAGGATCGAGGGCATGAACCGAGACCTGACAAACGGCATCCGATCCCGCATCACGCGCCGCACCAGGGACGACCTCGTGTCCGGCGGCACCCTCGGCGACGTCCCCCGGGGCGACACCACACCGCCGGGCATCTCGGTCGCCGCGGCGGCGCTCGGCGTCCGCAAGACCTACGGCGCCGGCGACACCGCCGTCGTGGCGCTGGACGGCGTCACGCTCGAGATCCCGAGCGGCTCGTTCGTCGCGATCATGGGGCCTTCCGGGTCCGGCAAGTCCACGCTTCTCCACTGCCTGGCCGGGTTGGACACGCCCGACTCCGGCCGCGTGGTCGTGGGCGGCCACGACCTCGCGACGCTGTCCGACACCCGGCTCACCGTGCTCCGCCGCGAGCGGGTCGGCTTCGTGTTCCAGGCGTTCAACCTGGTCCCGGCCCTGACGGCGCGCGAGAACGTCGTCCTGCCGTGCGCCCTCGGCGGCGTGACGCCCGACCCCGAGTGGGTCGACGCCGTCGTCGACGCCGTCGGCCTGGCCGACCGCCTCGGCCACCGGCCGCACGAGCTCTCCGGCGGCCAGCAGCAGCGGGTCGCCGTCGCCCGGGCACTCGTCACGCGACCGGCGATCGTCTTCGCGGACGAGCCGACCGGCAACCTCGACTCCCGGTCCGGCGCCGAGGTCCTGGGCTTCCTGCGCCGCGCGGTGGACGACTGGGGGCAGACGGTCGCCCTCGTCACCCACGACCCCGTCGCGGCGTCCCACGCCGACACGGTCGTCGCGCTCGTTGACGGCCGGATCGCACACCGCGTCGAGCACCCGAGCGTCGAGCGCGTGCTCGACCTCGTCACCCGGTTGGAGGTGTGAGCCGTGCTGTCCGTCGCTCTCGCCACGTTGCGCCACTCCCGCCGCCGCCTGCTAGGCACTGCCGCGGCGATCGTCCTCGGCGTCGGGTTCCTCACCGGGACGCTCGTGCTCGGCGACACCCTGACGCGCAACTTCACGAACCTTTTCAGCGACGTCACGGCCGGCACCGACGCCGTCGTGCGCGGCTCGACGCAGATCACCGCGTCCCGCTCGCTGGACCGCCGCAACCCGGTGCCGGAGTCCGTCGTGGCCACGGTCGCCCGGGTGGACGGCGTCGCCGCGGCCGTGCCGGAGTACTCGGGCCTGGGCCCGCTCCTCGGGCGCGACGGCGCCGTGATCGGCGGCAACGGCCCGCCGCGGCTGCTCGCGACATGGACCCCGGACCCTGCGCTGAACCCCTACCGCATCGTCGAGGGCCGCGCCCCGGTCGCACCTGAAGACGTCGTCATCAACCGCGGTGCCGCACGGGCCGGCGGGCTGACGGTGGGCACCGAGACGACGGTCCGCACTCCCGAGCCGGTGCGGGTGCGGGTCGTCGGCATCGCCACGTTCGGCGACCAGGACGGCTTCGGGTCCGCCACCTACGTGGCGTTCTCGACCGCCGGCGCGCGGGCGCACATCCCGGTTCCGGCCGGCACCGTCAGCGACGTGCTCGTCCGCGCTCGTCCCGGCGTGGACCGGGCGGAGCTGCGCGACCGCGTCGCCGGCGTGCTGCCGCCGGGGGTCGACGTCGTGACCGGCGACCAGCTCGCCGAGGAGCGGCTCGACGAGATCACGAGCTCCTTCCTCACCTTCCTCCGTGGGTTCCTGGTCGCGTTCGCCGGCGTGGCGCTGCTCGCGGCGGCCTTCACGATCCACAACACGTTCCAGGTGACCGTGTCCCAGCGCACCCGGGAGCTGGCGCTTCTGCGCGCCGTCGGTGCCTCGCGGCGGCAGGTGGCAACCGGTGTGTTGGTCGAGTCGGCCGTGATCGGCACGGTGTCGTCCCTGGTCGGGCTGGCGGTCGGCGTGGGCGTCGCGCAGGGCCTCAAGTCCGTGTTCGACGTGTTCGGCTTCTCCCTGCCAGACGGCGGCCTCGCCGTCACGCCGCTTTCGCTGCTCGTCGGTTTCGCCGCCGGGACGGGCGCGACGCTGCTGGCGGCGCTTGCGCCGGCGCGGGCGGCGCTGCGCGTGCCGCCGGTGGCCGCGCTGCGCGACGCCGCCACCGAGCCGCCGTCCCTCGGCCGGGTCCGGGTGGCCGCCGGCGCACTGCTCGTCCTGGCGGGTGCCGCCGTCGCGGTGCCCGCGGCGCTCGGCGACACCTCGTCCCTGGTGGTCGCCGCCGGCGGGGCCGGCGTGGTCCTGGGCATCCTGCTGCTCGCGCCGATCGCGGTGCGGCCGGTGATCACCGCGACCGGCGCCCCGCTCGCGGTGCTCACCGGAGTCAGCGGCGAAGTCGCGGTCCGCAACACGCGACGCAACCCGCGGCGCGCGGCGGCGACGGCAGTCGCCCTGGCGATCGGGGTGACGGTGGTGACGGCGCTGACCGTCACGATCGCCTCCGCCAAGGCGATGACGACCGCCGACGCCACCGACACCCTCACCGCCGACCTCGCCGTCAGTCGCACGGGCTTCGGACCGGACGTCATCGGCCCGGACCTCGAGCAGCGGGCGGCGCGGCTGCCGGGCGTCGCCCGGGCGGTCGGCGTCAGCCGGGGCGACGTCGGGCTCGGCGCCGGCGCGCGCGACGGCTCGATCCCGGTGTCGGCCGCCGACCCGGCCGGCGTCGGTACCGTCCTGCGGCTGCGGACGGCGACGGGCTCGCTGGCCGACCTCGGCGCCGACGGCATCGCCGTCCAGCGGTCGACCGCGGACGAGCGCGGCTGGCGAGTCGGCCAGACCGTCGAGCTCGCGTTCGGCGACGGGCGGACGGCACGGGTCCGCGTCGCGGCGCTGCTGGAGCGCACGGAGCTGCTGGCCGGCGTCCTCCTGCCCGACGAGCTCTGGCGGCAGCACACGGTCCAGGTCGCGAGGCAGGCGGTGTACCTCCGGCTGGCGCCGGGTGCCGATACCGCCGCGATCCGGGCCGCGCTCGTGCCGCTGGCCGGCCAGTACGGCGTCGAGGTCCAGGACCCTGCCGGGTTCGCATCGGCGTCGGCATCCGGCTACGACCTCGTGCTGAACCTCGTGTACGTGATGCTGGCGCTGGCGATCGTCATCGCGCTGCTGGGCATCGCGACCACGGTGTCGCTCGCGGTCCACGAGCGGCGGCGCGAGCTGGGTCTGCTGCGGGCCGTCGGCCAGACGCGGCGGCAGGCGCGGGCCATGGTGCGGGTGGAGGCCGTACTGCTCGCGGCGTTCGGGACCGTCGTCGGGTTGGCGCTGGGGACCGGCCTGGGCTGGCTCGTCGTCGAGTCCGGTGGATCCGGAGCCACGCTCACGCTGCCGCCGACGCGCCTCGGGCTGGTCGCCGTCATCGGGGTGCTGGCCGGGATGCTGGCGGCCGCGCGGCCGGCGCGCCGAGCGGCACGGCGCCCGGTGCTGGACGCGCTGGCGCCCTGACCACCGGACCGGGCCCGCCGCCCTCGGCAGGGCGGGCTCGGCGCACGTCGGGCCTGACGGACGGAGGGGGCCGTCAGGCCCGGCGGGCGTCCAGTGCGCGCAGCATCCGCTTGAGCGCCACCCTGCGGTAGCTCGACTCCACGAGCTCGGCGACCTCCGTCCAGTCGACCGGCGCCGCGTCGAAGTCCAGGGCCAGGCCGCCGTACGGTCCCCAGTACGGCGGCACGTAGAACCGCGGGTCGCCGAGGAGCGCAGGACGCTCCTCGGCGTCCGGCGTGAAGACGACGCCGTACGGCCGGTCGTCGATACCCGCGTACAGCGCGAAGATCTTGTTGGCCCGGAACGTCGGCCGGCCCCACGACTCCTTCTCCACGGCCTCGGGCAGCGCGAGGCAGACCTCGCGGAGCTGCGCGAGGTAGGGGTCGTCGTCCGAGTACATCCGTGGGTGCGCCATGCCGGCTAAGGTACGTCTCGCCCCCGGGGGTGTACGGTCCGCGGCGAGCCGGGGCGATGCGCCGCCGACGCCGTGGTGATCGCGCGCTGGGCTACGCCCGGTTCGACCTCGTCGGCGGCGTCGGCACCCTCGCCGTCACCCTCAGGTGAGAGTCCGGCGGATGACGACGAGCGCGCCGTCGTCGCTCTCCGCGGCCCGCGACGCCTCCACGATGAGCGCCGCACCACCGGACGTGCCGCGGGACACCACAGGGTCGGCGAAGCCGAGCAGCCGGTCGATGCCGCGGACGACGTCCAGGCGCGGGCTCTCGACCATGCCGTCGGTGTAGAGGAGCAGCGCGTCACCGGGGGCGAGACGGCCCCGGCACTCGCCGTAACCGGCGTCCGGGACGACGCCGAGCAGCGGCCCGGACGCGCCGTCGACGAGCTCCCACCGCCCCGACCCGGCGCGGAACAGCGCCGGCGGCGGATGCCCGGCGACGGAGACGGCGTACGTACCTGCGGCCAGGTCGACGCTCGCGTGGACGGCGGTCGCGAAGCCCTCCTCGCCGCCGTGGCGCAGCACGTACCGGTTGGCCGCCGACAGGAACTCCGCCCGCGGCAGCGTCTCCAGCAGCGCGCCGAAGGCACCGGTGAACAGCAGGGCGCGGCCCCCCGCCGCGCCGCCCTTGCCGGAGACGTCGACGAGCGCGAGGTCGAGCCGGCCGCCGTCGCGGAGCGCGGCGACGAGGAAGTCGCCACCGAACGTCTCACCGTGCGCCGGCCGGAGGTCGGACTCGACGTGCCAGCCCGCCGGCAACTCCGACAGCCCGGCATGCGACCGGGCACGTTCGCGGAGATCGACGAGGACGGCGTCGGCCTGCTCGACGCCGCCGACCGCGCGCACCAGCCCGGCACGGTCGCGTCGCAATGCCTGGCCCAGCGCCAGCGTGCCGACCAGCACGAGCGTCGCCGTCGGCGCGAACGGCACCGGCTCACCGCGGATCGCGACCGCCAGGCCGACGACACCACCGAGCGCCACGGCGTCGGTGGCGAAGTACAGCGGGCGGGACACGGCCACGGTGGTTACGAGCCACAGCGCGACGGCGGCGGCGGGAAGCCGTGCCGGGGCTGCGACGGCGACGGCCGCAAAGGCGACGCCGCCCGCACCCAGCACGGCCCACCGCGACCACGGTCGTGGCGCGAGGTCCCGCCACGTCGTGAGACGGCGGGACCACCTCGCGGTCGCTCGTGGTGCGCGCTGGTCGGGTGGCGCCATGACCCGCGACGGGCGGAGGGTCGGTGGGCTCGCGGTGACGCTGGCGACGCGTAGTGACGTGCGAGGGTGCGGCACCGGCCATCGGGCGGTTGGGCGGCTGCGCGCTCGGGTCGCCGCGTCACGGTCGAGCCTGACCACGGCCGGAGACTACCGGGAGCGTGACCGGATGACCACCATGAGTCACGGTTGCGTGTCGCCCGACCTGGGGACACGCCGCACGGTCTCGCCACGACACGCGGGGGGAAGCGCGTCGGCGCGGCACCGCGGCACGGCGCGTTGGCTGAGCGCCGCGGCACGGCGCGGTGGGTGGGCGGCGGTGTGGATGCGGAGGCAACTCGCGGGGGCGAGCGCTGCCCGGATGGGTGCGGGGCACGCTGGTGACGGAAACTCGGATGCCTTTGGCTGCGGCCGGTGCAACGATCGCCGGCATGGGGACCACCGACGCCGACGTCAACGCCCGAGCCGACCTTGCGGGAGCCGCGGAGGGCGCGGGCGGCCCGGTCGCTCAGGTGTCCACACCCGAGCGGCCCCGGATCCGGCCGCTCGGCCAGGCGGACTCCGAGGCGCTCCTCGACGTCGACCAGTGGGCGTTCGCGGTCCCCACCGACGACCTCGACGTCGAGTCGGTCCTCGACGAGGTCGAGTGGAGCCGCACCTTCGGCGCCTACGTCGCCGATCGCGGCCGAGACGTCCTCGCGGGCATCAACTCGGCGTTCAACCTCAAGCTCCCCGTGCCCGGCGCGGAGATCCCGGCCGCCGGCCTCACCTGGGTCGGCGTCCACCCGCAGTACCGGCGGCGCGGCGTGCTCACCGCGATGATCCGCGACCACTTCGCCAAGGTCCGCGAGCGGGGCGAGGCCGTCTCGGCGCTCCACGCGTCCGAGGCCACCATCTACGGCCGCTTCGGGTACGGCACCGCCGGCCGGCACGTCATGATGACGCTCGGCCGCGGCGCCGAGCTGCGCGACGTACCCGGGTCCGCGGACGTGTCCGTCCGCCTCGAGCGGGTCGACCGCGAGCGGCACGTCGACCTCGTCGGCGACTGCTACGAGGCGGCCCGGGCCGGCATCCCGGGCTTCGTCTCGCGCGACACGCCCGGCACGCGCCGGCGCGCCCTGGAGGACCAGCTCGTCCTCCGTCGCCGGCGCGGCGTCGAGACGCTGCGGATCGCGATCGCCGAGTCCGACGACGGCGGCCCGGCCCGCGGTTACGCGCTGTTCCGGCGCAAGGGCGACTGGGAGGGCGCCGCGCCGAACGGCACCGTCCAGGTGCGAGAGCTCGTCGCCCGCGACCCGGCCGCCACGCACGCCCTCTGGAGCCGGCTGCTCGACCTCGACCTCATGAGCACCGTCGAGCTCAACGACCGCCCGCTGGACGACCCGCTGCTGTCGATGCTCGCCGACCCGCGCGCCGCGAAGCCTGTCGTCGTCGACGGCATCTGGATCCGGCTCGTCGACCTCCCGGCCGCGCTCGCCGCCCGCCGCTACGCCCGCGACGTCGACGTCGTCCTCGAGGTCACCGACGCCGCGTGCCCGTGGAACGCCGGCCGCTGGCACCTGGTCGGCGGCCCCGACGCCGCCGAGTGCACGGCGACGACGGCGCCCGCCGACGTCTCGCTCGACGTCCGCGACCTGGGCGCCGCGTACCTGGGCTCCGAGACGCTCACACACCTCGCCTCCGCCGGCCTCGCGCGGGCGGCGGACAGCGGCGCCCTGGTCCGCGCCGCCGCCGCGTTCGCCTGGCCGGTTCGGGCCTACACGCCCTGGATGTTCTGACCGGTACGACGACGCGGGGCCCCGGCCCAGCCAAGCCGGACCGGCAAAATCCGGCTCCTGACGTATCCGTGGGGGGGCGGGACGGCGACACGCCGTTCTCTGTCT
>Ga0081539_10006403_pt1 | contig 11320 bp, 10 predicted proteins | sample TabmetS4T2R2_FD_71023 | JGI IMG/M metagenome (GOLD analysis project Ga0081539, IMG submission 71023) | Tabebuia heterophylla rhizosphere microbial communities from the University of Puerto Rico - S4T2R2 | ecosystem: Host-associated > Plants > Roots > Rhizosphere ...
CGCTTTTGCTGCTGGCACTGGTGCCGATGGCTGGCGCGCAGGATTTAACGCCCGTGAGCGTGGTGCTCAAGTGGGTGCCGCAGGCGCAATTCGCGGGCTACTATGCTGCTGAGGCGCTTGGCTATTACGAAGCCGAAGGGCTGGACGTAACGATTGTCGCGGCGGGTACGGACATCAACCCGCAGCAGTTGGTCGCTTCCGGCGATGCTCAGTTCGGCATCGACTGGATGGGTAACCTGCTGGCGACCCGCGAAGCCGGGCAGGATGTGGTGAGCATCGCGCAGATTTTCCAGCGTTCCGGGATGCGCCAGATCACCTGGGCAGACAGCGAACTGACCAGCTTTGACCAACTGGCGGGTAAAGTCGTCGGCGTATGGTGCTGCGGTAACCAGTTCCCGACCTTCGCCGCGCTGACCAAAGCCGGAATCGACCCGAACAACCCGGACGATGTGACTATCGCCCAGCAGAACTTTGATATGAACGCTTTCATCGCCCGCGAAATCGACGCCGCTTCCGCCATGACCTACAACGAACTGGCGCAGGTTTTTGAAGTGGTCGGCGAAGATGGCTCGTTCCCGGTTTACACGATGGACGACGTCAACATCCTCGACTTCAACGAAGACGGCACGGCGATGCTCGAAGACCTGATCTTCGCCCGCGCCGACTGGCTGGCGGAAGAAGGCAACGAGGAAGTCGCCATCAAGTTCCTGCGCGCGTCGTTCCAGGGCTGGATCGCCTGCCGCGACAACCCGGATGACTGCGTGGGCTACGTCCTCGAAGCCGGTCCGACGCTCGGTCAGGGTCACCAGGCGTGGCAGATGAACGAAATCAACAAGCTGATTTGGCCCTCGGAAGCCGGGATCGGCATCACTGATCCTGCCGCGTTTGACACCACCGCGCAGATTGCGCTGGACTACGGCGTGATCACCGAAGCGGCTGAAGGCGAAGGCGTAACCTACCGCAACGATCTGGCGCAGGCGGCGCTTGACAGCTTAGCAACGGATATGGCTGATCTCGACGCGGTGGGTGCGGAATTTGTCGCACCTGAAGTCGAAATCACCCCCAACGGCGAATAAGTTTTCTCTCGTACAACAGAACGAGAGTGCCTGCATCGCAAGCACTCTCGTTTCATTTCCAATCCTGGGCGGTTGGCTCTGGATGCGGCTTACGGTTCATGGTTGACCAAAAATGCCATCACAGTGTCGAGGCTGGGCATGACAAACCGCTCCTTCAGGGTAAGTTTCATTTGCGCTAGCCCACCCATTGCGGCAACGTAGCAAACTGCCATTTCCATCGCGTTGCCCTGACGAAACTGACCAAGGGACTGCCCCTTTCCGATAAGGCGGGCGGTTTCCCTGAGCAGCGCCTCCTGAGGATGTGCATCTTGCGGATGTTCGTCTTGCTGGATCAGCAACTGGTTGAGCAGCATGAGCAGTTGGGCAAAATGACCGTCCTTGACGATGTCATCGAGTATTTCCAGCGTCAGCCCGCCCATGATGTCAATCGGCTGGGCGTCGGTCTGGAGCCAGCGGATTAGCTCATCCATGCTATCGGTGGCTTGTGCCACCAGCGCGCTGAACAAGTCTTCCTTTGACTTGTAGTGACGATAAAGTAGCCCGGCACTGATGCCCGCGCTCGACGCAATATCCTGCACGCTGGACGCGCCAAAACCTTTTTGCATGAACAGCCGGATGGCGGCGCTGTGGATTTTGTCTCTGGTAGCAGTTCTCAACGCCTCGAACTGGGCTTTGGATCGTGGCAAGGTAGCTTTTCTCTCCTATTGATGAATGAATGATTATTCATTCATTGTAAAAATAAATTCTGTCTTTGTCTATTTCTATAAAAACATCCTTTATATATAAGCGAATGGTGTAAGTAACTAATTACCCCTCACCCCCTCCCCCTCTCCCACGCAAGCGGGGAGAGGGGAATGATCTTAGACCGACCCGGTCGCTCTCACTTGCGTAGAGCAATTCAATTATCGAGAGTTTGTACGAACGTATACTGGAAGTGAAGCGTTGAAAACTAACACCACAATTTATCAGCAAATCAGGAATGCGTTTTTGATTTCCGGCGCTGGGAGCGGTCTAATCGTGAATGTTTGTTCTAGATACAAGGGAATGTATGTCGCATGAGAATGCGCACGAAGGTGTTGGATGTTCGTTTTTGATGGTCACAATGATGCACTACTGTCACTTTACCAACCCGAACCGGGGAAAGAGCGTTCGTTCTTCGAGGCAAGTGAATTTGGCGACCTTGACCTGCCGCGCGCAAAAAAGGGCGGGCTGGCGGGCGGTTTGTTCGCCATTTTCACGCCCGCCCCGCTGGATTCCCCTGAACGCGAGTCGATGTATGGCGTGACATTCACAGAAGTGGGTTACACAACGGCGCTGCCCAGCCCGCTAGAGCAGTCCTACGCACAGAATTTTACCGACAAGGTGATTGATTTTGCTCACCAACTGGAAGCGGAGTCGAACCGGCAGGTCAAGGTCGTGCAAAGCTATAGCGCGCTGGAGACGTGTTTCGAGCAAGATATTCTCGCGATGGTGCTGCACCTGGAAGGCGCGGAAGCGATTAAGCCGGATTTGAGCAATCTGGAAGATTATTACGTCGATGGCATCCGCTCGATTGGCATCGTCTGGAGCCGCCCAAATGCTTTCGGGAATGGCGTGCCGTTCGCTTTTCCGCAGTCGCCGGATACGGGCGACGGTTTGACCGACGCGGGCAAGGCGCTGGTGCAGGAGTGCAATCGCCTGGGCATTCTGGTCGATTTGGCGCACCTGAACGAGCGCGGCTTCTGGGATGCTGCTGAAATTACCAACGCGCCGCTGGTGGTCAGCCACACCGCTGTCCACGCGATCACCCCATTCAGCCGGAATTTGACGGACGCGCAGATCGACGCAGTCGGTGCATCCGGCGGGTTGATCGGCATGAATTTTGAGGCGATGGCGACGCACCCGCAGGGCAGCCCCGAACGGGATGTGCCGCTGACTCAGATTACCGCGCACATCGACTACCTTGTGGATAGAATTGGGATTGATCACGTCGCGTTCGGCTCGGACTTTGACGGCGCGGAAGCACCCACTGACCTGAGCGATGTGAGCAAGCTGCCCAACCTACTGCAAACCCTGTACGAGGGGGGCTACGACGAGGCGGCGCTCGAAAAAATTGCCTATGGCAACTGGCTACGGGTGCTGCAACAGACCTGGAAGGACTAGCAGACGCCACATCGGTTTTGATGTGCAAAACTTTGGGCGCACGACCGTGCGCCCCTACACCTCACCCCTCGACGCGAAGCGTCGCATCCCCTCTCCAATTTTTGGAGAGGGGGAAAAACAGAGCTAAGTTTTTTTGGCGTTCAGCACTTACTTTGCAACCACTACCGAAAATTTATTTACGGAGGCGCGGGACGATGGCGAAGAAAAACGACAGCCTGCTCAACGAGATCATCGCGCGGCGGCGGGCGAACCAGGTCTTACAGCAGACCGATCCGCTGGCGCGCCTGCTTGACGACCTGAACGTGATGGACACGCTCGAAGAAATTCGACGCCGCGCCAAGCTGACCTATGGACCGAAGATCATCACCAGCACCGTGCCGAGCAAGGGCGTGGTGCTGTGGCAGCGCGCGCCGGGTTATTACGGGTATAAGACGCTCAAGCTGTTCGGGGTGTGGGCGACTATGCGCGACGAGACGCCTATGATCGCCATAGGCAGCAAAATGCTGGCGTTCAGCGCGCCGTTTTACGACGCCGACGCCTACCATAAGCTGATCAAGCAGAACTACGATTTGTACTATCAGGACGACAACCGCCCGCCCGCGCAGCCGAGCTTCAGCGTGCGCTACGACGCCGACGAACGGCTCGATTTACGCGAGACAATTGCGAAGGAAGTGGCGCGGCTGTTAGCTTGAAGCGCGGACGGTTCATTGTGGGCATTGGGGGTTGACAGAGGATATATAGTAGTATCGATGAAGCAGCCCTCATAAAAACGGTAACAGGCTCCGTTTTTTTTGGTGGGACGGATATGGCTGAGACCGAATCAAGAGCGAGCGAGGGAAACGATGGAGCCGTCAGAAGTCCAACGCGCAATTGAGGCAGCGAGGTCGACAGCCTCCGCCCTGGGACTTGAGACCGATGATGGTGTCGTTGTTCACAACTCGAACCGCATCGCCGTGCGCCTGACCCCTTGCGACGTTCTTGCGCGGGTAGCCCCTCTAGCGCATCAGGCTGCTGAGTTTGAACTGGAGGTTGGTCGGCGACTCGCAACGGCGGGCTGTCCTGTGGAAAAGCCTGAACCGCGAGTGGAGCCGCGCGTCTACGTGCGTGACGGTTTTGCGACCACCCTTTGGACCTACTACGAGGCGGTGCCGCCTCAAGACATCGCGCCAGCCAACTATGCACAGACACTTGAGCAGTACCATGCCTGCGTCCGCCAAATCGACCTGACGACACCGCACTTCACGGATCGAATCACAGAAGCGCAGCGGCTGGTCGGCGACCGCGCCCAGACACCGGAACTCGATGAAACGGGACGGAAGCTTCTTGGCAACGTGCTGTGGGGACTAAGGCGCGCGATCATCAATCGGGGAGCACCCGAGCAACTGCTGCACGGCGAGCCACATCCGGGCAACTTGCTGAACACGACGCAAGGGCTGCTGTTGATAGACCTTGAGACGTGCTGCCGAGGACCTGTCGAGTTTGACGTTGCTCATGCACCCGAAACCGTCAGCGAACACTATCCAGCAATTAATCAGGGGCTGCTGCGCGAGTGCCAAGTCCTCGTGCTTGCGATGGTCACAGCCTGGCGCTGGGATCGAGACGACCAGTTTCCTGAGGGGCGCTACTGGGGGATCGAGGGAATCAAGCAGGTTCGGGTTGCACTCGATCACTACGGAATAGATGTCGCTGACTGATACGCTCATGAGCGTGTTTAAAAACCTCACCCCGCGACGTATAGCGTCGTTCCCTTCTCCACCCTCGTTTCACTTAGGTGGAAGAGGGAAGAAAAACAACGGCGCAGCACGCGCTTCGCAAAGCGACGAGTGCCCCTACAGCGAAGGAATAGTCGCTACCTTTTAAGACACGCTCAGGCAAGCTTCGCTTGCACAACGCACCTACAAAGTCGCTCTCAAGTGCGGTGAATGGGAAATCAGCAGCAAGTTTAGCGTTCAGCCGCCGAGAAAGTCGTCGAACATATCATCTTCACCATCGCGGCGGGGCATGGGGCGGTCATTTTCACGGCGGGCGAGTTTGGGCGGCTCGCCGAAGAGTTCGGTGGCGGATGGTGACGAAGTAGCTGGCGTAGTCGGTGCGCGCTGGACGAGCTGCGGCTCGATCTCGTCCTGCACAACGTGCTTCGCCAGCGCCGCGTCAAAGTCGTTCGCCTGAGCGATGGTGCGTAAATCCGGCTTGGGTGTGGTAACAATGCGCGTCCGACGGTCTTCATCGTCACGGTTGCCGAGCAGCATCGAGAGCAGCCCCATCGGGCGCGACCCGGCGAAGCGCAGCAGCATGACGAACGCCACGAACAACACGCCGAGGCAGACCAGCGCCAAACCCACCAAAGCGACGACCACCAGGGTGTTATCCACTATTGCCAGCCTTTCAAGCTCATGATGCAGAACAAATAAGCGATTGGCTTTATTCTACCATCAATTTTGTTCGTACACTGTGTAGCAGAAGTTGGGATGAAATTGATGAGGCATGTGTCTATACGCCGCACAGTCCTTCGTAGATAATGATGAAACTCTCGGCATTCGCGCTAGGACAGCATCATGCGTAGTTTCATTTCACAGTCCGTTCAAAATATGCGTTCTTCCGGCATCCGCCGTTATTTCGACATCGCCGCGACGATGGACGACGTGATCACGCTCGGCATTGGCGAACCGAACTTCAGCACGCCACAGCACATCATCCAGAAGAGCGTCGAATCGATGTACAACGGGGAGACGGGTTATACGTCGAACTCTGGCACGATTGAACTGCGCGAGGCGATTTCCACTTATGTGCAGCGGCTCTACAACCTGTACTACAAGCCGGAAGACCAGGTGCTGGTGACGGTTGGGGTGAGCGAGGCGTTTTTCTTGGCGCTGAAGGCGATCCTTGACCCCGGCGATGAAGTGCTGGTGGTCCAGCCGTGCTTCGTCGCCAACGCTGCCGCTGTCGAGATGGCGGGCGGCGTTCCTGTAATCGTCAACGCCACCATCGAGAACAACTTTCAGGTGACAGGCGCGGAACTGGAAGCAGCAGTGACGCCGCGCACAAAAGCGATTTTGATCAGCTACCCGAACAACCCGACGGGCGCGGTGATGAGCCGTGACCTGATGCTGGAAATCGCTGCCGTTGCCGAAAAATACGACCTGCTGGTGATCTCGGACGAGATTTACGAGCGGCTGGTGTACGGTGTGGATCACATTTGTTTTGCCGCGTTGCCGGGCATGTACGAGCGGACGATTGTGCTGAGTGGGTTGAGCAAATCGTTTGCGATGACCGGTTGGCGCATCGGCTATGCGCTGGCTGTGCCGGAGATTATGGAAGCGATGCGCAAGTTGCACCAGTACCTGATTATGTCCGCGCCGACGATGGGACAAGTGGCCGCTGTGGAAGCCCTGATGCACGGCGAAAATGATGTTGAACTGATGCGCTGCGAATACGACCGCCGCCGCCGCTTAATCGTGGACGGCTTCAACAGCATGGGGCTGACCTGCTTCGAGCCACGCGGCGCGTTTTATGCCTTCCCCAACATCCAACTGAGCGGTATGAGTGACGAGGAATTCTGCGAAGCCCTGCTGCTAGAAGAACGAGTCGCGGTGGTGCCGGGCAGCGCCTTCGGCGCAAGTGGAACAGGATTCGTCCGCGCCAGCTACACGAACAGCTACGAAAACATCGAAACCGCGCTCGAACGGATGCAGCGTTTCATGCAGCGGCACGGGTAAGGCAACCGAACATCCCCATAAGTTTTACGGCTATGGCAAACCTCCATCCCGCTCAGGACGGAGGTTTGTTGCTACTCCCTAAAAATTCCGTCACGATGCCTCTATAATTGAATGTTATTGTGAGCCATTTGGCAGCAATTTCCACTTTGCCAGTCGCTGCCCGTGAGGAACGAACATCCATGCCCAGTTTGCTCGAAGTTGCCGACGCCTTAATCCTTGCCGGGGAAATGGATGAAGCGCTTGACGCACTGAGTCAGCATCTTGCCGAGAACCAGAATGACGAGGACGCGCGTCGCCTGCGTGTGCGCCTGCTGTTGAGCTTGCAGCGGGGCAAGGATGCGCTGGCTGAACTGGATAGGCTGCCAGCGCCTGACCAGAGGTTGCGCGCTCAGGCGTATGCGCTGATGGGTGACAAGGTGCGCGCGATTGAAATGCGAGAGCAGCTTTTGCAGGCGAATGCTGACGAAACCCCCGAACAGATTGAACTGCTGCTGCGCGATCTGTACCAGCGTGGCGAGAGCGACAAGGCGCTCGGTATGCTGGCTGACCTGAGCAAGACATGGCGCTGGCTCGGATGGAGCGGCGATTTTTTCGCGCTGCGCGCTGATTACGCGATTGCGGCGGAACACTACTGCTCGGCGCTGGACATGCTGAAGGAGCAGGAAAGTAATGCCCTGCTCGAAGCGCAGAAAGCCTACCTGCTGCTCAAGCGGGCGGACGTGTATCGCCGCCTGCGCCAGTTTGCCGAAGCGGATGCCGATTACCGTGCTGCCGAGGCGATTATCCCGACTGACCCGATGATCCCGTTCAACCGGGGCTTGCTGATTTTCGAGCAGGGGGATGGCGCTTCCTTACGCCGCGCGCTGCCACTGTGCCGAGACGCGCTTGATCATGCGCCGGAAGCCCTGCGTGAATACATGCGGAACACGCTTTTGGACGAGCCGCGTTACCACCTGCTGGCGCAGGCGCTGCTGTCGTGAGCAGTTTCCCTCGCAGAGCGTTCAGGAAATCTGGTCTTTGAGACTAGGACTGCTCGATTCAAAGCTGTCGTGAACAATTTTCCCATTGGCGAAATGAAGGATGGTGATCCCGGTGGCTGAGACGGGTCGGTGAGTTGCGGCAATACCTTCAAATTCGCCTTCGTGTGTCCCTTCCATTTTCCAGCGGTAGGCGACCTTATCGCCCTCAACAATCATTTCCTCAATAGCTATCTGGAGATTGGGCACGGCTTGACGGGTCTGGGTCACACTATCCTTCAAGTCTTGCAACGTGAAATTGCCCCCAATCGTGCCTCCAAGTACATAGTTTGGAGCACAAACCTCATCAAAAACCGCAAGGTTGCCTTGACCCCAAGTCTCGACAGCGAACCGGTGAACGATGTTCCGCATTACTTCTGGGGACATAAGTATTCTTCCTCATATTCTGATATGCGATAATACTTTAATTGATATATTATCGATGATAATATTAAGTTGTGCAAGTTTTAGTGGATCAGGGTTGGCGTTTGACGGCAGCAAAGAGCGCCAGCAAAGTGACGACGCTTAAGTAGAGCCGCTAATAAAGTAGAGAGGAAAAACGCGAAAAGCAAGGGCGATATATTATGTCCCTACGCCTGCATGGTTTGACACCGTCAACTTAGACGGTTGGTGACAGATATTACAGGATCAACGGGACTTAAGGAGATTATTTAGCGACGACGCGCACTTTGACGCCAAGCTGATCCAGAAAGTCGGATAGTGTAGACCATGTGAGGGGAAAGCCGGGGGTATCGCCAGCGCCAAGATACCCAAGAATATCCAGCAAAGCCGCTTCACCAGGCACATCGGCAGCGGATTCACTGAGAACGACAAAGGCATCTTCAGCCCAGTGAACCAATTCGGTTTCATTTAGTTCGCCATTGAGAAAGGCGATGATTTTGTGGGCGACTGCTTCTAAAGTAAGCATCATTTGAAGTTTAGAACAAGACCTCACCCCTCGACGCTTTGCGTCGCTTCCCCTCTCTACGCAGTGGAGAGGGGAGCAGAACAATTCTCCGAGTTCATATCTGCCATAATCAGGAATTAAGAAGCTTCATGCTAATGTGTACTTGCCTTGAGTAATGCATGGATTATACGTCCATGTGTGTGCGATATGTTACAATCGCGGGCGGTAGATTCTCCCTAGACAGCAGGACATGAGATGAGCGATTGGACGACGATTGTCGGGCTGGAAATTCATGCTGAACTGATGACGAAGAGCAAGATGTTCAGCAACTGCCCGGTGGTGGATAGCGTGACCGCGCCGCCGAATACGGCGGTTGATGCGGTCTCGATGGGCTTGCCGGGGACGCTGCCGGTGATCAACGAGGCGGCGGTGGAGATGGCGATGATGGTGGGGCTGGCGCTGCACTGTGAGATCCCGCCGGTGAACCAGTTCGCGCGCAAGAGCTACTTCTACCCGGATTTGCCGAAAGGCTACCAGATCAGCCAATATGACCGCCCGATCTGCATCAACGGGTATCTGGATGTGGAACTCTCAGACGGGACGACGCAGCGTATCCGCGTGCGGCGCGCGCATCTGGAAGAAGACACAGGCAAGTCGATTCATGTGGGGAATTCGAGCCTGATCGACCTGAACCGCGCGGGTGTACCGCTGCTGGAAATCGTGACCGAGCCGGACATCCACAGCGCGGAGGCGGCGGAAGCCTTTGCGCGGAAGCTGCGGGCGATTTTGCAGTACCTGGGCGTGAATAATGGCGATATGTCGAAGGGCGTGATGCGGGTTGAGCCGAACATCAGCGTGAAGCACAAGGAGGACACGGGCTACCGCACGCGCACGGAAGTGAAGAACCTGAACAGCATCCGCAGCCTGTTCCGGTCGATTGAATACGAGACAGCGCGGCAGGTGCGCGCGTGGGAGAGCGGTGAAGGCGTGCGGCAGGCGACGATGGGCTGGGATGAAGTGAAGCAGCGCACGGTGGTGCAGCGGTACAAGGAAAGCGCGGACGAGTACCGCTATTTCCCGGAGCCTGACCTGCCGATTCTGGAGATGAGCCGCGAGTGGGTGGAGCAGGTGCGGGCGGGGCTGCCGGAACTGCCGGACGCGAAGCGCGAACGCTTCGTGGCGCTGGGGCTGACGGCTTACGACGCCTCGGTGCTGGTGGCGGATAAGGAAGTTGCCAGCTACTTTGAGGCAGTGCTGGCGGCAGGCGCGAACGCAAAATCTGCCGCGAACTGGATCGTGGGCAACCTGTTCAGCCTGACGAACCGCGACGGCGTGGAGATGGACGCGATTGGCGAGCGCGTTTCGGCGCAGAACCTAGCGGCACTGGTCAAGCTGGTAGATCAAGGCGCGATCAACAAGCAGACAGGCGTGGACGTGCTGGCGGAAATGTGGGAGGCGGGCAACGATCCTGCCAGCATCATCGAGGCGAAGGGCTTGGCGCAGATTTCCGACACGAGCGCGATTGAGTCAGCGGTGGCACAAACGCTGGCGGCGAACGATGACATGGTGCAGAGCTACCTGGGCGGCAAGGACAAGCTGTTCGGCGCGCTGATGGGCAAGGCAATGGCGGATTTGAAGGGCAAAGGCAACCCGGCAGTGGTGCGGGATGTGCTGACGAAGCTGCTAGAGGCGAAGCGGGGGTAAGAGATTTAACGCAAAGGCGCAAAGAAAGTAAGAGAAAGACGCAAAGTAGGGTTTAACAAGGGCGTTCATTTGAACGCCCTACAGCCTCGTTTTCATGTGCATATACAAAAAATAATCATTTCTGGTTGATAAATCGGGAGAAAAACGATGACGCAGGAAACGTGGACGGCGGTTGACGAGTATTTCAATGGGCTGCTGATTCCGCCGGATGAGGCATTGGAAGGGGCGCTGAAGGCGCAGGAAGAAGCCGGGCTGCCGCACATCAACGTTGCGCCGAACCAGGGCAAGCTGCTTCACCTGATCGCGCGGATACATGGGGCGAAAAGCATTCTTGAAGTGGGAACGCTGGGCGGATACAGTACGATCTGGCTGGCGCGGGCGCTGCCAGCGGGCGGAAAGCTGATTACGCTGGAGATCGACCCGAAGCACGCCGAGGTGGCGAAGTCAAATTTGCAGCGGGCAGGCTTGGCGGAAGTGGCGGAAGTGCGGCTCGGCTCGGCGCACGATACGCTGCCGAAGCTGGTCGAAGAAGGGGCAGGTCCGTTTGATCTGGTGTTCATCGACGCGGACAAGCCGAGCAATGCGGCGTACCTAGACTGGGCGCTGAAACTGACGCGACCGGGCAGCCTGATCATCATCGACAATGTGGTGCGGAACGGCGGCGTAGGCGACCCGAACAGCACGGATGCGAACGTGCATGGGGTGCGAAAGGTGCTAGAGATGATCGCCAGCAACCCGCGTCTGGTGACGAAGGCGGTG
>Ga0081539_10006404_pt1 | contig 11319 bp, 9 predicted proteins | sample TabmetS4T2R2_FD_71023 | JGI IMG/M metagenome (GOLD analysis project Ga0081539, IMG submission 71023) | Tabebuia heterophylla rhizosphere microbial communities from the University of Puerto Rico - S4T2R2 | ecosystem: Host-associated > Plants > Roots > Rhizosphere ...
CGGGCGCTGGTGCTGGCCGGTTCAGAGACGCAGGTCATGAGTTTGTGGCCGGTCTCCGATCTTGGAACGCGAGACTTGATGATCAAGTACTACAAGGCATTGCAGTGTGGTGAGGGGCGAGGCGATGGGCTGCGGCAGGTACAACTCGAGACGCTCAAACGCAAAGATCGCCGGCATCCGTTCTACTGGGCGAGTTTCATCCAGTCGGGCGAGTGGGTGAATCTGGAAGGCAAACGATAAAGATCTAGGACGGCGTCGCGAATTGATGAACGCGGGCCGGGACACTGATGGAAGCTCGTAAACTCGCTATCGACACCGTGCTGCAGCATCGCTATCGCATCTTGTCTCTGCTCAAGCAAGGCGGAATGGGAAGGGTCTATTTGGCCGAGGACCAGCGGTTTCGCAGCCAGGTTGCAGTGAAGGAGGCTTACCTCGTTCAAGAGCACTTCTGCCGGGCTTTTGCGCACGAGGCCGGATTGTTGCACCGGCTGCGCCATCGCGTCTTGCCGCATGTGATGGATCATTTTACGGAAGGGGAAGCGCAGTATCTGGTCATGCAGTTGTTTCTGGGGGAAGACCTGGAAGAATTGCTGGTTGAAAAGATCCAGAGGACGGGTGAAGCCTTCGCGGTGAATCAGGTTCTGCGTTGGGCCGATCAACTGCTCGATGCGCTTGAATACCTCCATGGTCATCGGCCCCCGATTATCCATCGAGATATCAAGCCACAGAACTTGAAATTGACCGAGCAGGGCGATGTCATCTTGCTTGACTTTGGGTTGGCCAAAGGAGCGGCGACCGAGATGTTGCAGCGGGACGAGAGCTTGCGCGGTTATACGCGCCATTATGCGCCGCTGGAGCAGATTCGGGGGACGGGGACTGATCCGCGCAGCGATCTTTACGCGCTGGCTGCAACCATCCATCGATTGGTTACGGGGCATCTTCCACCGGACGCGCTGATACGTGCCACGGCAGCGTTGGAGGGGCGGCCGGATCCATTGCGCCCGGCCAATGAGCTGAATGGGCAAGTGCCGGAAGCTGTCGCTATCGTGCTCACTCGCGCCATGGCTCAGCTTCCTGAAGATCGTCTGGCGACCGCAACAGATATGCGCCGGGCACTGCGCGCAGCGCTCCAGCAGCAAATGCCGGATGATGACAGCCAGGTAGGTTCTGTTAATGAACCGCGAATGGAGATTGCTTCCTTGAGCGAAGAGGCGGCGACTCTCACTCTAAGCAGCATCAGTGCCCCGGCCTCGGAGGCCACTAATGCCGGGCAGATTGTGGTCCCGTCTTCGGCGCCTCGTGTTGATGAACGGGTTCCCACCGGCTCTACCTGGTTTCGTCAGGGACGCGCCCGGACAGTATGTCTTGTCTTGGGTCTTTTGCTTCCGGTGATTGCGCTCCTGACGTCTTGGCGTTTAAATCGTCTGTCAGGATCGAGCGCGGTTCATCCATCAGGAGGAGAGACCATCATCTCTCGCCCTGAGAGCCCCTCGCCGGCACTCACGCCATTCGTTGAGGCGATGCGGTATTACTTACAGGTGGATTCAGAGGCCGGTATTGCGGAGCGCGTCGCGGGCGTCAATCCGATCGTGAGAGGCCGATGGTTGAAATTTCATTTCGTGTCGAGCAGGAGCGGTTATCTTTATATCATTGCTCCGGGCGAGCGAGAGGAGCGCACCACGTTTTTGACCGCACAACCCAATTCAGCCTGGGGCGTGAAGACCAACCTGCTCGCAGCCGGTACTGACTATAGTTTCCCGTCGCGACGGGATAAGTGGATCGAACTCGCGCAAGGCGCAAGCTTGCGAACCTATACCATCATTTTTGCGCCCGAACCATTGATTCACCCAAGGTTTTTAGCCGAAGCCCCTGGCCGCGCTTTGACGGTGGAGGAAGAGGGAGAATTGGCTGAGTTGCGGCGGCGATTTGGACCGCAGGTGCGTGTTGAGACGCCTGGCGCTCAATCTATCATCACCATTCCGGCGGGGCATCCGAGCGGCACGCCATATCTATTTGAGATCAATCTCCGCCCTGAGACAGATAAAGAAGGAGATCATCGATGAGGACAACCTCTTTCTACGTTGGGACGGCTCTCATACTTCTGGTCTTTTTAGCGCCGGCGGCATTGGCGCAAAAAGAAAATGATGATGATGTGATACGCAATTTCGTCAGCACGCGAGACGGAGTGGTCACCCATCACTCAAAGTCGAAATCTCAGGATCAACCTCGGCCGGCAAGGCCCGTTGGTCCCATCGGTTTAGGCTGTACGCTCTTCAAGCGTGGGCCGGGTGAGACGCCGGTGCGCGTCGATACCAGGCGCGAGTTTCACGGAGGCGATGCCGTGCGCTTCATGATCGAGTCGAATATCACCGGCTATCTCTATGTCTTTCATGTCGAGAATAATGGCCCGGCTAAGATGCTCTTTCCTGATGCCCGTTTGCAGGATGGCAATAACCTCGTTCAGGCACATGTGCCCAGGGAAATACCTTCGAGCCGCGAAGGGGATCCGGAGTTTCGTTGGTTTCATTTCGACCAGACCGTAGCGATCGAGCGTTTCTATCTATTTGTCACGCGGGAGCGGCTGCCGAATGTTCTGACCGATGAGCAGTTGGTCACATTTTGCCGTGATCACTCGGAGGGCTGTCCCTGGCGTCCATCCGCTACACAGTGGGAACATCTTTTGGCTGAAGCGGACACGGCCGCCCGCGAAAGTCAGAGCCGAAAGTTTGGTCAGGCTCAAACTCCGGTCGAGCGCGGTCAAATCCGGCGTGACGTAGGGTTGCCGCCGGGAGCGCCGCATCCGGCCAAAGTCAAGATGAATGTCTCCCCGCAGGCGAGCAAGCTCATGATGAACATTGATTTAATTCATAAATAGATTGGAAAAAGATGTCTCCTAAGCTAATAGGATTGACCGGCCCATCGATGGGCATGAACGTGAGCCTGGATGAGAATGAATATTCCATTGGGCGCGCACAATCCAACCAACTATGCCTCGGCAGCGATCTGGTGTCGCGGCAGCATTGTGTCATTCGCCGAGCAGGGAACCGGTTCGAGATCGAAGACCTCAGCACCAACGGCACGTTCGTCAATAACGAGCCGGTGAAGAAACGAACGCTGGCGCATTTCGATCAAATCGCCGTCGGTGATTCCGTCTTCATTTTTTTGCTCGACGAGAGCGAAATTCCACAACCTGTGGGCCTCGTCCAATTCAGTGACGCCACGACTGCCATCGACACTGCTACTCCGCGCAGCCGTGAAGATGTGTCCTACCTCGATCCGGCGAGGATCGAAGCAGCGTTGCCACCGGCCACCTCTCTTGCCCGCGATCTGAACGAATTATTGAAGGTCAGCCGGACGATCAATGCCGTCCGTCAGCCCCGGGCGCTCGCGCAGCAATTGCTCGACTCCATTTTTGAGATCGTCCCCGCCGAACATGGAGTTCTTCTTCGTTGCGTAGAAGGTGATGAGGGGCTGACCGAAGAAGCGGTCAAGTCTCGTTCATCGGCGAAGAACGGCGCTCTTCAAGTTAAATACCGGCCCATTCAACAGGCACGGTATGAACGTCGTTCGCTGCTCTTCACTGATAGTAATCCGCCACAGTCGTTGCTGATCATCCCCTTGATCGCTGATGGACAAGTGCTTGGCGTCATCTATCTGACGGCTGATAGCCAGCACCGTCGTTTCGACGATCACCAGATAGATCTGGTGACGGCCATCGCCGATCTCTCGGCCAGTGCGCTGGAAAGGGCCTGGCGCGCTGAGTGGTTGGAGCAAGAGACCAAGCGGCTCAATGCCGAACTGCGCTCCCAGCATCATATCATCGGCGAGAGTCAGAAGATCACCGAGGTCTATGAGAACATTGTCAAGGCGGCCTCTTCGGACGCTACCGTCCTGATCCTTGGAGAGAGCGGGACGGGGAAAGAACTGGTGGCCCGTGCTATCCATGAACGCAGCCGGCGTGCCGGTCAGCGTTTTTTGGCGATCAACTGTGCGGCGATTCCAGAGACATTGCTGGAGAGTGAACTCTTTGGCCACGAACCGGGCGCGTTTAGCGGAGCAGCCAAACAAGTAAAAAAAGGCAAGCTGGAAGTGGCGAATGGAGGCACGATCTTCCTCGATGAGATCGGCGAGATGCCGATGTCCCTGCAAGCCAAGCTGCTGCGGGTGCTGTCTCTGGACTCTGAAGTCAAAGCTGAGTTCGAGCGGCTTGGCGGAACGCGTTCGATCCAGGTGAACGTGAGGGTGCTCGCCGCGACCAATCGCGACCTGGAGGCCGCGATCAAAGCGGGCGCCTTCCGCGAAGACCTTTATTACCGACTCAAAGTCTTCCCCATCGTCTTGCCGCCGCTGCGGGAACGTCGTGAGGACATCGAGCTGCTCGCCCGGCACTTTGTCCGGAAATATGGGGTGAAGCGCCAACCGCCCGTGATGCTGATTACATCTGAAGCTCTCGCCTGTTTGAAAAGTTACCATTGGCCGGGCAATGTCCGTGAGTTGGAGAGCGCCATCTATTATGCAGTACTGCACCATGACGCCGAATCGACAGCGGCGTCTGAATTCATCACGCCGGCAGACCTGCCCGAAGAGATTCGCGCCTTGGCTCCGCCCGCCGGCGCGCCTGGCCTCGACATCAATCGAGTCGCAAGACAAGAGGCCGAAGAGGTCAAGAGACGTCTGATCCGTGAGGCCATCGACCGGGCCACGGGTAATTTGAGCGACGCTGCCGGCCTGCTCGGCATTAAACCACCTAACCTCCACCGTCTGATCAATGAACTCGGCCTGAGGGCTGAAGTTGAGCACGTCATTCGCAAGCTGAGACCAAAAGCATCGCTTAAGAAGTGAGTATATCGCCGGCCGCCTCAGCAACCGGCAGATCATCACCATCTCTCATGTCGGTATATCAATCTTGATACACTGATCTTGCCGCGCGCCGAAATCATTGAATTGCCGGGGCTTTCGCTCCGGGCGCCAGGTTGAACCCGGCGCCTGACCTTATCATTGTTGATACACCGCGGCTCAGCCGGATGCCACAGGGCCTTCTTCAGCCATCCTCGTTGATCACCTCCATCTTCAATCACGTTAATCAGTTTCGCCCTTCATTATCGCTCCCGCCGTGTTGCCGCAAGTTTTGGCACTCCGCTTTCTATAAGTAATGACCTCCGAATTTGCAATTGCAGATTCGCATCGGAGTCCCTGAAGAAATTGCCGAAGCAATTAATGGATACTATTCGTTTAGTTGAAAGGAGGGATATGCACACTCATCTGATCGAACTCGTGCGCTTCGTGCTCTCAATGTGGCCATATGATTTCTACCAAGGCGGATAGATGCATGATAACAGATGCATGTTTATGACTAAGCCCCGCGGCAATTCTCGGTTTGGACGAAAAAGATATGTTCAAACTGAGGATTGCCGGTAACACTGCGTAAACCTGATAACTGCAATAGAAAGGTGAACCATGGCAACTGCTAAGTCCACAGGCCGAAAAATCATCGTAACCGAATTTGTCTCACTCGACGGTGTGATCGAATCACCGCAGAAGTGGTCGTTTGAATTTTGGGGCGACGATATCGGGAAGTTTAAGCACGACGAACTCTTCGCCACCGATGCGCTGCTCCTCGGCCGTAAAACATATGAGGGCTTTGCGGAGGCCTGGCCAACCAGAAAGGACAAGGAAGGCTTTGCCGATCGCATAAACAGTCTGCCCAAGCACGTCGCCTCAACTACCCTCAATGACGTCGGCTGGAACAATTCCAAGCTTATCAAGGGAAATCTCGCGGATGAGGTTGCGAAACTGAAACAAACGCCGGGGCAAAACATCGTGGTTCACGGCAGTCGCACACTCGTCAATTCATTGATGAATTATGGCCTGGTCGATCAATTCAACCTGCTCGTGTTCCCGGTTGTGTTAGGGGGAGGACTGCTTCTCTTTGACCAGGGAAACCGGGTGACATTGAAGCTCGTCGAATCAAGAAAATTTGACACCGGAGTCATGGCCCTCATCTACCAGACCGCTTCGTAGCAATACAAGTTGAGATCAGGCTGGATCTATCCGAGCAGAGAATTGGGTGCGCAGACGCGCCTGCCGAGAGATCGACTCACTAATTCTGAAGCGCTCTGACGCTCGACGCACATCTCAGCCAACCACACGGACCTTACTTGTTCGCTGCACTAAATATTTGTCAATTCCCAGGCAAATTGGCGGCTGCCACGCCGGCACAATGATGCGATCTCATGTCCGATTATTAAAATATCTCCTCCTCTTGTTTTGTCTTTGACATTGTTCGAGGTGATCGGTATTGTCATGCCGTTTCATCGATGAAACGGCATGACAATCAGTCTGCCTGAACAACACTTTCAAGAAAGGAATAAAATGCCAAAAAAAGCTAAGCCGATTCCTGAGGGCTTTCATTCGTTGACTCCGCACCTGGTGGTGAAGGGGGCCAGTCAAGCCATCGAATTTTATCAAAAAGCGTTTGGCGCTCAAGAAAACTCACGCAACATGGGGCCGGATGGGAAATCTATCATGCATGCGGATCTCACGATTGGAGACTCGCATCTCTTTATCGTTGATGAGTTCCCGGCTTGGAACAGCCTTGGGCCTCAAGCCATCGGCGGCACTCCTGTCTCCATCCATATTTATGTGGATGATGTCGACAAGGTCTTTAATCAGGCGGTGGCTGCGGGTGCGCAGGTGAAGATGCCGTTGACGGACATGTTTTGGGGCGATCGTTTTGGGAAGTTAACCGATCCCTTCGGGCACGAATGGACTGTGGCTACACACATCGAAGACGTCTCACCAGAGGAGATGATGAAGCGCGCGCAGGGGGCTTTCAAAGAATGGGACTCATCTGAAAATCCCTCAAACCGCCAATAACATCTGAGCAGTGATCCATGGTTCCTGAGATCTTTTCTCAGTATCAGGAATCATGGATCACTGCTCGGAGATTGGTTATCTGGTCTCGTAGATCAGCACCCGGAGTTTTCGACTGCCAATAAGATATCCGGTGAGCGCCCCGATGCCGGCGCCGATTGTTCCAAGAGGGCCAGGCCGCCGTTGACCTCAAATGTGTCGAGGCGTTCGATAACCGCGCGGGTTTGCCGTTGGCACATTACGCCGGGCAGGAGCTCCTGAGCAAACTCTTTGCTGCACCGGATACAACCCCGAATCTGCACCTGGGCGCCGGCCAGCAAGCGGTCGTCTTCATCTGGCTGACCCTCGGAACTGAAGCTGAGTTGCCCTTCAGTCTGCGGCATCGCGTTAGTTTTAGGGGGCGCAACTATTTCAGGACGCAGACGGCCGAGAGCCAGCCCGTACTGGTGATGCGGACCGCGCCGCCGGTATTGCAACGGCCACTCAACGGCGCAGGTTGGTACACGATCGGCCCGGAGAACGATTCCGCCCACCGGCGCGCGTTGCTCTCCATCGAAGGAAAGCTGAAACTCGCGCAGCGCTTTGCGATCGATTGGGTGCAACTCGATCAGAACGGGGAAGTGGCTAGCGGCGACCCGTCGAACAACGCCAGCTACCACGCCTACGGCGCAGAAGTTCTGGCGGTGAAAGACGGCGTCGTGACTGCAATACAAGACGGCATCCCTGAAAACATCCCCGGACCGACACGCGCCGTGCCGATCACCCTTGAGACATTGCCGGGAAATTATGTGTTGATGCGGTTGGCGAGCGGTCAGTACGCGCTCTACGCTCATTTGCAACCGGGCAGTTTGCGCGTCAGTCCAGGTGACAGAGTCAAGCACGGACAGGTCCTTGGGTTGGTAGGAAATTCCGGAAACTCGACTATGCCACATCTGCATTTTCACCTCTGCAACGCCAACTCACCCCTCGCGTCGGAAGGCCTGCCATTTGTCTTCGAGTCATTCGATGTGACACAGGACGGTTTGAATTGGGAACCTCGCCAGCTGGAACTTCCGCTCGAAGGCGCGATCATCCGCTTTCTTAATGAAAGATTGAGCTGGGCGAGCCATACCTGGCGCAAACTGCTCAACGGATGACCGGACCACCCGGTTGAGTAACTCGAGGGAGGTTCAGCCGGTCCTGAGAAAATCCACTGTCTGAAGCTTTGATTGTTGTTTCAGTAATCGAGACCGACCGGGCGGAAAGAGCGAGATAGAATAAGGAAAGACACTATCTCCAAGCCTTACTCTCTCCATCCGGTTAGTCTCGGCTGCGCTAGTTTCCCTCGGGAGACTTTCATCAAGGACTATGATGTGATGAACTGGCCCCCGAGCGTGATGAACTTGATTATTGATGGGATCAAAACGCACGTCAGAAAGGGCCGAGGGGCCAGCCTCACAACTCATCCCGTGGTTTTCTCCGTTGATCACTGGATTCTTCGGTTTCGTGTCAATAATCTGTAACGGAGGTTTCAGCCAAAGGTAAGATGGTCTTGGTGCGCAAGAAGGCTATCCGGTTTTATGATGAGATGGATCGAAACACAGAGATCGCCGAGACGGCGTCGGCTCCGCTGGTTGATTGCCTTTGGAGTCTGGACGTTCGTCGGTTGGAGCTTCGGTGCACAAAGCTATCTCTCAAATCTGCGCGCGGGCAGGCGTATTCCGCTGTTCGACCAGCTGTCGTGGTACCTGCTCTTCTGCTACAAATGGTTCGTCGTTTCACCGTTGATCTTTGAGCAGGCACGGCGGTGGCCGCTCGAACGGGGAAAGATCCTGCGCCATCTTCCCATTCATCTTGGATTGATCATCGGGTTTCATTTCGTCTCCACCCCACTCGTCACGGCGCTCCATTACTGGCTGGGCTTTCCGCCGCTTGGAGGGAACTATGCGAATCTGACCGGCTACGTCATTGGCGAAATCTGGCATCCATACACTCTGCTTCTGAGCTTCTTCTTTTATTGGGTCGTGCTGATTGTCGGTTGGAGCCTGGATTATCAACGCAAATTCCGGGAAGGCGAAATGAAGGCGGCGGTCTTGGCGGCGCAATTGGCTGCAGCGCAATTGCAGGCGCTGAAGATGCAGTTGCAACCGCACTTCCTGTTCAATACGCTCAATTCAATCTCGGCGCTGCTTCATCAAGACATCGAGGCGGCCGATCAGATGGTGGCACGGCTCGGTAACTTTTTACGCTTGACCTTGGAGAATGGGGGCACGCAATTGACGACGCTCAAACAGGAGTTAGAATTTCTGCGGCTCTATCTGGACATTGAGCGGGTGCGCTTCAAGGATCGTTTGCAGGTCAAACTGGAGATCGAAAACGGCGGACCGGCGTTGCTCAATGCGCGCCTTCCCAATTTGATCTTGCAGCCACTGGTCGAGAACGCGATCCGCCACGGAATCGCCAAACAGTACGCGCCGGGCCTGATCAGTGTGGAAGCACTCATTCGCGCCGGGCGCTTGCAGATCAAAATTGCGGACAATGGACCGGGACTCGCCGGACGGAATGGCGCCGGGTCGGCCTTCAAAGAGGGAGTTGGGCTGAGCAATACGCGCGCCCGCCTCGACCAGTTATACGGTGACGCCTATCTGCTTGCGTTCGATAACGGCAAGCCGCATGGATTGGTCGTCACCCTCGAAGTCCCGCTCGCATATCAAACCGAGGAGGCGAACGGTGAGAATGAGAGAGTCATTGACTGAAGTCTTCTCCGTCAAAGTTCTGATTGTGGATGATGAGCCGTTGGCTCGCGACCGTCTTCGCCTGTTGTTGGAAGGGGACAGAGAAGTTGAAGTGGTCGGCGAGGCCGGGTGCGGCCAGGATGCCGTCGCCGCCATCAAATTGCTCGCGCCCGATCTGGTCTTCCTCGACGTGCAGATGCCGGAGATGGATGGTTTCGAGGTGCTAGCGGCACTTCAAACCGAGCCGCGCCTGCCGATCATCATCTTTGTCACCGCCTTCAATCAACACGCCCTGCGTGCGTTCGAGGTGAATGCGCTGGATTACTTGCTCAAGCCCTACGAGCGGGAACGCTTCGAGCAGGCGCTCCGGCGTGCCAAGGATGCCCTGAAACAGGCCTTCGATAGCCAACAGCAACGGCGGATCATTGCGATGCTCGAACAGCTTAAGGGAGGTGGCGGGGATCTCGAATGGCTTTCGGTCAAAATTGACGAACGCGTCTTATTGTTGCGTGTCGGTGAGATTGATTGGATCGAGGCGGAAGGCAATTACGTCCGGGTCCACGTCGGTCAACAATCCTATTTCCTGCGCGAAACCATCAGTGGGCTGGAAGAGCAATTGGATTCCAAGACTTTTGTCCGTACTCAGCGCGGAACCATCGTCAATGTCAGTCGCATCCGCGAACTGCATGTCTGGACGCGCGGTGATTATCGCATCATCCTACACGACGGGACGGAATTGACTCTCAGCCGCCACTACCGCGAGAACCTCGATGCTCTATTGCACCGACCACTTTAATACGCTCAGCCGTTCCACTGCTCTCTTGATCAGGTTAGTCACTGCGGCAGACGAGTTCGTCACAAAATAGACGGCGACGTCGCTCCTCGATGCGATATTGCAGGTTACCAAGGAGGAATTTATGCGTGTTGAACCGTTCATGACGAAGGCAGGGCCAGCGCTGTTGATCGTCTGCGCGCTCTCTCTTCTGGCGTTACCGCAAGACTCGACTCTCATCTCGCTGGTTGAGGCCGAACGCGCGTTCGCCCGGACCTGTGTCGAGCGTGGCCTCCGCGATTCCTTTCTCGCGTATTTTGCCGGCGACGCGATCAGTTTCTGGCCGCATCCTGTCAACGCGCGAGAGGAATTGCTGAAACTTCCTGTGACATCCGATCGACGGACGACGTTGAACTGGGAACCGGTCCGAGCCGAAGTCTCCGGCGCAGGCGATCTGGGATACAGCACCGGACCATCTTTGACGACTGACGACAAACAGAAACCGGTCCGAAGCGGATACTATTTTTCAATCTGGCGCCGCCAATCGGATGGAAGCTGGAAAGTTGAATTGGACATCGGAATCAATACTCCGCTCGCAAACTCACTGCCTCCTCCATCCATCCGAACGCCCGTTCAGTATGCGCGCGGAAATAAGCTGCCCGTCGTGGGTCATGAGCAGAACGTCTTAATGGATCGCGAACGAAAGTTCCCAGAGTCCGCGAATGTGACCGAAGCTTTTCTCAAATTGATTACCGACGATGCCCAGTTGAATCACAACGAGTATTTACCAATAGTAGGCCGGAAAGAGATCCGCGCGTTTCTGGAACAGAAGAAGGCCAAGCTGAAATGGGAACCGCTCAGAGCCGTCGTCTCAAGCTCCAATGATTTTGCCTATACATATGGGAAATACACCCGGGATGAGAGTGCTCCACCGCAGACTGCCGTGAAAACGGGGTATTA
>Ga0081539_10006405_pt1 | contig 11318 bp, 14 predicted proteins | sample TabmetS4T2R2_FD_71023 | JGI IMG/M metagenome (GOLD analysis project Ga0081539, IMG submission 71023) | Tabebuia heterophylla rhizosphere microbial communities from the University of Puerto Rico - S4T2R2 | ecosystem: Host-associated > Plants > Roots > Rhizosphere ...
CGTTCAGATGCTTAAAGGCGGCGGGTTCGCTGTCGATAGCGAGGACGTGCCAGCCGTTCGCCAGCAGCACCGCCGTCTCAGTCCCATCGCCGCAGCCGAGATCGATGGCTTGGCGCGGGTTTTCCGAAGGTTCCTGTGCAAAACGCGCCAATACTTGGGTCAGCAGTTCGCGCGGCTGGCGTCCGCTCATGTTGTTATAAAAGTTTTCCCATTGAAACTGATTAGTGCCCATCGCTTTATTTTCCCTCATCAAAGTCGAACTATCGCAGGCATCGAAATCGTATAAGCGAATGCAGTATATCCAGTCACAAGCGGCGGAGCGAGCCAAGCTCTTGACAAATCGATAAATGTCGATATGATGATGCTTATGAACACTGATCCAGTAATTTTCGCCAAAGCCCTTGCCGACGAGACTCGTCAGGAAATTATGACGATCCTCTGCTGTGTGTGGCTGAATGTCTCCGAAATCGAGGCGAAGCTGAACGGCAGAGTCAACCAGCCAACCATCAGCCACCATCTCAAAAAGCTGGAAGAAGCCGACTTGGTCGAGGTGCGGCAGGAAGGGCGTTTTCGCTACTACACGCTCAACCAGGCGCAGATGACGGTTTGTTGTGGGGTGCTGGTACGCCAGTTCGCACCGGATTACAGCGCGCAGGTGATCGGCATCGAAGCCATCGAAGTGAAGTAGTTTTTATTTTCTTCAATGCATCGATAGTTGTCGATATAAGGAGCGCAAAAAAAAATGGATGTTCACGATGTGGTCAAGCAGCGTTACGGTAACATCGCCAGCGGCGGCGAAAGCTGTTGTGGCGACGGCTGCTGCGACGTGCCGCTTTACGACTCGGCACTCATCAGCGACCTGCCAGTTGATGTGACCGGGCTTTCGCTCGGCTGCGGCGACCCCGTGTCCATCGCCTCGCTCAAGTCAGGCGAAATCGTGCTCGACCTCGGCAGCGGCGGCGGTATCGACTGCTTTCTGGCAGCCCGGCAGGTCGGTGAAAGCGGCTACGTTATCGGCGTGGATATGACGCCGGAAATGCTGATGAAAGCCAACACCAACAAAGTCAAAATGGGTGTCAACAACGTCGAATTCCGGCGCGGGCAGATCGAAGCCCTGCCGGTGCAGGACAACAGCATCGACGTGATCATGTCCAACTGCGTGATCAACCTTTCGCCGGATAAACCCGCCGTGTTCCGTGAAGCCCTGCGCGCGCTCAAGCCGGGTGGACGCATCAGCATCAGCGACATCGTCACCGAAGGCGAGTTCAGCGATGCGCTGCGCGCCGACGCCACCAAATGGGCGGAATGCGTCACTGGAGCGATTGACGCCGGCATTTACACCGGCATGATGCGCGAAGCCGGATTCACCAACATTCAGATTGTCGACAAGACCGACGCCGAAGGCATTGTCGAGCGTCAGCCGGGGATGCCCCGCATTTATAGCGCCCGCATCACCGCCTATAAGCCGATATAAGCCAGGAGCAACCCATGTTTCCGAGTGAATACGAAGTGCAGGCGCATCGCCGTGAATTGATGCTTCAAGCCGAAAAGCATCGTCGCGCCCGCCAACTCACGACGACAGTTTCGTCATCACAGCGGGTTGGGCAGCTTCTGCTCAAGCTCGGTGCGCGTTTCGCTGCACCGGATACCGACAAATGCGTGGCGCTCGAAACGCACGAGCAAGTCATTACAGTTTGCTCGGCTGCGACTTGCACTGCATGAAAAATCGCGTACTGATTTTATGCACGGGCAACTCGGCGCGCTCGCAGATGGCGGAAGGGCTGCTGCGAACGCTGGCGGGGGATCGCTTTGAGGTTGTTAGCGCCGGGTCGAAGCCTTCACGAGTCAATCCGTATGCGATACAGGCAATGGCACAGCGCGGTATCGACATTTCCGGGCAGCGTTCCAAGCACTTAAGTGAATACCTCGATCAGCCGTTTGACTATGTGATCACCGTGTGTGACCAGGCGGCGGAAACCTGCCCGATTTTCCCCGGCAAAGCGCAGCGCATCCACTGGAGCTTCCCCGACCCCGCTGCCGTACAAGGGAGCGATGCCGAAATCCTGGCGTCGTTCATCCGTGTCCGCGATGATCTTGAAGCGAAGCTCACCGGATGGGCAAATGAGGCTTAGTTCAGGCTGACGACGATTTGGGGTTAGTAATTTCTTCCAGATGGATCAGGTAGCTATACGCCTGCTCCGCATTCTCGCCGCACATTTCGCGGTGCGGGCGCAGATGGACACAAACGGCGGGGCGTTCCGGCAGCCCGAACAGCTTGCAGCGGTTGTCGTCGGTCAACTGGACACAGCGCACCCCCGCAGGCTTGCCGTTCGGCATCCCTGGAATGGGCGATGAGATGGAGGGGGCGATGCAGCACGCCCCGCACCCGACGCGACACTCCATTGCACCATCGGGTTCTTCTGGCGAAAGTTTGCTTTCGGCGCTCATGTCACACTTGCCCCGCCATCCACATGCAGGACGACGCCTGTTAGATAATCCTCGCTGGCAAGGTACACCACCGCCCGCCCCACATCCTCTGCTGTGCCGGGGCGCGCCAGCGGCACATCCTGCGCGAAGCTCTGCCAGCGGGTTTCTTCCATCGCCTCCGGCTTGAGCACTAAGCCGGGGATGATCATATTCGCGCGAATATCCGGTCCGTAACCTGCCGCCGTCACTCGCGTCAGCGCCAGCAGCCCGGCTTTGCTGACGCCGTGATGCGCGAACTCGACCCACGCATCCAGCGCACCCCGGTCACCAATGTTGATGATCACACCGCCCGGCGGGTTCTTCTCCCGCATCATCGCAATCGCGCGCTGCGTGCAGAAGAAAGGCGCGGTCAGGTTGGTGTTGATCGTCTCGTTCCAGTCCTCCAGCGTCACTTCGTGCAGCTTGCGCCGCTGAAAGTTCGAGGCGCTGTTGACCAGAATATCCAGCCGCCCGAACTGACCGCGCGCCGCCGCAAACACCGCGTCCACCCCATCCACGCTGCTGAGGTCCGCCTGAACCGCAACGGCTTTTACGCCCAGCGCCCGAATCTCACCCAACGTCTGCTCTACGACCTCCGGCGGCGACCGGAAATAATGCAGGACGATGTGGACGCCGACCCGCGCCAGTTCCAGCGCGATAGCTTTACCCACACGGTGCGCCGCCCCGGTGACAATCGCCACCTGATCGGTCAAGTCGATGTGCATGAACGTTCACCCCATAGCGTGTGCGAATGATAGCCTGCACACAGGCAAGCTGCCAATCAACGAGTTGCCTTAGGAGTGGTGAACATTCAGGATATGCATTTGTAGGGGCAACCATGCCGTCGCTATGCCCTTTGGACTTATTGGCGCGCGACTTGTTGCCCAACTAGAACTTCCGTGCTATCTTTTACAGATTACGAGCGAACAGGCATCCATAGGGAACTGCGATGACCCAACCCGTAACCATTCTCGGCAGCGAAATGCACCTGATTGACTCGAAGCAGAACGGCAGAACCTACCGCATCACTGTCAGCCTGCCGCTCGGTTACGCCAGCGCCCCCGGCGAAGATTGGCCCTTCCACGACCCGCCCGCCCAATGGACAACTGTCTACGTACTCGACGGCAACTGGTACACGGGCATGGTCACGGACATCATTCGCCCGATGTCATGGTGCGGCAGCACCACCGATGCGATTGTCGTCGGCATCGGCTATCCTGAAGACGCCGACCCGCGCGAAGCCTTCCGGACCTCGTTGACCCGCCGCGACCACGATTTGACCCCCGTGCGGGATGAAGCCGTCGAACAATCCATGTCGGCGGCGCATAAGCGCCCCACGCCAAACGGTGATGCGGCAGGCTTTCACAAGTTCATCAAAGATGAACTCATCCCCTTCATCGAGCAAACCTACCGTGCCGACCCCGCGAAGCGAATTCTGGTCGGGCATTCTTATGGAGGGTTGTTCGGGCTGTTTAGCCTGTTCACCACACCCGACTTGTTCGAGTCGCTGATCCTCGGCAGCCCGACGCTCTCGTTTGGTGACCGCTTTGCCTTTCAGCAGGAAGCAGCTTTTGCCCAGGCGCACAAGCAAATCCCTGCGAAAATGTACCTATACGTCGGTGAACTCGAAGAAAGCCTGAACGATACGACCATGACCGATACACTCCGCCTGGCAGCGATCCTCGAAAGCCGCAAATACGAAGGGTTTTCGCTGGTCAAGCACGTTTTCCCTGACCAGAACCATTGCGAAGTCGCCGGGGTAGGCTTTCAGTGGGGGTTGAAGTCCACGCTCAGAAAATAAGGGGAAAGCTGATGGTCAAATATGCAGCATTTCTGCGCGGGATCAGTCCGCTCAACCCGACCATGAAGAACGAGCGGCTGCGCGAGGTTTTCGAGCACGAAGGCTTGGAAAACGTCCAGACCGTGATCAGCAGCGGCAATGTGCTGTTCGAGAGCGAGACGAAAGATGTTGATAAGCTGGAAACGATGATCGAAAAGGCACTGCCAGAGCAGCTTGGCTTCAACAGCACCACCATTATCCTCAGCGAAGTTGAACTGAAGCAGGTTGCCGAGCACAGCCCGTTCCAGTCCAAACCGGCGTCGGAGGACATTCGCTGGATGGTCGCCTTCACCAAGCAAAAGCCGAAAAAAGACTTGCCGCAGTCAGATAACGCGAAAGGTTTCGGCATCCTCGGTGTCTACGAGCGGGCGATTTACTGCCGCGTTGATCTTTCCGCAACCAAAACACCTGAACTGATGCGCTGGCTGGAGAAAACCTTCAGCAAGGAACTCACCACCCGCAACTGGAACACCGTCGAGCGCATTTTGAAGAAATGGGGTGGGTCTTAGAGACGTTCAATGAACGAAACAGGGGGACAAAGGATAGGATCAAGAACGCTCCAGCTTCAGCCCAGTCTTAAGCATCGCGGTGCGTTCGGTCCGCGCGATGCGCCGCTGTTTCCACCCCCTGAAACCTTCGAGGCTATCGGCGGTCGGGACGCTGTCGCCAGGCTCGTCGACGAGCTTTACGACCGTATCGAAATGGATACTATCCTACGCCCAGCGTTCAATCGTGACCTGACCAGGGAGCGCGAGAAGCAGAAGCGCTTTTTTGAGGCGTGGTTCGGCGGTGCTCCAACGTATTTCGACGCGGTGTGGCCTCCGGGTCTCAAAGCGGCACACGGATCCGTCTCGATCAGTCGCGGCATGGCGGAGCGCTGGATCGGACACTTCCTCGCCTCCTTCGCAGAAGCGGTTAAAAACCCCGCTCTCCTCAACTCCATGGACCCTTTCATTTCACGCCTGGCGATGGCACTCGTAAACCGCGCGGATGAACCTGTGCCTGGGGAGCGGCTCCGTGATGTTTCCGATCCACGATTGCTGCGCTCTGTCCAGCACGACGATGCGGCAGGAATCGTGACAGTTGCCGCCGCACACCCACATATACTCCTGTTGCACGGACCTAAGCTCTTGCTGGTGGCGGCTGTTCGTGGCAAGGTCAGGGCTGCCCAGGAGATCCTACGGCGGGGCGTCGATGCAAATGCGATTGCCATGCTTCCGGGGAGCGATGCGAGCGTCTATGGACTTCCCATGCTGCGAATCTCGGCCCTTTGTGGTGCGCTTGCCAACCGCCGAGAATCAATCGTGAATCTGCTCATCGAGCATGGTGCTCAGTACGATATATTCACTGCCTCCTACCTCGGCGATTTAGATGGCGTGCGACAACTGCTGGATTTGGCTCCTAATCTCGCAAATGCTAGCGATCCTGGGTGTGATGTTGCTGGCGTCGCTCCGCTGATGCACGCGGTTTTTGCCGGACAGCTCGAAGTCGCGCAACTGTTGTTGCAGCGGGGCGCGACTGTGGGCGTGAACAGTGTGCGACTGATCCGGGCTGCGGCGAACCAGGGTCACGAAGCGCTGACCGATCTCCTGCTTATGCATGGCGCAAGCCCTGCTACGATGGGTGCGGGAGTTTGGGTGATGTATCCCGCCATAGCCGACAAACTCATGGCGCGGGGCGCGAACGTTAACCAGGAGCCAGGCGGCTGGATCGGCATATGCTGCACAGGGAACAGCGGTCACAAGGAAAACGCGGCGCTCGCTCGCGCCATACTGAAGTATGGCGCGGATGTGACGGCTCTGTATAAGGGGCGTACAGCGCTGCACTGTGCCGCGAAAGCAGGTTTTGTGAATGTGGTCGAGTCGCTGATCGAGTATGGAAGCGATGTGAATGCACTCAATGAACGTGGGCAGACACCGCTGGACGAGATCGAGGATGCGGGAAGGAGTATCAACAGGGAACCAGTGCGCCGTGTCCTGATCGCAAATGGTGCCCGTCGTAGTAAGTTCTAAGCCCACTAATTACCATTAGTACCCGCTGATGGGCGACGCGATCAGGAACAGCGATGCCACAAATGCGATAAACAGGGGAATGAGCAGCACCAGCAGGAAAATGCGGCTGTCGTCGCGCAGGTGCATATAGAAGGTGACGACCAGCATCATCTTGATGACGGACATGATCAGTAGCAGCGCCGTTGAAAGTACGCCGCGCGGAAGCTGCGCAATAATCACTTCGAGTATCGTCAGCGTGCCCAGCGTGATATAGACCACTGTGTAAAGCGGCAGCGGGATGACACGCCCCATCACAACCGTTTCATTGCTGACGACGTGCGGCATGGCATGTTCTTCGACTGCTTTCGCCTGGTCTGCTTTATCCAGCGCGTTGACCGTATCCTCAATCGCCTCAATCGGCTTATTCAGTACCGCTTCGGCTTCACGGCGGGTTTCACGCTCTGCGGGTGGCTCCTCGCGTTTGATCTCCTGTGCTTCTGGCGGCAGCTTCGAGTCGGGAACCGTCTCAATCGGTACGTCGCGCAGTTCGCGGACGGTTTCGCCTTCGATCTCTTTGATCTCTTCCGGTGGGTTTTCCGGGTCGATAGGTGTCGGCTTATTTTCTTGGTCTGCCATGATGTGCTCCTAGATCAGGTAAATCACAGTAAACAGGAGAATCCAGACCACATCGACGAAGTGCCAGTACAGCCCGAAAATTTCGACGCCGAGGTAGTTGCCGTTGTTGTAGATGCCTTTGCGCCCTCGGTTGAGGACGAACAGCGCCCACAGCACGCCGATGATCACATGCGCGCCGTGAAAGGCAGTCGGGGCGTAGAAGCGCATCCCAAAGGTGTCGCTGTAGAGCGTGATGCCTTCACGGGCGAGTGTGTTGTATTCGACGTACTGCAACAGGACGAACGCCGTGCCCAGCAGCGCCGTAAGCCCTATCCACCGCACCAGCATTTTCTGGTCGCCGCCCTGAATCGCGCGCAGCCCCATCACCATCGTCCAACTGCTGCTGAGCAGCAGGAATGTGTTGATGCTGACCAGCAGCAAACCAGACTGCTCCTGCACCTCGCGGATGCGCTCCGGGAAGTTGACCCGGAAGACGACGAAAATGGCGATCAGCGTGGCAAAGAGCACGACTTCCGAGGCGAGGTACAGCCACATAGCGAATTTGAGGTTATCGCTGTGGCGCTCGACCGAATGTGGGTCGGCGTGGTGCGTTCGTTCAATCGTCAAATTGCTCATATGGATGTCCTGTTATTGCAGGAAGCGAGGCACGCTGCGCAAGACCTTCGCCAGCCAACGGGCAACCCGCCCGATGGTCTGAAGCACAAGCTGCGTGTACAGAATAACCAGTGTGAAAATCAGTGCGTTGACCGCCGAGAGAATGACCAATTGCGTCGGCGGGTTGAAGAACAGCGACAAGCCGGGCAAATCCGGCGCGGGCATGATCAACCCGATAGCCACGTAGTAGAAAAAATAGTACAGGATGATGAAGGTGAACAGGAATGTCAGCGCGAAAAGCGGGGGGCGCAGGGCTAAAATCGAGATGACCAGCGCGCCCACGAACGAAAAGAACGTAAGCTGCCCCGCCGCGTCCATGAACCACGAGAAAACCGGAACTTGCAGATTCGGTGCGATGGCGCTGAGGATAATGAAAACCACCACATACAGCACCACTAAAGCTACCAAAAACCGAAATGTTGTAAGAAGTTCGCGTCCCTGGTCGCGTGGCGCTTTCGCCTCTGGCGCTGCCTCGCCTGACGTGAGCGCCAGCGTCCCACCCCTGGCTTCCAGCTTGGATTCTTCAAGCCCGCGCGCGAGGAAGGTGAAAATCCGCATCGTCACCCATGCCACCGCCGCTAGCGAAATGAACGTCCAGATCACGAAGACGGCAAAGATCACCAGGGTGCTCACCTGTATAGTCGGACCACCGAACGGCAGCGGAACATCCGCAAAGCCGACCAGCTTGGTCGACGCACCAGGGACCACCGTCTGCGTGAGCGACATACCGCCGGGAAGTGCAGCAAACCCCCCGATAATGATCGCCAGAACCAGCGTGCCGGTCACAAGCTGCCAGAGCGTACTGCTGAGGATTCCCGGCGGGCGTTCTGCCTTTTGCTCCAGTTCTTCGTGAGCCGCTTCTTCTGCTTCAGGGTCGCCGTGAATGCTCAGCCGGGGGTCGAACGCGCCCATGCCCCACACGAAAAAGGCTGCCGTAAAGAGCACACCCACGATCAGCCCTGGACCAGATGCCCAGATCGGTTCGAGGCTTTGCAAGCCGCGTAGGACGATGACGACCAGCGCGCCCAGCATAAACCCGATGATTGCCATCGGAATGGCGCGACTTAACCCTGGTTGCATAAACTTCTTCTCCCTCGTGCCGCTGTCGTCCAATGAAAGGGGCGCTTATCGAGTCTTCTGCCCTTTTAAGGCGGCACTTTGCCTTTAATCAAATGATGTAGAGCACGATGTAAAACAGTATCCAGGCGACCACTACAAAATACCACAGTTTCGCCGTCGCTTCCACCGCCCAGTGATGCACCGCGTCGTAGTTTTCGGCATTGCGGTACACGTTGAACATGATGATGCCGATCACCAGCGCGTGAACTGCATGGAAGGCGGTCATCACCCGGAAAAGCGTGCTGTACTGCCCACTGGGGGGTACGGTCAGCCATTCCACCGCCATCACCAGGATGAAGAACGCGCCTAGCCCCAGCGCAATCCGCCAGTTCGCTTGAAACTGGTCACGCTGATCCTGCGCAATCGCCTGCCGTCCGTTGCGCGTCAGCACCACACTGGCGATCAGCCCAACCGTCGCCAGCGTCGGCAACCAGGGACTCAGCGGCGCGACGCCCGGCGGAGGCCATGAGGCGAAGTTGTTGCGGATTTGCAGGTTCACCATGATCAAACAAACGAACACCAGTATCCACGAAAACTGAAAGATGGTGACGCCCGTGCGCTTATTCCGCAGGTCTTGCAGTTCCTGGCGCGAGAGCGCGCCATGTTTCATAACATTGTGCTGCATGATACCGTTAAGCCAGTTCTTCTCGTCTTACCGAATTACAGAAAGCAGGGGCGGTATGCTTGCAAACTCGCTTGCGAGTCCAAGCCCCGCCCCTACGAAACCTCAGTCCAATCAATCCCCCGCGCTGGGTGCTGTTCTAGGCTCCAGTTCGCGGGTAGCGGGCGGTGCTTCCGGCGCGCCAAACTGCTTGTCAATCGCTTCCAGGTAGGCGTGCGCCGCTTTCGTGCCGTAGCCATATGGGTTCTTGAAAGGAACCGGGTCGCCGATGAAGTTGTGCGCCGGGGGCGGCGAGGTAGTCGCCCATTCCAGTGTCAGCGCCCGCCAAGGGTTCGCGCCTGCGCGCGGTCCGCTGACCATGCTGTAGAGCGCGTTGGCGACGAAGATGAAAGTCGAAACGCCCAGCACAAACGCTGAAAGGCTCACAATGGTGTTCAGCGTCTGGAACTCCGGCGCATAAATCGCCACGCGGCGCGGCATCCCTAGAATACCTAGCAGGTTCATCGGGAAGAAGGTGAAGAAAAATGAAACATACGTCAGCCAGAAGTGAATTTTGCCCCAGCGCTCGTTCAGCATTCTCCCGGTGATCTTCGGGAACCAATGGTATAGCCCCGCGTAAATTCCAAACACCGAGCCGCCGTACAACACGAAGTGCAGGTGGCTGACCACAAAATACGTATCTGTCACGTGGATGTCGAAGGGCACGGCTGCCAACATCACCCCGCTGATGCCGCCGATCACGAACATCGACAGGAACCCCAGCGCGAACAGCATCGCCGAGCGGAAGTGAATCTTGCCGCCCCAGATCGTGCCCAGCCAGCTAAAGATTTTGATGCCCGTCGGCACCGCGATGATCATGGAGGTGATCATGAACGGAATACGCAGCGCAGGCGTCATTGACGTGAACATGTGGTGCCCCCACACCGTGAAGCCAACCAGCGCAATCGCCATACTGGAAAGCGCAATCGCGCGGTAGCCGAAGATCGGCTTGCGCGAATGTACCGAGAGCACTTCGGAAAGGATGCCAAAGCCCGGTAGTACCATGATGTACACTGCCGGGTGGCTGTAGAACCAGAACACGTTCTGCCACAGCAGCACGTCGCCGCCCTGCGCTGGGTTGAAGAACGCCGTTCCGGCGACGCGGTCGAGGATCAGCAGCGTCAGCGCGCCCGCCAGGAATGGAGTCGCCAGTACCGCGATGATCGAGGTCGCCAGAATCGCCCAGCAGAACAGCGGCATCTGGAAATAGCCCATGCCTTCGGGGCGCATGTTCTTCATCGTGACGATGAAGTTGATCGAGCCGAGGATTGACGACAAGCCAAGCAGGTGGAGCGAAATTGCCCACATGGTTTGCCCATCACCGCTGAACAGCGTGCTCAGCGGCGGGTAGCTCGTCCACCCGGCTTCTGCCTGTCCCGCGACCCAGCCCAGCAGCAGGAGGATGCCCGCCGGGGGGATCAGCCAGAAGGCGAAGGCGTTCAGCCAGGGGAATGCCATGTCTTTCGCCCCCAGCATCAGCGGCACGAAGTAATTGCCCACCCCCGCGAAGAACGGGATGATCCACAGGAAGATCATGATCGTCCCGTGCATGGTGAACAACTGGTTGTACTGCTGACCATTGCCCATCACGTCTAGTTGCGGCGTGAGCAGTTCAGCGCGAAACAGCATCGCCAAGCCACCGCCGATCAGGAAGAAAAAGAACGCCGACACGCCGTATTGAATGCCGATGACCTTATGATCGACGCTCCAGCGCAGGTACTGCGTCCAGTTCGGACGTTCCACTGCGACCGGCGCGCCTCCCGGCAGCGGTCTCGTAATAGTTGCCATCCAAAACTCCCATCTTACTTACTTCACGCTCACGAGCAGCGGAGCGGCAAACCGCCCCGCATCGTTTACTTTCATTCTTTTGTGGCAGTCAGCTTTTTGCTTTTGCTAACCGCTTCTTATTGCGTCAGCAGGAACGCGATAATCGCTTGCAGGTCTTCCTCTG
>Ga0081539_10006406_pt1 | contig 11316 bp, 9 predicted proteins | sample TabmetS4T2R2_FD_71023 | JGI IMG/M metagenome (GOLD analysis project Ga0081539, IMG submission 71023) | Tabebuia heterophylla rhizosphere microbial communities from the University of Puerto Rico - S4T2R2 | ecosystem: Host-associated > Plants > Roots > Rhizosphere ...
GGTTTGTACTAGGCAAATAAATTGCGTCAACAGTAAAATGTGTCGTTTGGAAGTGCGATCTGCGACCACGCCACCCAACAAGGTTAAAATCAACGCAGGTGAACTCTGAATCATCGCAACCAGGCTAATTTCTAAAGGGGACGAAGCAACAGTAAGAATGAGCCAGGTTTGTGCTGTTGTCTGCATCCACGTGCTCATCAGTCCCAAAAGCTCGGCACTCAGAAAGATGCGGTAATTTCGATTGGTTAATGCGGGGAGTTGCTGGGGGAGAATGGAATGCCACAGAGAAGTTTGGGTGCGGTTTGACATGGTCTTACGCTCCTTGACTTTTTCTGTTACACCAGCTATAGCTGTTTTGCTGGTGGTGTTCATCATCTTACCACCAGCAAAACACATTTTGCAAGTGGTTCCGAGGGTTTAATCAATAATGTCTGCTGAAACTGCCGCGACGGTCGATTTAATTGCCGGGAAGCTTTGCTTGGATTTTGCCAACACTATTGAACCGCGTATCGAGTCTCGGCATGGCGGTCACCCACGCGACTACTTGACCAACTATGGAGCTGTGATTGACTGGAGCCTACACGCAGGTATTTTGACCGAGGAACAAGCATATCAACTGCTTCAGGAAGCTCAGCGACAGCCACAAACAGAGCAGGCAGCATTGAAATATGCGCTCAAGCTTCGAGAGACGATCTATGAGGTCTTCTTTGCGGTTGCCAAGCATCAAAAAGTCGAAGCGCAGCAGCTTCAATTTTTGAGCGAAATGTATATATTGGCGCTGAAAAATATGCAGTTTGTTCAGCACGAGTCACACTTTCAGCTTGCCTTCCCGGAGTATCAAATCAATCTCATGCTACCGCTCTGGAAGATTGCCATCTCTGCCGGGGAATTACTTTTAGAGGGAGATTTAGAGCGTGTGAAGGATTGCCCAAGTGGCGAAGAGGGATGCGGATGGTTATTTTATGATACCAGCAAAAATAACAGCCGCCGCTGGTGCAGTATGCGTGGGTGCGGAAACGCAGCGAAAGAGCGGCGGCGACGCTCACGTGCCAATTAATTTTCGCTAACAGAATTATCTTGCTCTTTGTGTATTTTGAGTGGCACAGGCGCAGTGGCGGCGTTAAAAATTCTCACTGAAGCAAGACGCTGCAACTCTTAATGGTTGACGATGGATTTTTGTTATAATCAACCTGAGTTCTTTCCACTGTGTGAACACAAAACGAACATAAGCGAGGGTGCGATGGCATTTAGTTTGGATCTCAGCCAGTCGGCGAGCCATTCGCCCAGAGAAGCAACGCGGGGCAGGCTGCTGGCGATTCCCGCCGTCCTCTGGCTCTTCTTATTCTTTATTCTGCCGCTGTTGATTATCACACTTGTCAGCTTTATGACGCGCGGCGCACGCAATTTGCCTACCTTTCCGCTTACGCTGGAGCATTATCAACGCATCTTCGGACCGATCTACTTTCCGGTCTTTATCGACTCGATCTGGATCGCCTTCCTAACGACGGTCATTTGCCTGCTGGCGGGCTACCCACTGGCGTTTTTCATCAGCACGCGCAAAAGCAAGCTGATGCAGCAGTTTTCGCTGTTTCTGGTCATCCTGCCGTTCTGGACGAATTTTCTCGTGCGCACTTACGCCTGGCGCGTCATTCTCGGTACGGATGGCACGGTCAACGCGACGCTGTTGAATCTGCGCATCATCAGCGAGCCGCTGCAACTACTCAACACCGACTTCGCCGTGTTGATTGGTCTGGTCTATGGCTTTCTGCCCTTCATGATCTTGCCGATTTACTCATCGGTCGAACGCTTCGAGTTCCGTCTGGTTGAAGCGGCGCATGATTTGGGCGGCAACGACTGGCAGGCATTCTGGCGCGTCGTCTTTCCGCTCACGCTGCCGGGCGTAATCGCGGGCTGCATCCTGGTCTTCATTCCAGCGATTGGTTCGTTCATCACCCCCGACTTACTGGGTGGTACGCAGGGTTTAATGATCGGTAATCTCATTCAGGGGCAATTTCGCGGCTCTGGCAACTGGCCCCTCGGTTCAGCCGCTTCGGTAGTGATGATGGGCATCGTGTTGATCGGTCTGCTGGTGTACGCACGACTAGGGCGGAGGGGCTAAGTTATGGCAAACGCGGCACGTACCCAACGCATTCCGTACCAGGAAGTACAAATTGATGAAGGCAAGCTCAAGCGCGATTTGCTCACGCGGCGGTTGGGCAAAATCGGGCTGATTCTTCAGCCAATTTTCGGCTATTTCTTCCTGTGGGCACCGATTTTGCTGCTGGTGATCTTTTCGTTCAATAATTCGCGTTCGGTTTCGCAGTGGCGCGGCTTTACCTTGCAGTGGTATTCGAACATCTTCAACGATGTGGTCGGTGCCGAAGCGCGCTTTTCTACCGGGCTGATGCTGAATTCGCTCGGCAACAGCTTGATCGTCGCGGCTGCCGCAACCATCATCGCCACGACGATTGGGACGATGGTCGCGCTCAGCTTAGTGCGGGGCAATTACCCCGGCAAGCAGTTTATCGACGGGCTGCTCTTTCTGCCGATTGTCATCCCGGAGATCACGCAGGCGGTGTCACTCCTGTTGTTCTTCAACATCATCTTCGACTTCCTGCAAACCACTGCCGGGCTTCGGGTCACGCCGGGCTTCGGCACGATCATCATCGGGCATGTGGCGTTCAATATTTCCTATGTCGCCATCGTCGTCCGCTCACGTCTGGCGGATATGAACCCGCGCTATGAGGAAGCTGCCCGCGACCTGGGTGCGAACGAATGGCGCACGTTCTGGCGGATCACCTTCCCGCTCATTTTGCCAGGCATTATTTCGGGTGGGCTGCTGGCGTTCACGCTCTCGCTCGACGATTTCGTCATCACCTTTTTCAATTCCGGTCCCGGCACGACGACGCTGCCGGTCTTCGTCTATGGATTGCTCAAGCTGACCGTCACACCGGAAATCAATGCCATTTCGACTCTGATTCTGCTCTTTTCAACCCTGCTGATCGGCATCTCGATCCTCTTGCAGGGGCGCAACGCGACTGCCGCGTAAACAGCGCCAAGCATTACGTAGGGCAGGGTCGTTTCTGTAATTGTTGACAGGGGCAGCAAATGTTTTATAAATGGAGCGGTCGCACACATTTTTGGTGTGATCTGAATATGGATAACCTACGGAGGAACGATGCGTAAGCTTATTTTTCTGATTGCAGTGCTGGCATTTGCGGTTCCGGTTTTCGCACAGGACGCAACCTCTGAACCCACCGAAGAGGCGACGATGGCAGCGTCCGAACCCTGGACATGCCCCGAAGGTTTTGAAGGGCAGACGCTTAGTGTTTACAACTGGTCAACGTATGTCGCCGATGACACGATCAGCAATTTTGAAGCCGCCTGCGGCGTCACAGTCGTCTATGACGTGTATGGTGGGAACGAAGAACTGATCTCGCGCCTCTCTGGGGGCAACCCCGGCTATGACGTTGCAGTGCCCACCGATCACGCCGTTGCCGACATGATCGCGCGTGGTATGGTGCAGCCAATTGACTTAGCAAATATCCCCAACTTTGCTAACGTCAGCGAAGACCTAAAAGACCCTGCCTACGATCCAGGCAACGTATACAGTGTGCCCTACCAGTGGGGCACGATTGGTGTGGGCTACAACACCGAAAAGATCACCGAGCCGATCACAAGCTGGGATCAGGTCTTCAGCTATGATGGTCCCGTCGCTTGGTTGGATGATCCACGTGCGATGATGGGTGTTGCTCTGCAAATTCTTGGCTACGATGCGAACAGCGCCGATCCGGCTCAGATCACCGAAGCGCGCGATTTTCTGATCAACAATGGTGGAAATGTCGTGTCGATTGCCGCTGATGATGGGCAGGCACAGCTTGAGCGTGGTGACGTGGACATCGCTATCGAATACATGGGAGACATCTTCCAACTTGTCGCATCGTGTGAATGCGAGACCTTTGCCTTCTCGCTCCCTGAAGAAGGCTCGAACCTATGGGTGGATAATCTGGTGATTTTGGCGGATGCGCCGAATAAGCCGCTTGCTGAAGCCTTCATCGACTACATCCTCGACCCGCAGGTGGGCGCAGACATCAGCAACTACACGGCGTATGCGTCGCCGAACCAGGCAGCGATTGATATGGGCTTGATTGACCCCGAATATCTCGACAGCCCGATTATTTATCCGCCGGAAGAGCAGCGCGCGAACCTGTTCACCATCCTGCCGCTGCCGGATGCACAGCAGCTTTACAACGATGCCTGGGATGAGATCAAGATCAGCCTGGGGCAGTAGGCACTGAGGCGCTGGGCAATTTTCATTTGTAGTAGGTTAGGGGCGGGTGGGCAGCTATCCCGCCCTTTATGCGTCATTACTGACGTGTCTTTATTCGGCTGGGAATTTACGAAATTAGGGCGAGCTATGGCACAGGTCGGCATCGAACTCAAAAACGTCACCAAAGAATTTCCGGCGCGTGGCGGTGAAGCCCCGGTGCGGGCAGTCGATGACGTTTCGCTGCAAATCTACGAAGGCGAGTTTTTCGCACTGCTGGGACCTTCCGGCTGCGGCAAAACCACCACCCTGCGCATGATCGCCGGGTTCGAGGAACCTACGTCCGGCGAAATCCTTATTCGCGGCAAAGCGGTACAGGGGGTGCCGCCATTTCACCGCCCGGTCAATACCGTTTTTCAGGATTATGCTTTGTTTCCGCACATGACTGTGCTGCAAAACGTCATGTTCGGGCTGGAAATGGACGGTGTACGCAAAGAGGAGGCAAAATCTCGCGCTGTCGAAGCGTTGGACATGGTGCGTCTCAATCAGCTTGATCGCAAGCCGCGACAGCTTTCCGGTGGACAGCAGCAGCGCGTCGCGCTGGCACGTGCGCTGGTCAAGCATCCCGCCGTGCTCCTACTAGATGAGCCGCTCGGCGCGCTCGACCTCAAGCTGCGTAAGGCGATGCAGTACGAGCTGATGTCGATGCAGAGCGAACTGGGCATCACCTTCGTTTACGTCACGCACGATCAGGAAGAAGCCCTGACCATGTGTGACCGCATCGCCGTGATGGATCACGGTCAGGCGCTGCAAGTCGGCACCCCTTCGGAAATTTACGAGACGCCGCACTCTCGCTTCGTCGCGGATTTCATCGGCGAAACCAATTTCATTGCGGGCATACTCATTTCGACGAATGGTAAAGCTGCCAGCATCAAAATCGACGAGAAAAATGTGATCGAAGCGACGCTCGACGACATAAACACGAGCGTAGGTGGTGAAGTGACGGTTGCTATCCGCCCGGAAAAAATCACATTGATTCCCGAAGGTGGCTCACTAGCCGACGCGCCCGGCGATATTGAGCGCGAACCGCACAAGACCGCGATTTCGGGTCAAATCGTCTTTGCTAATTACATTGGCACAGATACACGCTATATTGTTCGCATTGGCGAAAAGACCGAGGTTGTAGTTCGCTTCCAGAACTTCGGCGCGCGCTTCGAGACCATGTACAAACCTGGTCAGCAGGTTATGGTCTACTGGGCAAATTCCAACGCCCGCGTGCTCGTGCAGTGATTGTTCTGTCGTATGTCCAGTTGAAGCCGCTGCTCAAGGCGCGGCGGTTCGATACAACCCCCAGTACGACCACCCAGATTACGCCTGACCTCGGTTTGACGACGGTTGTGGCAGCCCTGGACGATGAGGGCATTCACTTTCCCACTGGCGAACGCCTGACCTGGGAAGACGCTGAGGCGATTGCTGAATCCGAGACAGGCTGTTTCGCCCTCGAAGACGGCACTATTCGCAAAATCCAGGTCTTTTCGGAAACGACCAACCGTCAGTGTGTGCTTATGCCCACCTCCGGCGCGCCAACGCTGCTGATCGCCGGATTTCCGATGCACCGCATCAAGGGTATTGACCCCTACGCCGATACGCTCAACAAAATCAAAGCCGCGCGTCCCAGTGGGCAGGTATTAGATACGTCGATGGGGCTGGGCTACACCGCAATTCGTGCGGCGCGCACATCCGATTACGTCATCACGATTGAGCTTGACCCGGCGGTAGTCGAAATTGCCAGCCAGAATCCCTGGTCGAGCGAGTTGTTCAGCAACCCGAAGATCGAGCGGCGTATTGGGGACAGCTTCGACGAAGTTGAAACCTTTGACGATGAGACATTCACCTGTGTCATCCACGATCCGCCGACCATTCAGCTTGCCGGAGATATGTACTCCGGCGAGTTTTACCGCAGCCTTTACCGTGTCATTCAGCCGCGCGGACGGCTGTTCCACTATATAGGCGACCTGGGCAGTCCTTCGGTCAGTAGAGTCGCGCGCGGCGTGATCGAGCGCCTGAAAACAGTGGGCTTCCAGTCGATCAAGAAGCACCCAGATGCTTATGGTGTCGTTGCGCTGAAGTGATTAGCGCGGCAGGTGCATTGACACCTCAGGCAGCGAAATCATGCACCAAAAGCTTCGGATGGTATGTTCACCCGGCATTATAATGTCCATACAATTCAGTTATAATCGCCAAATGGCTTACCACTGGCGCTGTCTTTTGCGACAAACCCTGCGTTCCACCCTATTTCTCTAAGAGAGTTCCTACATGCCTAGAAATCCGCGTTTCGATGCTTTCACCGTTAGCTTAGCGTATCTTGCGTTTATTGGAATTGGTATGAGTGCCGGTCTGCTGGGCGTTGCCTGGACTTCCATGCAGACCGAGTTTGAAGTTCCGCTTGATGCGGTAGGTTTCATGCTCACGGCAAGCACGCTTGGCTACCTGACCGCCAGCTTTTACAGCGGAATGCTGGCGCATCGTTTCGGCATCGGGCGTTTACTCACTTTGGGCGGCGCGCTGATGGTGGTCGGTTTGCTGGCGGCAGTGCTTTCGCCCAATTTCTGGCTGCTGGTGGTGCTCACGCTCTTGACTGGTTTCGGCAGCGGCACGATTGACGCCGGGCTGAACGCCTACCTTGCCCAGCACCACAGCGAACGCGCGATGAACTGGCTGCACGCCGCTTTTGGCGTGGGCGTTACGGTCAGCCCGCTGATCCTCGCGGAAGTCTTCAAGGCAGAGCAGTCCTGGCGCGTGGGCTACGGTATTGTCTGTGGGTTCATCGCCGTCCTGACGGTTGTTTTGCTGTTTACTATTCCTATCTGGCGCAGGGAACTGCCGCAGAGCGAGGGTAAGCCCGTCCACCGCCGCAGCGTGCGCGATACCCTGCGGATGCCGCTGGTGTGGATGGGGATTCTGATGTTCTTCGTCTACGCCGGGCTGGAAGCGACGCCGGGGCAGTGGGTCTTCACGCTATTCACGCAGTCACGCGGGATTGCCGAAGTCGCCGCAAGCCAGTGGGTCAGCATTTACTGGGGCAGCTTCACGATTGGTCGTATTTTCTTCGGCGCGATCATCACGCGGGTGAACACGCTGTTCCTGCTGCGTGCCTGTATGATTGGGGCGCTGGTCGGTGCGCTGCTGCTGTGGTGGAACCCCTCGGCGGAGATTGGCTTTATCGGTCTGGCGGTGCTCGGCTTCGCACAAGCGCCCTTGTTCCCAGTGCTCATCTCGAACACGCCCAGGCGCGTCGGTGTCAGCAGCGCCGCCGACGCCATTGGTTTCCAGATTGCCGGGGCAGGCGTAGGAATCGCGGCACTGCCCGCACTGGCGGGCGTGCTGGCGAACAACATCAGCATCGAGATCATCCCCATCTTCGTGGTCGTTGCCATCGTGCTGATGATTATTCTGCACGAACTGAGCATTATCCAGAGCGTGCGTACAGAGCAGACGGAAGCTGTGGCTGCTGGAGATTAGCTTCCCTAAACCCCGCTGTAAAGAGTCCAGGTATATTACCCGGATTTTTTTGTCATACATAGTCTTACAACTATAATTTGCTCATTCATCTGCGCTACCGAGCGCAGTTTTCACATCTCAAAATGAGGGGACGTATGAGCGGCATTCTGGGCAGCATACCGAAAATTTATTATCTGATCGTGGTTGCGGTGGCAGCAGTCATCGCGCGGCTTGCAAATGCTGACCCGACTCTGGTCTTTATTCTTTCGGCAATTGGCTTGATTCCGCTCGCCAAGCTGATCGGCGACGCGACAGAGGAACTTGCTGTCTTCACGGGACCGAGGCTCGGCGGGTTGCTCAATGCCACGCTCGGCAACGCCGCCGAACTGATCATCACCATTTTCGCCATTCAAGCCGGTCTGCTCGACCTGGTGCGCGCCTCGATCATTGGGTCGATCATCGGCAACCTTCTGATCGTGCTCGGCTTGAGCGTATTTCTCGGCGGCTGGAAGAATGGGATTCAGACGTTTGACCGCCGAACCGCGAGCACCAACGCGACGCTGCTCATTCTAGCGGTGATTGCGCTGGCAATTCCATCGTTGTTTGACCGGGAACTGGTGGCTGTGCCGAACTCCGAGCTTTTATTCAGCGAGGGAGTCGCGGTCGTGATTATCGTGCTGTACGGCTTGTCCGTGTTTTATTCATTCCGCGCGCCAACAGTGCACGCCGCTGAAGAAGCTGGTGTCGCTCGTGAAGCTGCCCCGGCACATGAAGCTCGCTGGTCACTGCGGACGACGGTCATTCTGCTCATTGCCGCGACCATTGGCACGGCGATTGTCAGCGAGACGCTCGTCGGCGCGGTCGAGCCGGTGGTCGAGTCGCTTGGTCTAACCGAGTTCTTCCTCGGCATCATCATCATTCCGCTGATTGGCAACATCGCTGAGCATCTGGTAGCGGTGCAGGTCGCCATCAAGAACAAGATGGAATTGAGCCTGGCGGTCTCGCTCGGCTCCAGCTTGCAGGTTGCTTTGTTCGTCGCGCCTGTGCTAGTTTTCATCAGCCTGCTTTTTGGGCAGCGGCTGCTCCTCGTTTTCACCGACTTTGAGCTAATTGTGCTGTTTGGCGCGTCGCTGATCGCCGCTCTGATCGCGCTTGACGGTGAAACCAACTGGCTGGAAGGGGCGATGCTGATTGCCGTTTATCTTATCGTCGCGCTGGCGTTCTTCTTCCTACCTGCACCTACCGAGGCGCTTGCCCATTAGCCAAACGTAGGACACTGCAAGTTTCTGCCTATCATCTGGAAATATCGAGCATCTGCCGCCCAGCGCAGCTATAACCTTTTAACGGGGCATTGGCGGCGGTATGATTAACTCCTCGCTGAGATGGCTTTCAATCCTGAGCCTTCCCACCATTCAACCTGAACGAAGGTCGGCTTTATGCAGCGTTTGCTACGTCTCCCGGTCTGGCAGCGGCGGATCGCCTTTTTCCTGATTTTCGGTGGTATTTTACTCGCGTTACTTCTCATCACGCTGCTGCTCATCAGCAATGCGCTGAACCGCAGCACCCGTGTGGTTTCGGTGGCGCTTGCGCCGGACGTAACCGTGCGCGAGTTCGCCACGCTACCCGACGACAATGCGTATCCTTCGGCAGTTGCCGCTGCGCCAGATGGCACGGTTTATACCGGCAGCTATGCGACGGGAGCGGTCTGGCGAATTACACCAGAAGGCGTAGTGACGGAAATCCCCGGAACCCGTGACCGCATCGGCGCGCTGATCGGGCTGACGGTTGCGGCGGATGGGACACTGTTCCTCATCGACCAATTGGACACCGACCCGCGCTCGGCAGGCGGTATTGTGTTCACTCTGCGAGATGATACGCTGAGCATTTTTGCCGAATCGGGCTTTATCGCCCCGAACGACATCGCGGTGGATGGGCAAGGGCAGGTCTATGTGAGCGATTCAGGCTCAAACCAGGTTTGGCGCTTCGATGCTGGGGGCGCAAATGGCGCAATCTGGTGGCAATCGCCGCCGCAGGAAGATGCTTCGCTCACCGCCGCCGTGACAGGCTTGGCATATGATGCCACTCGTGATGCGCTCATTATTACGGACCCGGAAATCAACGACATTTACCGCGTGCCCGTCAGCGGCGGCGAGACCGAAGTGCTCTACCATCACGGTGATCGCGACACGCCGCCTGGCTTTGATGGCGCGGTGGTCACGCCGGACGGGACGCTGTACGTCGCGGCGCTCGGTCAGAACGGCATTGCGCGAGTCGAAGACAGGCGGCTGGATTATATCGCCGGATTGTTTCGCGGCTCCAGCGATGTCGATTTCGCCGCGCCGAACCGCCTTTATGTGCCCAACTTCGACCAGGCGTCGATTGTTGTGCCGCTGGTTCGTCCGCAGCTTCCGTTTGCCATCGACGTAATCGAACTGGCGGCGCAGTAGCTTCTGCGCAGTAAATTGCGTTCTGCATTACACCTCGCTCAGCGAACCCCTTCTCATCAAATCCTGTCTTGCCACACACCAATGGCGGCGCTAGTATTGCCTGCTGCTGCGCGGATGAATGCCCACAGCACTCGGTACGTGGTTACCGATGGCGGTTTTCCACGTAACCACGTGGACTCGTCCGCGTCATAGATGAGGTATGCATGTCAAAACAATTTGATCCTTATGAGCCGCTGCCCGATCATCTGGCGGACACAGGGCAGGTGCGCGCGGTGACGGGCAATGAAGCTTCGGGGTGGCGGCGGGCGCTGGGTTGTATCAGCCTGCTCGGCGCAGCAGGTCTGACGATTGCTGCCGCGCTGCTGATCCTCTCACCCAGTCCAGCGCCTACGCCTCCACCGATACAGCCCGACGTGACTGCCGTACCAACCAACGGCCCCGAAACCATTGCCGAAACGCTCTCACCGCCGACAATTGAGCCTGAAGTTCAATCGGGGCAGATTCCTGCGGTACTCAGCCCGGACACGATGGCAGCAATCCTGAGCACGCCGGTTGCCGAACTGGATCAGCCTGTTGGGCTGGAAGTGCGCCGCGATGACTATAATCCTTTTACGATTATTCCGGATCGTCCGCGCAGCGAAGTGTTTCAGTACCAGGTACAGAGCGGCGACACCATTTTTGCAATTGCCGAACGCTATGGCTTGAAACCGGAGTCGATTGCCTGGGCGAATGACCGCACGCTGGTCGAAGGGCTGCGACCCGGCGGTATGATCAACATTTTGCCAGTCGATGGGGTGTACTACACGGTTATCTCGGAGCAGACCATTCAGAGCATCGCCGACCGCTTTGGTGTTGGCGATGACCCCTATGTGATCATCGACTCGGAGTACAACGACCTCTTCGGCAGTACGCCGGAGACGGTGCTACCGAGTAATACGAAAGTCGTCATCCCTGGTGGGGTGGACGCGGCGATTAACTGGAATCCCCCCGTCGAACGTACCGAAGGAACCTCCAGTTCAGGCAACAGAACCGGCGCGAAAATTTCTTTTGCAGCGGGCGATCCTGGAAGCTGCGGGTTGGTCGATAACCCCGGTGGCGGGG
>Ga0081539_10006407_pt1 | contig 11315 bp, 10 predicted proteins | sample TabmetS4T2R2_FD_71023 | JGI IMG/M metagenome (GOLD analysis project Ga0081539, IMG submission 71023) | Tabebuia heterophylla rhizosphere microbial communities from the University of Puerto Rico - S4T2R2 | ecosystem: Host-associated > Plants > Roots > Rhizosphere ...
CGGTCGGGCTCTACCGGCAGTGCGGTGACAGGCACGGCGAGGGCCGGGAACGGACGACGCTGAGCCTGGGCAGCGCGCGACTCGGCCGGCTCGACGAGGCCACCGGCGAGGCGCTGGCGGCGGTCGCGCTGTTCCGCGAGCTGGGCGACGAGGACGCCGCGGCATGGGCGACGATCAGCCACGCGCTCGTCGAGTTGAGCGCCGGGCCGGCAGCTGCGGCGGCGGCGCTCCTCCATGGGACGCTGCCGGTGTTCCGCGCGTCCGGCAGCAGGCTCGGCGAGGCCTGGGCCCTCACCGGGCTCGGGATGACGGACACGGCGCTGCGCCGTCCCGAGCCGGCCCTCGAGCACCACCGGCTGGCCCTCGCGCTGTTCCGCGAGCTGTCGGTCGGCGACGGCGAGGCCTGGGCTCTCAACGGCCTCGGCGAAGCGTCGTGCGCCGCCGCGGACCACGCCGGCGCCGTGGCCCAGCACACGGAAGGGCTGGTGACGGCAACCGAGATCGGGGCCCGCGACCAGCAAGCACGCGCCCACGCCGGCCTCGCCCGGGCGCACGCCGCGCTCGGCGACGCCGCGTTCGCCCGCCGGCACGAGGAGCACGCCCGCGCGATCCGCGTCGACCTCGGCCTGCCCGAACCAGCAGCACAGCCGCTCCGATAACGCCGGTCGCCGTCCCTGCCGGTCGCCGGAGGCCGACTTCGAGGGCTCGGCTGCCGCGGTTGCGCTGCACCGCAAGCAGGTGGTCGTCGCGGGCTCGGCGCGCGGCCAGGGAACTTCCGGTCTTGTTCCGGTCCCAGTTCCTGGTGCGCCCGAACGGCGTTCCCGCATTCTGTGCAGGCCGCGCGGCGAGCACGCGTCATCGCCGCACGCGAGAGCCGTCGCGACCAGAAGGAGATGTCCATGAGACGACAGAGCGTCGGACGCCCGACTGCGCCGAGCATGCCCCGGGAAACCGGCGGCACGGCGCCGTCCGTCCTCAGGCGGCGTCGCCGCGGCATCGGCCTGCTGCTCACCGGCGGCCTCATCCTCACCACGGCCTCGGCGACGCCGTCGGCCGTCGCGGCGATCCGCGCAGCCGACTGCCCCACCGGCGAACGAGCCCTGTCGGTCAGCGAGGTGAACGCGCGGTCGAACCTCTGGGCGGCGTCGTGCTCGCTCAGCGGCCTCAAGGTCACCGCCGGCGCAGCGTCCGCCGAAGTGCCCCGCCCTGGCACCGGGGTCATCGCGACGGCGCTGACCACGACGGGCGGGACCACCTTGCGTGTCACGGTTGCCGCCGGCGGCACGGTTCGGGCAAGGGTCGAGACCGTACCGGTCAGGTCGGCGGCGGGGGCACCGGCGCCGGTGAGGCCCCAGACCGTGACCCCGGTCGACTGCGACGATCACTATGCGCCGCCGTTCTACGGCTACCGCCACGTGAACCCCGACAACTTCCTCATGAAGAACTCGCCCATCCCCACCAGCATCACCAAGGCCGAGGCCGAGAACGCCTTGCGAGTTGCCGCCACCAACATCAATACGGTGAGGAACGGCTGCGGTGTGCCCGATGCGGCAGCCGTCGGGCTCTACTACGCGGGACAGGGCACGGCGTGGCCCCAGATCACGGCCGAAGGGAGGTGCACCGGCACTCCTGACGACCAGCGGACCGTCGCGTTCCAGACCCTGCCGGCGGGAACGCTCGGCGTCACGTGCACCTGGACGCAGGGAACCACGATCGTCAACTGGGACATGGCCATCAATTACGCCACTCGGTGGTGGGCCGCCGGTGGCACGTGCCCCAACGGAAGCTCCTATCACCTCGAGAGCATCATGACCCACGAGTTCGGGCACGTCATCGGACTCGATCATGCGGCCGCCGGTCATCCGTCGCTCGTCATGCACCCGTCGTTCGCGCCGTGCGAGGCACGTCGCATCCTGAGCTGGGGAGAGGCGGCGACGATCAACAACCACTACTGACGCCGCCCGCCCGGTGGAGATGCGCAGAAGGCCCGGACGACGGTCCGGGCCTTCTGCCGATGCCGACGGGGTTGGTGGTGCCTCCGCCGACGACGGCCACGGAAACCGGACCACGGCAACCCGTCACCGGCGGTGGCCCCACGACGGGCGGCGCGTTCTTCGTCACACCAGGGCCGCCCAGTGCTGTTCCGGGGCTGTCCGCCGCCTAGCATCGCGCCGGATGACATCGCCTCGGACCGCCCTTCGCACCATCACCGCCCTGCTGACCTGCGCTGTCCTCGGGACGCAGGCGGCCTGCGGCTCGCAGCCCGGCACGGACTCCCCCGGCTCGACCTCGCCAACCGCCGGCGTCTCCGCCTCGTGCCTCGCGGCACTGAAGGACCGGATCGCCCGGGCGCCGTACGACCCCTACGCGCCGTACGCCGGGCAGATCAAGTCGTGCGCGCACGAGCCCGCGGACACCTACGCCGCGACGGTGCAGCGCTTGTTGCGGGAGGCGCAGGACGCCACGCCGTAGCCGGTGGCCGCCCGGCGGTACGCGGAAGCGAGGACTGGTTCGCCACGGACGTGAAGCGTCCCGGCGCGCGCGGAAGGCGCGCGGCCCCCCTCGCCGGCGCGTCTTCGACTCCCGAGGGTGGATCGGCAGTCACGTCGTCAACCGCGCCTGCCCTGATTCGGGGAGCGAGGCGTAGAAGGCCGCGTGCGCCGCGGCCTTCTGCTGCCCAGGTGTGGCGGGCGGCGAGCCTGCGCCCGCCCACGCGGCGGCCGGGCCCGGGTCCGGGGCGTGACGCCGGGTGAGCTGTCCGTGGCGCCCGTGGTAATTGTCCGGCCGTGATGGTTAGGTTCCCCCCGTGCCTTCCGCCACCGTGCTGCGTCGACTGGGTGCCGCCGCCGTCCTCTGCCTGCTGGTCACCGGCGTCTGCGTCGCGGCTGCCTCGTCCTCCGGGGCCGTGGCCAACGGCAGGCCAGCGCCGGAGGGCAAGTACCCGTTCGCGGTCAAGCTGACGATGACAGGCATCCCGACCGCCTCGGGCGGCAAGCGCAACAGCGCCTGCTCCGCCTCGCTGGTGTCGCGGCAGTGGATCATCACCGCCGGGCACTGCTTCACCGACAAGAACGGCAAGCGGGTCAGCCGGCCCGTCGCGCGCACCACGCTGGCCACCATCGGCCGCACCGACGTCCGGGTCGCCGGCGGCCACGTCCTCAAGATCGTCGCCGTCAGGCAGGCGCCGGACGGCGCCGACATCGCCGTCGCGAAGCTGGCCTCGCCGGTCAAGGACATCGCACCGCTCAAGCTGAACATCAAGGTGCCGGAGCGCGGCGGTGTCGTGCGCCTCACCGGCTACGGCTCGGTGACCGGCGTCCACCCGAAGTCGGTCAACGTTCTGCGCACGGGCACGATGACGATCACCAGCGTGAAGTCCACGACCATCGGGGTCACCGGCAAATCGCCCGAGCGCAACACCAGCGCCTGCGCCTTCGACTCCGGCGCGCCGTACTTCGCCGAGACGGCGAAGGGCCCGCGCCTGGTGTCGGTGGAGAGCGGCGGCCCGACCTGCCCGCACTCCAAGACCGAGACGACGACGCGGGTCGACCCGCTGGTCGCCTGGATCCGCAAGACCACCGGCGCCAAGTAGACGCGACGCGCACCAGCGTCGTCGACCCGCCGGCCTGCCGGCGCCGAGCGTGAACGGCCCGGTGCACATCACGCCGGTTCCCGTACTGCCGAGGTTCTTCAGGCTCGCGGGACCGCATAGCGGGCGGCGAGCGCGGCGGCCCGGTCGTGGAGGCGGGTACGCAACGCCTCCGGGGTCAGGGCCTCCGCCTGCGTGCCGAGCTGCCACAGCGCCCACTCGGCGTGCCACAGGTCCTGGAACGTCACCTCCAGCCGCAGCCAGCCGTCCGTGTCGGGCGCCTCGGCGCGGACGGCCATCGCGGTGCTCAACAGGCGATCCCGCCGCGCGGGGCTCACCCGCACCTGGACTGCGACGTGGTCGCCGGACAGGAACTGCGCGCACCGCTCCCGCGAGACCCGGTCCAGGTCGGCCCGGGTCGGCCGCTGGGCCGGTTCCGGAGGCTCCTCGGCCGCCAGCACCCGCGACAGCCGGTAGGTGCGGTCCGCGCCGGCTCTCGTGGCGAGCAGGTAGCCCCGGTCGCGCACGGTCACCAGGCCGATCGGGTCCACCGTCCGCCACCGCGGTGCCTGGCCGGTGGCCGTGTAGTGGATGCGCAGCCGGTGACCCGCGAGCACGGCTCGCCGGACCTCGGTCATCGTCCCGCCCGCCACCTCCTCGCCGGCCCGCCGGCGTGCCAGCAGGTCGGTCTCCGGCTCGACGAGAAGTCGCCGCGCCGCGTCGTCCGCGGCGGCCCGATGGCTTTCCGGCAGCGCGTCGACCACCTTGCGCATGGCCGACGCGAGCGCCGAGCCGAGGCCGAACACCTGCTCGACCCGCCCGGATCCTGCGGTCAGCAGGGCGAGTGCCTCATCGTGGTTCAGCCCGAGCCCGTCGAGCGGCTAGGCCGCGCATCCGAACCGGTGCCGCAGGCGCACCACCGCGAGCTCCACGACTGGTCTCCGAGGCGTCCCGCCTTCCGCCACGAGTGGCATATCTGCGGTCTTGTCCAGTCTGACCAGAACGCCTAGATTGGCCTCGATATCGATGTCGATATCGTTATCCAAACCTTGGGGCAGTCATGAGACTTCGTGCGACCCTCGCCGCCGGACTCGTCGCCGTCGCCGCCCTCGCCGGCGGCGGCTCGACGCCCGCTCTCGCCGGACAGGCACCGCGGCCACCGCAGGAACACACGCTGAAAGCCCTCGCCGAGCGGCACAAGCTCGCCGTCGGAACGGCGATCAACGTCGCCGCGCTCGCCGACCCCGACTACCGACGCATCGCCGCCACCGAGTTCTCCACCGTCACCGCGGAGAACGTGATGAAGTGGGAGACCCTGGAGCCGGTCCGCGGACAGTACGACTGGACCCAGGCCGAGCAGTTCATGGCGTTCGCCGCGGCGAACCACCAACGCGTCCGGGGGCACGTCCTGGTGTGGCACAACCAGCTCCCGGCCTGGCTCACCGAAGGGGTCGCCGACGGCTCGATCACGCGAGCCGAGCTGCGCGGCATCCTGCGCGACCACATCCACGCCGTCGCGTCCCACTTCAAGGGCCGCGTCTGGCAGTGGGACGTCGTCAACGAGGCCGTCACCGACTCCTGGGACAGCACCGGAGGTCACATCGGGTACAAGGGATTCTGGGCGACGAACCTCGGCCCCGGCTACATCGCCGACGCGTTCCGGTGGGCACGGGAGGCGGACCCGAAGGCTTTGCTCTTCTACAACGACTACAACATCGACGCGTTCGGGGACGGCGGCCCGCTCGACAAGACCCAGTTCGTCTACGACATGGTCCGCGAGCTGCGCCGCGGGCGCGTCCCGATCGACGGCGTCGGCAGCCAGGCGCACCTGTCGACCCGCTACGGCAACTACTTCGCCTTCCAGATCGCCGACATGCTCAACCGGTTCGCGCGGCTCGGTGTGGCCACCGCGCTCACCGAGGTGGACGTCCGCAACCTGCTGCCCGAGGTGCAGACCGGCGACACGATCAACCCGCTGCTCCAGGCACAGGCATACGACTACGGCGCGCTGATGCAAGGCTGCCTCGCCAGCCGGCACTGCATCTCGTACACCGTCTGGGGCTTCGACGACGGGCACAGCTGGACGAACACCTGGGACTTCGGCGACGGCCCCGGCCGTGAGGCGATGGCCGACATCTACGACGCGCAGTACCAGCCGAAGCTGGCCTACCGCGCGATCCAGGCCGACCTCGCGTTCGCCGGACCGCCGCTGGTGCGCCCGCGCCTGCCGCAGCGTCCCAGTCACTGACACCCGGCGACCGGCCGAGCCGGGCCGCCTCCCGCGCAAGGGACGGGAGGCGGCCCCGGTGACGCTCGTGACCGCTCGGACGCGCGGCGGAAGGGCCCACTCGACGAGCTCGGCATCCGCTTCAGCGAGCTCCCGCTTGCGCTGGGGAGGTGTCGAGCCCCCCGGCGGCCGGCAGCGTGACCGTCACCGTCAGCCCGCCGCCGTCGTTCGGGGCCGCGGTCACTGTCCCGCCGTGGGCGCGGACGATCGACCGCACGATCGCCAGCCCGAGCCCGGTCGACGCCGTCGAGCCGGCACGGTCGTCCGCGAGCCGCTGGAAGGGCTGGAACAGGCGCTCGACCTCCGCCTGCGGCACGCCGTGCCCGCTGTTGCGCACGGTGACGACGGCGCGGTCGCCCGCAGCGAGGCCGGTGGCGACGTCCACCGTGCCGCCGGGCCGGTTGTGCCGGACGGCGTTGTCCACGAGGTTGCTGAGCAGCCGGTCGAGCAGCACCGGGTCGCCGCGCGCGGGCGCCGGGCGCAGGTCGCTGGTGACCGTCAGGCGGGCGTGCTCGGCGTCGCCGTCCACCTCGGCGACCGCCGCGGCCGCCGAGACGGCGAGGTCGTGCGCCTCCCGGGCCAGGACGCCGCGGTCGCTGCGGGCGAGCGCGAGCAGGCCGTCGAGGAGCCGCTCGGCCCGGCCGGTCGCGATCAGCGTGCGCCGCGCCATCGCCGCCCACTGCTCGGACGTGCCGTGCGGCTTGGTCAGCATGACCTCGGCTCCGGTGCGCACGACCGCGAGCGGGGTGCGCAGCTCGTGCGACGCGTCGGCGACGAACCGGCGCTGGCTCTCGAACGCGGCCTCGAGCCGACCGATCATCTCGTCGAAGGTGTCCGCGAGCTCCTTCAGCTCGTCCCGCGGCCCGTCGAGCGCGATCCGCTCGTGCAACCGGTCGCCGGAGATCCGGCGCGTGGTCGCGGTGAGCGTCCGCAGGGGACGCAGCATGCGGCCGGCCACGAACCAGGACGCGCTCAGCCCGGCGACCGCGGTCACCAGGAGCACGGCCGCCGACGTGCCGGCCGAGCTGATCAGCCGGTCCTGGCGCAGCCGGGCGATCCTCTCGCGTTCCAGCGCGAGGGCCGCGATCTTCTCGTCCGTCACCTTGTCGCCGGTCACCGGGGTCACCGTCGCCGCGCTCGGGCGATCGACGCGCTCGACGTTCACCCGCGCGTAGAGGCTGTTGTAAAGCAGTGCGTAGGTCAGCGTGAGCAGCCCCACGCAGGTGGCCACGAGGACGACGCCGTAGACGAGCGTGAGTCGCAGCCGGATCGACGGATGCCGCGGCAGCGGCCTCACAGCCGGTACCCCGCGCCGACCAACGTCTCGATCAGCTGCGGCTCGCCGAGCTTGCGGCGCAACCGGGCGATCGTCACCCGGACGGTCGCGGTGAACGGGTCCGCGTGCTCGTCCCAGGCGCGCTCGAGCAGATCCTCGGCGCTCACGACGGCGCCCCCGGCGCTCATCAGGATCTCCAGCACGGCGAGCTCCTTCGTCGTGAGCGGGACCACGCGGCCGTCGCGGGTGACGACGCGCCGCGCCGTGTCGAAGGTGAGACCGGCCCGGCGCAGCACCCGCGGCGCGTTGTTCGCCCGGCGAGCCAGCGCGCGGATCCGCAGCACGAGCTCCTCGAACACGAACGGCTTGGGCAGATAGTCGTCGGCGCCGAGCACGAGCCCGGAGACCCGGTCCGCGGCCTCGCCGGCCGCGGTGAGCATGAGGATGCGTACGTCGCCGCCGGCCGCGGCCAGCGCGGTGCACACCTGGTCGCCGTGGAGGAGCGGCAGGTCGCGGTCGAGCACCACGACGTCGTACCGATTCGTCCCGGCCTTGTACAGCCCGTCGACACCGTCGGTGGCGACGTCGACCGCGATACCCCGGTCGCGCAGGCCGTCGGCGACCTGCTCGGCCAGCAGCGCCTCGTCCTCGATCAACAGCACCCGCACATTTGCCATCCTCCCTGCCGCCAGCCTCCCCGGTGAGCTGTGACAGCGGTGTTACCGCCGGTGTGACTGCCGCGTTGCGGCCCTTCTGGTCAGCTCGGGCCCACCCGATGGAGGAGACCCCATGAGAACGCGACGCCTGGCCGCCGGCCTGCTGCCACTCCTGCTGCTCACGGTCACCGCTTGCTCGACGCCGTCGGACGACGGCCGGGTGGCGTCGGCCGGCGGGTCGGCGACGCCGAGCCCGACGACGACCCTGAGCGTCGAGGAGCAGGGCGTGCTGTGGGCGAGGTGCTTCCGGGCGCACGGCGTCCCGATGCAGGACCCGCAGCGGTTGCCGGACGGCCGGACCCGCATCGGCGGCGGCGACTTCGACAAGGCCCGGATCGGCCAGGAGGCCCTGGAACGGGCGGACGCGGCCTGCGCGTCGCTGCGGCCGGTCCTCCCGCCGGCCGAACAGGCGGCGAAGCTCGCGGCGTCACGGGCGGAGTCGACGTGCATCCGGGAGCACGGCGTACCGGACTATCCCGACCCCGACAGCTCCGGCGCCGTGCCGAACCTGCCGGACTCGGTGCGTCAGGATCCGGACCTCGAACAGGCGAAGGTGACCTGCGCGGAGATCGTCCGCGCGGAGATGGCCCGGCAGTACGGGACCCAGGGCTCGGACGGCGGCAGCAGGTGACCGACCGGGAGACGCGCCACCGCCGATGGCCCACGGTCGTGGCCGGCGGCGTCGCCGTGCTCGCCACGGGGGCCGCCGTCGTGGCCGCCGCGGGGTTCGGCGGCGGCGGGTCGGGCACGCCACCACCGGTGGACCTGCCGCCGGCCACCGCGCGGGTCACCCACCAGACCATGCTCGACAGCGACGAGGAGCCCGGCGAGCTGGGGTACGCCGGGGAGACCGTGCTGGCCGGCCGGATCGCGGGCGTCGTCACGGCGATGCCGGTCCAGGGCAGCCTCCTCACCCGGGGGCGGGCGGTCTACCGCGTGGACGACCGGCCCGTCGTCCTCCTGTACGGGTCGGTCGCGGCCTACCGGGACCTCGGCCCCGGCGTCCGGGGCCGCGACGTGCACCAGCTCGAGGCGAACCTCGGCGCGCTTGGGTACCACGGCTTCACGGTCGACGACGCGTACTCGCCGGCCACGGCGGCCGCCGTCCGCCGCTGGCAGGACGACGCCGGACTGCCCCGGACCGGGCGCGTCGAGCTGGGCCGGGTGCTGTTCGCGCCCGGCCCCGTCCGGATCGCCGCCGTCACCGCCGGCGTGAACCAGTCCACCGGCGGCGGGCAGGAGGTGCTGCGGTACACGGGCACCGGGCGCGAGGTGTCGGTCACGCTCGACGTGTCGAAGCAGCGGCTGGCGCGGGCCGGCGTGCGGGTGCGGGTCCGGCTCCCGGCCGGCCAGGAGGTCGCCGGGCGGGTCGAGCGTGTCGCGTCGGAGGTCGAGCAGCCCACGTCGGCCGACGCCGAGCCGGAGACGCGGATCCAGGCCGTGGTCGGGCTGGACGACGACGCCGCGGCCGCCGGCATCGAGGCCGCGTTCGTGTCCGTCGTCTTCACCGCGGGCGAGCACCGGGACGTGCTCGCCGTCCCGGTACAGGCGCTCGTCGCCCTCGCCGAGGGCGGCTACGGGCTGGAGGTCGTCGACGGACCGGCCACAAGGTACGTGCCCGTACGCACCGGCCTGTTCGCGAACGGCCGGGTGGAGGTCTCCGGTACCGGCGTGCGCGAAGGGCTGCTTGTCGGGGTGCCGCGGTGACCGCGCCCATGGTCGAGCTGGCCGACGTGACCAAGGTGTACGCCGGCGGCGTCCGGGCGCTGGACGGCGTGACGCTGACGATCCGCGCCGGCGAGCTCGTCGCCGTCGTCGGCCCGTCGGGGTCGGGCAAGTCGACGATGCTCCACGTGCTCGGCACACTCGACCGCCCGACGTCCGGGCGGGTCGCCGTCGACGGGCACGACGTGATGCGGCTGTCCGACCGGCAGCTGGCGACGCTGCGCGCGCGCCGGATCGGATTCGTGTTCCAGCAGTTCCACCTGGCGGCCGGCGTCCGGGCGCTGGACGGCGTCGCGGACGGGCTGCTGTACGCCGGCGTCCCGCTGCGGGAGCGCCGGCGGCGGGCGGCCGACGCGCTGGAGCGGGTGGGGCTGGGGCACCGCCTCGACCACGAGCCGCACGAGCTGTCCGGCGGCGAGAAGCAGCGGGTGGCGATCGCCCGCGCGGTGGTCGGCGACCCCGCGCTGCTGCTCGCCGACGAGCCGACCGGCAACCTCGACACCGCCTCGGGTGCGGAGGTCCTCGCGGTGTTGCGACAGCTGAACGCGGGCGGCACGACGGTCGTCGTCGTGACCCACGACCCCGACGTCGCCGCCGGGCTCGACCGGCAGGTGGCGATGCGCGACGGCCGCGTGGTGGCGGACAGCGGCGCGCGGCGCGTGCCTGCGGAGGCGCGGAGGTGACCGCCGCCATCGACGATCGCCTCGCGCCGGCGCGCCTGGCGCCTCGCGACGTCGTCCGGGTCGGCGCGGCCGGGCTGCGGACGCGCCCGGCCCGCGTGCTGCTCTCCGCGCTCGGGATCGCGATCGGCATCGCCGCCATGGTCTCGGTGGTGGGCATCTCGTCGTCCTCCGGCGAGCAGCTGGACCGGTGGCTCGCCGCGTTCGGGACCAACCTGCTCACGGTCTCCCCCGGGCAGACCGCAGACGGCCGGCCCGCCGAGCTGCCGCCGCAGGCGGAGGCGATGATCGGGCGCATCGGCCCGGTGACGGCCGTCTCGGCGGTCGGTGCCGTGGACGGCGTCCGCGTGTACCGCTCGGACCGCATCCCGCCGGCGGAGAGCAACTCGCTCGCGGTGCTCGCCGCCCGCGTGACGCTGCCGGCCACGGTCGGCGCGACGGTGCGCAGCGGCACCTGGCTCAACGGCCTCACCGGGCGGTACCCGGCCGCGGTCCTCGGCGCGGACGCCGCGGCCCGGCTCGGGATCGGTCGCCCCAGCCCGGAGGCGCGGATCCTGGTCGGCGGCCGGTGGTTCACGGTGATCGGGGTCCTCGACCCGGTCGGCCTGGTGCCCGCCCTGGACTCCAGCGTGCTCGTCGGCTGGGACGCCGCCACCACCGCCTTCGGGTTCGACGGGCACGCGACGACGGTGTTCTCCCGGTCGGCGGACAGCCAGGTGTCGGCGGTGCGCGCCGTCCTGGCCGCGACGGCGGACCCGGCATCGCCCGGCGACGTCGCGGTGTCGCGGCCGTCCGACATGCTGCGCGCCCGGCAGGTCGCCGGCGACGCGATCAACGGGCTGCTGCTCGGCCTCGGCGGGGTGGCGCTGCTGGTCGGCGGCATCGGGGTGGCGAACACGATGGTGATCTCGGTCCTGGAACGGCGGGGGGGGGGCGGGGTGCGGGGGCCGCCCGGGGCGCCCCCGGGCCCGAACCCGCCGCAGTTCCTCCCCCCGTCGCCGCCGCTTTTTTCCCCCGGCGGGGGGTGCGGCGTGCGGCTCGG
>Ga0081539_10006408_pt1 | contig 11309 bp, 12 predicted proteins | sample TabmetS4T2R2_FD_71023 | JGI IMG/M metagenome (GOLD analysis project Ga0081539, IMG submission 71023) | Tabebuia heterophylla rhizosphere microbial communities from the University of Puerto Rico - S4T2R2 | ecosystem: Host-associated > Plants > Roots > Rhizosphere ...
CGCCGCCGGAGCCCCAGTCGCTGGTGGGCTGCGCGGCCGGGGCTGTGACGTACAAGGACAAGACGGTCAGTATGGCGCCAGCGACGAACATGGCCCCCGAGAGACCGGCGAGCGACCAGGCCAGCCAGGAGGCGGCGCGAGTGCTCATCCCCCGCTCCTCCGACCCTGGCTCTTCTTCGTACCTTCCGTCACGACACCACTCTACAGCAGCACCGTCTCCTGAGCGTTACGACAACCGTTACCAGACGGAGTGCTCAACAAAACTAGTAGTAGAACGCCCTTCGCACACGAGTCTGCAACCAGGCAACAAGTACTACACCGCCAGCGTCACGTCTATCTGTTGGTCTCCTGCTTCGGAGAGCCGGGTGCGGACGTACAGCAGGGGAGCGTGCGTTGCATATTGACCGTTGATGGTCATGAATGGGCCACCCGGTTCAGGCAACTTCGCTGGTCATCTGCTCCAGCGGAACTTGCGCTCTGCCTCGTCTATCTCGTAGTCGTTGATGGAGGCATCCCGCCGCTTCATCAAGCCGCTCTCATCGAACTCCCACAACTCATTGCCATGACTTCTCCACCAGCGTCCCTCCGCATCGTGGCACTCGTACTCGAACCTGACCGCGATGCGGTTTCCCGTGAAGCACCAGAGGTTCTTCTCAAGGCGGTAGTCGAGCTCCCTTGCCCACTTGCGTCTCAAGAAGTCCCTGATCGCGTCGCGCCCTTCGAAGAACTCGTCACGGTTGCGCCACTGGGAGTCCTCCGTGTACGCGAGCGACACCTTCTCGGGGTCGCGAGTGTTCCAGGCGTCCTGGGCTGCCTTAACCTTCTGCGTCGCCGTCTCCTCATCAAACGGCGGCACCGGAGGTCTGACGTCCTCATTCTTCCCGCTCTGCTGCATACAGTGATCCTCCTTTCAGCTTCTACGATCGGGGGTTCATTTTATCCGGCACCCGCCCTTATCTCTGCGGTAGTGTCTCAACAATCGATGATGTTCCCGGTGAGAATAGCTGGGCCGGCGATAGGCTAGTCTCAGGCTCCTCCCTCACCGTGGCGGAAACGCGGACCATCAGGGTGGTGTTGTCGGTTCGTACACTCGATAAGGAGGAGCGGACCGTCTGCGGCCCATCCGAGATCGCGCAACTTTATGCAACGCTCCTACATTGTGTGGTCGCGGGATCTGGCCACTGGTCAGGGATACAGTTCGGAAGTGGCCTATGCCCCGACCTTATTCATCATGTCGGATACGGACTTCCGAGAAAGGAACCTTCCAGGCAATAGGGTGAATAACCCACGTACTAGCTGGAGTTGGAGCCTCGGACTACTCCGGCTCGGGGATGGCACCTAACTGCTGCATCAGTCCGAACAGGTTAAGCTCGACCCAGTGCTCCTCCACCTTGCCCTCCACTATGCGGTTGAACTCCATGCTTGAGAAGGCCACTTCCTTGTCGGTTGGCGGGATGCCTTGGAACATGCCACGGTGGGTGCCATGGAAATCCACACGCGCCGCCACCTTATCCCCCTCGGCCGCGATGTCTTGCACCGTGAGCCTAAGATCGGGGAACGCCTCCGCGAAGGAGCCGCTGAACTGTCTCCAGGCCTCCAAGCCCTCCAGGGGACCTGGGGCAGCCGAGACGTGAACTACGAGGCCGGGGGCCAAGCAGGCCGCTTCGGCCTCCAGGTCACGCTCGTTATACGCCTCGATCCAGCGTCGAATTAGGGCCTTGTTCTGTTCTTCTGACACTGCTCTCTCCTTTCCGACTATTTACCAAGCGAGTCAATGTTGCCACCGATCTAACCCTGACGCGAACTTCTGAGAACCCCGTTAAGGCGAACGTCGGGAAATAACCCTTCCACGCAATAGGGTGCATAGAGCTTGGGCGGAACTCAGGCGCTCTCAGGAGCCCGTCCACTTCACGCTGTCTAGCACCTTCTGCGCCTTGGGCAAGAACTCATCGAACACGTTAGCATGCGCGCCGATGCTGATAGTTACCGTCTTGCCCTCCACGTCCTTCAGGATGATCGCTCGGAACTTGTATTCCTTCCCTAGGTCCCCCGTAGAGCCATCGGTGTACCTGAAGAGGGTTATATCGTTGGAGGGGAAATCCTCGCTTACGACGAAGTCGAACTGCACGCCCTTGACGCCTCCTACCGTGGCGGGCTTCGGTCTCTCGGTGTCGAGGTAGGGATGATGCTGGAACCAGCCGACCATGTCCCTGGGGGCCTTTACCACCTCTTTCGGGGAGCCCGTCTTGTCGTACACGTAGACCTCCTGGACGTTCCTGAAGACCAACACGGGGTCTCCCTCTCCCCCTCTCGAGATGCCCAACTTGTCGGAGGTCTCAAGCCGGTTGTTTTCCCAGCCCTTTCCGACATGGAAGGAGAAGGAGGACTCGAACTCCTCCGAGCGGTATTCGCCGGGGTGCAGGGCTATCGGATAGGATCCCTCTGGCAAGTGCCGGGGCTTGTTGGCTTGCTCTTGGCCTCCAACTCCACTGCAGGCGCTCAGCGCCGAGATGACGAGTGCCACCATCAGGCCCAGCGCAAGGGGGGCCCTCACCACTCTTCTCTGGTCGTACATCAGCTACTCCTCGTTGGGTGAATAAGGCTAGGAGGAAGGAGACGGCGGCCGCCGTAGGTGCGGGGGTGTCTCGGTCCTTAGGTACTCGAGCTCCTCTGGCGTGGAAGTTCGACCCAGTATTTCGTTGCGGTGTGGGTGCCGACCGAAGCGCGCTATGACGTCGCGGGTTGCCTTGGCCTGAGAAACCTCGAACTCGGCCACCGCCCTGCGCTCGGGCGGCGCTGTGGCCGCTTCCTCCTCGGCGTGTCTGACACTTAGCTCTTGGAGCGAGAGGTCCTCCGAGTGGCCCAGCGGAAGCCAGAAGAAGCGCTCCGAGCGCGACAGCTCGCGGTCCATCCCCGACTCGATGCCTTCGACGGCGAGCTCAAGGGCCTTCTCGTCCTGGGCGTAGGAGAGGGGAGAACCCCGGTAGACGTTGCGCGAGAACTGGTCCAAAACGACGATGAGTGCCAGCCTTCCTCGCGCGGTCCGTGCCCAATGGTCGAGCTCTCCGCGTCTGGCCTTCTCCAAGGTCTCGCCGAATCGTTCGGTTATGTCCCTATCGACCTCGGGGCCTCCGGCCATCCAACACTGCGCCTGGCGCCGGCGCGTCTGTGGGTCGGCCTCGTCGAAGCCCTCAGGGAACCAATACGAGAGGACCGCCTCGGTGGTATCGCTCACCGCATGCTCCCTAGCGCCGAGCCGAACGGTAGTGGCGCCAACACGCCCCGTAGCACAAAGCCATCTCGCCCAGCATTCCCGCCAGCAGCCCGGTCGGAGGGACCTCGCTGGGCCAAGGACCCCGGAAGGGGGGCTCCTCGTTGGAGTAAGCCTCTTCGACGCCGTGGATGTCCCCCTTAGAGGCTCCTTCTGAACAGGAGGTTGCGCCCTTTCGGCGAGGCTCCGGCTCCTCGGTAGTGACGTTCATGACTCTTTAGTCCTTTCGCTATCTTCTTGTCCCGTTTCGATCTCTATAACGCTGCGAGCGCTGGGCTCCGAAGCTTCGTGGTCACGATCCTCCTAGCACCCGAAGCACTGATCGGAGGCCCTCCAGAACCAGATGTCGCAGTAATTGTTCATGCTCTGTGCCCTCGCGCTACTTGGGATCTTCGGTTCTGTCTGGATAGTGCCCCAGGCGCGGCGCCGCTCCCAGCGACGATCGAAACAAAGACGCAAACAATCTCCCAAAAAGGCGTGTTACGATGTCGTAAGTTCGTACGAAAGGTCCGGGATCGGGAAGCGGCGAAGGTGGACGCCAGCACGGTAAGCACGTTCGGGGAGCTACTCCGAAGCCACCGCGACTCGCTCAACCTCACCCAGGAAGAGCTGGCGAAAAGGACGGGCCTCACGCCCCAGGCCGTCGGCCTGCTGGAGCGCGGGCAGCGCCGCCGCCCCCACGGGTACACCGTAGATAAGCTGGCGGAGGCCCTGGGTCTCGCGGGGCGGGATCTCGCGCAGTTTCGGGCGGCGTCCCGCCGCTCACCCGTCCACCACGCTAAAGCGTATCCCTCCCGCGACGATCTCCCCGCACCGGCCACGCCCCTGATCGGACGCGAGAGCGAGGCGACGAGCGTCGTGCGCCTCCTTCGGCACGAGGACGTGCGCCTGTTGACCCTTACCGGTCCCGGCGGTGTCGGCAAGACCCGGTTGGCCCTGGAGGTGGCCGGGCGCTCGCGCGACGCCTTCCCGGACGGCGTCTCCTTCGTGCCCCTGGCTTCCTTACGGGACGCCGCCCTGTTTCCTTCGGTCCTCGCCGAGACGCTAGGGATCAAGGAGGTGGCGGGACAGGCGCTACTGGAGACCTTGACACGTTATCTGCAAGACAGGCAGGTGTTGCTGGTTCTAGACAACTTCGAACATCTCCCGGCAGCTGCTCCCGTGGTCGGCGAACTTGTGGGGAGGTGCCTCCAGCTTACGGTGCTGGTGACGAGCCGAGCGCCGCTTCGCCTCGGCGCAGAGCGCCAGTTCCCCGTGCCTCCGCTACCCCTACCCGACACGGCGCCCCAGTCACCAGCGGACGGCGTAGAGCCCTCACCGGCGGTAGAGCTCTTCCGCCAGCGGGCTCAGGCCGTCCTGCCCATCTTCGAGCTTACAGACACGAACGCGGCCATCGTGGCACGGATCTGCCGGAGGCTGGACGGGCTGCCGCTGGCGATCGAGTTGGCGGCGGCGCGGGTCAAGCTGTTTTCGCCGCAGGCGCTGCTTGCGAGGCTGGATCGTGGACTGCAGCTACTTACGGGAGGAGCACGCGACCTGCCAGAGCGGCAGCAGACACTGCGCGACACGATCGCGTGGAGCTACGACCTCCTCAACCGCACTGAGCAGGCTTTGTTTTGTCGCCTCGCCGTCTTCGCCGGCGGCTTTACCCTGGAAGCGGTGGAGGACGTCTGCGCGTACGGGGGCCTCGAGCAGATGCAGGGCGACGTCTTGGAGACGGTGGCATCGCTGGTGGACAATAGCCTATTAGTATCGCTAGTCGAATCCGCTATAAGCCAGGAGGGCGAGGAACCGCGCTTTACGATGCTCGAGACGATCCGGGAGTATGCCCTGGAACGCCTGAGGGCAGGTGGTGAAGTAGAGGAGGCACAACGAAGGCACGCACAGTACTACTTGGCACTGGCGGAGGCTGCCCAGTTAGAAGCCTCCAAGCAGTGGGGTGGGCACCGGCCACCACTCTACTTCGTCCGGCTGGAGAGAGAGCACGACAACCTACGAGCAGCACTGAGCTGGGCCGTACAAAATCGGCAGGCGGAGACGGGAGCGCGGTTGGCGATTGCGCTGTGGTGGTTCTGGATCGAACACAGCTACCTGAGCGATGGACGCCGATGGATGGAGGCGTTCGTGGCGCTGGACGGAGCGGCAGGCCGAAGAGGAGAAGCTCGGCACGCGCTGCCCGCTCGCACGAAAGCTTACCTGCTCCAGGTAGCAGGTATCCTGACGATGGCCCAAGGGGACCACGATCGCGCGGCGGCGCTGCACGAAGAAGGCTTAAAGGTGTATCGGGAGATGGGCCACAAGAAGGGGGAGAGTGCTTCGCTGCGCGAGCTCGGGTTCGTGGCCTACGAGCAAGGAGACTACGAAAGCGCGGTGCGCTTGCAAGAACAGTCCCTCGCCCTGGCCCGCGAGTTTGCCTCGATGTTCAGCATCGCCTGGAGCCTCCGCGCCCTGGCGGACGCGGCGCGCGGGCAGGGAGATCTCGGGCGCGCGAGAACACTGCTCAAAGAGGCCTTGACTTTGGCTCGGAGCACGCAGCACGCGTGGGCCATCGTGCGCGCGCTCGCCAGCCTCGGGAGCGTGGCATGCGATGCGGGCGAGTACGCGCGGGCATGGAATCTGTATGAAGAGGGCCTTCAGTTGGCCTGGCGAACAGGCCTTAAACATCCTGTCCTGCTGTGCCTGGAGGGGCTTGCGCGAGTGGCGGTCGCGCAAGGAAGGATGGAAAGGGCAGCGCAGCTCTGTGGGACAACCGCAGCGCTGCGTGAGGATATGGGCTGGCCCCTCCCACCGGCCAGGTACGCCGAGCACGAGCGTACCGTGAGCGCGATCCGTCGGGCGCTCGGGGAACGGGCGTTCGAGGAGTCATGGGCGAAGGGGCATGCGCTGCCTTCGGAGGAGGCCATCGAGCATACGCTTACCTCGGGCAGCATTTAGAGATAAGGGTGTTCTTGCGTTTGCACCCCCTTCTAGAAGGCAGACGCCGTGCGATACATCCGGCCACGGTTGGGACCCTTGGATTCGACCTTCTTCTTGAACTCCGCACCCCCTAATTTCGCAGAAGGCCGTTTCTAGGCGAAGTCCGGAGAATCCCCCGAAGCCCGCATACCCGCCGAATATGCGCCCCGCTGAGAGATTATGCGATCCGGGTTGCGACCGGTAGCATCCTTATGTAACAACAGTAGCTACTGTTGTCCGTTCGCGGCTCTCGCCGACGCCCGAGCGCATTCCGAGAGCGCGTCCGAGGCCTCGGACGCGCTCAAGAAAGCCGATTCTATGCAGGAAAACGAATTTCGCGGAGTTGGCGTAACGGAAGGTCCGGAACACCGGGCTGGGGCAGGAAGTCGGTCGGATCGTCGCCGTCTCTCCAGTGCTCCACGATCTTGCCACCGCAGACATGGAACACGTCGATGGCCTTGTCCTCCACCCGCTTGCCGATAGGAGCGAGTTCCTGAACTCTCTGCAGTGGATGCCCCGCATGGTGATGCGGGCCGCCACCCGAGCTTTCCCTTTGTCCAAACGGCACCTTGGTGTAGGGCGAATGCCGATCATCCGCTGCTCATGGAGACGACCGATTACAAGTCAGATGGTCGATCGTATCGACGAGAAGCTCATGGGGAAACGTGCGGCTACGTCCGCCGGTGAGGTCGAGCCTCCGAGTTCCCCTGCCAGGCGATTGCTGGCGGCATAAGGATCTCGAAGAAGGCGTAGGAATGCGACTTCGGGCTCTTGTCGCCCTCGTAGGATCTGGCATGAGTCCATCCGCAGCGCCAACGAATGCCTACCCGTGCGAGGTTCCGAGCGTCCTGACCCGGGGAGATCCGATCGCTCCGGGTGGCGCCTGCGAGAGGGTTTCGAAAAAGATAAGTGGTCAAATCGGTGGTTCGGGCCGATCTCCGAGTGAATTCTACAGAGCAAAAACACGCCATTTGCAGGTATTTCGTGGCGCGCTCGGCAGGACTCGAACCTGCGACCTTCTGATTCGTAGTCAGACGCTCTATCCGGCTGAGCTACGAGCGCATCCGAAAGTGCATGATATCGTCCGAAGGGGCTTTGCTCAAGGCGGGTGTGCTTTGTCGGTGCTTTTGAGGATATAATCGTGGGGATGATGGGGAGAAGTTCTGAGAATGAAATGGGTCGTACGCTATGAGCGCTGCGGTTCTGCTGGTGATCGGGGACGACGAGGAACGCCTGCACCTCAGGCGGGCTCTGTCTGGCGAGGGATGGCGGGTGTTGCCCGCGGGTTCGGGGGCGCAGGCGCGTCAGATCTCGGGCCGCGAGGACTTCGAGATCGCCGTCGTAGACAACCGTTTGCCGGATGAGCGCGGCTTTCAGGTGATTGCGGGCGTGCAGAAGCCGAACGTCTCGACCGTCGCCCTGCTGCGTGACGAAGACACCATGGACCGTATCGTGGGCATCGAGCTCGGCGCGGATTACTACATGCGCTCGCCGGTTAACCCCAGGGAACTGGTCGCGAGGGTGAAGCAGATCCTGCGCAAACGCGAGATCGCCGGTGAGATGGCGGGCGCTTCGGGGCGTATCCACATCGGTGACCTGGAGATAGACCCAGACCGCGTCGAGGTCACCAAGGGCGGGCAGGAGATCCTCCTCTCCCCCCGCGAGTTCAAGTTGCTCTACACCCTCGCCCGCAGCCCAGGCAGGGTCTTTCCGCGCGGCGCGCTACTGCGGCAGGTCTGGGGCGAGGACGAGTACATAGACGAGCGCACCGTCAACGTCTACGTCCAGCGCCTCCGCAACAAGCTCGGCGACAATCCCTCGAACCCCAAGCTCATAGAGACCGTCCGCGGTTTCGGCTACCGCCTCGTCAAACAGACCTAGGCGGGCGCTAGGACGGGGAGCGCCGGATCAGGGCGCCGCCCCGGATCGTTTCGCCCGCGCGCACGTCGTAACCGTGGCCCACGATGCAATCCTCCAGGTACGCGCCGTCGCCCACGCTCGCGCCGGGAAGGAGGATGCTGCTCTTGATGGTGGCGTTGGGGCGGATCCAGCAGTCGCTCCCGACCGTCACGTCGCCCGCCAGCGTGACGCCGCGCCCGATCACCGCGTCCTGGCCAACAAACACGTGACCTTCCAGGCTGGCGGAAGGGTGGATCTGGGCGTCATCCCCGACCCACAACGAGTCGCCCCGCTTCTCACCCGGTATCCTCACCCGTACCCGGCCCGAGAGCACGTCGTACTGGGCCTCCCGGTAAGCCTGTAGCGTCCCGATGTCCGACCAGTAAAAATCTCCCTGGTACCCGACGAATTTCTCTCCGTTCTCCAGAAACCTCGGGAATACGTCCTGGGCGAAGTCGAAGAAGGCCCCTTCCGGGACGTACTCCAGGACGCGGGGCTCGAAGACGTAGATGCCGGTGTTGGCGAGCGTGCTGATCGCATCCCGAGGGTTCGGTTTCTCCTGGAAACCCAGGATGTTCCCCTCCCCATCCAACTCCACGACCCCGAACTCCGAAGTGTCGAAGACCCGGCGCAGCGCGATGGTGGCGAGAGCGCCCTTCTCCCTGTGGAAAGCAACAAGCTCACGGAGGTCCACGTCCGTCAGGGCATCGCCCGAAACAACGACGAAGGTGTCGTCGAACTTCTCCGCCAGCCGCCTGACGCCCCCGGCCGTTCCGAGGAGCTGATCCTCCCTTTCGAGGTGAACCTTCATGCCGTTCACCCGGGACTCTTCGCCGTAAGCCCGGAGCAGGGCGTCCGCCAGATAGAACACGTTCACGTGTACCTCGTCGAAGCCGTGGGTGGCCAGAAGCTCGAAAATGTGCTCGATTATGGGCGTGTCTACCACGGGTGCCATCGGCTTGGGTACCTCGCCGGTCAAAGGAAATAACCGGGTGCCCTTACCCGCTGCGAGCGCCATCGCTTTCATATTTTCACCACTTCCCGCTTTAGTTCAGGTACGTTTCTTCGTGGCACGCCGTCTCCACCACGCCGCCCAGCTCCACAACATCCGTGGCGGGCGTGCAGGCCGCTGGACCGTGATCTATATTCACCTCCATGCACACGGGCACTCTACAGGAACTGTTTCCCGCGGCCAAGTTCGACGAACCCCTCCGGCGCTACACAGCCTGGAAGATAGGCGGCCCCGCAGACGCCCTCCTCGAACCCCGCACTGCGGGCGAGATTGTCACGGCCATCGAGAAGGCTGCCGAGCACGATATCCCCGTCACCATCCTCGGGGGCGGCACGAACGTCTTGATCCGGGACGGCGGAGTTCGTGGCCTCACCATCCGGCTCGCCAAAGCCCTGAAGAACGTGGAGTTCAACGGGAACCAGGTCGCCGCCGATGCCGGCGTCCTCTATCCGGTCCTCGCCAACACCACCGCTGCCCGCGGCCTCGCCGGACTCGAGTTCGCCACGGGGATCCCCGGCACCGTCGGGGGAGCCGTGTACATGAACGCCGGCGCCTACGGCTCCGAGACCGTCGAAGTCCTTGGCTGGGCCGATGTTTTCCGCCCAGAAGCCGGAGAGGTCGTCAGGATGGAGAACGCGGATCTGGACCTCTCGTACCGTCACAGCCTCCTGCACGAGCGTCCGGGTTGGATCGTGCTTCGCGCCGGATACACGCTTGCGACAGGGGATCCAACCAAACTCAAAGCCCGCATCAGAGAGTTCCGCGCCCAGCGCATGAACGGCTCGCCCAACCGTCCGAGTTGCGGCTCGACCTTCAAGCGTCCGCCGGGAGACTTTCCCGGCCGCGTCATCGAGGCCGCAGGCCTCAAGGGCACCAGAATAGGGCAACTAGAGGTTTCATCCGTCCACGCAAACTACCTGGTCAACCTCGGAGGCGGCACGGCGGAAGACGCCCTCGCGCTCATCGCGCTCGTCAGGGAAACGGTGAGGGAGAAACTCGGCGTCGAACTGGAGGCGGAGGTGCGCGTCCTTGGAGAACCGTAGAGGTGTGCGTTCCGGCATCGTGTTGCCTTGGAATCAACATCCCGGCGGACCGAGGAGACATCATGGGGCAGATGCAGTCCAACGGCAAACCTCTCCGGAGGATACTTGGCATTCTTATCACCACGATGGTCGTAGCCTTACTCGGAGCCCTGCTGGTGGGATTCCTGATGGGCCGGAAACTCGACGGCGCGCGTCTCTGGGAGGGATGATCGGGCTTTATGGCGCGGTGCGCAGAGGTTACGTCATGGATGAAACGAACGTACCCTGTCTACCCACGTGACCTGCTGAGAAGGCCCTGCACGATCTTCAGTTTCTGGCGGAAACCCCTGTGGTCTGATGCTTGTAGCCTGACGGCTTGTCCCTGAAAAGGTCGGGGATATCCGCGAGATCCGTGTGCGCGTCGCAGACATCGAGTAGGGCCTGGGAGGTGCACTGGGCGGCGCTCACGACCTCGACGCGGATGCCTTTCTCGCTCTGCAAGTACTCTATGGCCTCCACGTAGTCGCCGTCGCCGGAGACCAGCACGTAGGTGCCTGCGTGTCCTGAGAGGCGCATCATGTCGACGACGATGCCCATGTCCCAGTCGCCCTTGTGAGTGACGCTCCGCTCGCCGTCCGGCGTGAAGGTTTCGTGCACCACCAGCGGCTTCGAGCGTACCTTGTACCCGAACTTGTTCAGGTTGTAGACGAAGGAGCGGGCGCCCGGTGAGTCGTCCGATTCCTGCTTCTCTACGATGTAGAAGGTGGCGCGCAGGAGGACGCGGTCCCCAACGGCCGCCTTCAGGAGCCGGTCGTAGTCCAGGACGCCCTTGTAGTAGCTCTTTATGGAATGGTAGAGGTTCGCGCCGTCAACGAAGACCGCCACCTGCTCTGCCGGGTTTCCGCGTTCCATAAGCAGGATGTTATCAAAAAACCGCCTGTTTACCCGCTGAATGGCGTTTACCCGGTGATAGACTCTGCTAGTATGCGGGAACGTTCTCCGAGGATGTGGAAGGATCTGACGAGCGCCGGATTATGGACTTCGAAATAAGCATAGAAGAGCACGCCGGCAGCTACTCCGTCGTGGCCGTCCGTGGGGAGGTGGACATCCACACCGCCCCGAAGGTCCAGTACGCCATAGAGCGGGCGGC
>Ga0081539_10006409_pt1 | contig 11308 bp, 8 predicted proteins | sample TabmetS4T2R2_FD_71023 | JGI IMG/M metagenome (GOLD analysis project Ga0081539, IMG submission 71023) | Tabebuia heterophylla rhizosphere microbial communities from the University of Puerto Rico - S4T2R2 | ecosystem: Host-associated > Plants > Roots > Rhizosphere ...
TATCGTGGTTGGTCGGGCAGCGCCCGCGCGTCCTTTTTCATCGCGCAGGACGAAGCCACGCCCGGCTACATGCCCGGACCTATCCAATCAGGAACGTGGAACATCATCCTCGGTCCGTACAAAGTCGCGCCGCAGGGCTGCCATTACCGAGTCGAAGTCACCCTGACGCCAACCGCCAACTCAATTACCGACTTTCCCGCGCTGCTCCGCCTCAGCGACGCGCCGAGCGCGAAAGTCAACCCGGATGGCTGGTACAAGGGCGATCTTCACTGTCACACCGTCAACAGCGACGGCGATTCCACGCCCCAAACCATCGTCCGCCTTGCTGAATCGCTCGGCTTCGACTTTCTCGCTATCACCGACCACAACAACTGCACGCAAAACATCGATCTGGCGAAAATCCAGACCGATCTCATGCTCATTCCCGGCTACGAAGTCACGACTTACTACGGGCATTGGAACATTTGGGGCGATGGCGGCTGGATCGACTTCCGCGTTGAATCTGCCGCCGACCTTGCTTCCTTTATTATGGAAGCCAACGCGCGCGGCTACCTTGTCTCCTGCAACCACCCGCGCCCCTACGGACCCGACTGGGCATTCCACGAGGTTTCAGGCTTTCAGTGCGTAGAAGTCTGGAACGGTCCCTGGGAGCTGCTCAATAGTATCTGTCTCGAATTCTGGGAAGCCAAGCTCCGCAAAGGCGAACGCCTCACCGCCGTCGGCGGCAGCGACCACCATTTCACCCGGCAAGATCACATTGCGCGGCTTGGGCATCCCACTCTGCACATTTACTGCGAAGGGCAGCCTTCGCCCGCCAAGCTGCTGCAAGCCTTGCGCGCCGGGCACGCCTTCGTCAGCGAATCGCCCACCGGCGCACGTCTTACCTTGAACGCAGGCGCAGCCATCATGGGTGATACGCTCCCACGTCCTGCCGACGGTTCTCTGAGCGTTTCTGTCAGCGTCAAAGATGGAGCGGGTACTCGTCTGCAACTCATTGGCGCGTCCGGCAGCCTTACAGAAGCCGATGTTGCCTCAGCCGATCAGCAGTTCGATCTCACACTCGACGTATCGCAAACGCCTTACGTCCGCGCCCAGGTCATCGACCCTTCGACCCTCAATACCCGCGCGCTCACCAATCCCATCTACCTCCGCTAGGGATTCCGCGACATTTATAGTTTTTATGAGAATGCATTTTGTAGGGGCGTTAACGCGAACAAGTTCGCGCCTGAACGCCCTTTTTGAAGTTTCACATTAGAAAAACAAGGAGGAAAGGGCACAGCGCCGCTGTGCCCTCTAGAAGCGTTTTAGTTATTTCGCCACCGTCACATGCGTTTCCAGCCAATCCAGAATTGTCGGCAGCAAATCCGGTGTGAACTCGGCGGGCAGCGAACCGTACTCCGTTGGGCTGCCTGTATCCGCCTCCTGAAACAGATGGTTGGCGTTTGGCAGCACCACAATTTCGTAATCCTCATTCCCCGCTTCGCTCAGCGAAGCTTCCAGCGCGGGGGCGTTCTGCTCGGCGTCCACCTGCACGTCCTTTTCGCCAAAAATCGCCAGCACCGGGATAGTCGTTTGCGCCCAATCCAACGCGGGATCGTAATTCAGGAACGACTCGAACCACGCGCCAGCGTACTGCTGCATCGTTTGCGCCGCGACGGTGCGCGCATATTCTTCGGCATCGCCGAAATTGGCGCGCTCGTCTTCAGGCAGGCTTTCAAGCTCTTCGAGCGTGTGCTGGTATATGACTTCCTCCATTGCATCAGGATCACCTAGTACAACGAACACTTCGTCGAGAAAAGCGATCTGCGCGTCGATTTGTTCCTGCGTCGCGCCGTCCGCTTCAAGGATGCGCTGGTTTTGCAGCCGCAGCAGGTCTCGCCCGTTCACGCCAGGTCCCGCCAGCGCGATGATATAGTCCAGGTCTGTGTTGCGCCCCCCAAGCATCGCGGCGACCAAGCCGCCTTCGCTGTGCCCGATCAACCCGATCTCGTCAGGGTTAATCTCCTCGCGTGTCAGCAGGTAGGTAATCGCCGCTTCTGCATCCGAGGCGAAGTCAGCGGTTGTTGCCGTCGCAAACTCTCCGCCCGATTCGCCCACGCCGCGATCATCGTAGCGCAGTACGGCAATGCCCGCCCGCGTCAGCGCATCTGCCAGCAGCCGGAACGGCTTGATGGCGATCCCGCCGCCCAGCGATTCATCCCGGTCTTGCGGTCCGCTGCCGCTCACCAGTACCACCACCGGGTGCGGACCAGCGCCTTCCGGCAGCGTCAGCGTCCCCGCCAGCGTGATGTCGCCATTCGGGAACGTCACGTCCTCAACCGTGTAAGGCACAGCTTCCTGCGTTGCTTCAATCAGGGGGGCAAAGGCATCCAGCGTCGGCAGGAAAACGCTGACATGCAGCGCGTCATATTCCTCCGGCGTGGTTTGCAGCAGCACGAGGTACGTCTTGCCTTCGGACGCTGCCAGCCCCAGGTCGACTCTCAGCGTCGTTTCGCCCAGGGGAACGTCTACCTGATACAGCGTCCATTCCAGCACTGCTCCGCTATACAAGCCAACGCTTTCCGGCGCTTCACTCAGCCCAAGCTGGGGCAAAATCGCATTCAAAAGCGCATCCGGGTTAAGCGCCGCCGATTGTTGAGCGATCACTGTCACATCAGCTTCATCGTTCTGCCGCATGAACACGCCATGTCCTGCATCCGTCCAGCCATCCGGTACAACGCTTTCGATGCCATAACCCTCGTCGGTGTGCGGCACCAACACCACGACTTCCTCAGCGTCATCCGTCCTTTCAGCCGCAGCCTGCGCCGTTGTTTCAGCAGTCGGCTCAGGCGTCGCGTCCTGCGCCCACGCAGACACAACTGCGCTCAACATTGCCAGCACCAGTAAGATCATCGAATACTTAGCAAACCACTTCATTGGCTTCTCCTCTAAAATTCAGGTTGTAATATCACCATTATGTTTTACGCGTTCCATTCTGGAAAGTTGTGCTTGCTAGTTTAAATTCCAGTTAAGTTTCCGGTGTCGTTATGATCCCGCGTCCAGTGGCTCCAGCCGCGAATGACTGCCGCCGTGCTGGTGCGCCGCAAAAAACTCATTTTGCAGCCGCAGCGCCTCAGTGTCATCCTTAATCACGCGCATCGCTTTTGCCAACGCGCGGGCGCGGGCAGCCAGGTATTTGTCGCCTTTTTCTGCCGTCGCAGGGTTGGCATCGCCGCTGTAGTGGGTGGGGTGGTCGGCGTACCACCAGATAGCTGTCGAAACTCCCATTTCTTGCAGATGCTTCAGGCGTCCAAGCGCGTTACCTTCACCGTCCAGGCGCAATTGGTCGCGCCGCACCAGTTCAGGACGAATCGACAGGATCATGCTGGTCTCGCCTTCGCCTGCATGGTCGGACGCGCCGTATGTCCACTGCGCGTCGATGCTCGGCTTGTCTTCCGGCAGCAGCCCCGGCTCGGCGACGTAAATCACGTAATCGCGCGGGCCGGCAAGCTGAATCTGAGCGAAAAAGCGGATCAGGAACGTATTCCCTCCGTGTGCGTTGACGAACACGATCTTCTTCAAGCCATTCCGGGCGATTTCCCTGCACACGTTGTCCAGCAGGTGCAGCATCAGGTCAGCCTCAATCCCAATCGTCCCGGCGCAGTGCCGCGCTTCGAGGATTTGTGTGAAGATGTAATCCGGGAAGATGATTGCAGGCTCAAGTGCCGCCGCACGGTTGCACAACTCCCGTGCGATAAACATATCTGTTCCCATCGGCATGTGGTGGGCATGGCGTTCGATGCACGAAAGCGGCAGCAGGCAAACGCCTTCCGCCGTCGCGGCTGCCTGCGGAAACTGATCTCCGGTAAGTTCTTCCCAGCGCATGTGTTTGTTCCTTTTAAATAAATTGATGTATGCGAAAAAGTGTGATACGAAGCAGCAGCGCGCATCCATCATAGCGCATTTTACTAAGTTATCTTCACAAGCCGAACACTAAAGCTTAGCAGTGCATTCCACTTCTTCACCCGCAATCAGCTCTATGTCGTTTCTCAACAAGATATTTTGGCTGCGATTTGGTAGAAATGAACATAATTTTCTGCCATGATTACCATAGACTTGATATTACGTTACTTTTCGTTCTTGAGTGAAGGTTGCCATGACAACTCAACTGCGCGATTTCCTTGAAATTCCGTATCAACAGCTTGAAGAAATGAACCTTGAGGCGAAGGCAAAGCGCCTGAACCGCACATCGCCAGATAAAATCCGCGACGAGCGTATGAAGTATCTGACCGATGAAAAGCGCATTAAGGCAGTCACCGTTTGCTTCAGCGATCTCGAAGGTCGCCTGCATATGCTCGACTATGACAAGAAGTTCTTGTTGAAATCTGCCGATAACCTCACCTTCGACGGCTCGTCGGTGCGCGGCTTTTCCCAGCAGTCAGAATCCGACCTGCGTCTGGGTATCGACTGGGGCGCGTTCTACTGGTTGCCCGCAGATTATTTCGGACCCGGCAAAGTGCTCGTCTTCGGTGAAGTGCTGGAGCGCGATGGCAGCCCCTACGGAGCAGACCTCCGTTCCGTACTCAAGCAGTACACTGCCGCGCAGTTCGAGCAAAACGGTTATACTTTCAACCTCTCCAACGAAATCGAAGGTTTTGTCTTCCGGGGGCGTCATGCTGAGCAGCACTTCGCGCAGTCCGGGCGCTTCGAGTACATCGCCAATGGTGGTTATTATCACTCGCTCCCCGGCGACGAGCTTCGTGCCTTCATCGACACGGCTGCGGAAATCCAGCGCGCGATGGGTTTCGCCAACGAAAAAGACCACCCGGAAGTCGCGCCCTCCCAGTTCGAGATGAACTACGGGTATGCCGAAGCCGTCATCGCCGGCGATCAGGTGCAGTTGTACAAGCTCATCGCTCGCCAGGTTGCGCGCCACCACGACTTGACCGCCAGCTTTCTGCCCAAGCCCGTCACGGGCGTCAACGGCAACGGGATGCACACCAATATGTCGGTCTCGAAGGGCGATACCAACTTGTTCTACGAAGCAGCAGGGCGTGAAGGCATTTCTAGCTTCGCGTGGGATTTTGTCCACCGCATCCTGAACCACGCGCGCGACCTTTGCTTGATCCTCAATTCGAGCGTCAACTCTTATCGCCGCCTCGATCCGCACTTTGAAGCGCCGAACCAGATCAAAGCTTCGCCGATTGATCGTGGCGCGATGGTGCGTATTCCGATTGGCAACTCCCGTTCTGCCCGTGTGGAAGTCCGCTCCATTGCGCCGGACGCCAATCCCTACCTCGCCATCTACACCCTGTTCCGCACCGGTTTGGAAGGGAGTGCCGCTACCAGTGATGACTGGGGCGCAATCCTGCCGGATAACATCTACGACGCGATTGACGACTTCGAGAATAGCAGCTATGTCAAGAATCTGCTGGGCGAAGAAGTCAGCCAGCGTTTTGCGACGCTCAAGCGCAATTCCGCCGACCGCTGCCCACGTCTGCTCGGCAGCAAGATCAAGCCCGCCGAAATTCAGTTCCACCACGAAGTGCAGAACCAGGAACTCTGGAACGACTTCTAAATCAGCAGCTTTTCAGACACATAAAACGGGTGCTCAGTTGGGCACCCGTTTTTGCTTTCACATTATTTGTCTTCAGGGAAGTGACTTAGCCACCGCTGTTCGGGCGTCCACCGTTCGGCGGTGTGCCACCCGGACGACCACTATTTCCGCTGAAACTACCCGATTCCGACGGCGACGGTTCGCTCAAATCCAGCCCGATGTTGAAGATCGCAGTGTAGCCGCCGTCCTCATCCTCGACCGTTTCCAGCGTCAGCAAGCCTTCGCTGCCCTGGTAGATGCCGTCGTCTTCGTTGAGCAAGGTGCGGTACCCCTTGCTCGCATACGGCTCTTGCGCGTGGACGATGTCGGTGACTTCCTCGTCGAAGAAAAACTGCGACGTGAATTCATAGCCGCTGTCGCTGTCCGGGTCGGTACGAATCTTGAAGTGAATGTGCACTGCCCGCCCTTGATACCAGCCGGGGTAAATCGTGGTGAACTCGGCAGCGCCGAATTCGTCGGTGAGCTGGTAGCCGCGCAGCCAGTTCTCGCCGCTGGTATCGAAGCCAGGGTCGGTCACGCCGGAATACACGCCGAGCGCATCGCAGTGCCATATGTCCACCTGTGCGCCGCTGATTGGATTGCAGGTATCTGCGCTCACATCCGAAACGTTGAACTTGATTCGCAGCGGCACGCCTTCTTTCAGTGTCCCGTCAGCCATCGGGCGAATGTCTGAGCGGTTCAGCATCACGTCGACAAAGTACGGACCTTCGGTCAGCGCGGGTCGTACGACGCAGCTTGGCAGCACAGTCGAAGTTGCTTCGGCAGTGGCTTCCTGTGCCAGCACCAGCCGGGTTAAGCCCGTTCCGGCGACCAGTGCCACGCTTGTACCGCCCAGCAACTTCAGGATTTCGCGGCGGGTGAGCACGCGACCAACCGGCTTATCATCGTCATGGAGTTCGTGCAGTTCCATTTTAGACCTTTCCTCAATTCACTTATTCTTACCGCACGGCGGATCATTCGTCATGCTGCCGTGTGTGAGAGCTTCACGATGCACACTATAGAGCGGCGGTGTTCAGAACTAGAGTAGATCATGTAAACAACCCGTGCAATTTGACCTGATCTGCAAATTCAATCGCGCGGCAGTCAAAAACCGCCTTGGTAGGGGCATTGTTCAAACAACGTTTGCCTTGAACGCCCTTTTTAATTCTCTTTTTGCTACAAAACAAAAAGCCGCTGTGCATTCGCAGCACAACGGCTCAGGAAAGAGGGGTGCGAAGGGTTATGCTGCGTCCGTGACTGCGTTGGCGACGAAGTTGAGCGAAAGGATCACCGTGTCTTCCACACTGGCGACGAAGGGCACATCTGGGATGGTGAGGTTGAAGTCCGCGTATTCAACCGTCGTTTCCGCCTGTCCAACCAGCTTGTCCGCGCTTTCCAGCGTCGCCGTCGCCGTGAAGGTCACTTCATTGGTGACGCCCGCGATGGTCAGGTTGCCTGTGATTTCCAGTTCCAGCGTGTCGTCCACCGCGATGCTTTCTGGCAAGCCGCTGATACTCATCGGTACAAAGGTGATGAACTCATTTGCGTCGTCTTCCGATTTCAGGATGAAGCGCGCCACCGAATTATCCCGGCGGTCTTCGTCCGTCTCAAACGTGCGGGCGTTGATGCTGATCTCGCCAATTTCTGAGAGGGACGGATCGCTCAGGTTGACCAGAATATCCCCTGCGACTTCGCTGGTCGCGCCGACAACCGTTTTGTCCGCGCCGTTCAGCACTTCGTCAATGGTGTAAGTCACTACCGACTCATCGCTCGAAATGCGGTAGACCGTCTCGCTGCCGCTTTCGTCTGATGTTTCCAACTGCTCCACGCTCGACTGAACGTCCGTGCTGGGCGCGGCGATATCCCGCGTGAGGTACATAAACGCGCTGATGCTAAAAATGGCTATTACTGCGACCACCGCGATCACGATTTGAAGATTGCGTCGCATGATTTTGTGCTCCTGCTTGTGTTTGTCGAATGACTACACTTTAGCCGGAGCATATTCAGAAGTTGTTCAGATCGTGTTGGCTTTTGTACTAATTTCAGGCGCGACAGGATCGCGGAAAAATTGTGAGTTTCTGAACAACTTCTGAACAGCGTTGTAGTAGCCTAATAAGGATGAAGAACCGGAACGTCGATGACACCACGAGTACCTGATCCGGTGTATCATGGGCGCTAAATAGAGAACACCTGCGATGACAAAAACCATTCTGATCGTCGATGACAAATTGAGCGCCCAGCGGCTGGTTGCCGATTACCTGGGCGAAAACGGCTTCCGCACCGTGACCGCGAGCAATGGGCGCGAGGCGCTCTACGTCGCGCGCCACGAAAAGCCCGACCTCGTCCTGCTCGATATTATGATGCCGGAGATGGACGGCTTCGAGTTCATGCGCCACTTCCGCAAGGAGCGCAACACGCCGGTAATCATGCTCACGGCGAAAGTCGAGGAAACCGATAAGGTCGTCGGACTGGAACTCGGCGCGGACGATTATGTGACCAAGCCGTTCGGCATGGCGGAACTGGTCGCACGGGTGCGCGCGGTGCTGCGCCGCGTCAACGAGGATTATACGGAAACCGCTGCTTCCGACGTGCTGCGCGTTGGCGACGCCGTGCTCGACAAAAAGATGAGGATTGTCACCATTGGCGGGCGCAAGCTGGAACTCACGCCTTCTGAATTCGACCTGCTGACTATTCTGATGTCAGCGCCGGGGCAGGTGTTTTCGCGCGGTGACCTGCTCGAACGGCTCAAAGGCAACTCGTTTGAGAATGTCGAGCGCACGGTGGACGTGCATATTCGCAACCTGCGTGCAAAAATCGAGCCGAAGCCGAGCCATCCGCAGTACATCCTGACTGCCTTTGGCGTCGGCTACCGCTTCGCTAACCCCGATTTGATGGGAATGGGTGAAGATGATGAATAACGCCCGCCGCTCTCTTACCTTTAAATGGATCGTCACACTGCTGCTGACCAGTCTAGTCGGCGTTGTGCTGGTCGGAGTTTTTGCCTACCGCACCACCGCTTCCGAATATGACCGCCTGCGTATCGAACAGTCGCAAAGCGCCTTCGTCGAGAATGTGACCGAATACTACCGGGCGAACGGGAATTGGACGGGCGTTGAAGCCGTTCTGCACAAGAATGACCAGCCAGAGCCACACGACAGGTCTGGTCCACCGCAGCTTTTCGCGCTGGCGAACACGCAAGGGGTGATTGTCGCCGCCTGTGGACCTTTCCATACGGGCGACCTGATTTCCTCGCGGGAATTAGCCGATGGGATAGCGATTGAGGTCGATGGCGAACGGGTGGGGACAGGGCTTCTGGCGCTGCCACCGCCGCAGCTTGACCCGCGCGAGCAGGAATATCTCGACGGCATGAACCGCGCCCTCATTATCGGTGCAGTCGGTGCAAGCGCGGCGGCGTTACTGATTGGCATCCTGCTGTCGCGGCTTTTCCTGCGCCCACTCACGGAACTGACGCACGCGATTACCGCCATGCGCCAGGGCGACTACGAACACAAGGTGCAGGTGCGTTCGCAGGACGAACTCGGTACGCTCGCGCAGACTTTTAACGAGATGCGCGCCGAAATCCAGCACGCCAACCATTTACGCAAGCAGATGACCGCCGACATCGCTCACGACCTCCGTACACCGTTGAATGTGATCAGTGGATATTTGGAGGCGCTGCAAGACGGCACGCTCCAGCCGACGCCCGCTCGCTTTGAAGCGATGAGCCAGGAGGCGCAGTTGCTCAAGCGGCTGGTGGAGGATTTACGCACGCTTTCGTTGGCGGATGCGGGGGAACTCAAGCTGGTGTACCACTCCGTGCCCGCGCGTGAACTGCTGGAGCAGGTGCAGCAGTCCTTTGAGCCGCTGGCGCTGGAACAGGGCGTCCGGCTGCACGTTGAAGCGGACGCAACGTTGCCGAACCTGCGCGTTGACCGGGAACGGATGGTGCAGGTGCTGGCGAACCTGGTGGCGAACGCCCTGCGCTACACCCCACCCGGCGGCGCGGTCACGCTGGCGGCGCAGGCGCGCGAAGGTGGCGTGCAGATAGCCGTGAAAGATACTGGCTCAGGTATCCCGGCGGACAAGCTGCCGAATATTTTCGAGCGGTTCTACCGCATTGAGGAGTCGCGGGTGGAGAACCAGGGAGAGAGCGGGCTGGGATTGGCGATTGCCAAGTCGATTGTTGAGGCGCACCAGGGGACGATTGCCGCCGAAAGCCGAGTTGGAACAGGCACATCGATCACCATTACGCTGAAAAACGCGGCATTTGCACCTTCCATGTAGCGATTCTTGCCGTACAATCTGACGAAACCCCAACGCTTGCCCTACGGACGCAAATTAGCGCAGATTAAGGCATATTTCGTACCATTTCGTGTGCGAAGTGTGCCTTTTTATATCGGTGAACTGTTGACAAACGTCACAACTAGCTCGTTCCGTAGATTACTTTCTTTTTTCAAGTAAAATGAGTTATTCTTTAGAACATACGTTTATTTTCTGGGTGACTGAAATGGAGAGTATGAACAATGATTCGTAGCATTGGCGCAATCGTGTTGTTCGTTGAAGACCTGGACAATTGCATCCGGTTTTATCGGGATACGCTCGGTTTCGAAGTGACCTTCAACGACGATGTTTCCTATGGCATGAAACTGGGCGATCAGGATTTCATCGTGTTACAGAGTGGCGCTGCTGCTGAAATGGTCGGGGAAGAAGCGGTCGGCAGGGCAACTGGGCGCGTGTTGTTCTGCACTCCGGTGGAGGATGTGGACGCCGAGTACGAGGCGCTCAAGGCAAAAGGCGTGAACGTCCTCACGCCGCCCAAAGACCGGGCGTGGGGTCGGCGCACCGCCTACTTCGCCGACCCCGAAGGCAACCTATGGGAACTGTATAAGGAGCTTGAGCAGTAGGAGCAGGGGTTGAGAGGGCAAGGACGATGGCTGGGAAAATCACCATTTTGATTCTGGATGAAAAGGGCGCACGACCATGCGCCCCTACAAAACACGATTTCGGGATAATCGTGCTTACGCCGGGACGATGATGACCTCGGTTTGCGGCTTGCCCAGCCATTCGTAGCCGTCGTCGGTCACGATCACGTCTTCTTCCAGCGACACCAACCCGTAGCCGGGCACCATCACACCCAGTTCCAGCGTGTAGCAGTTGTCCTTCTCGACGATGCCGTAGGGCGTCTTGCCGTAGCGTTCCCAGCGCGGTCCCAGCAGGGTCGAGCCGTCATGAACGGTGCGCCCGATCTGGTGACCGACTGCGTGCTGGTATTCCTCATAGCCCGCATCGGTGATGAACTTGCGCGCGGCGTCATCGACCACATAGCCCTGCACGCCCGGCTTAAGCACCGCACCTGCCGCGAGGATCGCGCCGCGCACCGCGTCAAAAGCTTTCTGGACGGGTTCGGGCACTTTGGTTTCGTTGGAGGGCATGACGTACCAGACGCGCTGAATATCCGAAATATATTCGTTGAGAATCACGCCTTGGTCGATGCGGACGGTTTGACCGGGTTTCACGGCGTAATCATCCGATGGCGAGGTATGCCCAATCGGGGTATCCGGTCCGCAGGAAACCGTCGGGCAGTGACCAGGGTCCCACGACGGCTCAACGCCTTCCTTGCGGTATTCGTTGTGAATCCAGTTGGCGATGTCCAGTTCGGTCAAGCCGGGACGCAGATATTCGGTGATGCGGTCGATGATGTCGTCGGTCAGGGCGACAGCGGCGCGGATTCGG
>Ga0081539_10006410_pt1 | contig 11308 bp, 9 predicted proteins | sample TabmetS4T2R2_FD_71023 | JGI IMG/M metagenome (GOLD analysis project Ga0081539, IMG submission 71023) | Tabebuia heterophylla rhizosphere microbial communities from the University of Puerto Rico - S4T2R2 | ecosystem: Host-associated > Plants > Roots > Rhizosphere ...
CTCGAGCACTTCTTCAGCAACGCGTCCTACGGCAGCTGGTCGCTCTTTCCGCAGGGCATTCCTCGCCGCGGACCGGGCGGCTACGACGGCGTGGTGCACGCCGCGCTGCTGTACACCGGCAAGGTGCTGTTCATCACCGCGGACGAGACCACGCTGCTGTGGAGCCCGGACGACATCACGCCCGCCGCGTTCGAAGACCCGGTCAACCAACCGCACCTGACGCCGGACGCCGCCGAGGGCTATTCGGTCTTGTGCGGCGGCCATTCGTTCCTATCGGACGGTCAGTTGCTGGTGGTCGGCGGCGGCGGTTACGGACCGCATCACAAGGCCAAGTGGGGCTATCGATTCGACCCGGGGACCCGGCGGTGGTTCAGAACGGCCGGCAGCATGGTGCACAACCGCTGGTACCCGACCGTGCTGACGTTGGGTGACCATCGCATCGGCGACAGCCGCGAGTCGCTGGTGGTCTGCGGCCACGGCGCGGGGGACATGGAAATCTACGACGAGGCAACTGACAGTTTCCGCGAGGTGACCGCGGGCGACACCAAGCCCTTCCCGAGCCTGTACCCAGGCCTTCACCTGTTGCCGAACGACAACATCTTCTACTCCAGGACCGGTTGGGGCAACGCCGGCCCGGGCGGCGGCCCGTTCGTCGGTGACGACCAGTCCTCGTATTTCCGACTCGCCGGCGCCAGCACCGGCACCTGGACGGACATCGCCCCGGTCACTCCCGCCATGCCGGACCGCACCAAGGGCATGTCCGTCATGCTGATCGACAACACCACCGGCCAAGCGCGGATCATGGTGCTCGGCGGGTCGGACTCCTCGACCAACAATTCGTACGAGATCATCGACGCCGCGGCCCTGTCCCCGGCCACGAACTGGGGCACTTCCGCCCCGTTCCCCGACGGCGAGCACCGAAGCCTGGCCAGCGCTGTCCTGCTGCCCGACGGCACCGTCTTCGTCTGTGGCGGGATCCAACGAACCAATTCGCCGTGCGCGCTGTTCGACCCGCAGACCAACTCCTGGTCGCCGATGGCCGCTCTGCCGTCCGAACGGGATTACCACTCGGTCGCGCTACTGCTGCCGAGCGGTCAGGTGGCGATGGCGGGATGGAACAACACCACCATCGAGATCTTCAACCCGCCGTACCTGAACCGGGGCGCCCGGCCCGTCATCTCGTCCGCACCGTCCACGGTGCACCACGGGCAGGACTTCGACATCGAATCCCCGGACGCTGCGCGGATCACCAAGGTGGTGCTGGCCCGTCCGATGGCCGTCACACACCAGACCGACACCGAGCAGAAGATCCTCGAGATGCCGTACGTGCGTACCGGCCTCTCCACGTTCGGCACCATCGATCCGAACGGGACGGTCACCGACCGGTTCGGTGTGGGGAAGGACTTCGACGCGCTGACGTTCGTGGCCGACGACATCGGCTATGGGCCGAACCTGTTCTACTACCTGCGTCACGACGGCGGCGGCTTCTCCACGTTCGGCACCATCGATCCGAACGGGACGGTCACCGACCGGTTCGGTGTGGGGAACGGCTTCGATGCGCTCGCGTTCGCGTCCGCCGATCTCGGCTACGGGCCCAGTCTCTTCTACTACCTGCGCCGCGACGGCGGCGGCTTCTTCACGTTCGGCACCATCAACACCAACGGGTCGGTCACCGACCGCTTCGGTGTGGGGAACGACTTCGACGCGCTGACGTTCGTGCCGGGCAACGCAGGTTACGGGCCGAACCTGTTCTACTACCTGCGCCACGACGGCGCCGGCTTCTCCACGTTCGGCACCATCAACACCAACGGGACCGTCACCGACCGCTTCGGCGTCGGCCACGGCTTCGACGCGCTCAGCTTCGCGCGAGGGAACCTGGGCTACGGGCCGAACCTGTTCTACTACCTGCGCCACGACGGTGCGGGCTCCTCCACGTTCGGCACGATCGACACCGGCGGGTCGGTCATGGATCGCTTCGGTGTCGGTCTCAACTACGAGGCGTTGACATTCGCACCGGGCAACCTGGGGTACGGTCCCAGGCTGTTCTACTACCTCCGCCGAGAGATTGCCGGCCTGACCGTGACCGCCCCCGACGGAGGCGCTCCGCACTCACTGGCACAGCGGGGCCATTACATGATGTTCGCGCTCAGCGACAACGGTGTGCCGTCCATGGCGGAATGGATCCATCTGGACTGACGAGTCACCTCGAAGGCCGCCCACACGCGGTGCCGAAGGTCTAGCAGCCGGACGGGTCGGCCACGTGGTGAGGACAGATCCCCGCGCGGGGATGCCGGCAGAGTAAACGCCTGGCGTGCATGGAGCGGCGTTGAGCAGAATAGTGGCCGTGTTGGATGTGGTGTTGCCTGCTGACTCGGACGTGCCGCTGCTGACCCGCTCGTTCGCGGCGTGTCTGGCGTCGGCGATCGAGGTTCCTGTCACCGATCTGCCGCTGCGTCGGCTGGAGCTGTCTCAGGCGGTCGGTAGATGGCGCAGCTGGCTGGCCGGCCGTGGGCTCGGGCTAGTGCCGATCGCGGGCGCGGAGAAGTTCAACTGGCCCGGTTATTGGATCGCGGTCCTCGGCGAGCCGGAGCCGGCACCCGCGCCGCAAGACCTGACCGCGGTGCTGATGTTCGGCACGCCGTCCGGAGTGGTGCTCAGTCCCCAGGACCCGGATCTGCTGGGCCGGGCGTCGCGCGATCTGCCGGTGCGGCAGGGCTACGTCATCGCGAACTTCGACCCGGCCCTACCCGCGCTTAGTTCACGCCCCCACCTCTCCGGCAGAGTCGACGCCATCACGATCGCGGAGGTCGCCACCGGCGCAATGCGCCTGGTCGCCCAGGCCCAAGCGCTGGCGGGGCGGGGTCTGGCCGGCGACCGGTATGCGGCGAAGGCCGGCACGTTCACCCTGTCGGACGGAGCGGGACTGGGGTACGACCTCACCCTCATCGAGGCGGAAGTCCTGGACGAGTTGGTGCTGCCGGAGGGCGGCCGGCTCGGGTACGCGCAGGCGCGGCGCAACATCGTCACCCGCGGGATCGATCTGAACGCGCTGGTCGGGCGCCGATTTCGGGTCGGCGAGGCCGAGTGCCTGGGCCGGCGGCTGTGCGAGCCGTGCGCACACCTGGAGCGACTCACCACCGCCGGTGTCCTCCGGGGCCTCATTCACCGCGGCGGCCTGCGCGCCGACGTCCTCACCGACGGCCGCATCGACATCGGTTCGATCGTCGAAACCGTCGACTGATCAGATGCACACGCACCATGTTCTCGGGAACCCTTCATGACGCGGCGGTGGGTGAGACCCGGGTGCCGTCCACACCTCCGCCCGCGACGCACTACGACCAGCTGAACTAGTGCCGGTCCGGCAGATCCAACGCGGCCTCCAGGGCAGCCAACAAGAGATCCGCGACCACCCGGTCCAAGTTCTGGCTCGCGTCGATCGTCACCGTACCGCGCTGCCGCCACGCCGAAACGAACTCCCGATAATACGTGGAGGCGGCGGACAGCGTCTCTTCGGTATAGCCGAAATCGTGGCCGACCGGCCGGTCGCGGAGCCGGCGGATCATCGTGTTCCGGCTGATGCTCAGCAGGAACACCTGGTCGAACCGATCCACCAGCTGCAGCGCGTTCGCCGCGTACCCACAGAGCCACAACACATCAACACGCCGGCTCGCCGCTTCGGCGATGATGTCATCGAGGCGGTCGGCATTCCAGGTCCACCGGTGCAGGCCCAGCCAGGCCAAGTCCGGTTCGGCCGGACGAGCGACCGGATGGCCCGCCGCGTCGGTCCAGGCGCACAACAGCCGGTCGGAGTCGAGGCTGACGGCGTGGTGGCCACGCTGCTGCAAGCGGCGGGCGACGCTCGACTTGCCCGCACCGGTCGGGCCCGTTACCAGGAAAACCAGCATGACAGCACCCTGCTACAGATCGAGCTGCGGCGGGGCGGCGAAAATCCGCACCAGCTGCGGATGCTCGCGGCACCGGCGATTACACCAAGCCGCGATCGAGGAAGGCCGAGCGTGCTACAGGGCGGCCACGGCAGCCTCCGCGACCGCGGTTGCCGAGGCGGGATTCTGCCCGGTCACGAGCCGGTTGTCGGTGACCACGTGTGGCAGGAAGGCTCCCTTGCACTCGTACACCGCGCCGCGCGCGGACAGGGCGTCGGCCAGGGAGAACGGGACGATCGCCGTCATACCCACGGCCCGTTCCTCGTCGTTGCTGAAGCCGGTGACCCGGCGATCGCGCAGCAGCGGCGATCCATTGGACAGCGTCGCTTCCAGCAGAGCGGCCGGGCCGTGGCAGACGGACGCGATGACCCCACCGGCCTCGTACACGTCCCGGATCAGCGCGGCGAGGTCCTTGTCATCCGGCAGGTCCCAGACGGCACCGTGCCCGCCCGCGACGAACAGGATCGCGCAGCCCTCCGCTGACGCCTCCGCCGTGCTGAGGGTCGCGGCGAGCTGTTCGGCCATCCGGCGATCGCCGAGGAAACGACGCTGGATCGGGTCCTGCTCGTTGACGGCCTCCAACGGCGGGCGGTCGCCACGCACGGAGACCAGCTCTACCGGCAGCCCGGCTTGGGTGAAGACGTTCCACGCCTCGGCCACCTCGGACAGATAGGCACCGGTCGAGCGGCCGGTGTCGCCCAGCTTGTCATGGCTGGTCAGCACGATGACCGCGCGGCGAGCACCGCCGCAGGCCCGGGCGGCGAGCGCCTCCACGGCGCCGGGCACCCCGGCGGCCAGCACCGGGCCGAAGCTCTGCGCGAAATGCGGTGCGGCCGGACCGACGAGCTCGACGCGGTGCGTGATGTGCGTGCCGCCCGCCGGCGCGGGCGCCAACCGGCAGGTCGTACGCAGGGTCACCGTGTCGGCGATAGCGGTCTCCGACACGTATCCCCGATCCGGCTCGGCCTCAACGATGCGCAGCGGCAGCGGCCCGGCCCCCGGCGGGGTGAGCGTGCCGGTGGCCCCGGCGGCGAACGGACCGAGGAGGTTCACCTCGGCGACCGCCGAATTCCAGCTCGGCCAGGACGAAACATCGGTGTAGAGCGCCCAGACGGCGGCCGGCGCGGCCGGGGTGTCGACGCTGTGCTCAACGGACCACATCGGACCTCCAACGGATGGGCAGGTGTTTGATGCCGTTCTGGAAGTTGGACCGGAGCCGGACCGGGGGTCCAGCCGACTCGATGGTGGCGAACCGGTCGAGGACCGCTTCCACCATCGTTCGCACCTGCACCCGGGCCAGGTGCGCCGCCACGCAGAAGTGCGGTCCGTGGCCGAACGACAGATGCGGATTCGGCGAGCGCGTGATGTCGAATGTGTCCGGGTCGGCGAACACGCGCTCGTCGCGGTTGGCCGAGGAGAAGAACACGACGACCTTCTCACCGGCCCGGATCGAAGTCCCGTCCAGCTCGGTATCCCGCACCGCGGTGCGCCGGAACTGGATGACCGGGGTCCACCAGCGCAGCAACTCCTCCACCGCGCCGGGGAGCAGGCTGCGGTCTGCGCGCAATTTCGCGTACACCTCCGGGTGCTCGATCAGCGTGAGCAGCGCGCCCGGCAGCGCGTTGCGGACGGTTTCGTTGCCCGCGACGGAGAACAGCCAGAACAGCTGCTCGAACTCCGCGACGGTGATCCGCCCGTCCTCGGTGTCGGCCTGCTGCACAAGCAGCGACATGATGTCCTCACCCGGTTCGGTACGCCGGTACGCAGCCAGCTCGCGGGCGTACGCGTACAGATCGGCCATGCCGTTCGGGCGGCGCGAGTCGGGCATCCGGCCGTTGGCGTCCGGCTGCGGGCGCACCGCGAGAGCGCGGCGGGCCATCGGTGTGGCGCCGGTAACGTCGAACGCGTCGCTGACGGCGTACTCGGCGTCGAGCAGGCCGATCACCCGGTTGCTCCAGTCGAACATCAGCCAGCGGTCCGACTCCGGCACGCCGAGCACCTCGGCGAGCGTGGTCAGCGGCAGGTCGGCGGCGACCTCGCGGGCGAAGTCGACCTCCGGCCGATCCGCTGCGGCGGCGACCAGTTGCCGGGCCCGCGCGGTGATGCGCGCCTCGAGGCGTGCCACCGCGCGCGGTGTGAACGCCTTCGTGACGAGCGAACGCAACCGGCTGTGCTCCGGCGGGTCCATGTTGATCATCATGCGGCGCAGGGCCACCCGGACCGGTTCGGGCGCGTCGTACACCTGAGTGAGGCCCGCGCCGGACGAGAAGATCTGCGGGTGGCGCAGTACGTGCTCCACCTCGGCGTGCCGCAGCACCGCCCAGAACCCGGTGCCCGCCGGCCAATGGTCGACTGGCGGCTCGTCCACCCACGCCACAGCTCCAGCCAGGCGTAACTCGGCGAGCCGCTTCAGCGGCACGCCCTCGACGTACGTGTCGGGGGAGATGATGTCGGCATTGCGGGGCGCGGTCACGACGCCGGCTCGATGTTGTGGTTGAACCGGAACCGGTTGTCCGGGTCGTACTGCGCTTTCACGGTCCCGAGGCGGCGCAGCCGGTCATCGTTCCAGAAGGCCCGGACCCGGTCGGTCTCCTCGTCCTCGGTGAGCAGGTTCAGGTAAGCGTCGCCGGAGCCCACCGTACGCAGCTGGGCGCCTGCCCCCCTGGCCCACGCCATGCACCGCTCGGTTTCCTCCACGTCGCCCCACTGGCCGAGCACATGGATCAGCCAGCTGTCGCTACGGTGCGCGAAGGCGGTTGCGTCGGGCGCGACCCGGGTGACCGCCGCGTTGAACGGAATGACCTCGACGATCGAGTACCGCGACGGCAGGGTGGCGCCGATCTCGGCGACCACCTCCATCTCCTTCGTGCCGAACTCAGGCAGGAACTCGGCCGTCCAGTAGTGCTGATTGCCGTTCGGGTTCAGCGGGTCGAGCATCGACTGCACGGCGACCAGCGGCATCGGCCCTATGAAGTTGAGCACCGGCGTCCCGAACTCCTGGATCGGCCGGATCGCCGCCCACCCCGCGTCCAGGTCGCCGGACCAGCGAATGAAGACACCGCACACCTGCCGGCCGCGGAACTCCTCCGGGATCGCCGGCAGTGGCGGCGCGAACTGGAAGATGATGTCCGCACTGAGTTCCTCGGGCGCGTCCGCGATGTAGTCGCGGAGGAACTCCAGCGTCGCCACCGACTGCTCGATCGGGTACGCCACCAGCCCGGCCAGCATCATCGGCCCGACCCGGTGCAGCCGGAACTGGAAGTCGACCACGACGCCGAAGTTGCCGCCGCCGCCGCGCAGCGCCCAGAACAGATCCGGATGCTCGGTGTCGCTGGCCGTGACGACCTCGCCCGCCGCGGTGACGACCCGGGCGGAGAGCAGGTTGTCGCAGGTGAGGCCGAACCGGCGCTGGAGCATGCCCATCCCGCCGTTGAGGGTGAGTCCGGCCACGCCGGTCGCGGAGACCTGGCCGGTCGGCGTGGCCAGGCCGTAGACCTGAGTCTCGCGGTCCAGGTCGCCGAGGGTCGCACCACCCTGAACCCAGGCGGTGCGCGCCTGCGGATCGACGTGCACGCCGCGCATCCGGGACAGGTCGACCAGGACACCGCCGTCGCAGGTGCCGTGTCCGGCGACGCTGTGCCCGCCGCCGCGCACCCCGATCGGCAGGTTCTCGCCTGCGGCGAAACGGACCGCGGCGATGACGTCCGCGGTTCCCCGGCACCGGGCGATCAACGCCGGGTGCTTGTCGACCATGCCGTTGTATACGTGACGCGCCGTCTCGTACTGCGGGTGGTCTGGGTCGATCAGGTCACCGAAGAAGGTCGCGCGCAGCGCGGCCAGGCTCTCGGGATTCATCGCTGCTCCTCGACGATCGGCAACTGGGAGAGGAACTTCTCGAGCTGCTCGTCGGTCAGCTCGGGGTCGGCGAGCGTGCCGGCCAGATAGGAGTCGTAGGCGCTGAGGTCGAAGTGGCCGTGGCCGGTGACGAGGACGAGGATCGCCTCCTCCTCGCCGGTGGCGGCGCACCGCTTCGCTTCGTCGACGGCCGCGGCCAGACCGTGGGTCGACTCCGGCGCCGGCAGGATGCCCTCGGTCCGGGCGAACAGCACGCCGGCGTCGAAGCAGTCGGTCTGGGTGCGCGCCTGCGCTTCGACCAGACCCAGGTGCTTCACGTACGACACCAGCGGCGACATGCCGTGGTACCGCAGGCCTCCCGCGTGGATCGGCTCCGGCACGAACGCGTGGCCGACCGTGTACATCTTCATCAGCGGCGTGAGGCCTTCCATGTCCCCGTAGTCCCACGTGTAGCGACCGCGGGTCAGGGCCGGGCAGGCGGCGGGCTCGACGGCGACAAGGCGGGTGTCGCGCCGGCCCGCGATCTTGTCGCGGAGGAACGGGAAGCCGACGCCGCCCAGGCTCGAGCCGCCGCCGACGCAGCTGATCACGACATCCGGATAGTCCTCGGCGAGGGCGAACTGTGCGATCGCCTCCTGCCCGATCACGGTCTGGTGGAGCAGTACGTGGCCGGCGGTGCTGCCGAGCGCGTACCCGGTGTCCTCGTTGGCCAGAGCCACCTCGACGGCCTCGCTGACGGCCAAGCCGATGCTGCCGAATGAATTCGGGTCGGCCGCCAGCGCGCGCCGCCCGACATCGGTCAGCGGTGAGGGGCTGCGGTGGACGCTCGCGCCGAACGTGTCCATGAGGATCTTCCGGTACGGCTTCTGGTCGTAGCTGATGCCGGTCCACCAGATCTCGCAGTCCACGCCGAACTGCCCGCACGCGAACGCCAGTGCGGTGCCCCACTGGCCGGCTCCGGTCTCGGTGGTGAGCCGGCGGATGCCCTGTTGCGCGTTGTAATACACCTGCGGCACGGCGGTGTTGGCCTTGTGCGAGCCGGTCGGGCTGACCCCCTCGTATTTGTAATAGATCCGCGCGGGCGTGCCGAGCACTCGCTCCAGGCTGCGGGCGCGGCGCAGCGGGCTGGGCCGCCACAGTTGGTAGACGCGGCGTACATCGTCAGGGATGTCGATGAAGCGCTCGACGCTGCCGTCCTGGCGGAGCAGTTCGCGCGCCGACAACGAGCCCATCTCCTCGGCCGACATGGGCCGGTGGGTACGCGGGTGCAGGGGCCGCGGTGGCCGTTCCGGCAGATCGGCGACGATGTTGTACCAGTGCGCCGGGATCTGGGATTCGTCCATCGTGTATTGCGTCCGGTTCATCACTTCCCCCTCGGGCCGGCCTGGGCGGCGGCGAACGGCAGTCCGCGGCCCGGGGTGCCGGTCTTGGCTTTCTGCGCGTCGAGGAACTCCTCGAACTTGTCGTGGAACTCCTCGGGTGCCCGCATCCGCAGGCCACCGGCACGTGGATCGACCAGCGCGTGGCCGGAGCGGCCCTCGGCGATGAGCTGGCCGCCGCGGCGCCGGTAAATCTCGTAGTAGCAGTCGAGCCGGGCGGTCGGCGTGGTTGCCCAGGTCTTGATCACCAGCTCGTCCAAATACTTGGCCGGTGTGTGAAAGCGCACATGGAACTCGGTCGTGGTGATCGTGTAGTTCCAGAAGTCGACCCCGACCGCCAAGGCGAACGCTTCCCGGCCGAGGTCGAACCAGGGGATGTAGCTGCCGTAGTAGGCATGTCCCTGCCCGTCGCACTCTCCCCACCGCACGGTGGCCGTCGTCTCGACATATCCCCAGCGCATCACCTTCGGCGCTGACTCGACCCATCGCGGCATCGCTTGCCCCTTCGTCCTGATCGGATCTGGTCGCGGCGCGGTCAGACTCCGGCAGTCGGCGGGTGCTTGTCAATAAGTGTGCCAACACTTGTCACACTGATTGACAGACTCGCGAAGCCATCCCTACCGTCAACCCGGCAGCTTATTGACAAGCCATCCTCCTTTCTGGAGCAGCAAATGCCCGTCACCACCGATCTCGACCTCGATGTCTGGCGTTCGCCGAGCGGCGGCGCCGTTGTCGCCGCCGGCTGCGACCTCGTTGACATCGACCGCCTTGAGCTGGCCTTATCTCGCGTGGGACCGGCTCTCGGCCGCCGTTTGTTCGGCAGCCGAACCGACCACGTGGGGGTCGATCGGGCTTCCGCTGCTGGTGTTTTCGGCGTGCAGGAGAGCGTCGTCAAGTTGACCGGCGGGTTGCCTACGGGTGGCCGCCTGTCGGACATTTCTCTTGACAAGTCCGCCGGGACGGTGGCGCTCGCCGGTGCTTTGGCCGATTGGGCGGACCGGCGCGGCCTCACCGTCGTCGGCGGTTATCGCCCGCTGGCGCCCGGGCTGACCGTCAGCTGGGCCCTCGCACTCTCCGGAGGCGCACGATGACCACATTCCTCTTCCCCGGCCAGGGCAGCCAGTTCCCCGGCATGGGGCGCGACCTGGCCGCCTTCTCGCCCGCGGCGCGCGAACTCGTGGACACCGCAGAGCAGGTGACCGGGCAGCCGCTGCACGACCTGATGCACCGCGCCGACGCCGCACGCATCGCCGACCCGTACACCGCGCAGGTCCTGGTCTTCGTCTGGTCCACTGTGGCCCTGCGCGACCTGACCGACCGCGGGTGGCGACCGGATGCCGTCGCCGGGCACAGCCTCGGCGAGTACACCGCACTGGTGGCCAGCGGCGCCCTCGACTGGGCCGATGCGCTCGCTCTCGTCGCCGCGCGCGGCCATGCCATGGCCACCGCCGCCGCCCGGCGCCCGGGCGCGATGGGCGCCGTCGTCGGCATCGACGCGGAGGTTGTGGCGCGGCTCTGCGCCGACGCGAGCGCCGGCGACGAGATCGCGGTCGTCGCCAATCTCAACTCGGCCCGGCAGTCCGTCGTGTCCGGGACCGTGGACGCGGTCACCGCCGTGCTGGCTGCCGCCGGTGCCGCCGGGGCGCTGCGGGCCAGGCGGCTGCCGGTGGGCGGCGCCTACCATTCGCCGCTCATGCGCGACGCCGAGGAGGCGCTCGCCCCGCTGCTGCGGGCCGCCACCGTGCGGGCACCCGAGGTGCCGATGATCTCCAGTCTGACGGGCATGGCCGTCGCGGACGTCGACGCGTACGCCGACGCACTGACCCGGCAGGTCACCAGCCCGGTGCAGTGGCTGGCGGTCACCCGCGCGCTCGCCGCCGAGACCGACTTCGTCGAGGTCGGCCCGGGCCGCGTGCTGACCGGCCTCGGCCGGGAGACGCTGCGCGGTGCCCGGCACCGCGGTGTGCTCGAGACAACCCGCGAGCGAGCCACGGTGGGTGCCGCATGAGCGACTGCACCGAAGCGATGCACAGCATGAGCGACTGCACCGAAGCGATGCGCAGCGCAAGCGTAGGGCCAGGAGGGCATGCCCAGGGAGGCACAGCATGAGCCTCACCGGCCAGGTCGCCC
>Ga0081539_10006411_pt1 | contig 11303 bp, 11 predicted proteins | sample TabmetS4T2R2_FD_71023 | JGI IMG/M metagenome (GOLD analysis project Ga0081539, IMG submission 71023) | Tabebuia heterophylla rhizosphere microbial communities from the University of Puerto Rico - S4T2R2 | ecosystem: Host-associated > Plants > Roots > Rhizosphere ...
GGCCCGGGCAGTTCCATCCGGCGCTCTCCTGGGGGGGCCTGCTGAAGGCGCCGCACAAGGCCGGCGCCCGCCTGTGTGCGCGGTGCGACGCCGAGAAGATCGAGCGCAAGACGGGCGGCTTCACCGTCCTCACCAACAAGGGGCCGATCGAGGTGCGCGAGGTCGTGATCGCGACCAACGGCTACACGGGCGACGTCACGCCGACGCTGAAGCGGCGGCTGGTGCCGGTCGCGAGCCACATCATCGCCACCGAGGAGCTGCCCGAGGACCTGGTCAAGAGCCTGATCCCCAAGGGCCGCGTCGTCAGCGACACCAAGCGCGTGCTCTGCTACTACCGGCGTTCGCCCGACGACAAGCGCGTGATCTTCGGCGGCCGCGCGCTTCACCCAGGTCACGCCCGAGGTGAGCGCACCGGTGCTGCATCGCTACATGCTGGAGCGCTGGCCGCAGCTCAAGGGCACCAAGGTGACGCACGCCTGGACCGGCAACGTCGCCTTCGCCTTCGACTTCCTGCCGCACATGGGCCAGGAGCAGGGCATGCACTACCTGATGGCCTGCAACGGCTCGGGAGTCGCCATGATGTCCTATCTTGGCTACCAGACGGCGCGGAAGATCGCCGGCGGCTCGAACGCCCCGATCAATGCCTTCGACGGCCAGGACTTCCCGACGATGCCGTTCTACAGCGGCAATCCCTGGTTCCTGCCGATGGTCGGCGCGTGGTACCGCACCCGCGACTGGTGGGACCGGCTGACGGCCTAAGGTCCGGTCAGCAACGCGTGGCCGATGAACGCGCGGCAGATGGTGATGAGGTTCCCCAGCGTGAGGACTTGATCAATCTCGCCGGCCAATACGTGGGCCGAGATTGCCAGCACTGCTGTCACCGATGCTCGACCCTGAACAATTCTGCGCCCTTAAGGCGCTATGGTACGCAAAAATAGCACCGTAGTTGACTCGTAAGAGAACCCAAGTTATATTGACGGGTGCGTCGCCTCGCGGCGGCTCTGCTCTTTGCACCGTTCATCCGATATCCATCGCGCCCGGCCGCCGCCGGGCCGGCCTGCTCGGCCGAGCGAAATCCAACATCCCGCGGCCGCCCAGCATGATCGCCCCGTGGTGCGGGATGCACCGATAGCGCCTCACCGCCTGCATCTTGTGCGACTAGGGCGAGCCCGGGCCGTCGAAGATCCGGTAGCGGTCGCGGGGCTCGTTCATGCCGCGGTCAGGCGTTGTGCGCCCGGTTCAGCCGGTCGAAGCCCTCGGCGAGGTCGGTCTTGAGGTCCTCGACGTCCTCCAGGCCGATATGGACGCGCAGGATGTGCTTGTTCTTCGGCCACGGCACGGCGGTGCGGTAGTTGTCGGGATGGGCCGGGATCATCAGGCTCTCGTAGCCGCCCCAGCTCGCGCCCATGCCGAAGATGTCCATGCCGTCGAGCATGGCGGCGAGCGCGTTGCGGCTAAAACCGTCGCGCAGGGTGAAGGAGAACAGTCCGGATGAGCCCTTGAACTGGTGCTTCCAGTTGTCGTGGCCGGGACAGTCGGGCAGGGCGGGGTGCAGCACCTTGTCGACCTCGGGCCGGCCCTTCAGCCAATGGGCGATCTCGACGCCGCTCTTCTCGTGCTGGCGCAGCCGCACCGCCATGGTGCGCAAGCCCCTCAGCGCGAGGTAGCAGTCGTCCGGCGCGGCATGGAAGCCGAAGTTCTGGCACGCCGTCTTGGCCGTCTCGAACATCTGGCGCGTGGCGCAGCCGATGATGCCCATCATCGCGTCGGAATGGCCGACGATGTACTTGGTGCCGGCATGGATCGACAGATCGCAGCCATGGTCGAACGGCTTGAAATAGAGCGGGGTGGCCCAGGTGTTGTCGATCATCACCGTGGCGCCGTGCTTCTTGGCGACGCCGGCGATGGCGTCGACGTCCTGCACCTCGAAGGTCTGCGAGCCCGGCGCCTCGAGATAGACGACCTTGGTGTTGGGCTGGATCAGCTTCTCGATGTCCTTGCCGATCATGGGATCGAAGAACGTCGTCTCGACGCCGAAGTTCTTCAGCGTCGTGTTGGCGAAGCGGCGCGCCGGCCCGTAGGCGTTGTCGGTCAGCAGCATGTGGTCGCCGGTCTTCAGGAAGCCCACGATCGCGCCGGTGACGGCGGCAAGGCCCGACTGCACGGCGATCGAGCGGTGCGCGCCCTCGATGGCGGCGACGGCATCCTCGAGCGCCTTCTGCGTCGGCGTGCCGTTGCGGCCGTAGCCGAAGCCCTCGAACGGCACGCGGTTCTCGAACTTCTCCATGGTCGGGGAGAGGATCGTCGAGGCGTGATAGACGGGCGGATTGACGATGCCGAAGTTGTTTGCGGGATCGCGGCCGGCGACGGCCAGAACTGTGTCGGGTCTGGTATAAGTTTTCTTTGAGGTCATGAACCTCACTATGGCACAGCCCTTACTTGGGCGGCCAGCGATAGACCTCGGGCCACAGTACGCGCGGATCGCGTAATTCCTTGCTCTCGCTGCGCACCGGGCGAAACCCTGCCTTGCGATAGGTCTCGAGCGCCTTGGGATGGTCGAGCGAGTTGGTGTTGAGGTCGATCCGCTCAACGCCGCGCGCGAAGATGCGTTCGATGGCGCGGTCGAGCAGCCACGGGCCGATGCGCCGGCCGATATAGTCCAACGTCAGGCCGAAGAACACGAGCTCATCGCCGCCCAGCTCGAAATAACCGACCAGCTCACCGTCGTGGCGCGCGACATGCAGCTCGTGATCCGGCTGGTCGAGCAGCGTCTGCAGAGCGGCATCGCTCAAGAGGCGTCGCTCGTACCATAGCCAGGGACGGCCGACGCGATCGTAGAGCTCGCGATAGAACGCGGCGGTCGGCGCGGTAACGCGCTCGATCTGCACGGCGATTTCGGGCGCGCGGCCACGTTCCGTCCAGTCGGCGCGCACCATCTCGAGGTGCGTGATCGTGATCGGCAGCCTGCCGTCGGCGCGCGGCGGCGGCTGATGGGCGAAGAGCTCAGGAACCGGTGACGATTGGCGTGTCGGCACGGCCGCCCCATTCGGTCCAGGAGCCGTCATAGACCGCCGTTTCCGGCGCGCCCGTGAGGTAGAGGCCAAGGGCCACGACGCAGGCCGTGACGCCCGAGCCGCAGCTTGCCGTCACCTTCTTCGACGGATCGATGCCCGAGGCGGCGATGCGGGCGGCGAGCTTGTCGGCCGGCAGCATGGTGCCGGTCTTGGGATCGAGCAGCTCATTGTAGGGCAGGTTGTAGGCGCCCGGCATGTGGCCGACGCGCAGGCCGGCGCGCGGCTCCGGCACCTCGCCGCGGAAGCGGTTGGCGGCGCGCGCATCGACGATCTGCTCGCGCTTGCTCTCGATCAGGCCGAACACGTCGTCGACCGAGCGCACCAGCGTGTTGTTGAGCCGCGCGGTGAAGTGGCGGTCGCGCGGCGGCGTCGGATCGTCGGTGACGGGCCGGCCTTCGGCCATCCACTTGGGCAGGCCGCCGTCGAGCACGGCGACGTCCTTGTGTCCCATGGTGCGGAACATCCACCAGACGCGGCAGGCGCCGGTCATCGGCGTGGTGTCGTAGACCACGATCTTGCTGCCATCGCCCAGCCCGAGCTTGCGCACCCGCGAGGAGAATTTCTCCGGCGAAGGCAGCATGTGGGGAAGGGGACTCGACGTGTCGGCGATCTCGTCGATGTCGAAGAACACCGCACCCGGGATGTGCTGGTTGGCGTACTCGGCCTTGGGATCGCGCTTGGCCGCCGGCAGGTAGAAGGAGCCGTCGACGACGCGGATGTCCGGTGCATCGAGGCGCGCGGCGAGCCAGTCGGTCGAGACCAGGGCGTCGGGTCTTGCGTATTCCATTCGCGCGTTCCTTTACGGGAGCGAAATGATGAACCGCCGGTTCATCTTCCCCTTGTTCTCGATCTTGGTGCATTCGACGCGGCCGATCTCGCCGGTGCGCGCCACGTGCGTGCCGCCGCAGGCCTGCAGGTCGACGCCTTCGATCGCGAGCAGGCGCACGCGGCCCGCGCCCATCGGCGGACGCACGCTCATGGTCTTCACCAGCTCGGGCCGCGCATTCAGTTCCTCGTCGGTCACCCATTGCGGCGTCACCGGCCGGTCGACGGCGAGGATCTTGTTGATCTCCTCGGTCACCCATTCCTTGGTCGGAACGTCGCCTTCGAGATTGAAGTCGAGCCGGCTCTTGTCGGCATTGACCTGGCCGCCGGTGACGTTGCCCTTGATCACCGCCGACATGACGTGCAGCGCAGTGTGCATGCGCATGTGGCGATAACGGCGGTCCCAGTCGAGGATCGCCTGGACCTTGGCGCCGACCGTCGGCCGTGGCGCGTCGGGCGCCAGCACGTGCAGCACGTCGCCGCCGTCGGCCTTCACGGCATCGACGACCTTGGCCTCGCCGCCGTCCCAGCGCAGCACGCCGCTGTCGCCGGGCTGACCGCCGCCGGTCGGATAGAAGATCGTGCGGTCGAGCCGCACGCCGCGCTCCTCCACGGCGGTGACCGTGGCGTCGGCGTCCTTGAGATAGGCGTCCTGTCGGAAGAGTTCTTCGACCATGCGGGGGATTTAGGCTTTCGCCAGCCGCACCGCAACTTCCCTTGCCGTCGGCATCGATGGGGCGGCGCCGAGCCGCTCGACGGAACAAGCGGCCGCCGCGCTGGCATAGCGGGCCGCCTCGACCGGCGTGGCGCCTTTGGCCATGCGGGCGGCAAGCGCGCCGACGAAGCAGTCGCCGGCGCCGGTCGTGTCCACGACCTTGGCCTTGAAGGCGGGGACGGTGGTGGTGTCGTCGGCCGTGACGACCACGGCACCATGGCTGCCCAGCGTTGCCACGACGGTGTGCGCGCCCTTGGCGCGAACCTTCTGGCAGGCCGCGACGACCTGACGTAGCGGGCTGGTGCTGCGCAGCGTCGAGCGCGTCGCCTGCGCGAGCTCGATCTCGTTCAAGACGGCGACATCGACCTGCCTCAGGAGATTGTCAGGGAAGGCGAGAAAGGGAGCGAGGTTCAGCACCGTGCGCGCACCCGCGGCCCGCGCCCGCCGCAGGATGGCCTGGGACTCGGCCAAGGGAGTCTCGAACTGTGCCACCCAGACCTCGTCTGCCCGCGGTTCCTCGCGGACCATTTGACGGGTGAAGTGAAGGTTGGCGCCCGAGGCAACGGTGATGGCGTTGTCCTTGGCGGCAACCTGGATGATCGCCACGCCGGTCGCGGGGCCGTCGATCTCGCGCACGCCGGAGCTGTCGATGTCGCTGTCGGCCAAAAAGCCGCGCAGGCTGTTGGCGAAGGCATCGTTGCCGACCGCGCCGATCATCGCCGTGGGCACGCCGAGGCGTGCCGCCGCAACGGCCTGATTGAGGCCCTTGCCGCCGGGCAGGAACGACACCGTGGCGCCCAGGAGCGTCTCGCCGGTCGCAGGCCGTCGCGGGCTCTGCACGACGACGTCCATGTTCAGGCTGCCGCAAACGACGACTCGGCTCATGTGACCAATGCTCTGGTGGAGAATTTCGGATCGCGCCAGGCGCCGCTCGTCAACACGTCGCGCAACGCATCGACGGCGTGGGCGACATCGCTGAAGCTGAGATAGAGCGGTGCGAAGCCGAAGCGCATGATGTCGGGCGCGCGGAAGTCGCCGATGATGCCGCGCGCGATCAAAGCCTGCATCACGGCATAGGCCGGCTCATGGGCGATCGCCACCTGGCTGCCGCGACCGTCGTTGTGCGGCGTGATGACGTGGGCGCCGAATTCTCGGCAGATCGGCTCGACGAGTTCCATGAAGAAGCTGGTCAGGCCGAGACTCTTGGCGCGGATGGCGCCGACGTCGATGCCGTCCAGCACGTCGAGTGCGGCTTTCAGCGCGCGCAGCGACAGTATGGGCTGGGTCCCGCACAGCAGGCGGCGGATGCCGGCCGCCGGGCGATAGCTGCTCTCCATGGCGAAGGGCGCGGCGTGCGCCCACCAGCCAGACAGTGGCTGGACGAGGCCATCATGGTGGCGGTGGTTGGCGAAGATGAAGGCCGGCGCGCCAGGGCCGCCGTTCAGGTACTTGTAGGTGCAGCCGATGGCGAAATCGACATCGAGGGCGTCGAGCTCGATCGGCACCACGCCGGCGCTATGGCAGAGGTCCCAGACGACAAGGGCGCCGGCCTGATGCGCACAGCGTGTCAGATGCGCCATGTCATGCAGCGCGCCGGTGCGATAGTCGACATGGTTGATCAACACGACGGCCGTCCGCTCGTCGATCATGTCGGCGAGGTCGGCGGCATCGCCTGCCAGCCGAAGTGCGGCGCCCGGGCGCGAGCCGGCAACGCCTTCAGCGATGTAGAGGTCGGTGGGAAAGCTGTCGCGTTCGGCCAGGATGACACGGCGCTCGGGCCGCAGTGCGAGGGCCGCGTGCAGGGCCTTGAAGACATTGATGGAGGTAGTGTCCGTTACCACCGTCTCGCCGGCTTTGGCGCCGATCAAACGGCCGATCCGATCGCCCAGCATGTCGGTGAGCGACCACCATCCCGCGTCGTTCCAGCTGCGGATCAGGCCTTCGCCCCATTCCTGGCGGGCGGCCTGCTCGAGCTCGGCGAAGGCAGCCTTCGGCGGCGGCCCGAGGGAATTGCCGTCGAGATAGATGACGCCGGCCGGCAGCTGGAAAAGGTCGCGCTTGCCGCGCAGCGGATCGGCGAGATCCAGTGCTGCGGCCCTTGCTGCGCCCGCCGCCATCGCCGCCTACTTCATCCAGGGCGGCAGCGGCAGATTCTTCTCGCGCAGGAAGGCCGGATTGAAGAGCTTGGACTGATAGCGCTGCCCGCCGTCGGCGAGAATGGTGACCACGGTCTTGCCGGGCCCGAGATCGCGCGCGAGCCGCATGGCGCCGACGATGTTGATGGCGGTCGAGCCGCCCAGCACCAGGCCTTCGTGCTGGATCAGGTCGTACAGCAGAGGGAACGCTTCTTCGTCGGTGATCTGGTAGGCCATGTCGATCGGCGTGCCCTCAAGGTTGGCGGTGACGCGGCCGTTGGCAATGCCTTCGGTGATCGAATTGCCCTCGGCCTTGAGCTCGCCCTTGACGAACCAGTTGTAGAGCGCCGAGCCCATCGGGTCGGCGAGCGCGATCTTGACGTTGGGGTTGCGCTCCTTGAGCGCGCGCGCCACGCCGCCCAGGGTCCCGCCAGTGCCGACCGAGCAGGTGAAGCCGTCGACCTTGCCCTCGGTCTGGTCCCAGATCTCAGGGCCGGTGGTGCGGTAGTGGCCTTCGCGGTTGGCGACATTGTCGAACTGGTTCGCCCAGATCGCGCCGTTCGGTTCGGTCTTGGCCATCTCCTCGGCGAGCGTGCCGGAGTAGCGCACGTAGTTGCCCGGGTTGGCGTAGGGCAGCGCCGGCACCAGGCGCAGGTCGGCGCCACACAGGCGCAGCATGTCCTTTTTCTCCTGGCTCTGCGTCTCGGGCATCACGATCACCGAGCGATAGCCGCGCGCATTGGCGACCAGTGCAATGCCGATGCCGGTGTTGCCCGCCGTGCCCTCGACGATGACGCCGCCCCGACGCAGCTTCCCACGCTTCTCGGCGTCCTCGATGATGGCCAGCGCCGCGCGATCCTTGACCGATCCGCCGGGATTGAGGAACTCGGCCTTGCCGTAGATGTTGCAGCCCGTCGCTTCGGACGCGGCGATCAGCTTGATCAGCGGCGTGTTGCCGATGCTATCGATGAAACCCGACCGGACGTCCATGACATGCTCGCTCTTCTGACCCTGCGCTTCCCCGGCGGACCGTATCGCGCCGGTGACGCTAACGCCAGCGGGCGCGCACCTCGTCGCGATGCAGCGCCAGCCACTGCAGGGCGATCACGGCGATGGCGTTGTCGATCTCGCCATGCTCCAGCATGGTGCGCACTTCTGCGAAAGGCAGGACTTTCACCAAAATATTCTCGCCTTCCGACTCCAGGCCGAAAATTCCGCCCGCACGGGTCGAGTCGACATGGCCGAGGAAGATCACGCAGCATTCCGAGCAGGCGCCCGGGCTCAGGATCACGTCGTGGATGGGGATCGTTTCGCGGATTTCCAGCGAAGCTTCCTCGACAGCTTCTCGACGAGCCAGCTCCTCCGCCGATTCGCCGTCCGCGATGATCCCGGCGACGATCTCCCAGGTGAAAGGGTGCCGGCCGGCGACATAGGAGCCGGCGCGGAACTGGCGGATCAGCACCACCTCGTCGCGCCGCGGATCGTAGGGCAGAACGGCGGCGGCGGTGCCGCGCTCGAACACCTCCCGCTTCAGCACGGCGCTCTGGCCACCCTGGTAGAGGCCGTGGCGGAACTGATAGCGGCTGACGCGGAAGCGGCCCTGGTAGGCGACGACATGGTCGACCAGTTCGGCGGTCTCGTTGGGCAGGGCGCGCGGCGGCATGTCGGCTCCGGATGCAAAAAGGGCCGCCCCGATGAACGAGAGCGGCCCAGAATTGGCTCCGGGGGCCGGATTCGAACCGGCGACCGATCGGTTAACAGCCGATTGCTCTACCGCTGAGCTACCCCGGATCAAGAGCCTCACGCCGGCGCGGCATGCCGGGCGTGAAGGCGCGGTGTTTTGACAGAGCGTCCGCTGCCATGCAAGGCGCGAATCGTGGAGGCCTGGGCCGGAATCGAACCGGCATACGCGGATTTGCAGTCCGCTGCATCACCACTCTGCCACCAGGCCGCACGAGGAGCGGCGGCTGCTATACCCATGCCGTGCCAGGAGGGCAAGCGGCCGCGACCCCGAGACCTTTGACGCTATTGTGCGCCACCGCCTATAAAAACCCGCCATATCTAGAGGGCAGGGGATGACCGACTTCACGCTCGCGCGCCGCAACATGGTCGACGGCCAGCTCCGGCCGAACCGGGTGACCAACAGCCAATTGCTGGCTGTCATCGGCGAACTGCCGCGGGAAAAGTTCCTGCCCGACGGCTTGCGTTCGGTGGCCTATTCCGACGAGGACGTGCCGCTCGGCAATGGCCGTTTCCTGATGGAACCGATGGTCCTGGCGCGGCTGATCCAGACCCTGCAGCCGCGCGACACCGACCGTGCCCTGGTGGTCGCGTCCGGCCGCGGCTATGGCGCGGCCCTATTGGCACGGCTCGTGAAGTCCGTGGTCGCCGTCGAGAGCGACGCGGCCCTGGCCGCCGCTGCCGAGCGCACGGCCAAGGAGTTGAGCCTCGCCGGCATCGAGCAGAAGGTCGGACCGCTGGAGGCCGGCGCCCCCGCCTCGGGGCCCTATGACGTCATCCTGATCGAAGGCGCCGTGCGGCAGGTGCCGCCGGCAATCATCGAGCAGCTTGTGGATGGCGGGCGGATGGGGACGATCGTCGCCGGCCCGCCGGGAGCGCTGGGCAGCGCCCAGCTCTTCGTCAAGGAGGGTGGCGTGGCCTCCGGACGCCCGCTTTTCGATGCCGGAACGCCCACCCTGCCGGGTTTTGCTCCGCCGCCGCGCTTCACGTTCTGATCGCCGCGGTGGGTCAGTAGTAGGACTAGGAAAGCGAAACTGACCAGTGTTAGGCTACGCGCCACAAATGAGGGTTCTTGAATGCGTAACCGGCCCAGCTTGAGGCTCGCGCGCACAGCGGCAGCGTGCGCCCTCGCGGCCGGGTTGGGGGCCGCGTCGAATGCCTGGTCGCAGAGCCTGATCGAGGCGCTGTCGACCACGTACAACAGCAATCCCGACCTGCTGGCGAGCCGCGCGTTGCTGCGGCAGACCGATGAATCGCTGGCCCAGGCGGTCGCCAACTGGCGGCCCAGGATCACGCTGTCGCTCGAGTATAACAAGGTCGAGCAGGACTCGTTCCCGATCAGGACGACGCCGTCCTTCTTCATCCTGAACGGCAAGTTCACGACCCTGACGATGACCCAGCCGATCTTCCGCGGCGGCAAGACCGTGTCGGAGACCAAGACGGCGCAGGCCAACATCCAGGCGCAGCGTGCGGCGCTCGCCGACACCGAGCAGAACGTGCTGCTGGCCGCCGTCACGTCCTACGCCGATCTGGTGCAGAACATCGCCATCGCCGATGCCCGCCGCAACAACGTGCGCGTGCTGATTCAGCAGTTGGACGCCACGCGCGAGCGCTTCCGCGTCGGCGAGTTGACGATCACCGACGTCTCGCAGGCCGAAGCGCGTCTCGAAGGCGCCCGCGCCGATCTGGTGCAGGCCGAGACGCAGGTGCGTATCGCCGAGGCGGCGTTCCAGCGCACCATCGGCCAGCGGCCGGGGAGGCTCGGCGAGATGCCGTTGATCGGCGGCCTGCCGGTCAGCGAAGAGGAGGCGATCTCGCTCGCCATGGACATGGGACCGCGCGCGGTGTCGGCGCAGTACCGGATCTCGGCCGCGTCCTACAGCGTGAACACCGCCGTCGGCGACCTGCTGCCCCAGGTGAACCTGGTCGGCGTGGTGCAGTACCAGACGGACCTGCAGGTCCCGACCGACCGCTACTACACCTACGGTGTGCGCCTGCAGGCAACGGTGCCGATCTACCAGAACGGCAGCGAATGGTCGCGCATCCGCCAGGCGAAGGAGCTGGTGGCGCAGCGGCGCAACGAGCTCGATAGCGCGCGCCGCACGGCCGCCGAGAACGTGATCCGCGCCTGGCGCCAGCTCGACTCGTCGCGCTCACGCGTCACCTCGTTCGAAGCACAGGTGCGCGCCAACGAAGTCGCCCTGAACGGCGTGCGCCAGGAAGCGCTGGTCGGCTCACGCACCACACTGGACGTGTTGAACGCCGAGCAGGAACTCCTGAACGCTCAGGTCAATCTGGTGCAGGCGCGGCGCGACGTGCAGGTGTCGTACTACGGCGTGCTGGCCGGCATCGGCCGGCTCACGGCGCGCAGCATGGCTTTGCCGGTCGAGTATTACGACGAAGAGCGCTATTATAACGAGGTGGGCTCCCGCTGGATCGGCTGGGGGACCGCCGGCGAGACGCAGGGCCCGCCGCCGGCGCCGGCCCCGACGACCACGACCAGCGGTGGCTTCGGGAGCAAGTAATGGCTGACCCCAAGAGCGCCAACGACCCGTCGATGGACGACATCCTGGCATCCATCCGGAAGATCATTTCCGACGACGAGGCCCGCGCTCAGGTCAATGCCCAGCAGGCGGCGGCTCAGCCTGCTGGCCGGACGACGATAGTTCCGCCGAGCGCCGGTCGCGACGACGTGCTGCTGCTCACCGACCTCATCGAGGAGCCGAAGTCGGATCCTGTGCCGCCGCCGATCCCGCTGCCGCGCATCGATCCCGTGCGCGCCGCCGAGATGCCGCAGCCCTCGATCGAACCGGC
>Ga0081539_10006412_pt1 | contig 11303 bp, 9 predicted proteins | sample TabmetS4T2R2_FD_71023 | JGI IMG/M metagenome (GOLD analysis project Ga0081539, IMG submission 71023) | Tabebuia heterophylla rhizosphere microbial communities from the University of Puerto Rico - S4T2R2 | ecosystem: Host-associated > Plants > Roots > Rhizosphere ...
ATGAATTTTGTCCTACCGCAGCTTTGAAACTTGAAACGCTGAAATAAAATGGCATGTAACGAATCGGTATTTGCGATGGCAGGATATTCTGTGTTCACTCACGCCGATACCGAAGTTGATTTTATTTTATTGTACAAGATAACATTTGTCGCTTAATTAGTAATGTCAAGCCCCAAACCGAAGCTGATTAAAGTTTTGCTGCCGATTGGTCTTTCGTCAAGCCCTGCTATTGCAAATACTTTTGTTGGCTGCTGGTTTACATCCAAGGAAAGGGTCGTCGCCTATAATAAATTCGTTCGTCAATATTTAAGAATTTGTAATCACCTGTCGGCGAAATATAATCTGGAAAAGTTCTATTGCGTTTTGAATAATCATATATAATTTCTTCAACGCCAAAAAAGAAACTTAATCTTTTAAATGTCACCGTACTATCAAGTGGCTCACGATACCCATATGAAAAAGTGTCCGAAGTGTTTACATAAATTGCACCAAATTTTCCAAAGCTTTTGATTTTTGTTTTTATTGATGTATTAGTCAAGGTATCTATGTGAATTTCTAACCATTTTTTGTCGTCAAGAAGTGAAATTGAAAAGTCTGCCAATTCTCCTATTGACGACTTATGTTTGTTTATTTGTTTTAAGTTTTTCTGGTCAAATGAATTTTTAGACAAAACACAAGACTGTAAGAATATCGGTAAAATAACCCAAGAATATGATAGAAACGATTTCATGAAGTTATAAAAAACTTGCAGCCAACTCGAATATAGTAGCAATATCCGAATATTGCAATAATTTTATAGAAAAAATATCTGCTCTTATTCTCAACCACTTCAATAGTTTTATGCATTATCATATTCCCTGTTTTTATGTTGCGACAATACATCTATCGCTTTTCTATTAAATCTTTAATATCTTCTAACGGGCTAATAATATTCACTAAATCTTTGTTTGTAACATGCAGGTACCTCAGCGTGGTTCTTATATCATTATGACCAAGCAACTTTTGTATTAATACTACATCTGTTCCTTTATCTAATAAGTGCGTGGCAAAACTGTGGCGAAGCATGTGCATGCTTCCTTCTTTTTTAATACCCGCCTTTGCTTTCGCTTTTTGTATAATCATTTCCAGGCTTCTTATGCTGTATGCACTTCCCTGTTGTGCGCCCTCAAATAAAAAATGTTTTGGCTTATAGGTTTTATAATATTCACGCATTATTACGAGTAATGCAGGGCTTAAGCTTATAACCCTGTCTTTTTTCCCCTTGCCTCTTTGTATCATAAGCAGGCGGCGCTGCCCGTGAATGTCTGAAATGCGTATCGCTGTTACTTCGCTTACTCTTAAACCGCATCCGTAGGCAAGCATTATCATTGTTTTGTGTTTCAGGTTACCTATCGCTTTAATAATCGCCGCTATTTCTTCCCTGCTCAAAACTTTTGGCAGCTGCAGTGGTCTTTGCGGTCTTTCTATTTCAAAAAACATTTTTTCTTTTTTCAATACTTGCTCATAGTAAAACTTCAGCGCATTTATCCTGCTATGAAGTGTGTGCTCACTGCATCCCTTGTTTATACAATATTGCAGGTATCGCTTTATTTCATCTGTCGTTAAACTTTCTGCGGTGCGCTTTCCTATTGCCTGAAGTAATTGGGCAAATTCATTTTGATAAGTTCTTATGGTGCTTTTGCTGTAAGCCTTTAGCTGCAGAGTTTGTAAAAATTTATTCATCGCTTCCTTATTTGCGACGCTTATATGTAATAAGGCTTGCTTTGAACTTTTAGTAACCCCCGGTGTGTTTTTAATAACCTGCCCGGGTTTACTGAATTTTTCAACGCTTTGTTTTGTTTGTGTTGCTTGCAAAGGTGGCAAAACGGGGTGCACACCAATTATCTTTATTAGATCCTCCAGCACACTCCTTGTTCTTGCCACATACCATGCTGTATGCGTTTTGCTCCACCTGCCGCCGCAAGCTCTTATTGCTTTTGTAACTTGCGTTTGCTCTTTCGAATAATACAGCAATACTACGTTTGTATTGCGATGGGTAACACTTTTGGGAGTAATGCCTTTTTGCTGCAAGGCATTTAAAATCATGGGTCCGGTCATTGCTGAGTATAAGATTTATACATCGCAAGGGTATCTTATACTTGTGTCTTCCTAACGCTTCGCCATCTCACTCACATTAAGGGTTGTGTGCAAGGGTTGAAACGGAAGGAAAAATAAAATCTATTTTTTACATTTCATAGTCTGCCCCGATTAAATTATCAGTTTTTTTTTAATGAACCAATCAGCTTTCCCAAACCTTGCCACTTCACCTCACCAACTTCGTTTTTCCTTCATCCCATCTTCGCTTTTCGCAATTCGTGGATAACAGTAACTCAAAAAACATCCGAAGCGCACAAAGTGTCCACTCGAATATGGTACGAACATGATACGAATATGGTACGAAGAAGGCAGCACGGAAAAGTTGTCTCCCTCCCGATAATTTCATTTTGTTGGGCAGTTCAGTCAAATGTGCCGTTAATGTGCCGCCGTAATCGAAGCCATTAAATAAGGTAATAAAACAAATTGTTTTCATATTGCGTTCAGTGCGTTGTAACGGTATCTTTTGCAGCAGTATCAGAATTTACCTGCGATTGATTGGTTAAACCATCTTCGTGCAGTATGGTATCTGTATGCGAAGGAACTGCATGCGGATTGGTTGAAAGGCTATCGTTTAGCACGTCTGTTTTATTTGTATTGTTGCTGCAACTTAACAAAGCCGCAATAAAAACATATAGAAAAATCATTCTTTTCATAACATTTATTTTCAATAACGGCATTCAATTTTGTTGCCGGAATAATGTATAATTTTTTTGGGGGGGGACGAACTTTTGTTTTTCATGGCATCGCCTATTGTGTCACTCACTTCAACGTTCCGAAGTTTATTAAGCCGCTTAACCACTCCGTGTTTCTCCAAATATCGAATTGTGGAACAAAACGGACTTGTGAGACTAAGGCTCTCCTTGTCACTCAAGTGCCACAAGTTCATAAAAACTACAATAACCGAAGGCATGGCATGAAAATAGAAAGCCAAAAAAAGAAAACGTATTTCTATGCTTCTCTATTCAATACTTTTAGATACGCTTCTTGTTCTTATAATAATTTGGTTTGTTATACTTATTATCTGTTTGCTTTCGATTACACGAAGAACAGACATTACCCTTCCTGAAAAAATTTTTTGGGCAATAATTATTTTTTTCGCGCCGGTGCTTGGGTTGATTTTTTATATCGTTTTCGGTTATTCTAAAAAGAGAATAAAGAAGCCGTAATGCGCGATAAAGTTTTAAGGTGGAAGGTGGAAGGTTTAAGGTGGAAGGTGGAAGGTGGAAGGTGAAAGGTGAAAGGTTGAAGGTGGAAGGTGAAAGGTGAAAGGTGAAAGGTGAAACTCACTACTCACTACTCACCACTCACTACTCACCACTCACTACTCACTATGGGGGCAATACCTTCCTGGTAAGAATTGTAACGTTGATATAACAAACGCGTTGATATTTTTGCGGCAAAAATTTATTAAGGCGTGTGGAAAACCTGCCTACGCCTTATCGGTTACCTTTTCTTATAATTGCAATTAAGCAAGTAATAAACAATAAAAAATTTACACATATGATACAGAAAACCTATTTCAAAACCAAGGATTATTGTAAAGTAAAGTTCACAGTGAATCTTGAAGATGCAGAAACTGTAGAAATACTTGGTTTAAACAGTGATTGGAAGAATTCTATTGTTATGAGCAGAAAAAAAGATGGCAGCTTCACCTGCGATGTATCATTACCAAAGAATACACAACATGAATTTAAATACCGCGTAAACGAAACTACCTGGCTTAATGAACCCGAAGCCGACAGTGAACATCCAAATGTATTTGGCGGCAGCAACAGCGTGATTATTCTTTAAAGCCACAATAATTTTCATAACAGTTTTATTAAGGACGCTCCATCTGCAAATGATGCAGGCAGTGGTTATTGTTCATCGTGAAATGGCAGACGTGACAAATGCTCACGTCTCACGATGAAGCGACATAGTGCAGTTAACATACAGTAGAACTGTTTTGCTTTAAATGAGCATCGCTACACGGCGGTAAAATATGTAATGACGGCAGCAGCGTCTTTACAAAGTTTTCTTATTGTCTGCATATCGGCAGAGTCTGATTCAATTGAAGATTTTATTGCCAATAATTGCTGTACTTGCTCATTATCTTCTGTTACATACTGCTTCATCACGTCAATCGTTGCGGCTATCTTTGTTTCGGCAATACTCGCTAGCCTGAAGCTGTACGGCGGTGAAAGAAAATCGAGTTTTAATTCATTCAATTTAATCAAATCGTCGTTGCGTATTTTCATTTCATAAAAATACACAAGGTTTTTTTGTGAATGGATTGAAGTGTTTTGATGAGCTTATACACCTAGCAAAATGCTATTTATGCCCCGCAAGCTCATTACTCTTAGAACCGCGAATTATAAGCGATTAAGGAAAAGTATAGCGAGCAAAATGAATGATCGCTGCCGCTCAACAAAGTTCAGAACGATAAAGTGATTGCGACGCAACAGACGATGCTATAAAAACCCACAGCCGGTATCAAAAAAAAACATCTTAAAAAAAACCCTGCCAAACAAATGACAGGGCTTCTTAAACATTATTACAAACACAATTATCTTAAAAAAAGCATTTCGCGGTACTTTGGTAAAGTCCACTGTTCATCGCTTACAAGATGTTCGAGTTTATCTACATGATAGCGAATTTCATCGAAGAATTTCTCTTTTACCTGACTGCAATACGCAATTGCTTTTGTGCGTGTGTCTGAAATGTTGTTTGCAACCTTACGGGCTTCTACCATTTCATCAACTTTTGTGTAAACAGCCTGAATGTGCTCGCTCACCTCATTTAAAATAGCCAACTGTGCACAGTAAGATTTATCCGTTAAGCCGGTATCCTTCAAACCTTTTACGTTTTCAATAAGTTTGTTTTGATACTCGATAGCTGCAGGCAAAATGTGATTGATGGCGAGATCGCCCATAACACGGGCCTCTATCTGCACCTTCTTAATGTATTTTTCCAATTCAATTTCATGACGCGCTTCAAGCTCTGCATGCGTGTAAACATTGTTGCTTTCGAAAAGATGTTTTGCTTTTTCTGTAACCATTGCATCAAGTGCAAGCGGCGTTACGCGTACATTGGGCAAACCTCTGCGTTCTGCTTCATGATGCCATTCGTCGCTGTAGTTATCACCTTCAAACAATATCTTCTTGCTCTCTTCAATATATCTCTGAATCACATGCATAATGGCGATTTCTTTCTTCTCACCCTTATCAATCAATCCATCCACATCTTTCCTGAATGTTTTGAGTGTTTCGGCAACGATTGTAGAAAGCACCAGCATTGCATTTGCGCAGTTTGCGGAAGAACCAACTGCACGGAACTCGAATTTATTTCCTGTAAATGCAAACGGAGAAGTACGGTTTCTGTCGGTATTATCGAGCAAGAGTTCAGGAATACTGCGGTGCAAATCGAGTTTAAGAATTGCTTCATCCTGCTCATCGAATTTTTCACCTACTCTCGTTTCAATATCATTCAGCACTTTAGAAAGATATTCGCCGATAAATACAGAGATGATTGCAGGCGGCGCTTCATTTGCACCTAAACGGTGATCATTACCTGCAGATGCAATGGAGGCTCTTAAAATATCAGAATAATCATATACTGCTTTTATCGTATTTACAAAGAAGGTAAGGAACATTAAATTGGTTTTCGGCGTTTTGCCGGGCGCCAAAAGATTCACGCCTGTGTCGGTTGCCATGCTCCAGTTATTATGCTTACCGCTTCCGTTTATTCCTGCAAAAGGTTTTTCGTGAAGTAACACTCTTAATTTATGGCGGCGCGCAACACGATCCATTACGTCCATCATAAGAGTGTTATGGTCAACCGCAAGATTTACGTCTTCGAATATAGGTGCCACTTCAAACTGTGAGGGAGCAACTTCGTTGTGACGTGTGCGCAAAGGAATGCCGAGTTTATAACATTCTTCCTCATAATCGCGCATAAAGGCATAAACCCTTTCCGGTATGGAACCAAAATAATGATCCTCCAACTGCTGACCTTTTGCAGGCGATGCGCCAAACACTGTACGACCGCATTGTACCAGATCAGGACGTGCATTTCCCAAACCCTCATCAATTACAAAATATTCCTGCTCCCATCCTAAAGTCGCAGTAACTTTTGTAACGTTTTTATCGAAGTAATTGCATACTTCAACGGCTGCTTTGTTCAATGCCTCAAGAGATTTTACAAGAGGCGCCTTATAGTCGAGCGATTCACCGGTATAAGAAACAAAAATGGTTGGAATACAAAGCGTTTTCCCCTGACCAATTTCCATAACAAACGCTGGTGAAGAGGGATCCCATGCAGTATAACCTCTTGCCTCGAAAGTTGCACGCAATCCACCACTGGGAAAAGAAGATGCATCGGGTTCCTGTTGTATCAATGCAGCACCGTCAAATTCTTCAAGACTGCTGCCGTCGCTTTTTATGGTAAAGAAGGAGTCATGTTTTTCAGCCGTAGTGCCTGTAAGCGGTTGAAACCAGTGCGTAAAATGTGTAACGCCTTTACTTTCAGCCCATGCACGAATGCCATTCGCAATTTGATTGGCAACTGCACGGTCAATTCTCTTGCTACCCTTGATACTTGCAGCAAGGCTTTTATATGCTTCGTCGCTCAAATATTCGCGGGCTTTTTTTAGCGTAAACACATTTTCGCCAAATATGGCGGTGATCTTTGTAGAGCCTTCAACTTTTACTTCTAAAGGCTCGTTCGAAAGATTATTAATTGCCTGAAAACGTAATGACATAGAGTGAGTTTTTAGTGTTTTTGGAAACAAGATAATATGGCACTTTCTTTAAATTGCTGCAAAAATATGGTTTCAACACGATAACAAAATTAAAATTGGAGCGCTTTTACTCACAAAAATCTTTTAATAATTGACTTTTGGAAAACATCTTTTTTATTTTAATGCAACAGGCTTTTAGTGATTTTTTGGGGAATAAGCTGTATTGCCACTTTTTATACAACTAAGATTTCTTTGCAAATTCGCACTGCTTTGTTCTTTGGGTCGCTTTATTTGGGAATGCAGAGACCGCTAAGAAGACGCAAAGTACGCAAGTAGCTATGAGCAAAACATTAGTTACACCTTACATAAAACTTATTCAACAGGTATTGAAGTTGCTCTTTTTAATTTGGGTTCTTTAACAGATTGAATTTGTTTGGGTGCTATAATCCGCTTTATAAAACCAAAATCATAACCGATAAAATTTACGACCGCAATGAGAAAGAATATTTCAAAGATGGAACGGTAACGTATAAATGCGCCCATAAAAGGAACGGTATAACCTATAATCAAATAATTTATGAAGGCGAGCATTATGAGGCTTAATATAAAAGGATCATTGAAAAACTTTTTATAGTTGCGCGATGGTTTAACAATTGCCCATATCAACATAGCAAAGAAAAAAGCAATCTCGGCAAAAGAAAAGAAATACAACAAGTTCACAGCTTCCCACGGGTAGGGTCTCACGAAAATATGGTTTAACGCCTCCGGAAGTATTTTTAGGTACGAACCAAAAGTTCCATCTAATTTGTCAATGGGCAAATATGAACCACCTGAAAGATTAAGAAACGACGCCTGCCTTTCAGCCACCTTAGCAGGTAAATTAAAACTTGGCGACAAAAAATTAGTGGCAAAAAAAAGAGCTGTAAAAATTAAACTCGCCAAAATATAAATCGCTAAAGCACTGCGTTTAACAGCCTTTGCCCATATCCATGCTATTGTAACGGGAATTAAAGACATTCCAATAAAACTCCGGCTTAAAAAAAGTGTAATCCATATCAGCATGGCAAAGATGAAATGCTTGGCTTTATCAGATAAATTAAGCAATGCATTCATCTGACAAATAAAACCGCACAGTAATGCGAAGCTTAACCCGTCTTTACGAATGCCGCTTGTCCAAAACAAAAGAGGCGGAAAGAAAAAGATCAGCAAAAACCATACGCTCATTTTTTCAGGATAGCGCTTACCTACCACCAAAAAAAGATAATAACTTCCCCAGAAAACAAACAGGTTGTAAAATATAACATTCACGTAATATCTTCCCCCGCTAAAAACATCAAACACCGCAAGAAGTTTTATTAAGAGCGTGTCTTGAAGGTCTTTTGAAAACGAGTTGTGGCTGTCGAAAATTGTAAAAAACTGATTGGATGTATAACCGTTTTTAAAAATATCTTGTGTTATAAAAGCCAATGGATCTGTTTTGAGCAAAGCATATTCTTTTAGTGATTCCGCATGAAAAAACCAAGTATCATCACCATTGTAGTAATGTAAAAAAAAATATCCATACACGCAGCCCGTAAAAACTTTGATTGAAAAGATAAGTGCAGCTTGTTTAAACGTTAAGGCAAACGAAGGCGACCTTGAAGATAAAATGTATAATATCAGCAAGCACAAAATAAAATAAAATGCGAAGAAAAGGAGGTCTGTCATCATACATTAAATTCGCAGATTTAAGCCGTTTTTACAGCGGTCAAATGTAGAATAAATTAAAGTGCTATTATTGCAGGCGAATGAAAAATTCTCAAATTGAGGAACATAAAAATCTCAAAATAATCTTTGTTTCTAACAGTTGCTGGAGTATTTACAATTTCAGGTTGGAAGTAATTAAACACTTTCTGCAACGCGGATTTGAAGTACATATAATTGCCACGAAAGATGATTTTGCAATAATGCTCATGAATCTCGGTTGCAAGATTCACCATATCGGATTTAATAATCGTGAATTAAATCCTTTCGCTGATATAACTTTCTATTTTGAATTAAAACGTTTATACAAACGAATAAAACCTTCGCTCATTTTTCATTACGTAATTAAACCAAACATTTACGGGTCAATAGCTGCGTCATCATTAAAAATTCCTTCGGTAGCTGTTATAACAGGCTTGGGTTATGCATTCTCAAAACAAAACTGGCTTACGGTTCTGGTAACGAAGCTTTATAAAACCGCGCTAAAAAATGTTACGAGTGTTTGGTTTTTAAACAGGGATGATGCAGAATTATTTTCATCAAAAAAAATTGCTGCTCCGGATAAGATTCAAATATTACGCAGCGAAGGTGTAAATACCGATTATTTTAAAAGAAGTGAAGAAAAAGATTGTTCGCAGAAAAAACCTTTTGTTTTTTTAATGCTTACGCGAATGCTTTGGACAAAAGGAATTGGAGTGTTAGCAGAGTCGGTGCAAGCACTGCATGAAAAAGGATTTAGTTTTGAGTGCCACATTATAGGTTTTTTTGAACGGCATCATCCCAACACAGTCCCCATTGAAAAGTTGCAGGAGTGGCAGGAGAAAAAAATCTTCAATTACATGGGTTTTGCCAGCAACGTATTGCCATTTCTAAATATGGCAGATTGTTTTGTATTGCCTTCTTATTATAACGAAGGTGTACCAAGATCGCTGCTCGAAGCATGTTCCATGCAAATACCGGTAATAACAACTGATAACACAGGCTGCAGAGACGTAGTGATAAACGGTATAAATGGTTTCTTATGCAAAAAAAATGATCCCGTTGATCTTGCCAATAAAATGCAACAAATTTTATTGATGGATGAAAAAGCACGGTGCGCAATGGGAACAAAAGGTCGTGAACTTGTTTTACAAAAATTTGATGTACGTTATGTATTGGAAAAATATAATGGAATAGTAAATTCAATTTTGTGCGATAAAGTTAATGCAGCAACTCGATAAATTTTATAAGCCGCTTTGGAACTTACTCTGATATTTTTTAGCTTTTACTCGCTGATAAAATTCTGCTTGCGAATTTTTTTGAGAAAATTAAAATCTGCGCCAAGAACAAAAGGGGTAACCAGCAAAGGCATTAAAATACTCTTATACCGCACAAGCGCTGCAGGTGAAGTAATTGTATAACCTGCCACCACAAAAAGAGAAATACTGAAGAAAATACAGAACAAATGAAAGGCTGTAAAATGCATATCCTTTTTTCTGAAAATAAGGCAAAAGAGAATCAGTGCTATAACAAGTATATTTTCTAAGGCGGCAGGGAGATAACTGAAGTTTTTTATATAAGTTATGTGCGGTTGAAGAAATGCGTTGTCAAGTGCGTAAGGAAGAAAATATAAAAAGCTTGTAAATGATAGCTTTAAATTAGGAACGTCTATTTGCTGCCCCTGCAAACTTTTAAATTCACTTTGTTTTTCTATAAAATATAGAGGCAGATTAAAATTGGCGGAAAGACTTCCCGAAACACAAAACAGAATTATGCAGCAAGCATACACAACTGCAAAAACAGCAAACTTATTTTTTTGAAAATACAAATGAGAAAGAGCCCATGCAACAAGCGCAGGAATTAAAAGGAAAACAAGAAAATTGCGCAATGCGAAAATCAAAACAAGACAAACAATTATTATAAGGATATAACGGATTTTTAATTTTCTCCCCGCAAGAAGACGATGAAAATAATATATACATATTGCAAGCGCCGAAAAAATTAATCCGTCTTTATGTACGCCGCTGCACCAAAACAAAAAGGAAGGAATTAAGAAAGTACCAGCAATCAGCAGCAGTCTATGCCTGCTAAAAGTTTCGCTAATTAATCTGTAAAGCGCCACAGGCCCAAAAAAGAAAAGAAAATTAAATACAACAGCATCGGCATAATAATTTTTAAATGTGCATACATTACAAATGGCTAATAATTTTATTATCACATTACTTTTAAGATCATTCCAATAAGAATTGTATCCTGAAAAAAGACTGCCCCTCTCGTTATATCCATAAACAAAAATATCTTTGAAAAAAGCCAACGGGTCTCGCAGCAGCCAATCGGTTTCACCCTTACTTAATTCAAAATATCTCCATGTATCGCTCATTGAATAATAAGCCGGCAGCAAATAAAACTTTGCATATAAAAGGGCGGCAATAATTTTTACCGAAAACAAAAGGGTTATCCATGTTACAGGAACATTCATTTTTTTAAAAAAGGATATGCGTGTAACAAGCCAGTTAAAAAGGAGAACATATATAATAAAGATTATGGCTTCCTGCACTTAGAATGGTTTTGTTTTAAGATTAGAATGATGCAAAAAACGCAGTAAGATAATTTGAAAATTTTTATAACAATTCAGCGTGTAATTTTTATTGCCTACAGTTCAAATAACGAAATGTATGGAAAACACCAAAACAAATCGTCGAAATTTTTTTTACAAGATACTTTTTTG
>Ga0081539_10006413_pt1 | contig 11301 bp, 12 predicted proteins | sample TabmetS4T2R2_FD_71023 | JGI IMG/M metagenome (GOLD analysis project Ga0081539, IMG submission 71023) | Tabebuia heterophylla rhizosphere microbial communities from the University of Puerto Rico - S4T2R2 | ecosystem: Host-associated > Plants > Roots > Rhizosphere ...
AGCAACTGCGCTGCGTTCCTGGCGCAGGCCTGACTCACAATCGCCTCATTCGATTTCGTAACCGGTACGCCCGCCTTTGCGTTCTACCACTGAGCGTAGTCGACCTTTGCGTTCTACCACTGAGCGTAGTCGAAAGGAGGATGGCCGTGCTCCGCTACAATCTCGTCATGCTGGCGGTGGGCGGCCTGACTATGGCCGCCATCGCCCCTCGCGACCAGGCCGACGCCCAGTCGGGCCAGGCCTTGGCCTTTGCCGAGCATGCCTGCCTCGAATACGGCGTTACACCCGGGACCCGGACATTCGAGCAATGCGTCGTGAGCGCCGCCAAGGCGTTCGATCGCGGCGAGCCCGACATCGCCTACGCCGAAGCGCGCATTGCACGGGCTGCCCGGGAGGGCTGCATCTCGTCCGACAAGACGCCGACCTCACGTGGCGGCAACGCCTGCGCCGACGGACTGACCAGGCGCTAGATCGGCACGGAGTTCGGACTGCCCTTCATGGCACGCGTCGCGTAGGCTCGGGCCATGCAACCGCTTTCCCCATCTGTGCTGCCCGGCGGCGTCCGCGCCCGGATTTTACCTGACATCAACGGTCTGGACGTCCATGTCCTCGAGGCGGGGTACGAGACGCCGGGGCGGCCGGCAGTACTCCTGCTGCACGGCTTTCCTGAGATCGCCTACAGCTGGCGCAAGGTGCTGTCGGCATTGGCCGCGGCCGGCTACCACGCTTTCGCTCCCGACCAGCGCGGCTATGGCCGCACCACGGGCTGGGACGCGAGCTACGACGGCGATCTCGCCTCCTTCCGCGTCCTGAACCTGGTGCGCGATGTCATGGGCGTCGTGACGGCGCTCGGCCATCGCTCGGTCGAGGCCGTGGTCGGCCACGATTTCGGCGTCACGCCGGCCGCCTACGGCGCCCTTCTGCGGCCGGACTTCTTCAGGCGCATGGTGCTGATGAGCGGGCCGTTCGCCGGCCCGCCACCGCTGACGTCCACGCCACGCCCGGCCGGGCCCGACATCCACGCCGCACTCGCGGCCTTGCCGCGGCCGCGCAAGCATTACCAGTGGTACTACTCGACCCGCCCGGCCAATGATGACATGTGGAAGGCGCCGCAGGGTGTTCATGCCTTCCTCCGCGCCTACTACCATCACAAGAGCGCCGACTGGAAACACAACAAGCCCTTCGAGCTCACGGGCTGGACGGCGGGGGAACTCGCCAAGATGCCGACCTACTACATCATGGATCTCGCCGAAGACATGGCGGCCACCGTGGCGAAGGAGATGCCGTCGCCTGGCGAGATCGCGGCCAATCGCTGGCTCACCGAGGACGAGCTCAACGTCTACGGCGCCGAGTACGAGCGCAATGGCTTCCAGGGCGGCCTGCAATGGTATCGCGTGCGTACCGGCAGGCGCTTCGACGGCGAGCTGGAAGTGTTCGCCGGCCGTACCATCGACGTGCCGGCAACATTCATCGCCGGCCGCAGCGACTGGGGCATCCACCAGTCGCCGGGCGGGCTGGCGCGGATGCAGAAGACGGCCTGCACCAACATGAAGGAGATTCATCTCATCGAGGGCGCCGGTCATTGGGTCCAGCAGGAGCAGCCTGACGAAGTGAACCGGTTGCTGGTTCAGTTCCTGAAATCGACCTGAGCAGAGGCAGCGGATGGATCGCCTTTCCGACGACGAGCTCTTCACCTCGTCCACGACGTTCATGGGCGTGCCCTTCGGGCGCCCGGGTCCGGCGAACAAGGCCGCGATTCTCGGCATCCCGTTCGACTGCGGCACCAACATGCGCATCGGCGCGCGCGGCGGGCCCGATTCGGTGCGCCAGCAGTCGGCGCTGATGCGCCGCTTCGGCATCCACGCCGACTTCGATGCCCTGGCGGCGCTCGGCGTGGTCGATTGCGGCAACGTCCGCCTGACGCCCGGCAAGATCGAAGATGCCTTCGCCCGTACCGAGCAGGCCGTCGATCGCATCGTCGCGGCTGGCGCCATTCCCGTCACGATCGGCGGCGACGGCTCGGTGACCGTGCCGGTGGCGCGCGCCGTCGGCAAGAAGCACGCGAAGATGGCGGCCCTGCACATCGACGCGCATACCGACGCCTATCCCTACGATGCCTCGGAGAAATACAACTCCGCCACCCAATTCACCCACGTCGCCGAAGAAGGGCTGGTCGACCCTGCCTTCTCCTGGCACGTCGGCATCCGCGGCACGACCTACGCGCAGGGCGTCGTGCCCCGCGCCATGAGCCTGGGCTACAAGGTGGTAACGCTCGATGAACTCGTGCGCGGCGGCTTCGCCCAGCGTATGGCCGAGTTCCGAGACAAGGTCGGCAAGCGGCCGGTCTATCTCTGTTTCGACATGGACGTCTTCGACCCCTCGGTTGCGCCCGGCGTGTGCACGCCGACCTGGGGCGGGCTGTCGGCGCGCGAGGGCATCGACCTGCTGCGCTGCCTCACCGACCTCAACATCGTGGCGGTCGACGTCAACACGGTGAGCCCGCCGCAGGACGTGAACGGCATGGCGGCACACCTCTGCGCCCACGTGATCTATGAGACACTGGTCCTGCTCTGCCGCCAGATACGTCTCGCCGCCTCATGAACCATGAGCGAGCTGGAAGCTCGCGGTCCGAAAGAGCATGATCGGCCCATGCGCGTCCTTGCCGCCATCCTCGCCCTCCTGCTGTCGTTCGTGACGGCGGCGCGGGCCGACTATCCCGAAAAGCCGATCCGTCTGGTGGTGCCTTTCCCGCCAGGAGGCGTCACCGACATCGTGGCCCGGCTGCTGGCCGAGCGACTATCGGTCGAGTTCGGGCAACAGGTCCTGGTCGACAACAAGACCGGCGCCGGCGGCGTAATCGCGGGCGACCTCGTCGCCAAGGCGGCGCCTGACGGCTACACGCTGCTGTTGACCACGCCCAACCACACGATCAACGCGGCGTTCCGCGCCAACATGCCGTACGACACCGAGAAGGATTTTCGGGCGGTGTCGAATGTCGGCCAGGTGCCGATGCTGCTGGTGACGCACCCCTCGCTGCCGGTCACCAGCTTCCAGGGCTTCATCGACTATGCCCGCAAGAATCCCGGCAAGATCAACGTCTCGTCAGCGGGCAACGGGACGCTGCCACACATCACCATGGAACTGCTGTCGCTCAGGGAAAACTTCCAGGTCACCAACGTGCCCTATCGCGGCGCCGCTCCGGCGCTCGCCGACCTGGTGGCGGGCCAGGTGCAGGCCAAGCTCGACAACTACACCCAGTCGGCGCAGTTCATCGCCGACAAGAAGCTCAATCTGCTCGCCGTCACCAGCACCAAGCGCCTAAAACAGTTCCCCGACGTGCCGGCCATGACCGAGACGCTGCCGGGCTTTGACGGCTATTTGTGGATGGGCATCTTCGCTCCGGCAAAAACACCGGACGTCGTGGTCCAGAAGCTGGCGCTGGCCATCCAGCGCTTTGTCGCGCGGCCCGAGACCCAGGCGCGCTTCGACAAGGAAGGCATCGAACCGGTCGGCAACGGGCCGGATGCGTTCAAGGCCGAGATCGTCGAAGAGCTCGCGCAATGGCGTGAACTCGCCAAGACGACGAAGATCACGGTCGACTGAGCGTCAGCGCAGGTACTTGGCGAAGAACGCCCGGGTGCGCGCTTCGGCATCGGGGCCAGCGGCGGGATCGTAGGCCAGCCGATGGCTCTTGCCGTCCGCCACGGTGATCGTGCGATCGCCGGCCTTGCTGTCGAAGCTGTGATAGGCGTTGGGGTAGTAGACAGCCTCGACCAGTCCGGGCTGCATGAAACCTGCCGCCTGCAACTGGCGACAGCGATCGGCCGGTGTCCAATCGTCCTTGTCGCCGATCAGGATCAGGAGCGGCACGGCGACGTCGCGGTCGAGCTGCGGCGCGCAGGACGGGTAGTAGGCGACGGCCGCCTTGAGTCCACGTGCTGCCAGTCCATAGCTCTTCTGTACCGCTCGCACCGCCGTCCAGCCGCCATGGCTGTGGCCGATCAGGCCGATGTCACCCTTGCGGACGAAGGGCTGGGCATTGAGGAAGTCGATTGCGCCCGCGACATCGGACACGCGCATGCTGCCGCTGACGACGTTGCCTCGGCCGCAGACCGACTTCTCGCCGCGCGGTCCGAAAGAATCGGGGGCGACCACGACGTAGCCCCAGCTTGCCAGAAGCTTGCCCCATACCTCGGTGTGCGCCGAGACGCCGTTGCAGGGATGAGCGAGCACGATCCCCGCGAACGGACCCGCGCCCGAGGGCTTGTACATCCAGCCGGAGATTTCGGGACCGGCCGCGCTGCTGCCGACGGCAACACTGGGAAAGCGCACGGTCTGGGCCGAGGCGCCCCCGGCGAACAGCAGGATCAGGGCAATCGCGATGGCGCGCATCATGCGCCATAGTAGGCACAAATCCGGAGAAACACCCACCATGATCAAGACGATCGGCCTGTTGACACGCAAGGACGGCTGGACCCACGAGCAGTTCATGAAGCATTGGGTCGAGATCCATGCGCCGCTCGCCCATGCCGTGCCCGGCCTGCGCCGCTACGTGCAGAACCACATCAAAGGCGAACGGACACGCGCCGACATTCCCGCCACCGAGGTGGCGATCGACGGCATCGCCGAGCTGTGGTTCGACGACCAGGCGGCGCTGGACGCAGCCGCCCGGTCACCGGAGATGAAGGCGCTGCATGACGATGGGGCCAAATTCATCGGCCGCATCCGGAGCTACGTCATCGAGGAGATGACGGTGATCGGCTGATTCATTCCGGCTCGATGCCGGCGGCCTTTGCCGTCTCGCGCCAGACAACCAGCTCTTCCTTGATGCGCCGTGCGAAGGCATCCGGCGACTCGCCGCCCGGCTCGCTCGCGAGGTCTCGGATCTTGGCCAGGGTCTCGGGCTCGACCAGCACGGCCGCGACATCGACCTGGATCCGCTGCGCGAACTCCGGCGGCATGTTGCCGGGCCCGAGCAGGGCGAACCAAGCCGGTCGGTCGATACCCGGAACACCGGCTTCCGCCATGGTCGGCACCTCGGGCAGCACCGTGAGACGCTTCTCGCTGGTCACGGCCAGCATGCGCAAGGTGCCGTTGCGGTGATGCGACATCGCCGTGAGTGGGCTGGTGAAGCCCACCGGGATGTGGCCGCCCACCAGCTCCTGCATCATCGGCGCGGCGCCCTTGTAGGCCACGTTCTCGATCTCGAGGCCACTCTTGACCCGGAACAACTCGCCGACCATGCGCGTGGTGTTCTCGGTGCTGCCGAACTGGTACTTGCCCGGATTGGCACGCGCCGCGGCCAGGAACTTGTCCATGCTGTCGAAGCCGGCGTTTGGCGCGCCGACAAGGGTCAGCGCGCCCGTCACGAGGACGGTGATCGGCGTGAAGTCGCGTTCGGTGTCGTAGGGCAGCTGCTTGGTGGTGTAGGGGTTGATGGTATGCGCGCTGGTCATCACCACCAGCGTGTAGCCATCGGGTGCCGACTTGGCGACGATGTCGCTGCCCAAGATACCGCTCGCGCCGCCCTTGTTGTCGATGATGACGGATTGCTTCCAGCGCTCGGCGAGCCGCGGCATGATCAATCGCGCCACGAGGTCGGTGCCGCCGCCCGCTGGATAAGGAACGACGACCCGCACCTGCTTGTTCGGATAGGCCTGTCCCCGCGCCAAAGCCGGCGCCAAGCCCAGGGCCGCGGCCGCAGTGACGAAGCCGCGCCGTTTCAACCCCGCCATCGTTCCTCCAACCCTGTTCTTCCCTTTTGCGCGCGCACCCTAGCAGAGGTGCTGCGTATCGACGACCAGCGCTTCCAGGCAATCGAGCCCTGCCGCGTGCGAGCCGGCGCCCAGATCGGCGTAGATTCGGGCGACACGTCGCGAGAAATCCGTGGGCTTCAGGGCAAAGCCGTCGACAGTGGCGACGGTGCCCTTCTCGCTCAGCAGCCAGATGCCGTTCAGCGCGTACAGCACCTGGCAGAGGCTGGCGACGGCGCGAAAGACGCAGCCGGCAAGATAGGAGACGTCGCCGCGGTCGAGGCTCTTGCGGGCGTTGGCCAGGGCAAACGATGCCTCCCACGCAAAGCGCTTGCAGAGCGCGGCGGCAAGAGCCGGCGGGTACGGCGTCGTCCGCGCCTGCAGGGAAGCAAGCGATCCCGCGGGATCGTGCAGCGGGCGCGCATACGCCGCCTCGCCAACGTAGATCGTCGGCAGAAAGGCGTGCGGATGCCCGGGCTGGTAATGAGGCTCGACCTTGCCGGCATGGGCGTCGTCGATCGCCGAAGCGACCCGATCGAGGTCGCGATAGAGCAGGTCGACGTGAATGCCGTCGATCAGCAGCCAGCCTCCGCCATCGATCCACGGGCCCCAGCCGCCCAGGGGAGTGACTTTGGCCGCCGCTCCGCGATCGTCGAGCGATGCGGCGACCTTGCCCAGAGCGACAACATCGATCGGCCTTTCGCCGCGATAGTAGAGCCCGATGTCGTAGTCGGAAGTTGCCGTCGCGGTGCCGCGGGCGCGCGAGCCGCCCAGCGCAATGGCCTCGATGCCCGGCACCGGCGCCAGGGCCACGACCAGGCGGCTGAGCAGGGCTTCGTCGTTTGCATCGCTCATGGCTTTGTTTAGCGCCGAAGGGCCTGGAAAAGGTTGCTTCAGCGTCACACCATGACGGAAATCCGAGGGAGCCAAAATGTTCGACCTGGTCATCAAGGATGCCGAACTGCACGACGGGGCGGGCAGTGCGCCCGTGCGCGGCGACCTCGGGGTGACCGACGGGAAGATCGCCGCCATCGGCAGCAAGCTCGGCGCGGCCAGGGAGACCGTGACAGCCGACGGCCTCGCGCTCGCTCCCGGCATCATCGATGGGCACACCCACTACGACGCCCAGATCACCTGGGATCCCTTCGTCGATCCCTCGCCGGCCCTCGGCGTCACCACGGCCGTCCTGGGCAACTGCGGCTTCACGATTGCGCCCTGCAAGCCAGCCGACCGCGACCTCACCATGCGCCATCTCACCCATGTCGAGGGCATGTCGCTCGATGCGCTGCGCGCCGGCATCCGCTGGGAATTCGAGAGCTTCCCGCAGTATCTCGACATGCTGCAGCGCCACGGCGTCGGTCCCAACGTTGCCTGCTTCGCCGGCCATTCGGCCATCCGCACCTTCGTCATGGGCGAGGAGGCGACCGAGCGCGCGGCGAGCGACGACGAGATCGCGGCGATGCAGGCGCTGGTGCGTGACGCCATGGCGGCAGGCGCCGTGGGCTTCGCCACGTCGACCGCCGAGGCCCACAATGGCGAAGGCGGCACGCCCATGCCGTCGCGCCTGGCCAACGACCGCGAACTGCGCGCGCTGGTGCGGACGATGGGCGAGAGCGGGCGCGGCGTCTACATGCTGACCAAGGGCAGCAAGACGTCGATCCCCTATCTCGAAGAGCTCGCCGTCGAGGCGAAGCGGCCCGTCGTGATCGCCGCCCTCTTCCATTCCAACACCAACCCCACGGCGGCCTTCACGACGCTCGACCAGATCAACGCCGCCCGCTCGCGCGGCCACCAGCTCGTGGCGCAGACCTCGTGCTGCCCGCTCAGCATGGATTTCACCTTCAAGAGCCCATATCTGTTCGAGAGCATGCAGTCGTGGAAGCCCGCCATGGCGGCGCATGACGGCGAGGCCCTGAAGAAGGTCTATCGCGATCCGTCGTGGCGCGACGCGGTGCGCATGGAGCTCGAAGCGGCCCGCGGCCGCCTGGTGTTCAACGGCGAATGGGACAAGCTCTTCGTGGTCGAGACGGCGAAGGCGGAGAATCGCGCTTTCGAAGGCGCGACCTTGGCAGAGCTCGCCCGGACGGCGAACAAGGACCCGCTCGACTGCATCCTCGATTTCGCCCTGTCGGAAGGGCTCGACACCATGTTCGTGGCCCAGCTCCTGCACAACGACGAGAAGGCGGTGGGCCGGATCCTGGCCGATCCCGACACCCACATCTCGCTGTCGGATGCCGGCGCCCATCTCACCTTCTTCTGCAATGCCGGGTTCGGCCTGCACCTGATGGGCCATTGGAGTCGTGACCTCGGCGTGCTCGACCTGCCGCAGGCGGTGCATCGGCTGACCGGCCAGCCGGCCAGGCTGTTCGGGCTCAAGAACCGAGGGCTGCTGCGCGAGGGTTACGCGGCCGACCTGATGCTGTTCGACCCAAGGACGGTCGCGCGCGGTCCCAAGCGCCGCGAGCACGACCTGCCGGCCGGCGCGGCGCGGCTCACTACCTCGGCGGTCGGCCTGCACGGCGTCTGGATCAACGGCGCCAAGGTCGCCGACGACGAGGGCCTTTGCGCCGATCCCAAGGCGCGGCCGGGCGAAGTGATCCGCGACTTCGCAAGCTAGCTTATGGCCGGCATGAGGCAGCTTCATTCGCGCGCCATCGGTGACGGCGCTAGGCTCGAAGCATGTCCAAGCCACGCCTCCCTGCCTTCGACCCGGCCGACGTCCCTGAAAGCAATGCCACCAGCTATCCGGCCAAGTTCCGCGCGGCCAACAGCAGCCGCTGGAACCGGCGGCTCGGCGACCATGTCGGCCTGAAGAATTTCGGCGCCAACCTGACGCGCATCGTACCCGGCGGCCAGTCCTCGGCGCGGCATGCGCACAGCAAGCAGGATGAGTTCATCTGGGTGGTGTCCGGCGAGGTCGTGCTGGAGACCAACGAGGGCCGGCAGACCCTGCGGCCTGGAATGTGCGCCGGCTTTCCCGCGGGCAGCGGCAACGCACATCGTTTCGTCAACGATTCCGCCGCCGATGTCGTGCTCCTGGTGGTCGGCGACCGCACGCCGTTTGACGAAGTCACCTACCCCGACATCGACAACCACGCCAGGGCCGGCGCCGACGGCAAGTACGTCCACACGCGCAAGGACGGCTCGCCACATGACCCGGGCTAGCGCCAGTTCCTGACCGCTTCGGCGGCGCCGCCAAGTGTCCGGTCGAGCTCGCCCTGCCCACCGCCCTTGCCCAGCCTGGGGTCGACATGCACGACCATGTTGGTGTCGATGGCGCCCAGACGCACGGCGAATGCCGAGTAGGACGCATGCAGCGTGCCGTCGTAGGCGCCGCGCAGATCATAGGTCCAGGCGCCCCAGTGCCAGAAGTTGCCGCCGCCCGTCGGGGTCGGACGCACGAAGGTGCCGAGCCCGTAGTGCACACCGCCATTGCCGACGCGCTTGCCGTCCGGCGACATCATCCAGGCGCGCGCCTGCGGACCGATCGCCGGGTTGCCGAGGGCAAAGGCCTGGTAGAAGCGGCCGTAGTCGGCGGTCGGCATGCGCCAGCCGCCGTAGCTCGACATGATGCGCCATGCCGGATTGAGCTCGGCATCGCGTGCGCCGAGCGGCAGCAGCACGGTCTCGCGGCAGTAGCCTTCATAATCGCGCCCGCTCGCCTCCTCGATGACAGCGCCGAGGATCAGATAGCCGGCGTTCGAGTAGACGTAGCGCGTGCCGGGCTCGGCGGCGAGCCGATGGCGGAAGATCCAGCCGAGCTGGACGTCGAAGGCCGTGCGCCGCGCGGTGTGCGTGCGCAGATAGTCGGCGAGCGGTGCGTTGGCGATGTCCTGCTTGTCGAGGCCGGCGCGATGGACCAACAGCTGGCTGATCGTCACAGTCGACAGTCGTGGATCGACGGGCTGCCCGACCCGCGCCATCGTTCGCGCAAGCGCCTGCGACAGCGGCGCTTCAAAGGAAAGCCGGCCGCGTTCGATCAGGCCGGCGACACAGACAGCCGTCACGGCCTTGGACAGGCTGGCGACGGGCACCGGCGCACCGACAGCTTGCTGTCCCATGGCTGCCTCGCGAACGGCGCGGCCGTCATGGACGACGGTAAGCCCACCGGTCTTGCGGCCGTAGCTGGACATCCAGGCGCGCCATGCCTGCTCGATGCCGTCGACCGTCTGGGCGTGCACCCGGTCGAACGTGCTGGCGAGCAGGACGAGGATCAGAACGACAGGGGTGGACCGCAACGCACTCATGACAGCTGCAGCAACATTTCGCACAGACCTTGCACCCCACCTAGCCTGCGCAGGCCTTCCCCTGCTAACGTAAAATCGCAATTGGGGGACAAGACGATCATGGTGATTCGTGGGATAACGGCGCTGGCCGCTGCCGGTGTGGGGCTTGCGTTGGTGTCTGGCGCGTACGCGCAGCTGGTGAGCCACAAGGATCTGTCGCTGCCGATGGCGCTGGCCATCGCCACGGGCGCCGAAGAGCATTGCAAGGCCCAGAAGTTCACCGTGTCGGTCACCGTCGTCGGCCGCGAGGCCCAGATCCTGGTCCAGTTGCGCGGAGACGGTTCGCCGCCGCACACGATTGAGAACAGCTTCCGCCGCGCCTACACGGCCCTGACCTACCGCAAACCGACGGTCGAGGTCGAAAAGGAAGTCCGCGCCGATCCCCAGGATCCGCTGGTCCATCTCACCTACGTGATGGCGGCACAGGGCGGCCTGCCGATCAAGGTCAACGGCGACACGATCGGCGCCGTCGCCGTATCGGGCTCGCCCGCCGGCACCACGGACCAGGGTTGCGCGCAGGCGGGCATCGACAAGGTCGCGGGCCAATTGAAGTGATGCTAGAACGCCGCTGAATCCAGCGGAGGAAGCATCATGGTCGCCGATATCGGCCACTACATCGACGGCAAGCGCGTGGCGGGCAGGAGCGGCCGCGCCGGCGACGTCACCAATCCCGCGACCGGCGAGGTGACCGGCAAGGTCGCCTTCGCCTCGGAAGCGGAAATCGATGACGCTGTGCAGGTCGCCAAGAAGGCGCAGCTCGCCTGGGCGGCGACGCCGCCGCTGCGCCGCCAGCGCGTCATGTTCAACCTCAAGGGGTTGATGGAGAAACGCCTCGACGACCTCGCCCGGCTGATGTCGCTCGAGCACGGCAAGACCTTCGACGACGCCAAGGGCGAGGTCGGCCGCGGGCTCGAGGTGGTGGAGTTCGCCTGCGGCATCGCCCATCACATGAAGGGAGACTTCACCGAGCAGGTCGCGACCGACATGGATTCGTGGTCGATCCGCCAGCCGCTCGGCGTGGTGGCCGGCATCACGCCGTTCAACTTCCCGATCATGATCCCGTGCTGGATGGGCGCCATGGCGGTGGCCTGCGGCAACGCCTTCATCCTGAAGCCGTCGGAGAAGGACCCCAGCGCCCCTATGCTGCTGGCCGAGCTGTTCGCCGAAGCGGGACTCCCGGCCGGCATCTTCCAGGTGCTGAACGGCGACAAGGTCGCGGTCGATGCGCTCCTCAGGCACCCCGACGTGCCGGCGATCTCGTT
>Ga0081539_10006414_pt1 | contig 11298 bp, 12 predicted proteins | sample TabmetS4T2R2_FD_71023 | JGI IMG/M metagenome (GOLD analysis project Ga0081539, IMG submission 71023) | Tabebuia heterophylla rhizosphere microbial communities from the University of Puerto Rico - S4T2R2 | ecosystem: Host-associated > Plants > Roots > Rhizosphere ...
CTTGAGGATGACCTTCATCGACTGTCAGCGTCCCTTCGGTGGTTGGCCGGGAATCTCAATTCAGGGTGGCCTCACGTGACGCGGGTGCCAGCGACACGGCGGGGTCCGTGGACGACATCGGCTCATCATGCGTGCGTCGGATCCGCCAGTCGCGCAGCACCGCCTTCACCGCCCCGGACTCGCGAAGATCGCCGTAGCGCTCCAGCAGCTCCGGCAGCCGGTCGCGGATCTGGTCGTAGCGGTCGCCCATCAGCTCGCGCAGCTTTGCCAGGTCCACATCCAGCTGCGAAGTGCCTTCCCGAGCGCGTCGCGCCTGCTCCTCGCGGACCTCCTTCGGCGCGTTGGCGATGAACAGGTCGAGCACCAGCAGCAGCACCGCCAGGTCGTCCGCCTGGCCGAGGATCGGGATCGCGTCGGGCACGAGGTCGATGGGCACCACCACGTACGCCAGCCCAGCCGCCAGCAGCGCCTTCAGCGGGAGGGGCGTGCGAGGATCGCGAACCAGCCCCCACACGATGCGGGCGTAGGTCGGCAGCTTCCAGACGAGGCGCGCCATGCGCAGGTAGCGCAGGCGGCCGGCAACGTTCACGCGGCAATGGCCTCCGGATGGATCGTTCGGGTGAGGCCGGATCATAGCCGATGGCTGGATTGCGGTTGACATTAGAACGTCTGTTCGGGTACGATCGGCGCACCCGTCCCCACCGGAGAGCCTGCCATGACCAGGCACGACGCCGAACGCAAGCAGAAGATCCTGGATTGCATCGCCCGCACCGTGGCTGACCGTGGCTACCCGCCGTCGGTGCGCGAGATCGCCGACGCGGTCGGCCTGGCCTCCACCTCGGCGGTGCATCATCACCTGATGGCGCTCGAGCGCGAGGGCCTGCTGGAGCGCGGATCCCGCTCGTCGCGCGCGCTGCGGCTCACCGAGCGCGGCGAGGCGGAGCTGGAGCCCGGGCCGCGCCGCATGCCGGATGGCATGGGACGGGTCACTCCGTTCCGCATGCCGGTCGAGCGCGATGTTCTGGCCCTACCGGTGCTTGGCGAGATCGCCGCCGGACAGCCCATCGAGGCATATGCCGATGGTGCCGAGTCCCTGGACGTGCCACGCTCGCTGGAGGCGCGTGACGACTCCTACGTCCTGCGCGTCCGCGGCAAGAGCATGATCGATGACCTGATCGACGACGGCGATTACGTCGTGGTCCAGCCGCAGGCCACCGCTCGCGACGGCGACATCATCGTCGCGCTGCTCGAGGACAACGGCGTGACCCTGAAGCGCTTCTACCGCGAGCAGGACCGCATCCGCCTGCAGCCGGCGAACGCCGAGATGGAGCCGATCTACGCCACCGACGTCCAGATCCAGGGCAAGGTGGTCGGCGTCATCCGCAAGCTCGGCTGACGTTCCCCGCGCAGACGGGCCAGCATGGGCTGAGCCGATGCGCACGATCCTGCACGCCGACCTCGACGCGTTCTACGCGAGCGTGGAGGTGCTCGACAATCCGTCGCTACGTGGCAAGCCGGTCATCGTCGGCGGCGACCCGAACGCCCGTGGCGTGGTGAGCGCCGCCTCCTACGAGGCCCGGGCCTTCGGGGTGCACTCCGCGATGCCACTCCGCACGGCGCATCGCCTCTGCCCCAACGGCGTCTTCCTGCCGGGCCGATTCGACCGCTATCGCGAACTGAGCCGCCAGGTGATGCGCATCTTCGCCAGCTACACGCCCCTGGTCGAGCCCATCAGCCTGGACGAGGCCTTCATGGACGTGACCGCCAGCCGGGCCGCTTTCGGCGACGGCGAGACCATCGGCCGACATCTGAAGCGCCGGGTGCTGGACGAGGCCGGCCTGGTGGTCAGCGTCGGCGTGGCGACCAACAAGCTGTGCGCCAAGGTCGCCTCCGACCTGCGCAAGCCGGATGCGCTGGTCGTGGTCCCTGTCGGCGAGGAGGCTGCGTTCCTGGCGCCGCTGCCGGTCAGCCGGCTGTGGGGCGTTGGGCCGCAGTCACGCCAGACGCTGGCGGACTACGGGGTGACGACCATCGGCCAGCTGGCGGCCATGCCCGAGGGCACGTTGCGGCGGCGCTTCGGCATCCATGGCGCCGAGCTGCGGCTCCGCGCGCAGGGCGTGGATCCATCCGCGGTGGTCAGTGGCATGGCGCCGAAGTCGGTCGGCCACGAGCTCACCTTCGACCATGACGTGACCGATCCGGCCCGGCTGGAGGCGACCCTCCTCGACCTGGCGGAGTCCGTGGCGACGCGGCTGCGGCATCACCACCTCGCCGCCGGCGCGGTGCAGCTGAAGCTGCGCTACGAGGGCTTCGACACCATCACCCGGCAGGCGCCGCTGGGCCACCAGGTCCGCGATTCGGAGCCGATCTATCGGCTTGCGGTCAGCCTGCTGCGCAAGGCGCTCTCGCCCGATCGGGCCGTCCGGCTGATCGGCGTCACGGCGATCCACCTCTCGGAGGTCCAGCAGCTGACCCTGTTCGACGCACCGGAGCGGACCGACCGCATCGCCCAGTCGATCGACGCGGTGCGAGAGCGATTCGGCGAGAAGGCGATCACCAGGGCGCGGCTGATCGGCCATCGCGACCATCGGCGCCCCGATTTCGGCGAGCGGCCAGAGGCGCCGTCTCCCGAGCTGGGGGATTGACAGGATAGAACGCCTGTTCGTATAGTGGTGCTCCGATTAGAACGCCCGTTCGGGTCGGCCGATGCGGGCAACAAGGAGCACGACCCATGGCACTCACCACCGTTCCGCCCATTCCGGCCAGGGTTCGCTGGGATCGTCGGCTGGCACGCCCCCTGTCGGTCCAGCTTGGCGATCGCCAGCTCACCGTGCGCGGCCTCGAGGCGGTCCGAGACGAAACCGCCGCGTACCCCGCCGAGCGCGGTCCACGGATCACCTTCCTGGTCGAAACCGATGCAGGCCAGGCCTCGCTCGTCTTCGACGGCACGCGCCGGCGCTGGTTCGTGGAGGCGCTGGACCAGGCCGCCTAGCGCTGGCTCACCGCCGGCTCCCAACGCACCAGCCAGATCGGCCCGTCGCCGGCCTCCACCCGGCGGGCCTCACCGCCCGGGTCGGTCAGGCTGGTGCGTGTCACCCGCACGCGCTGCCCATCGAGCTCGGTGATCGGTCCAAGCACCGGTGACATGCCGAACGTGAACAGCCATGCGCGCACCTGGTCGTGGATGCGTCGCGCGGGCTGCGACCAGTCGATGGTCGCGTAGTCCTCTCCGAAGTGGCCGGCCCAGGTGGCGCCATCACTGGCCTGTGGCTCACCGCGGTCGCCGGCGGCGATGCGCTCGAGGACGCGCGGCAGCATGCCGATGGCGATGGCACCCATCCGCGGCCCCACCACCGAGATGTCGAAATCGTCGTCCTCCATGGGCACCGGCGCCTGGGCCAGGATCGGCCCGGTATCCAGCTCTGCGTCCATTCGGTGCCAGGTGACGCCATAGCGGCCGTCGCCGTCGCGGAAGGCCCACGCCAGCGGGATGGGGCCGCGGTGACGAGGCAGCAGCGCGGGATGGCAGTTGATCGATCCGTATCGCGGCACCTGGAGCGCGGCCAGGGGGATCTTCCAGGGAAACCCCCAGCACATCATCAGGTCCGGCTCGTAGGCGCGTAGCATCGGCTCCATCCCGAGCTTGGTGGCAGGCAGCAGGACGTCCAGCCCGGGCGGGGCGGACTCATCGGACATCGCCGGGCGATCGGGCATCGGGCGGTCGCGTCGAGCGGAAATCACCGCCAGCGGGTGATGGCCCATGTTGCGCAGCGTTTCCGCCAGGCCCTGGGCAACGATGGGGACGGTGGTGACCAGGACGATCCGCCAGCCGGATGGCGCCATCGGCGGGCAGTCTAGCCCCTACAATTCGTGCGGCGAGCCCGGGCTGAGCCGCCAGGTCCGCCCGCACGAGGCCTCGCCATGGAGGATCCGACCGACAATCTCACCGAGCTACCGTTCGCGGAGCTGAATGCCAGGCTCGCCAGCCGCGCGCCGATCCCGGGCGGCGGCAGTGCGGCGGCGCTGGCCGGTGCGATGGGCGCCTCCCTGGTCGCCATGGTCGCCGAGCTGACGATCGGCCGCCCCGATGCCGCCCAGCATGAACACGCGCTCCAGGAGCTTCGCGACGAGGCCGTCGCGCATCAGCGGCTATTGATGGACCTGGCGGAGCAGGATGCCCGGGCATATGGCGCGGTGGTGGAGGCGCGGCACATGCCCAAGGACACCGACGAGGAGCGGAGCGCACGGAGCGAGGCGCTGCGGCGGACGATGGTCGCTGCCGCCGAGATCCCGCTGCTCTCTGCCGGCGCCGCGGTCGACGTGCTGGAGCTGGCTCGCACCATTGCGCCGATCGGCAACCCCAACGCGGTCAGCGACGCCGGCGTGGCCGCGCAGCTGGCTGCCGCGGCGGTGCGCGGGGCGATCCTGAACGTGCGCATCAACCTTCCCTATCTCGCGGCCGACGAGCCATTGCGGACCGATGCGCCGCGCACGATTGAAAACATGGAGGTGCAGGCGGCCGACGCCGAACGCGCCGTCGCCGAGACGGTCAGCGCGAGGATCGAGCCTTCGTGAGCGCGAAGCTGCTCGACGGCCGCGTCGTCGCGTCGCGCCTGTGGCGCGACCTGTCCGACCGGGTCGCCGCGCTCGGCGAGCGGACCGGGATGCAGCCGCGGCTGGCGATCGTGCGCTTCGAGGAGCGCGGTCCCTCAGCCGTCTATGCGGCGAGCCTGTCGCGCGCAGCCCGCAGCGTCGGGGTCGAGCCGGTCGAGATCGTCCCGCCTGAAGGTGTGCAGCTCAGCGACCTGCAGGCACGCATCGGCGCGCTCAACCGAGACCCCTCCATCACCGGCGTCGTGCTCGCCCAGCCGATGCCCGCGCACCTCGACGCCTCGGCGATCGTCTCGCTGATCGATCCGGCCAAGGACGTTGACGGGGCGACGCCGTTGAACGCGGGGCGCCTGGCCCGCGGCGACCGCGCCTTCGTGCCGGCTACCGCGCTGGCGGTGATGGCGATCCTGCGCACCTACGAGGTCCCCATCGCCGGTCGCCGCGCGGTCGTCGTCGGCCGGTCGCCGGTGGTTGGCCGTCCGGTTGCCGGCCTTCTGCTGGAGGCCGATGCGACCGTGGTCATCACCCATCGGCGCACCCGAAACCTGGCCAGGGAGACGCGCCGCGCGGAGATCCTGGTGGTGGCGGCCGGACAGCCCGGCTTGATCCGCTCGGAGATGGTGAACCGCTCGGCGGTCGTGATCGACTGCGGCATCAACACCACGCCGGCAGGCATCGTGGGGGACGCCGACACCGCCGCGCTCCGGCCCGTGGTCCGAGCCATCACGCCGGTGCCCGGCGGCGTCGGCCCGGTCACGACCATGATGCTGCTGGACCAGACGGTGCAGGCGGCGGAGCGCGGCCTCGGCACAGGCGACCCGTGGATCGAGGCGCTGCTCGTCGAGCGCGAGGCGAACAGCGACCGCTAAGGCGCGCCCATCACGCTGAGATCGAACATGTCCGTGACTGGAACCGAGCCATCGATGAAGCCGAGGTCGCGCATCGTCCGGTGGCCCGTCTGCCAGATCTCCGCGTCGATCGTTCCGCCGCCTGCGCCCCACAGGCTGGCTGTCACCGACAGCACCTTCGTCGCCGTGTCGCGGTCCTCGCCGATTGCCGGCACCTCCTCGACGGCAGCGTCGACGCCCACCTTCACATCAGCGGCGATGTCCGCCTGGGCGTGGGCGACGGCCTCCGCGACGGCCCGGACGAGGTCCGGATCAGAGGCGAGCTGATCGTCGCCCGCCACGAGGCCGGGTCCGGGCAGTGGCGCGAAGTCGTCGACCACCATAAGTGCCGGCTCGAAGCCTTCCGCTCGCAACCGCAGCGGCTCATTGGCGACGAAGCCGGTGATCAGGTCCACGTCGCCGTTCAGCAGGCCCTCGACCTGGTTGAACTGTGGGTACTCCCGGATCGTCACGTCATCAGGCGTCAAGTTCCCGGCACGCAGCAGCGCCAGCAGCGCATGCCACGATGAGCCGAAGCGTCCCGGCGTCCCGATCCGCTTTCCCACCAGCGCTTCCGGCCTGTCCGGGACCGAGCCCTTCGCCCCGATCAGAGCGACCGGGAAGTGCTCGTACAGGGGGGAGACGTACTTGATGGGGATGCCTGACGTCCGGCCGATCATCACGTCGGTGGCATCGGCCACGCCGACCTGCGCCTGCCTACTGGCCACCAGCCGTAGGACGTCGTCGCTGTAATCAATCGTCAATTCCAGGCCCTGATCACGGAAATAGCCCGCCTGCTGGGCCAGGTAGAACGGCGCGAACTGGACGTCCGGCTGGAAGCCGAGCAGGAGCTTCACCGGCCGCAGGCCTTCCTTCGACGAGCGCTCGCTGCTGCTCGGGCTGGGGCTGCCCGACGCGGTGTCCGACGGACCTCCGGCCAGTTGCGGCAGGAAGACGATCGCCAGTATCGCCAGCAACGCGGCGGCGACGATGACGAGGATCGGCTGGATGCCACGCGGACGCATCGGTCTACCTCATGCAGGAAGAATGAGCCGCCGCTCGACCTGGACCACCAGGCCGTAGAACGCGAGGCCGATCACGGCCAGCACGGTGAGGGCGACGAACATGAGCGGGGTGTCGAAGAGGCCCTGGTCGGCGATGTTGATGAGCACGCCCAGCCCGGTGCTGGCGCTCACCCATTCAGACACGACCGCGCCGATGACCGCCAGGGTGACGCCGACGCGGAGCCCACCGAAGATCACCGGCAGGGCAGATGGGATCTCAAGGCGCGCGGTGAGCTGGGCCGGGGTTGCGCCGATGCTGCGCAGCATCTCGCGCAGGCGCGGGTCGGCGGAGCGGACGCCCACCATGGTGGCGATAGCGATCGGGAAGAAGACGATCAGCCCCACAACCAGCACCCGCGCGAACAGGCCGCCACCGAACCAGATGTCGAGCAGGGGGGCCAGCGCCAGTACGGGGACCGCCTGCGCGGCCACGATGTACGGCGACAGAACACGCTCGATGACCACGCTCTTGCCGAGGGCCACGCCCACGACCACCGCGGTCGCCGCGCCCAGAGCGAAACCCAGGATGATCTCCGAGAGCGTCGCCCACAGGTGCTCCCACAGCACGCCGGAGCCGATGGCGCGCCAGCCGCGCTCCGCGACAACCTCTGGCGCTGGCAGGATGTAGTCGGGCGTGCCGGTGATCACGGTCAGCAGCTTCCAGCCCACCAGGAACGCGGCCAGCGAGACAGCCGCCGTGGCGATGCGCTTCATGCCGTACTTGTCCATGGCGTGAGCTCCGGCGGATGGACCGATGCCAGCGCCGCCCTCACCGCCGATTCCAGCTCCGCCCTGGACCCGTCCACCGGCCGTGGCCGCGGCAGGTCCACCGCCACGATCCGGCCGACCGACCCCGGGCGTGCGGTCATCACCACCACCCGGTCCGCCAGCCGGACAGCCTCGCTCACCGAGTGCGTGACCAGGATCACGGTGCGCCTGCGCTCGAGCCAGAGGCGCTCAAGCTCGGTGTCGAACGCCTCGCGCGTCAGCGCATCGAGCGCGCTGAACGGCTCGTCCAGCAGCAGCACTGACGGGTCGCCAACCAGGGAGCGGGCCAGCGCGGCGCGCTGCGCCATGCCGCCCGACAGCTCCGCCGGCCGCAGCCGCGCCGCGTCATCGATGCCCACCTGGCGCAGCGCCGACGCCACTCGGTCCTGGCGCTCCACCGTGGCCATGCCCGCCAGGGAGAGCGGCAGCTCCACGTTGTCGGCCACAGTCAGCCAGGGGAGCAGCCGCGGCTGCTGGAACACGATGCCAACCTCCGGATTGCCGGCGCGAGGGCCCGTCGCGTTCCGAGCGTCGCCGATCGTCACCCCGCCGGCATCGGGTGCGAGCAGCCCGGCGATCACGCGCAGCAGCGTCGACTTGCCGCATCCGTTGGGACCGATGATCGCCGTCAGGCTCGCGGCCGGCACCTCAAGCGCCATCTCGCGCAGCGCGGTCAGGCGGCCGTCGGGCGAGGGGAACGAGACGGTCAGCGACTCCACGCCTACGGCCAGGCCGCCGCCCCTCGCGGATTCCGTCGGGTGATTCCTGTGATTAGCTAACACCTGTGTCATGCGCCCAAGCGCTCCGCTGCTGGCCAGCGTCAATGGGGCGCGCCGCGGTGCGTGCGACCGGCGGGCACATCGGTCCATCAAGTGGCTCGGCGTGCAGGCGCAAGCCAATGCCAGGGCCGATGCGTCGGAGGAACGCCTCGCGCTCGCCTTCTCCCTTCCGGACTGTGACCGTCGGCCCTGTCTGCCGGTGAGCGTCGCGCTCGCCGGGTCAGGTCGGCCCCGCCAGGTTGGTCCCGCCGCCGTGCTCCGTGGCGCCGGGCCTGCCGGGGTTCGCGGGCTGGCCCTCTTCCGAGGACCGACCGCCGGTGGGGACTTTCACCCCGCCCCGAAGACGATGGAATTGTTCAGTTGCTCCCTTAGCGTGCACCGCCGCGCGACTCCGGTCAATTCGGGCACGCGAAGGTGGCCGCGATATCACTGTGAGTTTTCACAGCGACGGGAATCCGCCGCAATCGGTCCTGGATGGTGCTCTGAGGCGTATCCGACGCGCATGGTCAGCCGAATCCGCTGCTGTGAATACTCTGAGTTATATCCCCGATCACCCAGCCCCCGTCCCGTACCGTCCACGGCCGCGCAGCCATCGGTAGATGACGTACGCCAGGCCCAGGAGCACGACCGCATAGATCGCCAGCTCGAAGGGCCGCACCGCGTCGTAGAGGTGCCGGTAGTTGGCGCCCAGCAGGATTCCCGCGAGCAGGAGCGCCCCGTTCCAGGGCAGCGAGCCGAGGGTGCTGAACAGGATGAAACGGCCGATCGGCATGCGCGCCACGCCCGCCGGGTAGTTGATCAGCGCGCGCAGCAGCGGTACCAGCCGCGCGAAAAACACAGCCCAGTCGCCGTAGCGCGCGAACCAGGCATCGGCGCGGTCCAGATCATCGGGGTGGATGTGGACGTACCGCCCCCATCGGTCGAGGAGCGGTCGGCCGCCCCAGGCGCCGATCAGGTAGCCGGCCAGCGAACCAGCGACCGCGCCTACGGTCGCCACCACCAGCACCGCCAGCCAGCTCCACGCAGCATTGGTGAGCGGCTCCACCACGGAGGGATCCGCCGCTGACTGGCTTACCTTCCAGCCCGCCATGGGCACGATGACCTCCGACGGGATGACGGGGATGAACGTCTCTAGGCCGATGGCGACCGCCACGCCCACGTAGCCAACCGCGTCGTACAGGCTCAGGAAGAACGGGATGACGACGCGATCGATGAACTCCAGCATCTAGCCGGGATCGGAGCCGGGGCCGGGGTCACCGGCATGATGGAGCGGCACCGCCACCTTGTGCGGCTGCAGCTCCCCCGGCGGGGCGGTGATGTGGCCGGAGGCGCGCAGCCGCTCATCGACGCCAAGCACGTGGACGCTGACGATCACCGACAGCAGCGCCGCGCCGGCGATCCAGCCGCCCAGCACGTCGATCGGGAAGTGGGCACCCAGGTAGATCCGGGTCAGGCTGATGAGGCCGATGAGGATCAGCGCCACCAGGTACGCGGTGATTCCCTGGCGCCGGTCCGGCGCCAGGCGGGCCACGCAGAAGGCCACCAGGCCGTAGAAGACTGTCGCACGCAGGGCGTGGCCGGCCGGGAAGTCGGCGAGGTCGTCGAGGCCCGTGCCATTGACGTTGAAGATCGCCGCGAACAGCTGCCCGGGGCTGACGGACGGGATGGCGGTGAAGTACTTCAGCGCCCACTCGATGGGAAACGCCAGCATCCCCGCGGCCAGGATCAGGGCCAGGTCACGACGGCCCATGGCCAACGCAAGCAGGCCCAGCAGCGCGAACCCCATGGCCACGAACCAGCCCGAGCCCAGCGCGCTGATGACAAGCAGCAGGTAGTGGAGGGGCGGAATCATGTGCTCGACCCAGTCGCGGATGACCGGTACCACGTCGTTCATCAGCGTCAGCTCGGGCAGCGTGAAGCCGGTGGTGCGCTTCAGGGTGACCAGCCAGAAGAGAGTGGGCAGGGTGATGAGAGTGAGCAGGAACGCTGCCGCCGGGCTGGGAACGGCTCCTCCCAGCCGGTGCTCGCCGTCGGCGTCGACGAGCAGGCGGCTCGTCGGGTCCGGCAGGCGTCGCACGTTCGTAGTATAGGTTCGCTCGGCCGCCAAACCGGGCGGATCAGCCTGGAAAGGAGGCCGGCGACGGACCCCACCACGACCGCCACGCTGCGTCTCGACGGGAGCGGGGTGACCGTCGCCGACGTCGCGTCGGTGGCCCGCGACGGCCGGCGGGTGGAGCTTGCCGCGGAGGCCATCGAGCGGATGCGAGCCTCGCGTGCCGTGGTAGAGCGGGTGGTGGCGGAGGGCCGGACCGTATACGGCGTGACCACCGGATTCGGCGACCTGGCGACCATCCGGATCGAGCCCGATCAGACCGCCGAGCTGCAGCGCAACCTGGTCCGCTCGCACGCCGCCGGCGTCGGCGCCCCGCTGCCGGTCGAGGTGGTCCGGGCCATGCTCCTGCTGCGGGCCAATGCCCTGGCGGTCGGCCTGTCGGGGATCCGCCCGGAGGTTGTCGAGCTGCTCATCGGCATGCTGAACCTGGAGGTGCATCCGGTCGTGCCTTCGCGCGGCAGCGTGGGCGCCTCGGGCGATCTGGCGCCATTGGCGCACCTGGCGCTGGTGCTCATCGGCGAGGGAGAGGCCTGGCGCGAGGATGCCGGGCCGGGTCCAGGCGCGGAGGCGCTCGAACGGGCCGGACTCGTCCCGGTGACGCTCCAGGCCAAGGAGGGTCTGGCACTGCTGAACGGCACGCAGCTGATGGCCGCGCTTGGCTCGCTGGCGCTGGACGACGCGCGACGGCTGTCGGTCTCGGCGGACGTCATCGGCGCCATGAGCCTGGAGGCGATGGAGGGGACCGCGGTGGCCTTCGACGACGCGCTGATCCAGGCGCGCCCGCACCCCGGCCAGGTGGCCGTGGCGGCCCACCTGCGGGCTTTGCTCGCGGACTCGGAGATTGCGGCATCCCACGCGGAGAGCGAGCATCGCGTGCAGGACGCCTACTCGCTGCGCTGCATCCCCCAGGTGCATGGCGCGGTGCGTGACGCCCTCGACCAGCTTGAGCGCGTGCTGGCCGTGGAGATGAACGCCGCGACCGACAACCCGCTCGTGTTCCCGTCGGGCGAGGTCGTCTCAGGCGGCAACTTCCACGGCGAGCCGTTAGCGCTGGCCATCGACTACGCCAAGATCCC
>Ga0081539_10006415_pt1 | contig 11297 bp, 12 predicted proteins | sample TabmetS4T2R2_FD_71023 | JGI IMG/M metagenome (GOLD analysis project Ga0081539, IMG submission 71023) | Tabebuia heterophylla rhizosphere microbial communities from the University of Puerto Rico - S4T2R2 | ecosystem: Host-associated > Plants > Roots > Rhizosphere ...
ACCAGCGAGCGCCGGTTGGTCGTTCAGCGCGTGTAGACGGTCGTCGTCGCGGCCGGAACGGCCGGGGTGGTCACCGTGGTGGTGCTGGCGGTTGCCGGCGTGCTGTAGGTGGTGGTCGTCGCGGCAGGCGGCGTCCGCTGTACCGTGGTGCGCTCCTGGACGGTGCAGGCCGCGGTGGCCATGGCCAGTGTCAATCCGATGATCACGAATTTCATGCGGGCTCCTTGTGCCTGAAGGGCACAGGTCGCAACGTGACGCTCCTGTAACGGTTGCCGGACCGACGGGGTCCGAAAATCGCGAGCACAGGTCCGGCGCCTGTGAAACTATGGCGGCCCCCTGACCATTGAGGCTCGCCATGTCGTTGCTGCTCAATATCGACGTGCCTGATGTCGAGACCGCCTTGCGTTTCTATACGACCGCCTTCGACCTCAAGGTCGGCCGCCGCTTCGGCGCCGACTTCGTCGAGCTTCTCGGCTGGCCGGCACCGCTGTATCTCCTGACCAAGGCGGCCGGCACGATCGGCGCCGGCGGCGATCCCCGGCGATACAGCCGGCACTGGACGCCCGTGCACGCCGACATCGTCGTCGACAATGTCGATGCCGCCGTCGAGCGCGCGGTCGCAGCAGGCGCCAAGCTCGAAGCCGAAGCCAAGGACACGACCTGGGGCCGCATCGCCATGCTGGCCGACCCGTTCGGCCACGGCTTCTGCCTGCTGCAGTTCAACGAACGCGGCTACGACGCCCTGCTTTAGCGGGAGCGCGGTCCTCCGGCCCGCTCATGGTCTTCGCTGGGCGCGCGCCACTCCAGTGGCGCGATCATCTCTTGCCTCGACGAAGACGCGCGACTGGAGTCGCGCGCCCCCAGCTATAACCGCAACAGGCTGCCGTAGCCGTCGATCTTCGCCTGGACGCCGGCCGAGCGCAGGCAGTGCCAGAGGCTCGCCTGGTTGGCCGTGATCACCGGGCGCTTCAGATCCTGCTCCAGCGCCTCGAGGATGCCGACGCAGCGAAAGCCGGTGCCGGCGATCAATACCCCGTCGGCATCGGCCGGGCAGGCCGTCCTGATCTGGGCGTAGAGCGGCTCGATCTCCTGCTCGAAACCCGCCCCCTGGCCGACCAGTTCCCCAGGCGCGAGGTCGCGCCACTTGCGGCCCGGGTCGTAGCGCAGTTGGCCGGCAAGCTCGAAGCCGTGATCGGCGTAGTAGCGCCGGCCCGCCGCCACCGTCTCGTCGTTGAACCAGGGCGGCAGCACCAGGAAGGGCCGCTTGCATCCCGACGCGCGCAGCGCCGCGCAGGTGTCGATGCCGTTGGTGGTGACGATCGTTCCGTCGCCCAAGAGCGGCAGCAGGCTCACCACCGCCGCCTCGTCCCAGCCCTTGCCGCCCAAGAGGCTGCTCGAGCTGTGGGCGATCACGACGGCCGAGAGCCGCATCGCGGCGAACTGGCGGCAGCCGCGCATCAGGTCCTCTTCCGGCTCGACGTCGCGACGATCCTCGCGCCAGCGCAGCCACGGCGCGCGCGCCGTCACGCGGGCGGCATGCACCGATACGCCGGGCGGCGCCATCGCCCACCATTCGGCTTCCGGCACGGCTTCGTTGCCGACGATGAACAGGCCGACGCGGGCGCGCCAACCCCAGTTGTCCTTGGTCACGGGAACGATGTCTCCACGGGGTCTATGCCGGCGCCGTCAGGCCCTCGATCCAGCGACGTGCCTGGGCCAGGTTGATGAAAAGCCGCATCGGCCGATCGGCCGAGGCGAGCACGCCCAGGACGCGCGCCACCGGCTCGGCCTTGTCGTGCGGCAGCACGATGGCGAGCGCGCCGACCGGGCGATGATGGTAGCTCCTGAACCGGGCGGCGATCGCCATCATCTCGTCATGGCTCATCACGACGCTGCCGTCCCGCCCGTCATACAGCTTGCGATAGGCGAGCGCGCCACAGCCCTCGATGACATCGAGATACTCCTCGGCATCCGCGTGGGTGACGCGGCCCTCGGCCGTCACCACGACGAGCCGCCGCCTGGAATCGATCGTCCAGTAGACCGGCATCCTTCAGGCAACCACGATCACTTGAAATGCCATCGGTTGCCCTGCTCGGGCATGACGAAGCGCACGTCCACGTCGTTGGCCGCCTCCAGCTCCTGCAACAGCTGGCGTTGTGGCTGCTCCTTGGTCAGCGAATATTTTATGTGGCTCACCACCACCGGCAGGTCCTTGAGGGCCTTGCCGCCGGCGAGACCATCGAGCTTGCGCAGCTCCTCCATCAGCCAGCGCGGCGTCAGATGGCCGAACAGCAGGTTGTCGGGGCGGTCGCTGGTGTAGGACACTTCGATGACGATGGCCTTCAGCCGCTTCTGCTTCACGCGCTCGGCCAGCGCGGCCCAGACGTCGTTGAGCCGCGTGCCCTTCTCGACCGCATCGGGCCCGGTGTCGCCGAAGCACAGGATGCCATCGCCGCCGCTCTCGAGCAGGAAAGCCGTCGATTCGACGCCGCCATGGGCGAGCGGAAAGGCGGTCACCGTCATGGCGGTGTCGGCGATCGGCGTCGCCGCGCCGGGCTGAAGCTCGGCGATGGCGTACTTCTTGAGCTGCGGGGCCTTGCCGCGATCGCTGAAGTTGGGCCAGGCGCGCCAGTTGAAATAGGTCTCGACCAAGTCGTTGGCCACCGACGGCAGGGCATAGATCGGCTTCTTGCTGTCGTCGGGCGAGGCGATGATCAGGCCGGCCACATGGTCGAGATGGGCGTGGCTGATCAGGTAGCCCTTGATCGCGTTGGTCAGCATGTAGCCGACGCGGCTCTGCGGAGAATCGCCCGGCACGGTGACGTTGGCGAAGGCGCCCTTCTCCTCGGCGACGCGCAGGCCGTTCACCAGGGTGCCGGCATCGCAGGTGACGCCGCGGTTGTCGCCATGGGGATGGATCAGCGAGGCGCTGAGGTTGCCGTCCTGGATGCCGCCGAGCGCACCCAGCACCACCAGGTCGAAGCCGTCCGCGGCAATCGCTTCGGGCACGCCGGGAAGGAACGCCGCCACGGCGATGGCGGCAGCGGCAAGTCTTGCGGATCTCATTCGGCTCCCCCGACGGCGACTCAACGAGCCAAGGTTAGCCTTCCCGTGCGCCGCCGCCTACCTGAGATCACGAGCGCGACGAAACGACCGGGCGGCCGATGCCGCTCGGCAGGTCGCTGAAGTCCATGCAAACGCTGCTGAACAGGAGATGCCGCGGACGCTTGCTGACATAGAGATCGTAGGGGATGGCCTCGGCCAGCACCGCGGCGGCGCGGTCGATCTGGGCGCGCAGCGCGGCCCCGTTGTTGGCCGCCATCTGCACGAAATGATAGCGCTCGCCGCAGTATGCCCACGTCGACTGATGGAGCTGCTGATTGGCGTTACCGTTGCGCACCTTCGCCCGCGCCAGCACGATGATACCGACTTTTGGATTGACCAGATCTTCGCGCTGCAGGCCCAGGCGATACTCGATGACCAGGAAATGGTCCGGTATCCGGGCACCGTCAAGCACCGTCGCCAGGGGCGCCGCCTGCGACGTCATATTGATGATCTCGATGTCTCCAGCGCCCTTCGACGCCGCCAGCCGGGCGCGCAAGAGCTCGGTGAAGTCGGTGTCCTCGATCGCGGTCCGCAGGAAGACGCGCGCCTGATCGACGACCTCCTCGCGTTGCGCCTCGTTGGCGCCCTTCACGCCGCCGACGATCGCCCCCACCCCCATCACGGCAAGGCCCACGAGGCCGCCGCCACCGGGCAGCAACGACGCGCCCTGCTGGGCGCCGAGCTGGGCGCCTTCCGCGCTGCCGCGCGCGCCAAGGCGCGATGTATCGGCGTGCTTGAGACCGGAAACGTCGCCCGAGATCGACGTGACGCTGCGTCTGGCCGGCTCGGGTATGGGCTCGACAGGCGCCTGGGGGCAGCCTGCGCCCATCAACGTGACGGCGATGACGATAGCAGCAGCACGGACGCTGCACATTCTTTCAACCCCTGCGCTCACATCGACAGGGGCTGAACTGTCGACAACCGGGCCACACGATGGCCGGTCCCGGCGTCGAGGGCAACCGGCCCTATCTGGACCGATGCGCGATTTGCGGCGCGCGAGGCGCCGGCCCCGGCGGGGTAAGCCTAGCTGCCCGCCTTCTTGGTGAGCGGCCCTTCGAACTCGCAGTAGCCGTAGAGCTTGATCTTGGAGTCGCCCTCCTTGATCTGGCCGACGACGTCCATCATGCCGCCGCCGCCGACCATGGCGGCCGTCTTGATGGCGCCGTTCTTGCCGAGCGTGGTCTCGAAGCTGCGCTCGGGGCGGCCTTCCTGCTGGAACTTGCCCTTCACCGAATCGCCATCGACGGTGACGTCGATCACCATCTTGTAGGTCGGGCACTTGGAGCTGCCGGGGACATTCTTGCCAAAGCCGGTCCAAGTGTAGACGACCGGTTGCGCCTGGGCGGCGCCCACGACCAGCAGACCTGCCAACACGCCGACAAAAGCACCCTTCAGCATTGTTCTCGTCTCCTCAGAAGAATTCCCTGATGGCCTTGAGCACGGCGGCCGGCTTCTCCTGCCCCACAGCATGCCCGGCCTTGGCGATCCGAATCAATTTCGATTTGGAAATCGCCTTTTTGAAGGCATGGCCGTAGACCGGCGGGATCAACACGTCCGCCGTGCCCCACAGTATCAACGTCCTGGCGGTTATACGTTGCAGGCGCTGGCCGAGACCGCGGTCGGGGATGGGGAAAAGGATCTTGCCCGCCATGCCCAGCCGGCGCGCATTCATGACCAGGAACTGTTTGAGAAATTCCGGGTCGTTCATGTCGCCGCCCGAGGCCAGAAGCCTGGCCCCGGCTTCGCTGTCATGGAACAGCAATCCGGGCAGCTCGTAGGGCAACTTGGAGAAGATGTCGGCGATGGGATGGTCGTCCAGCCACAGCCCCGCCGGCGCCAGCAGGCAGAGGTTGGCGACCTCGGTATGGGCGATCGCCGCCATCTCGGCCGCGATCATGCCGCCCATGGAATGGCCGACGACGATCGGCTTCTTGAGCTTGAGCGCCTCCAGCACATCGAGCCCGTGCAGGGTGATGTCGAGCATGTCGCGCAAGCCATCTTCGCCCGTCGACTGGCCGTAGCCCGGCAGCAGCGGCGCGACGACCCGGTATCTGGTGGCCAGCGCCGCGATCAGCGGATCGGCCGGCATGTGGCCGCCCGCACCGTGGAGATAGAGGAGGTCGCGGCCCTTTCCGGCTTCGACGACCTGGATACGAACGCCCGACGGTTTGAGCGTGAGGAAACGGGTTTTCATAAGTTCACTTCGCGATCATGAGCAACACACTCGCTGTCATCCCGAGCGCAGCGAGGGACCTTTCCTTCGCGTTGCAGATCCCTCGCGAGTGCCCGAGATGACGGCCACGGGCCGTCATTCCGCAGCCACCCGCAACGGCACCGGCTCGTTCATCGGATGCACCCAGAAGCGGTCATCATGGTTCTTCCAGTCAGGCCACAGGTTGCGCAGATGCGGCATCACCTTCTCAGCGAACAGCCGCGTGGAATGGCGCACCTTGTCGTTGGGCATGTTGCCGACATGCATCAGGCAGAAGATGTTGCCCACGCGCAGGGTCCTGATCAGCTCTTCCATCTGCTGGCGCACCGTCTCGGGCGAGCCCGCAACGACATAGCGGCCGTCGAGAAGGTCCTTCCAGGTCATGTTGGGATAGTCGCGCGCGGCGGCCTGAGTGAATTGCGACAGCGCGCCGGTCTGGATGGTCTTGATGGTGCGGTAGCCCGGCGCGTCGGCGAAGCCCGGATAGACGTGCAGGCAGCGATTGTAGAAATAGTTCACGTGCGGCCAGTACAGCCGCTCAGCCTCCTCGTCGGTATCGGCGACGCAGATCACCTGGGCGAAGCCCGCGCGATAGGGCGATTCGTCGGCCTTGCGCTCGGCGACGCGCTTCCAGTAACCCTCCATCAGGAGCTTGGCGCGCAGGTAGCCCGAGTAGCTCAGGTATGAATATGAGTAGGTGTTGTCGAGGCAGAAGTCGTAGGTCTCGACCGAGCCGCCGCCGGGAATGAAGATCGGTGGTGCCGGCCGCTGGATCGGCTTGGGCCAGCAATTGACGTAGCGCAGCTTGGTGTAGCGGCCGTTGAAGGCGAACGGCTCGTCGGCCGCCCACGCCTTGCGGATGAGATCGTGCGCTTCGGCATATTTCTCGCGGGTCAGCGCCGGGATGGTGCCGTAGGCGTAGTTGGTGTCCATCGAGGTGCCGACCGGAAAGCCCGCGACCAGCCGCCCGCCCGACAGCACGTCGAGCATGGCCATCTCCTCGGCGACGCGCAGCGGCGGATTGTAGAGCGCGATCGAGTTGCCGAGCACGACCAGCGCAGCCTTCGACGTCCGGCGCGTCAAGGTCGCCGCCATGATGTTGGGCGACGGCATGAGCCCGTAGGCGTTGGCATGATGCTCGTTGACGCCGATGCCGTCGAAGCCGACCTGCTCGGCATATTCGAGCTGGTCGAGATACTGGTGGTAGGCGATATGGCCGAGCTCGGGCTCGTACATGCGGTTGGGCAGGTCGACCCAGACCGAGCGGTGCTTCTGCCGGAAATCGTCCGGCATGTGCGGCCAGGGCATCAGATGGAACCAGGTGAATTTCATGCGGTCACTCCGTCGTCGCGTCCGGCATCGTGCTTCAATCACCTCCCCCGTAAGACACCCGTCTTACGGGGGAGGCAGGGAGGGGGAAAGCCTCACAGAGGACTTGCGGAAGGTGAAGATCATGATCTGAAATGGTCGAACATCGTCCCTGGTACTCGCCCCCTCCCTACCCTCCCCCGTATGACGGGGGAGGAGGAGCGGGACTATCGTCCTTTGAACGTCGGCGTGCGCTTCTCGAGGAACGCCTTGACCCCTTCCTTCATGTCGTCGGTCTGCATCAGCGGCAGGAGCTGCAGGAAGACGTGATGGACGTGCTCGTTGAACGGTTCGTTCCAGGCCATGCGCATCATGCGCTTGGCGGCCTGGACGGCGAGCGGCGCGTTGGCCGCGATCTCGAGCGCCAGTTCGCGCGCCGCGCCCATCACCTCGGCATCGGGCACGACCTTGTTCACCAGGCCGATCTCCAGTGACTGCGCCGCATTGAGGGTACGGCCGGTGAAGATCAGCTCGGCGGCCTTCGCCCAGCCGAGCATGCGCGGCAGGTACCAGGTGCCGCCCGACTCCGGCAGGACGCCGCGCTTGGCATAGGAGGCCGCGAGCTTGGCCGACTGCGCCATGATGCGGATGTCGGCGCCCAGCGCCAGGTCTAGGCCATAGCCCGCCGCCGAGCCGTTGAGCGCCGCGATCACCGGCTTGTCCATGGCATGCAGCACCGGGGGCGGCGTGTTGCGCAGATCGATGTTGGTCGGCGTGGCGCCCGAGCCGACGCTGAGATTGTCGGTGCCCTTGCTCTGCGCCTCGAGATTGAGGCCGGCGCAGAAGGCCCGGCCGGTGCCGGTCAGGATAATGACCCGCACCTCGCAGTCCTCGTTGGCCCGCACCAGCGCGTCGGTCAGCTGCCGGAGCATCGGGCCGGAAATCGTGTTCATGCGCTGCGGGGCATTCAGCGTGATGGTGGCGATGGCGCCGTCGACGCCATACAGCAGCTCCTCCGGTATTACCGAAGCTGCGGGCTGGGCCGCAAACTGGCTCATGTTTCCTCCATCCGTCGATTGCCGCTATGGTGAGCCAGGAGAACCCGACACGCCATGCAAAACCGTTTCATCGATCTCTACAGCGACACCAAGACCAAGCCCTCGCCCGGCATGCGGAAGGCCATGGCCGACGCCGAAGTCGGCGACGAGCAGAAAATGGAAGACCCCACGGTCAACCGGTTGCGCGAACGCGTCTGCGAGCTCTTGGGCAAGGAAGATACTGTCTTCCTGCCGAGCGGCACCATGGCCAACCAGATCGCCATCCGCGTCCATTGCCGTCTGGGCGACGAGGTGATCGCCGACCGCACCGCCCACATCATCAATGCCGAGACCGGCGGACCGGCCGCCAATTCCGGCGTCATGATCCGCGCCATCGAAGGCCCCAACGGCGTGTTCACCGGCGAGCAGGTCAAGGCAGCCCTTCGCGACCCCAACAGCCGCAATGCGCCGCGCTCGCGCCTGGTGTCGATCGAGAACACATCCAACGGCGGCTTCGGCACCGTATGGCCGCTCGCCACCATGCAGGGCGTGAGCAAGGTCGCGCGCGATGCCGGTGTGGCCCTGCACATGGACGGCGCTCGTCTCTGCAACGCCTCGGTGAAGTCAGGCGTCAAGGCCAGGGACTACGCGGCCTGTGTCGATTCGCTGTGGCTCGACTACACCAAGGGCCTGGGCGCGCCCGTCGGCGCCAGCATTGCTGGCTCCAAGGAGTTCATCAAGGAAGCATGGCGTCAGAAGCAGATGCTGGGCGGCTCGATGCGCCAGTCCGGCGTCATCGCCGCAGCGGCCCTCTATGCGCTCGACAACAACTGGGACCGCCTGGCCGAGGATCACGACAATGCGCGCCATCTCTCGGAGGGGCTGGCCAACATCAAGGGCATCCAGATCGACGTGCCGCGCATGGAGACCAACCTGGTGTTCTTCGAGATCACCAAGCCCGGCTGGACCTCGGCCAAGCTGGTAGACGCCTGCCGCGAGCGCGGCGTCGGCATCGGCGCCAATACGGCGACGCGCATCCGTGCGGTGACTCATCTCGACGTCAACCGCAAGGACATCGACACCGCGCTGAAGGTGATCAGCGACGCGCTGGCCGCGTAAGGCTCAGGCGGCCCGGGACTTCTTTTTCGGCGAGGGTGCGGCCTGGCGCTTGCCGGGCGCGCTCTTCAGCTGCGGCCGTCTCGCAAGCAGCCGTCTGATGACGGCTTGAAACGCGGGATTGCGATTCGGTGGCGTCTCGGACATGGCAGATCACCCCTCGTCCAGTGGAAGCCCAGTTTCAGCGGCGCAATACTACGATATCGGCCTCCCGGCGTCGGCCAAAACCTTGCCGCCGAGGCCGATGAAGCAGACGCCTGCCGCCCGCTCGATCCAATGCCGCGCCCGCTGGAAGCGGCGCATCACCGGGCCGGAAGACATGAACAGGCTGACGCAGGAATACCAGACCAGGGACGACGCCGTCACGAGGCCGATCATCAGGACCATCAGCCAGGTCGGTGTCGAAGCCGTGACTGCCGTCGCAAAGACGCTGGCGAACAGCACGATCGCCTTGGGATTGGTCAGCGTTACCAGGAACCCGAACAGGACGGCGCGCTTATCAGCAGGCCGCTGCGGCTGCTGATTGAGGTCGATCGTCTGCGGCTTGGCGCGCAGAAGTTTTATGCCGAGATAGGCGAGATAGCAGCCGCCCAGTATCCGCACCGTCCAGGTCAGCCACTGATACTCGGCCAGGATGGCCGACAGGCCGAGCAGGCTCAGCGTGGCGTACAGGCAGAGCCCGGTCGACACGCCGAGCGTCGTCAGCAGGCCGGCGCGCGTGCCATGGGTCATCGACGATCGCACGACGGCGACGAAATCGGGCCCCGGCAGGATGAGAGCCGGGATGAAGACCGCAAAGACGCTGATCAGGACCACGATGCTATCCATGACGTCCGAGTTGCCATGCTTGCGCGCCGACGGCAAGGGCGCCGGCGCCAAGAACAGGAGTAATCCGAACCCAAGATTTCATCGTCACGGGGCGACGGCAAAAGCCGGTATACCCGACGTCATGAATGCTCCAGTTCAGCTCGGCCAACCGCTGACACGACGCGAGGACCGCCGGCTGCTGACCGGCCGCGGCCGCTATGCCGACAACACCGCGCCGGCCGGTGCGCTTGCCGTCCTGTTCGTGCGCTCGCCGCACGCCCACGCGCGGCTTGCCGGGATCGACAAGGCGGCGGCGCTGGCCTCGCCCGGGGTCGCGGCGATCTACACCGCCCAAGACCTCGTGGCCGACAAGGTCGGCCATCTGCCGGCGATCAGCGAGATCAAGGACGCCGCCGGCAACCGCCATCGCGAGCCCGACCACCTGCCGATGCCGCCGGGCAAGGTGCGCCATGTCGGCGACATCGTCGCCATGATCGTGGCCGGCACGCTCGACCAGGCGCGCGATGCGGCGGAAGTGCTGGAGATCGAATACGCGACGCTGCCTGCCGTCGTCACCGCCGAGCAGGCCCTCGTTGGCGATGCGCCGCTGGTTCACGACGACGTGCCGGGCAACCTGATGTGCCGCTGGGGCAAGGGAGATGCGGCCGCCACCGACGCCGCCTTCGCGCGCGCGGCGCACGTCTCGACGCTCAGCATCCGCTCGCCGCGCCAGATCGTGCACTACATGGAGACGCGCGCGGCGTGGTCGACTTACGAAGCGGCGGACGACCTCGTCACCGTCACTTTCTCCTCGCAGGGTGTGCAGATCCCGCATCGCCTGATGTGCGAGCGCGTGTTGAACGTTGCCAAGGACAAGCTGCGGCTGGTGACCGAGGATGTCGGCGGCGGCTTCGGACCGAAGTATCCGATCTATGCCGAATCGACCCTGATCGCCTGGGCCACCCGCAAGCTCAAGCGCGGCCTGCGCTGGTCTTGCGAGCGCGCCGAGCTGGCGCAGAGCGACAGCCATGCCCGCGATCTTCTGGCCAGCGCCGAGCTCGCCCTCGATGCCGACGGCAGGTTCCTGGCATTGCGCGTAAAGGCGCAGGCGAACTTCGGCGCCTATGTCTCGATGTTCGCGCCGACCATCCCGACCACCGGGCTCGCCAAGGTGATCTCCGGCCTCTATCGCATCCCGGCGATCCGCATCGACTTCGACTGCGCCTTCACCAACACCGTGCCGGTCGACGCCATCCGCGGCGCCGGCAAGCCCGAGGCGTTGTTCCTGCTCGAGCGGCTGGTCGACCTCGCCGCCCACGAGACCGGCCGCACGCCGGCCGAGCTTCGACGGCTCAACTTGCTCAAGGCCGACGAGATGCCGTATGCGGCCGCGAGCGGCTACACCTACGACGCTGCCGACTGCGTGCGGCTGTTCGAGGCTGCGTTGAAAGCCGCCGACGAGCCGGGCTTCGCCGCGCGTCGTGCGGCGAGCGAGGTTTTGGGCAGGCGGCGCGGGCTCGGGCTCGCCTGCCATCTGCATGGCACCGGCGGCATCGCCGACGAGCATGCCGTGGTCCAGGTCACGCCCGACCGGCTGGTGGCGAGCGTCGGCACGCAAAGCCAGGGCCAGGGTCACGAGACGGTGTTCGCCCAGATCCTCGCCGCGTCGCTCGGCGTGGCGATCGACCGCATCGAAGTCCGCCAGGGCGACA
>Ga0081539_10006416_pt1 | contig 11297 bp, 12 predicted proteins | sample TabmetS4T2R2_FD_71023 | JGI IMG/M metagenome (GOLD analysis project Ga0081539, IMG submission 71023) | Tabebuia heterophylla rhizosphere microbial communities from the University of Puerto Rico - S4T2R2 | ecosystem: Host-associated > Plants > Roots > Rhizosphere ...
GAGAACGGTGCCATCGTCCTCGAGTTCGTCGTCTGGCCTCTGCTCGCTCATGATCCCTCCTACTTGCGCCGCAACGCACGCCAGGTGCGTTGGCCGACGACGCCATCGGCCGTAAGTCCCGCCTTGCGCTGGAACGCTTTCACGGCCTTCTCGGTCTTGGGACCGAACTGCCCGCGCCCGGGCTCACCCTTTCTCGGGAGATCCGTGAAGCCGTGCGTGCGCAGACGCCACTGCAGATTGCCCACGGCCTTGCCACTATCACCCTTACGCAACGTCGGCGAGCCACTCGCCTTACCCGCGATCGAGTTCACTTTCGGATAGTCAGCGGCCCTGAACGTGATGTGCCACCACTCCCACTGGGCGTCGGACCACTTCTTGGAGAAGCCGAACTGATGGCCGATCTGATCGATGACCCAGCGCTGCTGGCGATTCTCCAGGTCGACGTTGATCCCGAGCCCGTGATTGGAGGTGCCGGGCACCGCCGCATTGCTGCCATAGATGCGTTTGGCAAGCTGCTGTCGGGAGACGGACCGATACGCCCGTCCGACGTCGCCTTCATTCAGCGCCATCGAGATGCCCCAGCGCTGCATTGAGTAGATGTGCAGGGCGTTGTAGGCCCGAGCAGCATCCCTGCGCAGCTTGGGACGCCCGAAGGGACCGCTTCCGGGAATCGGCGCGAGCGTGCTGTTGGGAAGGGCCCCGTTACCGGCCATCGCTGCCTCCATTCTCCGTCGTCAATCGTCCCTGCCCACCGCCATGACGGCTCTCTGGCCGTAGCCGCCTCCAGCCGTGTCGCTCTTCAATTGCATGATGTCTCTCCCCGGATCCGGCGGGGCGATCGTCCGGATTCAGGTCAGCTGCACCCATGCCTCGTCAGCGCCAAGGCGAGGCAACACTCTCAGCCGCCGGCCAACAGGTCAAGGGACTTGAGTGCTCACTTGGCGTGTTGTCAGCTGGCGGCAGCGAGCGGCATGGGATACGCCGGCGCGGCGGAAACGAGGCGGCGCTGCTCGACCTCGTCGGCCCGACGCGCGGCACGGGTGATGATCGCGTCGAAGTCGACGCCGTGCACGCGATCCGCGACGCTGTTGAGCAGCTCGAAAACGCCCGCTCCGCGTACGACGTCCTCATGGTGCGGCGGAGCGCTCGACAGGTACACATGGACCTCAGGACCTCATCGGCTGCGGACGGGTGGCCGCCTAAGTTGGCTTGCGATTGCGCGCTCGTGGGTAAGCGGACATTTGACCGCGCCCGCGCGCTCGCGGGAAGAGGAGAGGTCGGAGGGGAATACGTGCGCGCCGGTGGCTGAGCACACCGCGATAACGCATGCCGACGAGGAGACCGTTCACACCTCGCTGCTCGAGGTGGCGGACCTGCACGCATCCTATGGCGGCGTGCGCGCGTTGCGTGGCGTCTCGCTGACGGTCCGCGAGGGTCAGATCGTCGCGGTTCTCGGCAACAACGGCGCCGGGAAGTCCACGCTCATGCGCGCGATCTCGAACACCCTGGCGCTGCACGGCGGCACGGTCGCCAGCGGCACGATGCGGCTGCGCGACCGCGACCTGGCCGCACTGGGTCCAGCCGCGGTCGTCCGCGCCGGCGTCGTGCAGGTGCCTGAGGGCCGGCGGATCTTCGGGGACCTGACGGTCGAGGAGAACCTGCGCGCGGGCACGTTTGGCCGCATCGGCCGCCAGGGCGTCGCCGCGGCGCACGAACGCGTGCTCGACCTGTTCCCGCGGCTGGCCGAGCGTCGCCATCAGCACGCTGCGCTGCTGTCCGGTGGTGAGCAGCAGATGCTGGCGATCAGCCGGGCGCTGATGAGCGACCCGAAGCTGCTGCTGCTTGACGAGCCGTCGCTGGGCCTCGCTCCGCAGCTTGTCGACAAGATCGGCGAGATCGTCCAGCAGATCAACGAGCAGGGGACGTCGGTCGTTCTGGTCGAGCAGAACGCGGCGATGGCGCTGAAGATCGCCCACTACGCGGTTGTGCTCGAGGTGGGCCAGGTCGCGCTCGCCGGCGACGCCTCGGAGCTCGCGGCCAGCTCCGACGTGCGCGAGCGCTATCTCGGGATCGCCGGCGAGGAGGACATCAAGAAGGTCACCGCCGAGCCGATCAAGCGTGTGACGGCCGGCAAGCGCGACCCGGAGCGGCTTGCGGTGCAGGACGTCACGGTGTCCTTCGGCGGCCTCGAGGCGCTCATCGGCGTATCGCTTGACGTGGAGCCCGGCACCACGCACGCGATCATCGGACCCAACGGCGCGGGCAAGTCGACGCTGCTCAATGTGCTCACAGGCGTCTACCGCGCGAGCGCCGGCCGCGTGACTTACGGCGACCACACGCTCACGTCGCTGCGCCCGCCGCAGATCGCCGCACTGGGGATCAGCCGCACGTTCCAGAACCTCGCGCTGTCCCCCACCGCGAGCGTGCGCGAGAACCTCCTGCTCGGCCGTCACCGGCTGTCCAGTACCGGATTCCTCACCGGCGGCCTCCGGCTGCCGAGGGCGCGCAAGGAGCTCGCCGAGCAAGAGCGCATCGTCGACGGCATCGCCGCGCTGTGGGGCCTGGCCGCGGTGCTCGACGCGCCGATGGGCTCACTGCCCTATGGCGTGCGCAAGCGCGCGGAGGTCGCGCGTGCGATCTGCGCCGAGCCGCACCTGCTCCTGCTCGACGAGCCGGTGGCGGGTATGAACGTCGACGAGTCGGCGGAGATGGCGCGCTCGATCGTGCAGTCGCGCGAGGCACTGGGCATCTCGATCGTCCTCGTCGAGCACGACATGCGGTTCGTGATGGGGCTGGCCGACCGGGTGACGGTGCTCGACTTCGGCCGGGTCATCGCCGACGGCACGCCGCACGACGTGCAGCACGACCCGGAGGTGCTGCGCGCCTATTTGGGGTTCGCAGAGGGATCACAGGAGCCGCATCGATGACCCAGTTCCTGCAGTTGGCGATCAGCGGGTTGATGCTCGGATGCATCTACGGGCTGATCGCGATGGGGTTCGTGATCGTCTTCAAGGCGACCAACGTCGTGAACTTCGCGCACGCGTCGATCGTGATGCTCGGGGCGTTCCTGGTGGCGAAGTGGCACGGGTCGCTCGGGTTCTTCGGCGCGATCGGCGCAGCAGCGGTGGCCTGCGCGCTGGCCGCCGTCGCACTCGAGATCGCGTTCCTGCGCCCGCTGCGCAAGCGCGTGCGCAGCGTCGACGCACTGGCGATCATGACGATCGCGCTGAACATCCTGCTGGGGACCGAGCTCGTGCGTGCCGTCGGGAACGACCTGCTGCCGTCCGGCGCACCGTGGGGTGCCGACACGACCAACGTGTTCGGTGCCGCCATCCCGCAGGCGCGCATCGCGGCGGCCGTTGTCGCGCTGGTGCTGATGGGCATCTTCTATGTCATCTTCACGCGGTCGAACTGGGGCGTGGCGATGCGCGCCGCCGCATCGGAGCCGGAGGCGGCCGCGCTGATGGGCATCCGGCTCGGCCGGGTGGCCGGCGGATCGTGGGCCGTAGCGGGCGCGCTGGCGGCGATCGGCGGGGCGTTCTTCGTGAGCTTCCCGGCCGGCGGCGTGAGCAACGTGACCGGCCTGCTGGCCCTCAGCGCGATCCCGGTGGCCGTGCTCGGCGGTCTGGACTCGACCGCCGGGGCCATCGTCGCGGGCCTGATCATCGGCGTTGCGCAGCAGCTCGCGGCGGGCTACCAGGACGAGCTGTCATTCCTGGGCCGCGGATTGTCGAACGTCATCCCGTACGTGGTGCTGTTCGTCGTGCTGCTGTGGCGGCCCACCGGGCTGTTCGGGACGCGGGAGCTGACCCGTGTCTAGGGCGCGCATCGCGTGGATCGCGCTGATCGCCGTGTTGGTGTGGCTGCCGCAGTACGCGGAGGCCTTCTGGATGCAGACCGGGCTGTTTGCCATGAGCGCCGCCATCGGCGCCATCGGGTTGACGCTGCTCGTCGGCACCACCGGCCAGCTGTCACTTGCGCACGCGTTCTTCGTCGGCATCGGCGCCTACGGCTACTGCTACTTCGCCGGCGACAGCGGCGCGGCCGGGACGCCGTTGAGCGCGCCGGACGGGCTCGGCTTGCCGCCGCTGGCGGCCGGGATCCTGGCCGTCCTGCTCGCTGGCCTGGCCGGGGCCGCGTTCAGCCCGATCGCCGCGCGGCTGAAGGGCATCTACCTGGGCCTGGCCTCGATCGGCCTCGTGTTCATCGGCCAGCACATCATGCAGAACGCGTCCGGCATCACCGGCGGCTTCAACGGTCGCGACGCGAAGCCGTTCAGCCTCTTCGGCTTCGAGTTCTCGAATACCAACCCGGACAACTTCGACGTGTTCGGCGTGCCCTACGGCCAGCTCGAGCGCCTGTGGTACCTCGGGCTGGTGCTCGTGCTGCTGTCCGCGTGGTATGCGCGCAACCTGCTCCGCAACCGGCCGGGCCGCGCGCTGGAGGCGATCCGCGACAGCGAGGTGGCAGCCGCGGTCATGGGGGTGAACGTGCCGCTGTACCGCGGTGCCGCGTTCATGGTCTCGTCGATGTACGCGGGGCTGGCCGGCGTGATGCTCGCGCTGGCCTTCAGCCGCATCGTGCCGGAGAGCTTCAACTTCCTCTATTCGATCGACTTCCTCGTGATGATCGTCATCGGCGGGCTCGGCTCCGTCGGCGGGGCCGTCCTCGGCGCGGTGGTCGTCAGCGCCCTGCCGCAGGTGCTCCTGCACTACGCGGACCGCCTGCCGATTGTGGCGTCACCCGGCGGCAGCGGGCTCCAGCCCAACGATGCCGCCCGCTTCCTCTATGGCGCCGCGGTCGTCGGCGTCCTGATCTTGGCCTCGGGTGGGTCGGCGGGACTGGCTCGCCGGTTCCGGGGCGCGCAACCCACTTCCAAGGAGAAGACCGCATGACTCGTGTTCTGCGCGTTTTCGCGGTCGCCGTCATCCTCGCGGTGGCGGTCGCCGCCTGTGGCAGCAAGGGCTCCTCGAGTTCCGGCGGTTCGTCGTCCGGCGGCGGAGGGTCGATCAAGACGGGGCCGGGTGTCACGGACAAGACCATCACGCTCGGCGTCCTCACCGACCTCTCCGGCGTGTTCGCGCCGCTGGCCGGCCCGCTGACCAAGGCCAACCAGATGTTCTGGGACCAGCAGAACGGCAAGGGTGGCGTCTGCGGGCGCACGGTCAAGCTGATCGTCAAGGACCACGGCTACGACCCCCAGAAGGCCGTCGTCCAGTACCGCGACATGGGGCCCAAGATCGCCGGCCTCCAGCAACTCCTCGGCTCGCCGATCACGGCGGCCCTGCTGCCCACGCTCAAGCAGGACTCGATGGTCTCGCTCCTGTCCGCGTGGCCGCCGTCGCTGCTGGCCAACGACTTCGTCATCGAGGTCGGCGCGTCCTACGACATCGAGCAGATCAACGCCCTCGACTACCTCAAGCAAAAGGGCATGATCAAGCCCGGCGACAAGATCGGCCACGTGTACTTCGAGGGCGAGTACGGCGAGGGCGGCCTGGCCGGGACGAAGTACTGGGCGTCCAAGAACGGCTCGGCGGTCGTCGAGCAGAAGATCCAGGCGACCGACGAGGACATGACGGGGCAGGTCGCGGCGCTCAAGCGCGCCGGGGTGAAGGTGATCGCCGTCACCACCGGCCCCAAGCAGCTGGCCTCCATCGCCGGCATCGCGGCGTCGCAGGGCCTCAACGTGCCGATAGTCGGCAACAACCCGACGTTCGACCCGGCCGTCATGGCGTCGCCGGCCGCGAAGGCGCTGGCCGCCAACGCGTACATCGCGGGCTCCATCTCGGCCTGGACGCTTGACAAGCCCCAGGTCAAGCAGGTGGGCGACGAGTTCGTCTCCAAGAACGGCAAGAAGGACGCGAAGGCATCCGTGCAGTTCGGCTACGCGCAGGCCCAGGTCATGTACGAGATCCTCAAGAAGGCCTGCGACAACAAGGACCTCAGCCGCGAGGGGATCGTGAAGGCGTCGCGGCAGCTGTCGGGCGTGGACACGGGCGGGCTGATCGCCGGGACGCTCGACTACACGAAGGTCGGCGAGCCGTCGACGCGCACGATCTACATCGCGCGTCCGGCCAACGTCATCGGCGGGCTGAAGTCACTGCCGGGCACGTTCGAGTCCGACACCGCGAAGAGCTACAAGTTCAGCGGTTAGCCAGTGCCATAGCTGGTCGCCGCCCCACGTGGTACGCGGGGCGGCGTCAGCATCAGGCCCGACGACCGCGTCGCGGTCGCGCCGGTCGCAACGACATTGAGCGGTTCGTCGCCGCCCGCCCCGCGCAGGGACTGCACTGAGCGAGGACCGTGGCGGCGTGTGCCACCGTAGTAGGTAGGTGCCCTACGCCGCAGTTTTCGCGATGCTCAGCATTGCGCTGAGCAGCCCGAGCCCTCCGCCCCCGGAGCCCGCCGCGCCCGCGCGCGCGATCGGGCAGCCCTGGCACGGCCGGCTGGTCCACGGCCATCAGCTCCCCGTGACGGGTCCCGGCTACGTGACGTGGGACCCGATCCGCAAGCACCTCGGCAACCGGCCGTGGCGCCGCTGGGGGACCGGGCGGCTGATCGCGACCGTGAAGCGTGTCGTCGGGGACTACGCCCGCACGCACCCGCGCGCGACGCCGATCCTGATCGGCGACCTCTCGCGCCCGCACGGCGGCGACTTCGGGCCGCAGTTCGGCGGCCTCGGCCACGTGTCGCACCAGAACGGGCTCGACGCCGACATCTACTACCCCCGCCGCGACGGCCGCCCGCTCCGCGCCGCGCGGACCGACCAGGTCGACCACACGGCGGCGCAGGAGCTCGTCGACGCGTTCGTGCGCGCCGGTGCCCAATACGTGTTCGTAGGCCCGTCGGTCGAGCTGCACGGCCCCCGGAAGGTCGTGCAGACGCTCGCCCACCACGACGACCATCTGCACCTCCGGTTGCGCTCACCCCACCGGTAGCGTGCTCCGCGAGCGTCTCGAGCAGGCGCGCGCTTGTTGTATCAACGCCGTATCGGGACGACCGTTTCAATTGCACGGCGCAGAGCGGCCCGCCGCTGGTTCGTGTGCGGAACGTGCGCGTTCTCACGGCGTGCGTGCTCCAGCTCTCCTCTCGGACGATGCGGCAATGTCGAATCGACGGCGATGGATCCCACATGTTGCATGCCGCCGATCCTCGCATTTGGTCCAGCCAAACCTGGACGCTCGCGGTCAGGTTCCTCCTGCATTCAGCGCGCGCTCAGGGTTTGGAGCTGCCGGCGTCGTCGGCCTTGCCAGCGGCATCCGCGAGTGAGATCTCTGTGACCACGGATGCTGCGATGTCGCTCAGGAGCTGGACCTGTTGCGTCGTCCAGTGCCGCGGCTGGCTGTCGATGACACACAGGGTTCCGAGGGCGTGCCCGCCGGCGTCGAGGAGCGGGATGCCGGCGTAGGCGATGACTCCCATGTCGCGGATGGCGAGGTTGTCGCGGAGCAGCGGGTGGTCGCGTGCGTCGCTGACGATGAGTGGCTCGCGGTTCGCGACCGCGTGTTGGCAGAAGGAATGGGTCAACGGCGAGCCGCGCCGCGACGCCCAGGGCTCCGGCAGGCCGAGACAGCTTTTGAAGAACTGGCGGTCTGAGTCGACGAGCGAGACGAGGGCCACCGGGGCGTGGAGCACGTGGGCGGCGAGCCGAGCCAGCCGATCGAAGGATGGTGAGATGTCCGAGTCGAGCAGCCCCGTCGCATGCAGGGCCTGGAGCCGCTCGCTGTCGTTGACCGCGGCGGCGGCGTCCAGTAGCGCCTTGCGCCGCGCCGGCCCGTCGGTCGGCGTTCCTTCGCTGGGTTCATGGCGTCCGGCCGCGCGGTCGATGGCGCTCTCGAAGTCGGGGTCGCCGCGCTGGCCCATCACGTAGGCGGTGCGGAGGATCGCCGCGTCACGGACGTACTGGGCGGCGCTGACGCCCTCGCGGTTGGCCTCGCGCTCCACGAGGTTCCACAGCGCGTCGCCGAACCGCACGGTCGTCGCTCGCATCGGCATTCGACACAGTGTAGTCACAACCGGTAGCGCTTCCGGCATCGCCCCCGTCATGAGTCCGACGACCAAGGGCCGAGCGAGTTCCCTGACGACATCGCTTGGGAAAGGTCGGACGACGGCGGTCGACCAGCGCCAAGACGCGGCGACTGCGAACCACTTCTCAGGGGAGGTCTCATGTCAGCCACATTCGCGGCTGTCAAGGTCGGCGACTCCGTTCAGGGGGCACTCGACTCGTTCTTCGGCTTCTTGCCGAACCTACTCGGCTTCATCGTCATCCTCGCGATCGGCTGGATCATCGCGCGCGTCGTCAAGACGCTCGTCACCAATGGTTTGCAGAAGGTCGGTCTCGACCGGGCTCTGCACAGTGGCTCGACCGGTCAATACGTCGAGCGGGTCGCGCCCGACACCAGTCCCTCGCGGCTGATCGGCTCACTCGCGTACTGGTTCATCCTGCTCGGCGCTATCGCCATCGCGGTGTCGCAGCTGGGGATCGCGGCGCTGGACAACTTCGTGGCGGCCGTCGGCGCGTATCTGCCAAACGTCATCGCGGCCGTGCTGATCTTCGTGGTCGCAGGTGCGATCGCCGCGGCGATCGGCGGCCTCGTGGCCCGCACGATGGGCGACACGCCGACCGGCAAGGTCGTCGGCTCGGTCGTGCCCGTGCTGGTCATGGCGATCGCGACGTTCATGATCCTCAACCAGCTGAAGATCGCGCCGGAGATCGTCACGATCACCTACGCCGCGCTGCTGGGCGCGGCCGCGCTGGCCATGGCGCTGGCGTTCGGCCTGGGCGGTCGCGAAGTCGCCGGTCGGATGCTCGAGGACGCCTACAGCAAGGGCCAGGAGCAGCGCGACCAGGTCCGGCGCGACGTCGAGGTCGGCAAGCAGCGCGGCAAGCGTGACGCCCAGCGCGTCAAGGCCGAGGCCGAGGAGCGCACCGGGGCCGGCAACGGCCGCACCGACACGGCGGCATACCGCCCGGCCGGGTAGCCGAGATGGCCTCGCGAGACCGCGAAACCAGCGCCCGCGCGGCGACCGTCGAGCGCGAGCGGCCGGTGCGCGCGCCCCGAGCGGCCGAGGACGTCCATCGTCGGCAGCGCGAGGAGTTCGGCGGCTTTCGCTGGGGCAGCGCGTTCTTCGGCTGGCTCGTCGCGGTCGGCGTGGCCGCACTGCTGACGGCGCTGCTGAGCGCCGCCGGCGCCGCCGTCGGGCTGACCAGCACGAGCAAGCAGCAGGCGGCAAGCGCGGCGGACACCATCGGCATCGTCGGCGGCGTCCTGCTGCTCCTCATCCTCGTGCTCGCGTACTACGCGGGCGGCTACGTCGCGGGGCGCATGGCGCGGTTCAACGGGCCGCGCCAAGGGCTCGGCGTGTGGCTGATGGGCCTGCTCGTCACCGTGGTGCTCGCCGTCGCCGGCGTGCTCCTCGGCGGCCAGTACAACGTGCTCAGCCAGCTGAACCTGCCGCGCATCCCGATCGACGAGGGAACGCTCACCACCGGCGGGCTCATCGCCCTGGTCGCAGTCGTGGCCGGGACGCTGCTCGCCGCGATCGCCGGCGGCAAGGCCGGCACGCACTACCACCGCAAAATCGACCGAATCGGTTTCTAGGAGGTCGTTACGACATGACACAGACACACCAGGACGTTCTTTCCTACCGCGGGCAGGAACTCCGCGGCAGCGAGGGCGACAAGCTCGGCACGATCGAGGAGATCTACCTCGACACCGACACCCAGCAGCCCGAGTGGGCGGTGGTCACCACCGGCCTGTTCGGCACCAAGCAGACGTTCGTGCCGATCCGGGACGCGAGCACGACAGCCGACGGCATCACCGTCCCCTTCGACAAGGACACCGTCAAGGACGCCCCGAGCATCGACCCGGATGGACGGCTGTCCGAGAGCGAGGAGGCCGAGCTCTACCGGCACTATGGCCTCGACTACGCGCAGTCCGACGCGGGCCTGTACGACGGCGGCGAGGACCATGGCGACACCGTCGGCCGCGACGTGAGCGGCCCGACGACCGACGACGCGATGACGCGCTCGGAGGAGGAACTGCGCGTCGGCACGACCGAGCGCGAGGCCGGCCGCGTCCGCCTGCGCAAGGTCGTCGTCGAGGAACAGGCCACTCAGACGGTCCCGGTCAAGCGCGAGGAGGTCCGCGTCGAGCGCGAGCCGATCACCGACGGCAACGTCGACGACGCGCTGGACGGCCCGGCCATCTCAGAGGAGGAGCACGAGGTCGTGCTCCACGAGGAGGAGCCCGTCGCCGAGAAGCGCGTCGTGCCCAAGGAGCGCGTCCGCCTGGACAAGGACACGCACACCGAGGAGCGCCAGATCTCCGACAGCGTCCGGCGCGAGGAGATCGAGGTCGACGACTCGGCCACGCCACGCACGTAACGCTCACGCGCGGGCGGGGGACGCGAGCCGTCGCCCCGCCCGTGCGCAACATCCTCGACCACTTCCGTAGGTAGACCCTCCACGCAAGCCGAAACGTGTCGGTCTGCCGGATCAGCCAGGCCAGAGCTCTGAAGTAGCCGGTCAGCACGGTGGCGACCGTCTCGACGAGAGCCGGGTCGAGCTTGCCGGCCGATCCGGCCTTCGTGAGGATGCCGCCGCTGCCACCGGGCTTGTCGAGCCCCTCGAGTACCGCCGTGGTCGAACTCGTGGACCGTGACGCGGACGCACGCGGGGAACTCGACGCCTCCACGGCGAACGCCTCCTTTGGTCGCTCCAACATGCGGCGTCGGAAGTCCGGGACGCGATCGCCCGGTAGATGGCGCGATCGAAGTCCTCGAGCGCGTAACCGTAGTGGTCGGTGAGGTCGGGCATCAGTTGACCTCCCCTTCGGGTCGGGTGTGGTTGGGTGGGTTCGTGGAGGGGTGCTGCTCAGGCAGCAGGCGGCGGTGCGCTCACGCGGTGCGCGCGAAGGCGGCCTGCCACGTCGTGGGCCCGACGATGCCGTCGACCGTCAGGGCGGCGTCCCGCTGGAAGCTGCGGCAGACGCCATCGCTCGGCGGACCGTAGGAGCCATCCGCGTCGATCGTGTGACCGCGCTCGCGCATCCGCTGCTGCCAGGCCCGCACGTCCTCGCCCTCCATGACGGGCGGCTGCGTCAGGTAGCGCCCGGGCCACGACGGCGTCGGCTCGTGCGGGCCGTGGCTCCTGTTGCAAGCAGGCGGGGAGACGGTCATCCCTCGGCAGTCGCCCGGCCGTCAGCGTGATCGGGAACTAAGCCGGCGGTCGCCCGCCGCGAGCAGCTCGTATTCGCTCTGCAAGGGGGCGGATCCCGAGCGCGTCGGTCTCCGTC
>Ga0081539_10006417_pt1 | contig 11295 bp, 10 predicted proteins | sample TabmetS4T2R2_FD_71023 | JGI IMG/M metagenome (GOLD analysis project Ga0081539, IMG submission 71023) | Tabebuia heterophylla rhizosphere microbial communities from the University of Puerto Rico - S4T2R2 | ecosystem: Host-associated > Plants > Roots > Rhizosphere ...
GCAGCGTCCGAAGTGCCAGCAGGGCCTGGTGTCGACTTACAACTTCAACGCCGGCAAGTTCAACTCGCTGGACGCCGGTGGTCCGCTGACCAAGACCGGCCTGCGGCAGGGCTCGATCAGCGTCGGCCTGGTGTTCAGCTCGGACGGCGCGCTGGCGGCCGGCTGATCAGCGCCGGTCGGATCAGCGGCACGCTGACCCAGCGGCAGTCCGGCAGCGCCGGGCATTGCGAGGGCGATGCCCGGCGCTGCCATGTCCACCCGGGGGAGTTCTGCCGTCGCCGTCGCCGTCGGCTACTTGTCGATGTCGCCGACCACGAAGAACATGGACCCCAGGATGGCGATCAAGTCCGGCACCAGGCAGCCGGGAATCAGGGTGGTCAGGGCCTGCACGTTCGCGTAGGACGCGGTTCGCAGCTTGAGCCGCCACGGGGTCTTCTCGCCGCGCGACACCAGGTAATAGCCGTTGATGCCGAGCGGGTTCTCGGTCCACGCGTACGTGTGGCCCTCCGGCGCCTTGACCACCTTGGGCAGTCGAACGTTGACCGGCCCGCCGATCCGGTCCACCCGGTCCAGGCACTCCTCGGCCAGGTCGAGCGACACGTACGCCTGGTCAAGCAGAACTTCGAACCGCGAGTGACAGTCGCCGGCCGTCCGGGTCACCACAGGGACGTCCAGCTGGTCGTACGCCAGGTAGGGATCGTCCCGGCGAAGATCGATGTCCAGGCCACTCGCCCGAGCGACCGGTCCGGACGCCCCGTAGGAGGCGGCCTGCTCGGCAGTCAGCACTCCGATCCCGACGGTCCGCGCCAGGAAGATGTCGTTGCGGCGGATCAGGTTCTCGAGGTCGGGCAACCGCTTACGGACCAGCGCGATCGCTTCCCTGGCCCGCCGCGTCCAGCCCGCCGGTACTTCCTCCTTGATGCCGCCGACCCGGTTGAACATGTAGTGCATCCGGCCGCCGGAGACCTCTTCCATCACCGCCTGCAGCGTCTCCCGCTCCCGGAACGCGTAGAACATCGGTGTGATCGCCCCGATCTCCAGCGGGTACGAGCCGAGGAACATCAGATGGTTGAGCACCCGGTTCAGCTCGGCCAGTGCCATCCGCAGCCAGGTCGCACGCGCCGGCACCTCGATGCCCATGAGCCGCTCGACGGCCAGCGCGACACCTAGCTCGTTGGCGAACGCCGACAACCAGTCGTGCCGGTTCGCGAGCACGATGATCTGCCGGTAGTCACGCACCTCGAAGAGCTTCTCCGCACCCCGGTGCATGTAGCCGACGATCGGTTCGCAGGCGACCACGCGCTCGCCGTCGAGGGTCAGCTTCAGCCGGAGTACGCCGTGCGTCGACGGATGCTGAGGTCCGATGTTGAGCACCATGTCGGCCGTGTCCAGCCCGGCACCGGTGCCGACGGTCAACTCCCGCAGATCGCTCACCGCAACATGCTCCCACGATGGTCGATGCCGACCGAGTGCAGCAGCCACCAATGACCGCCGAGCCCCGCCGGATCGATCAGCTCGGCGGCGGAGCCGGCCGCGGACAACGCGCGCAGATAGGCGGCCGGGTCCGTGCGGGCAAGGTGCAGGGACGGCCGAGCGCCGTCGATTCCGAGAGCCTTGAGTGCCTCGCGCTGCGTGATCAGGGTGTACGGGGTCCCGGCCGCGCACGCCACCGAGTCCATGGCCACGTGCGCCGTGACATCGCAGCTACCGTCCGGGACGGGCGTCACCTGCCGTCCACCCCGGAAACCGGTGAGTGTGCCGTGCGCCGGCCGCAGTTCGCGCAGGTGGCCGTAGTCGACTGTCAGCGCGCACCCGCGTCGCACCGCGGAGACGGCGTCGGCCCAGGCCACATCGCGCGGCCACCCGATCTCGGCCCGTGCCCATGCCGTGTCAGCCGGCTCACCGGTCGCGCCGGCGCCTCGCGGTCCCGGGTCGGTCTGCTCTCCGGCGGCGGGGGCCGGCGCGTCCCCCGCACCGGCTCGGCCGTGGCGCACGAGATGCTGGGCCGCCCGGTGATCTCGTTGTGCCGGAGACCAGAGCGGCCACCAGCGGGCCAGCCAGAACACGTCCGCCGCATCTGGGGCGCCACCCAGCGTCTCCTTGCCGCTCGACCGGTCGACCTGCACCAGTCGCAGCTGCCCGACGTCGTCGACCGCGACGATGTCGATGGGGACGTTGTCGAGCCATTCGGTGGCGATGAGCAGGCCGACGATCCCGTCCGGCACTTCCCGGGACCAGCCGATGCGGAGGTCGAGCCCGTCGGGCCGGGATCTCAGTTCCACCGCGACCAAGCGGGCACGCTCGGCGAGGGAGCCCGGTCCCGGGGTCGGTTCCTCGGATGCGAGCAGGGCGGCCATCGTGGTAAGCAGCTCACCTCGGCCGGCGCCGACGTCCACCAGGTCCAGTCGGGGCGGATGACCCAGCGCCTGATCCACCCGCCGCAGCAGGCGGAGCAGGGCGCCGGCAAAGAGCGGGGAGGCATGGACGCTGGTCCGGAAGTGATCCGCCGGTCCCTCGACGTCTCGAACGAAGAACCCGTCCCGGCCGTAGAGCGCCGCTTCCATCGCCACCTTCCATCCCGCCGCTCCCATCCCGACACCGTAATTCCCCCGACCTCCCTCCCTCCCGCGCGCTCCCTCCCAGATCCGCGCCGCCCGCCGATCTTGGAGTTGTGGTGGCCGATGTGTCCGCAATGAGCCTTACGTCCACCCCCACAACTCCAAGATCGGGGCTGGATCTCCGGAACGGGTGCACGGAGGCGCATACTTGCCCACGACCGGTACCCCTTCCGAGGACTGGATCTCCAAATGAACGCAGGGCCGAGCACCGGCGGTACGACGCATCCCATGGTGGTTGGTGTTGTCGGCGCGGGTCGCGTGGGTGCCGTCCTGGGCGCCGCGCTCGAGGCGGCCGGCCACCGCGTGGTCGCGACCGCGGCGGTGTCCTCGGCGTCGCGTGAGCGTGCCGCCCGCCTTCTCCCCAACGCCGAGATCCGTCCGGCCGACGAGGTGGCCCGGGCCGCGAATGACCTGCTCGTGCTCGCCGTCCCGGACGACGTACTGCCGAGCGTCGTGGCCGGCCTGGCCAGAACCGGCGTCCTGACCGGTGGTCCGACGGTCGCACACACCTCCGGCGCGCACGGCATCGCGGTGCTCGGCGACGTTCGCGGCATGGCGCTGCACCCGGCGATGACCTTCACCGGTGAGCGGTCCGACCTCGACCGGCTACCCGGCATCGCGTGGGGCGTCACCGCATACGACAAGGCCTTCGCGACTCGGCTGGTAGCGGATCTGAACGGCATCCCGGAGTGGATCGCCGAGACGAGCCGTCCGCTCTACCACGCGGCGCTCGCCCACGGTGCGAACCACCTGGTCACGCTCGTCAACGAGGCGGCCGATCTGCTCCGCGCGGCGGGCGTCGAGCAGCCGGAGAGGGTGCTTTCGCCGCTGTTGCACGCGGCACTGGAGAACGCGCTGCGGCTCGGGGACGCCGCGTTGACCGGGCCGGTTTCCCGGGGCGATGCGGGAACCGTACGAAAGCACCTGGATCGGATGCCGGCCGAAGCCGTACCCGCCTATCTTGCTCTTGCGCGTCGCACCGCCGAGCGTGCCGTCGCGGCCGGCCGCTTGCGCCGGCAGGATGCCGCGCTGCTCGTGGAGGTGCTGGCCGGAGCGATGATGCGGAACCCGGCGTGACGGAGATTCTGCGGACCCGTGCCGACCTGACCTCGGCCCGTAAGACGATGCACGGGACGACCGCCGTGGTGATGACCATGGGTGCGCTGCACGACGGGCATCGGGAGCTGATACGGGCCGCGCGCGAGCACGCCGACCAGGTGATCGTGACGATCTTCGTGAACCCGCTGCAGTTCGGGCCGGGCGAGGACTTCGACCGCTATCCGCGCACTCCGGATGCCGACCGGGAGATCTGCCGGGCCGAGGGGGTCGACGTGGTCTTCGCGCCGGAGCTCGACGAGATGTATCCCGACTGGCCACCCGCCGTGCGTGTCGAGGCGGGACCGCTCGGCGACGTCCTCGAGGGTGCCAGCCGGCCCGGCCACTTCACCGGTGTGCTCACCGTGGTCTGCAAGCTGTTCCTGCTCACGCGGGCCGATGTGACTTTCTTCGGCGAGAAGGACTACCAGCAACTCGCGCTGGTCAAGCGCATGGTCCGCGACCTGAACATCCCGGTCGACGTGCGCGGCGTACCGACCGTCCGCGAGCCGGACGGCCTGGCCAAGTCCAGCCGCAACAGCTATCTGTCGGCCGCCGAGCGGGAGGCCGCGTTGGTGCTCTCCCGGGCGCTGCGCCACGGTGCCGAACAGAACACTGCCGAGGCCGCGCTGGCCGTCGCCGGCAAGGTCCTTTCTGCGGGTACCGGTGTGCGGGTCGATTACCTTGCGCTAACCGATCCTCTGCTCGGTCCCGCACCGGCGAGCGGCGAGGCCCGGTTGCTGGTGGCGGCCCGGGTCGGCGGCACCCGGCTGATCGACAACGCACCGGTGTACCTGACCGGCAAGGCCTGATGCTCCGCGGCACACTCCGGCGGCAGCCCGGTCGGCCTCGGCGGTGTGACCGGGCCAGGTCGGTCATGACCCGGTCGAGGCGGTCGTCACGGGCTGGCGGAAGGGATCACTGAACGCCGCCGGAGGCCGCGTCGATTGCCATATGATCGACAAAACGGACACCGGCGGGGGGCGTTCATGCGACACCGGCTGCGTACCCGTCTGGGCGTCATGGCCGCAGCGAGCGTGCTCGTGCTGTCGGCCGGCGGCTGCGGCAACCCGGGTGGCGTGGACGGCGACCTGACGAACGACTGGAACCTGGTCGGTGCGCCGACCGGCTTCGAACCGCTCGCCGAGACCTGTCACCTCGCCAACTTCGCCGTGGTCGGAACCCGAGACGCGTACGAAGAGGTCGACTGCCAGCTCAAGCACCGCACCGAAACGGTCTATGTCGGCAGGTACGCGGATCCGGCCGCCGAGGCGGCAGCACCGCCCGCGGAGGGATCGGCGGGCGCCCGGGCGGCGTACAAGATCTGTGACGCCGAGACCGCCTCGTTCGTCGGCGGGCCGTGGCGTACCGGGCGGCTGTGGATCGGCGTGACGCATCCGTCACCGGCCGCGTGGACCGGTGGTGCTCGCTGGTTCCGCTGCGAGGTGCTGGAGATCAGCTCGATCGAGGACGACGGCGGCTTGGTGCTGCGCGTCGGCAGCCTCAAGGACGCGCTCAAGAGTTCCTCGTCCGATCTGCGGCTGACCTGCTATGCGATTGACCTCGGCAGTGGCGGCGCGATCGAGTCCATGCCGTCGGTCAGCTGCTCGGCGCGGCACAGCGCCGAATTCGTCGGCGTGTGGAACGCCGGTGACCTGCCGTACCCCCAGCAGGACAGCCAGTGGCCCACGTTCCATGCCGGCTGCCGGAAGCTGATCTCCACCTACGTCGGCGTGCCCGACGATGCCGACTTGCAGTACCGCACCGGCGTGGTGTCATTGCCCGGCGGCGCGGACGTGTGGGCGCTCGGCGACCGCGGCGTGCGCTGCTATCTGTGGCTGGACGGCGTGGCGCTGACATCGTCGTTGAAGGGCAAGGGCGCCGCGGGCATGCCGATCCAGTACAAGTAATCACGAGCACTTCTCGGACCCCGCACGCGAAACTGTCGCACCGGCGAGGTTGACTGAGCGCATGTCGCTTCCCGCGGGCCTCCCGGTGCTTCCACGCCGACTTGCCGCCGCCGCGCCGGGGTGGTCCGAGACCACCGACGTCCTGGTGGTCGGCTCCGGCGTGGCCGGCCTGACCGCGGCTCTGCACCTGCGTGAGCAGGGGCTGCACGTCACCGTGGTCACCAAGGTCAACATTGACGACGGTTCTACCCGGTGGGCACAGGGTGGCATCGCGGCAGTGCTGGGCCCGCTGGATACCCCTGCGGCCCATGCGTTCGACACCGAGATCGCCGGCGTCGGGCTGTGCGACCCCGCCGCGGTGGGCATGCTCGTGGAGGAGGGGCCGGCTCGGGTGCGGGAGCTGATGCGCCTGGGTGCGGCGTTCGATCGGAATCCGGACGGCTCGCTGATGCTGACCCGGGAGGGCGGCCATCGCGCCGACCGGATCGTGCACGCCGGCGGGGACGCGACCGGCGCCGAGGTGCAGCGGGCCCTGCATGCAGCGGTTCGCCGCGATCCCTGGATCAGGCTCGTCGAGCACGCCCTGGTGCTCGATCTGATGAGGGCGGCCGACGGCCGCGCCTGCGGCTTGACGCTGCACGTCCTCGGTGAGGGCTCGGAGGAGGGCGTGGGTGCCATCCTTGCGCGAGCGGTGGTGCTGGCCACCGGAGGCATGGGCCAGGTGTACGCATCGACGACCAATCCCGCGGTCTCCACCGGCGACGGCGTCGCGCTGGCCCTGCGCGCCGGCGCCGCGGTCACCGATGTGGAGTTCGTGCAGTTCCACCCGACGTCCTTCATCACGGCGAGCGTGAACTCGGTGCAGCGCCCGTTGATCTCCGAGGCGTTGCGTGGCGAAGGCGCGTATCTGGTCGACGAGTCCGGCAAGCGCTTCATGGTCGGCCAGCACGAGCTCGCTGAGCTCGCGCCTCGTGACGTGGTGGCCAAGGGCATCCACCGGGTGCAGCGCGAGACGGGGACGGATCACGTCTATCTGGACGCCCGTCACCTCGGCAAGGAGTTCCTGGAGCAGCGCTTTCCCACGATCGTGGCCGCCACTCGCGCGGCCGGCGTCGACCCGCCGACCGAGCTGATCCCGGTTGCCCCCGCGGCCCATTACGCCTCCGGCGGAGTTCGCACCGATCTGCACGGCCGCACCTCGATCCCCAGCCTGTATGCCTGTGGCGAGGTTGCCTGCACCGGCGTGCACGGCGCTAACCGGCTTGCCAGCAACTCCCTGCTCGAAGGACTGGTCTTCTCCCGGCGGATCGCCGATGACATCGCCCGCGACCTGCCACCGCAGGCCGATCCCGTCCAACCGTCCCCGTCGGCACCCACCTGGGTGGTCGCCCCGGTGATCCGGAGCGAGCTGCAGCGGGCGATGACCCGCGGTGCCGGCGTCCTGCGGTCGGCCGACTCGCTGGCCGGAGCGGCAAGGGACCTGGGCCGCCTGGGAGAGGAACGGGCCGCGCCGCACAATGCCGCGTGGGAGGCCACGAACCTGCTGACCGTCGCCACGGCGTTGGTCGCCTCGGCATACGCCCGGCTCGAGACGCGGGGCTGCCACTGGCGCGAGGATTATCCGACGGCAGCCGACGATTGGCGCGGGCACCTGCTCGACGGCATCAACACGGCCGGCGTGCTGACCCAGTCCTTCCAGGAGATGGCATGAGTTTCCCCGACGAGTCGGACCTCGATCCGGCCGAGGTCGAGCGCATCGTCCACGCCGCGCTGGCCGAGGACCTGGGGAACCCGCCGCGGGATGTGACCAGCGAGGCGACCATTCCCGCCGGCCAGGTCGACACGGCCGAGTTGGTCGTGCGTGCCTCCGGCGTCGTGGCCGGCCTCCCGGTCGTCGCCCACGTGTTCGCCGCCACCTCGGGCGGGATGGCAACCGTGGAACCGCGGATCCTCGACGGTGCCCGGGTGGTTCGCGGGGACGTGCTGGCGGTCGTCACCGGTCCGACCCGGTCCCTGCTCACCGCCGAGCGGACCGCACTCAACCTGCTCTGCCGGATGTCCGGGGTGGCGACTCATACCCGCAAGTGGGCGGACGCTCTGGCCGGAACCAAGGCCACGGTCCTGGACACGCGCAAGACCACGCCCGGTCTGCGCTCCCTGGAGAAGTACGCGGTCCGCGCCGGTGGCGGCACCAACAAGCGCATGGGCCTCTACGACGTCGCCATGATCAAGGACAACCACAAGCTGGCCGCGGGCAGCATCACGGCCGCCTATCGCCGGGTCCGCGAAGCATTTCCCCAGGTGCCGGTGCAGGTCGAGGTGACCACGCTGGCCGAGGCGGAGGAGGCGGTCGAGGCCGGGGCGGATTTCCTGCTCTGCGACAACATGCCGCCGGAGCGGCTGCGCTTGGTGGTCCGGGCGGTGGGCGACCGGGCCGAGCTGGAGGCCACCGGAAACCTGACCCTGGAAACCGCCGCCGCCTACGCGGCCACCGGCGTGGACTACCTGTCGGTGGGCGGTTTGACCCACTCGTCGCCGATCCTCGACATCGCCATGGACCTGCGAGCGCGATGAGCCCGCGTTGATCGTGGTGGGGGAGGATGACGTTGTGCTGCTCTGTATCGACATCGGGAACACCAATACGGTGCTTGCCACCTTCGACGGCGACAAGCTGGTCCACAACTGGCGGGTCAAGACCGACTCGCGGTCGACCGCCGACGAGCTCGGTCTGATGTTCCGCGGGCTGCTGGCCGGGGACGCTGTGGAGATCACCGGAGTGGCCGCCTGCTCGACCGTGCCGACGGCGCTGCGCAGTCTGCGCACGATGCTGGCGCGCTACTACGGTGATCTGCCGAACGTGGTGGTCGAGCCGGGCGTGAAGACCGGCGTACAACTAGCGATCGACAACCCGAAGGAGGTCGGCGCCGATCGAGTGGTGAATACCTTGGCGGCGCACACGCTTTACGGCGGACCCTCGATCGTGGTCGACTTCGGCACCACCACCAACTTCGACGTGATCAGCGCGAAGGGTGAGTTCCTGGGCGGGGCGTTCGCGCCCGGCATCGAGATCTCCTTCGATGCGCTGGCGTCTCGGGCCGCGCAGTTGCGCAAGGTCGAGCCCGCTCGGCCGCGGTCAGTGATCGGCAAGAACACCGTCGAGTGCCTGCAGTCGGGCATGTACTACGGTTTCGCCGGGCAGGTGGACCGGATCGTCGAGCGGATGATCGAGGAACTGGGCTCGGTACGGGCGGTGATCGCCACCGGCGGACTGGCCGGGCTGGTCATGGACGAGTGCCGGACGATCACCGCGCACGAGCCCATGATCACGCTGATCGGCCTGCGCATGGTCTATGAGCGGAATGTTTGACCGCTTGACGGCTTTAATATCGGTTTTCCGCGGCCGGTGAGCGCTGAGTAGGCTTTCCAGACCGAGACAAGCCCTACACAGAGAGTCGTGCCGTGTCCGAGCAGAATCCTCCCGCCGCCGAAGATCTACCCGAGCAGATGCGGGTCCGGCGTGCGAAGCGTGACCGGATGCTGGCCGAGGGCATTGCGCCCTACCCGGTCAACGTGACCCGCACCGCGAGCCTGGACGAACTGCGCACCAAGTATGCGGATCTGCCCACGGACACCGCCAGCGGTGACCGGGTATCGATCACCGGCCGGGTGATCTTCGTACGCAACGGCGGCAAGCTGTGCTTCGCGACGCTACGCGAGGGCGACGGCGCCGAGATCCAGGCCATGCTGTCCCTCGACAAGATCGGCGCGAAGGCGCTGGAGAACTGGAAGCGCCTGGTGGATCTGGGCGACCTGGTCGGCATCACCGGCGAGGTAATCACCAGTCGGCGCGGCGAGCTTTCCGTGCTCGCCGACACCTGGACGATGAGCGCGAAGGCGCTGCGGCCGCTGCCGGTGGCGCACAAGCCGCTCTCCGAGGAGTCCCGGGTACGGCAGCGCTATGTCGACCTCATCGTGCGTCCGCAGGCCCGGGACACCGTGCGGACCAGGGCCACCGTGGTTCGCAGCCTCCGCGAGTCGCTGTTCCGCCGCAATTTTCTCGAGGTGGAAACACCAATGTTGCAGCTGCTGCCCGGAGGGGCGACGGCGCGGCCATTTGTGACGCACAGCAACGCACTCGACATAGATCTTTATCTACGGATCGCGCCCGAGTTATTCCTGAAGCGGGCCGTGGTCGGCGGGATCGAGCGGGTCTTCGAGATCAACCGCAACTTCCGAAATGAGGGGATGGACAGCACCCACTCGCCGGAGTTCGCGATGCTCGAGGCATACCAAGCGTATGCGGACTACAACGTGATGCAGTCGGAGGTGCGCGAGTGGATTCAGGAGGCCGCCATCGCGATCACCGGATCACAGATAGTGACGCACTACGACGGAACCGAGTTGGATCTGAGCGGCGAGTGGGCATCGGCCACCTTGTTCGAGGCGCTCTCTGAGGCACTCGGTGAAGAAGTGACTGTGCGTACCGATCTGGTGCAACTGCAGCGGTACGCCGAAAAGCACAGCCTTTCCGTCGACCCCGACTGGAGCGCCGGCAAGCTCGCCGAGGAACTCTTCGAGCATCTGGTCCAGCCCACCCTGCAGGCGCCCACCTTCGTCCGCGACTACCCGGCTGAGACGACGCCGCTGACCCGGGCGCACCGGGAAGCGCCCGGGCTGACCGAGAAGTGGGACCTGTACGTCCTGGGCTTCGAACTCGCCACCGCCTATTCGGAACTCGTCGACCCGGTCGTGCAGCGTGAGCGGCTGACGGCCCAGTCGCTGCGCGCGGCCGGTGGCGACCCCGAGGCGATGATGCTGGACGAGGATTTCCTCCGCGCCTTGGAGTACGGAATGCCGCCCGCCGGCGGGATGGGAATGGGAATCGACAGACTCTTGATGGCGCTGACCGGTCTGGGGATTCGGGAAACGATCCTCTTTCCGTTGGTCCGGCCAGAGTAGCGTACAAATCCGCCCCCTCCATTGACGGATGACGCAGGCCACGCGTTATTGTTCACGGGATCGATTGTGGCGGAGATCCTGTGTGCTCGGAAGGATAACGACGCGTGGCCAAGCAGATCATTCACAAGCTGGTCGATGACCTCGACGGAGGGGACGCCCAGGAGACGGTCAAGTTCGCCCTCGACGGCATTCAGTACGAGATCGACCTGTCGAACTCCAATGCCGCGAAATTGCGCGACGTGTTCGCACGGTATGTCGCCGCGGGCTCCAAGGTTGCTCGGGGTGGCGTCGTGGTCGGTGGGCGGGCTGCCCGGGGGCGGGGTGGGGCCACCGCCGATCGGGAGCAGAACAAGGCGATCCGGGACTGGGCCAAGAAGGCCGGCAAGGAGATCTCCGATCGGGGCCGGATCCCGCAGGAGATCGTCGACGAGTTCCACGCCAAGGGACCGGGGCGCTGAGCCTGCTGGCTCCGCTTCGCTCCGCGGCGATCGCCTGGTAACCGCTGAGATGACGCACCGCCCGCAACGACCGCACACCCCGCGGCCGCCGCGACCGGCACGCCATCTCACCGGCGGCGATCGCAGGGCCGTCTGGCTCCGCTTCGCTCCGCGGCGATCGCCTGGTAACCGCTGAGATGACGCACCGCCCGCAACGACCGCACACCCCGCGGCCGCCGCGACCGGCACGCCATCTCACCGGCGGCGATCGCAGGG
>Ga0081539_10006418_pt1 | contig 11294 bp, 11 predicted proteins | sample TabmetS4T2R2_FD_71023 | JGI IMG/M metagenome (GOLD analysis project Ga0081539, IMG submission 71023) | Tabebuia heterophylla rhizosphere microbial communities from the University of Puerto Rico - S4T2R2 | ecosystem: Host-associated > Plants > Roots > Rhizosphere ...
GAAAAGGATGTCGACGGTACGCATGATGATGTTGTCGAGAATGCCGCCGAAGTAGCCCGCCAGCGCGCCGAGCGTGACGCCAATGGTGCTGGAAATGCCAACGACGATTAAGCCGACGACCAGCGAGACCTGGCTCCCGTAGATGATACGGCTGAAGAAGTCGCGCCCCAGATCATCGGTGCCGAGCAGATGCCCCGGCGAGTTGATGGGCAGGAGTGAACTGGAAAAATCCAGTTCATAAGGGTCGTATGGCGCGATGTAGGCTGCGCCAACCGCTCCGATGACAAAAATGACGAGGATGATCAGACCGAGCATTGCGGTTGGGTTGTGCGTTAGTTCGCGCCAGACCATCGTGCTCAGCGAAGCAGAGCGGCTGTGCATCAGCCGGGGCAGGGATGGTGCGGTTGTCGCTGCGGTTTTGGTTGCCATAAGTCGGTAGCCGCTCTAGGAAAGCCGAATACGCGGGTCGATGATCGGGTAAAGAATATCGACGATCAGGTTCATCACGATATAGACGGTGGAAAAGATCAGCGTTGTGCCCATGATGACCGGGTAATCTCGCTGGAATACCGAGTTCACCGCCAGCCGCCCAATGCCGGGCCAGGCGAAGATCATCTCGACGACAATGGTGCCACTCAACATCCCGGCGAATTGCAGCGCGAACAATGTGATAACAGGAATTAAGGTGTTGGGCAGCAGGTGGCGGGTGATGACTGTGCCAGAGCTTAGCCCTTTGGCGTGCGCGGTGGTGATGTAGTTCTGCCCCAGAATTTCCAGCGTGGCGGAACGGGCGATGCGCGAATTGAAGCCAACCAAGCCAATCGCCAGCGTGAACGCGGGAAGTAGGAGATGATCGAGTCGTTCAAACAGCAAGCCATCGCCGCGCCCGGAGGTTGGCAGCCAGCGCAAATTGAGCGCGAACAGCAGAATGAGCATGATGCCCAGCCAGAAGCTCGGCATGGAGAAGCCCAGCAGCGCACCACCCATCAGGATTCGGTCAAGCAGCTTGCCGCGATTGAGCGCGGCGAGGACGCCAAGCGGGATGGAGAGGCAGATAATGACGAACATAGCGGTGACGGCGAGTTCGAGCGTGGCGGGAAAGCGACTGGCGATCTCTTCGAGCACCGGCTTGCGGGTGTTGATCGATACCCCCAGGTCGCCACGCAGCAGATTCGCAACGTAGCGCCCATACTGCACGGGGAGTGGATCATTCAGACCGAGGTCCTGGCGCAACTGGGCAATCGTCTCAGGAGCCATGCCGGTGAGGCGCATACCAAAACGCGCGGAAATTGGGTCGCCAGGGGTAAGCTGAAACAGGATGAAAACGACGGCGGAGATACCCAGCAGCAAAAATGGGAGCAGCAATAAGCGCCGGGTAATGTACTTCAGCATGAAATGCTCCGAGAATTAAGATGAGTTACAAATATAAGCAGTATTCGACGGCGCACCACATATTGAAACTATCCAGCATTGTTATCGCACAAATAGTTACTTTTGACAAACGATTGTTGCACAAATACGTGCAAAACTGCAACATTTGCAATATAGGAGGGATGAACAAGCAGCTTGTGAGGAAAATTAGTGAGGCATACATGAAACGAGCTAGCGGGTCGGACTATGGGCGATTAACCTGAAACAGGGTTTTGGAGCGAATACTACGGCTGATAGTTGAGCATACATAATTTTGTGCAGTCCAGGTTGGTTTTTGCAACCTGTGGTGCAGGTGCGTAATCATTAAGTGGAATTTGAAGTCGTGCAGAATAGGGTAACGAAAAGACCGTTTCGAGGCGCTTATGAAAACCGATTCACGCATCAGCCAGGTTGACCAGTTGTTCTCTCAATGGGCGAAAGCCAGTTCGCCGGGCTGCGCTATCGGCATTATGCAAGACGGTGCGATCCTCTATGAGCAGGGCTACGGCATGGCAGACCTGGAATACAACATCCCAATCACCCCCAGCACGATTTTCCACGTAGCATCGGTCTCGAAGCAGTTCGCGGCGGCAGCAATGGCGTTGCTGGAACTGGACGGCAAGCTCTCGGTGAATGACGACATTCGCAAATACATCCCTGAACTGTACGATTTTGGCGAGACGATCACGATCCGTCACCTGATTCACCATACCAGCGGGCTGCGCGACCAGTGGGAACTGCTGATCACAGCGGGTTGGCGCATGGAGGATGTGATCACGACGCAGGATGTGCTCGACCTTGTCTTTGACCAGCGTGAGCTGAACTTCAAGCCCGGCGCGGAATACTCCTATTGCAATACCGGCTACACGTTGCTTGGCATTATCGTCAAGAATGTGACCGGTAAGACACTACGCGAATTCTGCGATGAGCGCATTTTTCAGCCGCTGGGCATGACCAGCACGCATTTCCACGACGACCACCGCGAAATCGTGCCGAACCGCGCCTATTCCTACGGAGAAACCGAAGACGGCTACCAGCATTTGCATTTGCTCTATGCGACAGTCGGTGCGACTAGCTTGTTCACAACCGTCGGCGATCTACTGCGCTGGGAAGCGAATTTCTTCGACCCGCAGGTTGGCGCAGAAGGCTTTCCTGCTGCGATGCTTCGTCAGGGCACCCTGAACAACGGCGACACGCTTAGCTATGCTTTCGGCGTCATGGTACGTGATTATCGTGGGTTGAGCGCCGTTGACCACAGCGGCGGCGATGCGGGCTTCCGAACGCACCTGCTGCATTTCCCCGAACAGAAATTTGCGGTGACGGTGCTCTCAAATCTGGCGAGTTTTACTCCCGGCAAGCTGGCGTTCGAGATCGCCGATATTTTTCTCGCCGAGTATTTCACTGATGAGCCAGCGACGCCGACGGTAACGTTGACGCCTGAGCAGTTGAAAGTCTTCGAGGGCACGTACTACGGCGTGGCGAGTGCATCCAGCCTATCGGTGGAATTCGACGCGGAACAGGGGGCGCTCTTGTTCTGGCGGCAGTTCATGCTGGAGGCAGTAGATGAGACGCATTTCCGGCTGGCGATTTCTCCGCAATCACTGTTGCATTTCGTCCTGCCGCAGGGCGAAACGCCTATGCAGTTGGTGCTGGATAGCCCGAATGGGCGACCCATAGTGTATGAAAAAGTGGATGCTGAAGCGCCATCCGCCGAAGCGTTAGCCGCTCACACCGGGCGTTATTTCTGTCCTGAATTGAGCGTGCAGTATGAAATACTAATAGAAGAAGAGGTGCTGGCGTTGAAACGGCGCAAGTATGGCACGGTTAAGCTGCTGCCGACGATTACCGACGGGTTCAGGGAAGCGAATGGCAGCTACGACTTGCTATTCACGCGGAACAATGCAGGGGATGTTACGGGGTTTGCGCTCACGTCCGGGCGTAACCGTCACGTGCGCTTCGAGCGCCAGGCATAAGAGTTTCGGATCAGCAGTCACAGAAAGGCGGAGCCAGCGGCTGAAGAGTCGGTGGCTCGTTTTATGATGGATGCTCGGATAGCGATTGTGAAGGTTATGCGCGCATGAACGAAATCGAGTCTGCCTATCTGGGAGTGCAGTGTTTTATTTCCTGTATTGGTCTTTTATTGGTTTTAAGTGGCTTGTTTGCTTCAGATAAAACGATGCGAAGCGGGAACTTGGGGTATATGCCGGAGCTATCTGGTGGTATGCGTGCCTGGCGTGTAATCTTAGTTTTCATCGGCATCTGCTTTTTCGTTGGGGCGCTGCTTTTCCCCACGCTGGTCAAGTTCTGATGCGCGCAGCCTAGTTCGCTGCTGGATAACTCGAACGTGGCTGGTATAATCGGCGACAACTCTAAACAGTAGGCAACAAAAAACCGAGCGTAGTGGCTCGGTTTTCATGCCGGCGGTGGGAGTCGAACCCACATGCCCTCACGGGCGCACGATTTTGAGTCGTGTACGTCTGCCAGTTCCGTCACGCCGGCGTGATGGCAAAATGGTAATTGCACACGCTAGGATTGTCAATGGTTGGCAATTCTGAATTCGAGGAACAGGCGCTGATCCGGCGCGCCCTGCGTGGCGACCTGGATGCCTTTAACGCGCTGATTCTTCGCTACCAGGACAGCGCCTATACGCTAGCGTACCGCATTATGGGGGACCCGCACAGCGCGTCCGATGCATTGCAGGAAGCCTTTATCCTCGCCTACCGTCGCCTGGGAACGTATCGCGGTGGCAGCTTCCGCGCCTGGCTGATGCGGATCACGACCAACCAATGCTACGACGAACTGCGCCGTGTCCGCCGACGCCCGAATGTCTCGGTGGAAGCGATGGGCGAAGAAACGGGCGATGATCCGGCAATTCCCGACGACGCAGATACTCCTGAAGAAGTCGCCGAGCAGCGTGAACTCCAGCAGGCGATACAGCAGTGCATTGGCGGGCTGAATGCCGACCAGCGCGTTGTGCTGGTGCTGTGTGATGTCGATGGGATGGATTACCAGGCGATTGCCGACACCGTAGGCACGCAGATCGGCACGGTCAAGTCCCGCCTCAGCCGGGCGAGGGCGTCAGTGCGCGATTGCTTACAGGCGGTACGGGAACTTTTACCCTCTGCCTATCGTCTTATCAGTAATGAAGATGACGACTGATTTCCGATGCTGACCGAACGGGACCTCGAACTGCTTTCCGCTTATCTGGATGGCGCGCTGACCGAAGCCGAGCGCGCTGACCTGGAAGCGCGCCTGCAAACCGACGCCGAACTGAGCCGTGAACTCGCGCGGCTGCGGGCAACAGTCGATCTGGTCAGAACGCTGCCGTCGCTGAGCGCCCCGCGCGACTTTACGCTTACGCGGGATATGGTGCGCCGCCAACCGCGCATCCTCACCAGCGTCGCTTTCAGCGCCCTGAGCGCGGCGGCTGCGGTTGTGCTGCTGGTGCTGGGCGCGACGCTGATGTTGCCCCAGCTTGCATCAAGTCCGTTGTCGAACAATCAGATTGCGGCAGTGCCAACGCAGGTGAATACGCAGCCACTTCAAACGGCGCAGGAAATCGCGCCGGAGGAGAGTGGTGGCGGAGCAGCCGAGCCAGAAGTCGACGAATCATCGCCAACACTAGAACGTTCTTTCGCGGATGGTGCGTTGGCGAGTACATCACTGCCGACGGTTGCCGCACAGGGCACGCAGCAGCCGCTGATCGCTGCGGATGCGCTTGTGCCGGCGACGGGCACCTTTGAAGCCTTTTCGTTTGCCCAGCAGGAAACGACGACAGGCATTGAAGAAGCGCTGGATGATGCGGATGTGAACACTCAGCAGCGCGTCGCCATGACCGCGACTGAACAGAGCGCCGCTGAAGCTCAGGAAGCCGAGTCTATGCCTGCGCCTGCGGCTGCCAACGGCGAAGCGGCAGATACGTCGTCGGCGATGGTGCAGCAGGCGACTCAGCTACCGACGAGCAAACCCAGCGAAACGCCGCTGCCGTCTTCCACGCCAACAGCTACAGCAACGCCGACCTTTACACCTAGCCCAACAGCAACTTCAACGTTCACGCCATCGCCAACCGTGACTTCGACATCGACGTTTACCCCAACGCCGGTGCCGGGTATTTTCGACAACGTCGGTTCGTCGGGCATCGGTCTCGGCTTGATCGTTCTGGCGATCATTCTGCTTGGGGTGGCGCTGGTGACGACACTAATTCGGCGGCGCTCGTGACTGAACGGATCGCTAATTTCTGCACAGTGTGCGCCACGCCGCTCGAACAGGTGATGCGCTTTGGCAGGCTGCGCCCGGTTTGCCCCAACTGCGGACACACGGTTTTTTTCGAGCCGAAAGTTGCGGTGGTCAGCTTTGTTGTTCAGGGTGACGAACTGCTGCTGGTCAAACGCCTGAATGAACCGGGTAAAGGCAAATGGGCGCTGCCTGCGGGCTTTGTCGAAGCGGACGAAAACCCGCAAATTGCCGCCGAGCGCGAAACCGTCGAGGAAACTGGGATTGCGATTGAGGTCGTTCGCCTGTTGGATGTACTGTACCGACCAGACGCGGACGGCGCGGCAGACATCGTCATCGCCTACGAGGGGCGTATGCTTGGCGGACAGCTTGCGGGAGACGATGATGCCGATGAGGCTGGCTGGTTCCCGCGCGACAATCTCCCTGAAATCGCGCTGACGAGCACCCGCCTGCTCGTCGCGCGCTGGCTGGCAGGGGAGATATAAAGGAGCGACTGAGTAGTCGCTCCTTTATAGTGGTTGCCGCCTCTCTAGCTGACGTTCTTGTCGAGCGCCCGCTCCGCTGTGATGTCATATAGATCGAACGTCATCTCCGGCAGGTTCAGTACCCCGTAAGTGTGTGAACTCGTCCGCACGTTGTGGAACGTGTACAGTGAACCGGGATTGACCACGCAGCCGCGCTGCACCTTCACGTACAGCGGCACGTGCGTGTGCCCAGTGATCAGCACATCCACGCCCAGCGAGACCAGCATCATGTTCAGCAGCGTGTTCGAGATGTGGTCGCGGTACAAGCCCCACAGGTTGTTGCCCGGCTTGCCGTGACACATGAACACGCTTTGCCCGTTAATTTCGCTGCGCCATTCCAGCGGCAGGTCTTTGAGATATTCCTTGTTCTCTGGCGACAGCCCGTAACTCCACTCGTCGTGGTTGCCGCGCACGGTTTGGATGCCGCGTTCGCGGATCAGTTGGACGACTTTGTCCGGCTGGGGACCCCGCCCAACCAGATCGCCCGCGCATAAAATTTGCTCCACCTGGTGGTCATTGTCCAGGCGGTCTATTGCGAGTTGAAGGGCTGCGTAATCGCCGTGAATATCCGAGAGTATGCCAACTTTCATCCTGCCATCCTAGTCATGTCAAAGTGGGATCTATTATATCAGGTCATCGCCGACTCTCTACGCTGGCTCTCACCAAAAATTCAGCCGTTGCCCTGTGCGATCTGTCCCTAATTGTGTTATGATCAAGCGAGTATTGTCTCGTCTGTCTGGGCATTGATGACTCACTTTCTGTTAGTTCGTCACGCGGTCAACGATTTCGTCAAAAGTGGAAAACTTGCCGGGTGGACGCCTGAAGTACATCTCAATGATGAGGGCAAAGCGCAGGCAGAGGCGCTCGGCAAGCGGCTCGCGGAAGTACCGATCAAGCACTTGTACGCCAGCCCGCTGGAGCGCACGATGGAGACTGCCCAAGCCATATGCCAGCACCACCCGAAACTCGACATTGTTCAGAATGCCGAGGTTGGGGAAGTGCGCTACGGCGACTGGGAAGGGATGGAAGTGAACGCGCTGCGCCACCGCAAAATGTGGCAGGTGGTTCAGGAAACGCCGTCCCGCGCCTATTTCCCGAATGGCGAAACTATGCGCGGCGTCCAAACGCGCGCCGTCAACGAAATCGAACGGCTTGCCGCGCTGCACCCGGCGGGGTTGGTGGTCGTTGTTTCTCACGCGGACGTGATTAAGATGATGATCGCGCATTATTTGGGGATGCACTTAGATAATTTCCAGCGCGTCGTCATTTCACCGGCTTCAATCAGTAGCTTGTCGCTCGGTTTCGGGCGTCCATACGTGGGCACAGTCAACGATTTCGCCCACATTTCGCAGATGGAACGGGAACGTAAAGCCGCCGCAGAAGCTGCTACAGCTTTGGCTGCGAATGCAGCGCAGCCCGCAACCTAAGAGTAAACTATGTCAAGTCCTGAAATTGATCTGAACCCAGTAGATTTCATCACCGTAGGCACGGTTGGACCGAAAGGACAGCGCGTCTTTCATTTGCAGGCGGGCAAGGACGATCAAATCGTCTCGCTGACCATCGAGAAAGAGCAAGCCTGGGCGCTCAGCGAAGCCATCCGTGAGCTTGCCGAAGACCTCGACCAGCGTTACCCGGTGCTGGAAAGCGCCAACATTGCCGACTTTAACATGGAACTGCGCGATCCTATCGAGCCGCTGTTCCGAGTCGCGCAAATGGGGTTGGGCTACGACGAAGACCGGAGCATGGTCGTACTGGTCGCGCAGGAGCTGGTCGTCGTCGACGAGGATGCTGACCCTGAATCGGTTCAGCCTGGCATCGTCCGTATGTGGTGCAGCCGTGACCAGATGCGCGCCCTTAGCGCCCATGCTACCGCTACCGTGCAAGCAGGACGACCTGACCCGAAACAAAATGGGCGGCTAGTCTATTACTGGACATAACGCACGATGAGCGAAAACGAGTCGAGTATTCCGATTTCCTCCGAGCATGTGCTTGAAGTGCTGCAAAATGGTGAGGTCGACAATGAATACGGCATGTTGCGCTGGAGTTCCAACTATGCCTTCCTGATCGACCTTGTCCTCAACGACGTGCGTTTGACTGCTGTTTATAAACCGCAGCGCGGCGAGCGACCGCTCTGGGATTTCCCGGATGGCACGCTCTGCTACCGCGAAACCGCCGCTTTCCTCACCTCACGGCAGCTTGGCTGGGAGATCGTGCCGCCAACGGTGCTGCGCGAAGGTCCGCGCGGGCTGGGTTCGGTGCAGTTCTACATCGACCACGACCCGGAAATGAACTACTTCACCTTTGGCACAGAGTTTGCCCCACAGCTCATGCGGATTTCGGCGTTCGATCACCTGATCAACAACGCTGACCGCAAGGGCGGGCACTGCCTGCTCGACAGCGAAGGGCACATCTGGGGAATCGATCACGGCATCGCCTTCAACTCCGTGCATAAGCTTCGGTCTGTGATTTGGGATTTTGCTGGGCAGCCCATTCCCGAAGATTTGCTTGTCTCCATCGGCTGCCTGTTTGACGCGCTCGATGACCCTGAGAATGATTACAACCAATCGATGCGGAAGCTACTCTCTGCACAAGAAATGCGAGCTTTCCAATCCCGATTGCGCTATATCCTCAAGCACAAACGTTACCCGACGCCGGGTCCCGGTCCTAATTACCCCTGGCCCCCTGTTTAGGAAGCTGAAAAGGGACTATCTCAGCTTCTAAGATTTGCCGCCTCCTTAACAATTCGTTAAACTGCTTACAGCATTGCGATAATCCTCATACTTGCATAATGTATCGCCAATCGAATCCATTCGCTTTGAGGAGGCAGGGGATGTTGAAAAAATTTGTTTTGCTCGTTTCCATAGTTGCATTACTCGTCTCAGTTCCGGCGTTCGCGCAGGATGAAGAAACTTTTGATTTGACCATTCTTCATACCAACGACACACACGCGCACCATGAGCCGAACGCCAACGGCGACGGCGGCGCGGCGCGGCAGGCGGCGGTGGTCAATCAAGTTCGGGAACAGGGGGGAAATGTGCTACTGCTCGATGCGGGCGACCGTTTCACCGGCACGCTCTTCCACCAGCAGTATCTCGGACAGGACAGCGTTCAAATTATGAACGCGATTGGCTACGACGGTATGACGCTCGGCAATCACGAGTTCGACAATGGCGATGAAGTGCTTGCCGACTTCGTCGATGGCGTCGAATTCCCAGTGGTCAACGCCAACGTTGACTTTAGCGCCTCGGAGTTTCTGGCGGGCAAGATACCGCCTTACGCCATCCTCGATGTTACTGGCGAACAGATTGGCATCATCGGGCTGGTGACGCCGGAGACGCCCTTTCTTTCATCCCCCAGCGATGATCTGGTTTTCGACGACGATCTGGTCGGTGTCACCCAGCAGGTGGTCGATGAATTGACCGCGCAGGGTGTCAACAAGATCATCCTTGTCACTCATATTGGCTTGGATGCTGATCAGGAAGTTGCCGCCGAGACAACCGGAGTGGACATCATCGTCGGCGGGCACAGCCACTCACTGCTCAGCAATGCCTACGTCGCCTCGGTTGCTGAATATCCGGTTATCGTCAATAACCTCGATGGCGACCCGGTCTACATCGTTCAGGCAGGCGAATACGATACCTATCTCGGTCGCATCTTCGTCCAGTTTGACGCCGAAGGTGTCGTCGTCAACGCGACGGGTGACACCATTCTGCTGTCCCAGTACATCACGCCCGACCCGGAAGTGCAAGACATCATTGACGAACTCGCCGGACCGATTGAAACCTTGCGGCAGACGGTGATCGGCGATTCGAGCGTTTTCCTGGTCGGCGACCGCGCGGTTTGCCGCGCCGAGGAATGCAATCTCGGCGATCTGATCACTGACGCCATGCGTGCGGAAACTGGCGCGCAGATCGCCATTACCAACGGCGGCGGTATTCGCAGCAACGTGCCAGTTGGCGAAGATACGCCCGAAGATACTGCGCTCGATCAGCCGATGCCAGTCTCGCTTGGCGATGTCCTGACCGTATTGCCCTTCGGCAACCTGACGGCGACGCTCAGCCTCACGGGTGAAGATGTAATCGCTGCGCTCGAAAATGGCGTTTCGCAGGTGGAAAACGGCGCGGGGCGCTTCCCGCAGGTTTCCGGCATTCACTTTAGCTGGGATGGCAGCCTCGAACCCGGGAGCCGTATCGTCAGCGTCGAAGTGTTGGGCGAAGATGGTGAGTATGCGCCGCTTGACCCGGACGCGATCTACACGGTGGCGACCAACGACTTTATGCGTCGTGGTGGTGACGAATACACCATCCTCTCGACCAACGCCATTGATGCCTATGACTTCGGCAAGCCGCTGGATCAGGTGCTGGCAGAATACATTACCGCCAATTCACCGATTGCGCCGGAAGTCGAAGGGCGCATCACCCGCATCGACGAACCAGCTTCCTAAAGCACGCCAATCATTCTGGGACTGGCAAGCAGACGACCCCGCCTAATTACTAGGCGGGGTTTTTTATTTCAGCATTGTGCGCGTTACAGATTCGCAGCCGTATGTTTTGGAGAGTCAACATCTGCTTGACCTAGAGCGCGCTCTAAGGTGTAGCATGAGACTGCGTCAGTTCGCTTATATGCGTGAGCATAACTTCATGGAGCATAATCATGCACATTGGTTTACAAATCCCCTCGTTTAAATATCCCGGCGGTGTAGCGAGCATTCGACCTCAATTGAAGGAGATCGTCACCACTGCTGAAGCGGTTGGGTTTCACAGCTTCTGGGTGATGGATCACTACTATCAAATTCAGGGTCTTTTCGGTGAAGCCTACAGCGACCCGATGATGGAGTCCTACACGCTGCTCGGCTATCTCGCAGGGCTGACCGAAAAAGCATACCTCGGCGTGATGGTGACAGGCGTGATCTATCGCCTGCCCTCGATCCTGCTGAAGATGGTCAATACCCTCGACGTTGTCTCCGGTGGGCGGGCTTATTTCGGCGTCGGCGCGGCGTGGTATCAGGAAGAGGCGGAGGGCTTTGGAGTACCTTATCCGAGCACCCGCGAACGCTTTGAATGGCTGGAAGATACGCTGCAATTGGCTCATGCGCTGTGGAACGGCGATGAAACCAACTTCACGGGT
>Ga0081539_10002002_pt1 | contig 11292 bp, 11 predicted proteins | sample TabmetS4T2R2_FD_71023 | JGI IMG/M metagenome (GOLD analysis project Ga0081539, IMG submission 71023) | Tabebuia heterophylla rhizosphere microbial communities from the University of Puerto Rico - S4T2R2 | ecosystem: Host-associated > Plants > Roots > Rhizosphere ...
GGTCTGTCTGCTAAACATAAATGTCACTTTTCATCTCATCATTTTTTCTCGCAATCGCATTCTGTGCACCGCCCGGAGTCGTGACCGCGGAAACGGTCCGGCGCGGCGCATCACGAGGATTTCTCCCCGCGCTGTTCGTCCAATTTGGTTCTCTCGTCGGCGATACCACATGGGCGATCATTGCCTTGACCGGGTTAGCATTTGTGATTCAAAATAACTTTGCGAGAACTGTTCTGAGCTTGATTGGTATTTTATTAATGCTCAAGCTCTCATGGGATGCCTTCAAGGACGCACACCATGGAAAAGAACTTGATATTGACTCATCGACACATGGTGTGAGTCGAGGAGATTTTGCCAACGGCGCGTTCCTTTCACTTGGCAATCCAATGAACATTGTCTTCTGGACTGGGCTGGGTACGACCGTATTTGCATCCATCTCCGAGAGTCCGCAGCCGATTCATTTCGCGACGTTCTTTGCAGGATTTCTAGGCGGGGCGATACTCTGGTGCTTTATCATGGCTGCGGTCGTTGCATGGGGCCGTAAGTTTGTCACACCAGCTTTTTTTCGATGGGTTAACGTTGCGTGCGGAATTGCACTGGGCTTCTTTGCACTACAGCTTGCGCTGAAACTGCTTCAAAATTTGCAATGATAGGAACTTGCGTGGATGACGAACCGATGGGAGAATCGTCATCAGCTTTTGAAATGAAAACGCAGCCTTTCCCATCCTCTTCAGAAGAAACAGATCCGCGTTTGCTTGAGGCGCTGGCAAGCCTGAACCAGATCAGTGACGCGATCAACCGGATTGGATCCGAGGATTCCAATCAAAATGATTTAAGCCTGCAATTGATCGTGGAGAGCGCAATTCGGGTTGTCCCTGGTTCCTCCGCAGTGATTTATACCTATGATCAATCCACGGGCTTGTTCGAGAATGAATCGCGTGTCTCTGCGGAACCGGAGGGGAGAAAACCAGTCTCAACGACAGATCGGCCAGCCGATGCGCCGCGCCCGACCGGAATCGGAACGCGCACGATTCAGCGCCGTCACAGGTCATTCTCTTATGAAGAACCTGATGTAGATGTCCATCCCTATCACGCGGCGTTGGGAGTAAAGGCGGTCGCATGCTTTCCATTGATCGTGGCAGAACAGGCAGTTGGGCTTTTATATATTTATCTGCATGAAGAACGGCAGTTCACCCACCTCGAACAACTTATGCTCGATAATTTTGTCAATCAAGCCGCGATGGCGATCTATCACGCCCGGCGTCTGGCCAAAATCAGGCGCGACTTGCTTCGAAAAGAAGATGAACTAAACCAACTGCGCCGCGCAGGATTATTGATCTCATCTCGCCTGCGCCTTGAGGAGACACTTGATTCCATTTTGGAATTGGCACTCGAAATTACAAATGCTCAATATGGGATATTTCGTCTTCTCGACAAGAACAGTGAATTTCTGGTTACAAGAGCTGTGGCTGGGAACCTGCTTGACCACCCACTGATTGAAAAGCTTCCGTTGAACGGAAACAGCATTATGGCTTACGTGGCGCGAACCCGGGAGCCGCTGCTTGTATCTGATCTGCATCAGGAACCCTGGTCAAAAATATATTATCCCCTCGATTCTACGTTGGAGATGCGTTCCGAACTCGCTGTACCCTTGATCAATGCCAGCGGGCGATTGGAAGGTGTCCTCAATCTCGAAAGCCCGCAGTTGGGCGCATTTTCTGAAGATGACAAACATATGTTGCAATCCCTGGCAGCCTATGCAATCACGGCCATTCAGGAAGTCCGCTTGCTGGACGCTTTACAGGAAGCTGCGCAACTATTAATTTCACAACCCACGCAAAAGGTGCTTGATCGTCTCTGCATAATGGCAAATGATTTGCTTAACACGTCAGCCAGTGCAATCTGGTTGTCGAATGAACTCGGCGAGTTGCGGCTTGTATCATCAAACGGTTCGATGGAACATGTGAAAGGAATTTCTGCTGTAGTAGATCAACCAAATGCCATGCTGATTCCGCTTCCCACAGCAGACAAAGCCAGAGAGTTGGGAATGTTTGGAGTGTTCAACGCAGATGCAAATGAAGGGCGAGGCGCTAAATCCGAATGGGACAAAAAAGTGTTGGCCTGCCTTGCCAATTATGCAGTTCTGGCTGTGCAAAACGCATCTCACCAGCAGGCCCTGCGTTCCTCGCAGGAACAACATTGGACGGCGGAGACGTTTGCTGCCGTAGGCGATATCTCCGCAAATTTGCTGCATAACATGAACAACAAGGTTGGCACCATACCCGTTCGGGTTCAAGCCATTCAGGATAAATACCAGCAGACTCTTGAAACTGACTCGTATCTTGCTAAGAGCCTAGCAGAGATCGAACGCAGCGCAACAGATGCCATGCAAATCGTGCAGCAAAATCTTTCACATCTTCGCCCGATTCGCATGGAAAAAGTGGATATTGCATCTCGTGTGGCAGAAGCTATTCATGCGGTGCAGGTACCCTTAAATGTTCAAATTCAAATCAATGGACTCCAAGATTTGCCTACGATTACTGCGGGTGGGCAGAGTCTCACGTTTGTATTTCGGAATCTGCTTGAAAATGCGATTGCGGCTATGCATGAGAACGGCTCGATCAATATCACTGGAATCTCTTCGCCAGAATCAGTTGAAATTTCAGTTACAGATAGCGGCCCTGGAATCCCGCCGGAATTGCATAGCCAAATCTTTGAATTAAACTTTTCGCGCACCGGAGAACAATCTGGAAAGTTGGGATTTGGTTTATGGTGGGTAAAAACGTTGATGACGCGCCTTGGCGGTTCTGTCACTGTGGAAAGCGATGGAGTTCATGGCACCACATTTCGATTGCGCCTCCCATGTACAGATGGGAGGCAAGCATGAGTACTCAGGTTCTCCGCGCGCTGGTGGTCGAAGATGATCATTCATGGCAGCAGATCATCAGCGAAATCCTTTCGGATTGCGGGTTAGAAGTGGACATCGCTACTAATTTGGAAGAAGCCAACCTACGTCTCAAATCCCAACCCCATCGCGTCGCGGTGGTAGATCTTTCACTTTCCCCAAACGATCACAAAAACATTGACGGCTTACGCGTTTTGGATGCGGTTCGCCGCCTGGACCCTAACTGCCGCGCGATTCTTTTGACAGGCTTTGCCACGGTCGAGCTAGCTGTCACCGCACTTACAGATTATGGGGCATTCACCTTCCTAAGAAAGGAAAGTTTCCATCGCAGTCAATTTCGCGACATCATATATAGGATTCTCGTAAGCCCTCCGATCCTCACGACGTCGCTTCCTGCTTCTGTTTCAACGACTTCTATCGCCTCTTCAAAGGGACAGAATGGCCGTTCCCTCAAGACTCCCCGCGAAAGAGCGCTAGTTGTGGAAGATGATGCCGGCTGGAGAAGCATCCTCGAAGAACTCCTGGGCGATGCCGGGTTTATGGTGCGCACTTGCGCAAGTTTTGGTGATGCACTGGGTTATTTGCGCAAAGAAAAATTTTCACTGGCAATCATTGACTTATCTCTACAAGGAACAACCCCTAATTTGCTCAATATAGATCTAGCCAGTTCAAATTTGGAAGGCCACCAATTGCTCGCCAACACACAGAGGGAGGACATCCCTACGATTGTGGTTAGCGGCATCACTGAACCGGAAGTAATCCAGCGAGTGTATAGCAGTTATTCGATCTCGGCCTATATCGAGAAACAGGCATTTGACCGTGCGGCATTCCGCAGACTGATCGAAGAGACGAAACAAATACACCAACATCAGAGCGAGTTGGGCACGTTGACAGAACGCGAGCGAGAAGTTCTGGACTTACTGGCCCAAGGCCTGACCAACAAAGAGATCGCAGAGAAACTATTTATTACTACAAATACTGTCAAAAGACACCTAAAAGCTATCTTCGAAAAACTCGATGTTCACACGCGTTCTGCAGCAACTGCTAAAGTTGCAGGTGGATAATTACTCCACAGGAAATCTGCAACTTACATTTACCTTGAGTCCCTATAGCAAGCCTTATCGTGGCAGCGTGAGACTTGCTTAATTAGAGCCAATCGTTGTTAAAAACAAAGACCATGATTTCATCATGGTCTTTTGAGTAGCGGGGGCAGGACTTGAACCTGCGACCTTCGGGTTATGCATACCACTTCGGCTTTCGCCGCCTGATTGCAAATCAGTTTGTGGTCTGGACTTTCCCTTCACCCTCAACATGACTTGTAGGGTGCTTGCCATCAAGTCTCTACACCTTCTCTGAATTAATCTCAGAGCTTGGCTCGGGATCACCATTTTACAGGCTTCCCCGAATTTGGCAAGGAATCACGAATAAGTTTCCTCATTCGCAGCCCATTGCAGGAGTAAACTCCAGGCATCACGAAATTCAACAGATCTTGGCCTTCGTTGACGCTTATCAGCTTCAACCATATGAATTTCACTGCCATAGCCAATGAACACATTGATTTGTATTCATTTGTAAACGTTCCTCCTGTGGTTGAGCCCGACGAGCTGCCACTGCTCCACCCCGCATCGAAGCCCGCCGATATTACCATACCTGTGGAGCAGAGTCAAGCTGGCTTCTCAAAAGAGACAGGGCTTTCTCAAAATCCAGATTTTGTCACTCTCCCGAAGGGACACCGCTTCGGGACGGTGTGAGGGAGTGGCGCCTCGGCGCCATCGCGACCGAAGAGTCTCGGACATGACTGGGTAGAGACACTTGCACCCACGCCAAGTGCGGTGTGTTTCGGGACAACAACCGCCCCTCAGCATGACATGACATTTTTGTCAAGCGATAATGAGAAAACCGTATCAAAAGAGAGAGGTAAAAAGGTGAGCAAATTTTGTCATAGCGAATACCAGTCTCACAAGTCTCTGTGAACTCTCTCGCTTAGACATTCACTCGTTGCTCTCATCGAAATCAAGCAAGTAGTTCATTAGTACATATTTACAATTTACATCTTGATAATATTTTGATATTGTAGTTTAATCGGCGGACACCTCCGAAGTTCAACGTCATTGCAAGAAACTTTTGTTAAGATATAAGGTATAATGATTTTTAAGATAGCAGTAGTCGCTATCATTTGGGCAAACTTCAGAAAATGAAAAATACAACTCTCCTGGTTATTGAAGGACGACACGCAGAAATCCCTTCTTTTGCTCCTGACTTGCAGAAGAAGGGATTTGATGTTGTTTCATTCCAAAATGGTAGCCAGGCAGTTTCCAAGTTGAAGCAGACCGATCCGAGCCTTGTCGTCATCAATGCTGCATCGTTACGAAGCACCGGAATACGAATCTGTCTCTCCATACGTAAGAGAGATCCCAAGCTACCCATTATCTTGATCGTAGAAAATGAAAAACCGGTTGATAAAGAACTTGCCGACTCTATCATCGTCTTGCCGTTCACAGTGCAAAAACTTGTCAACCGAATTAAGGCGCTCATGCCTGGCGATGGTAATAACGTTATCAATGTGGGTCCGATTCGTCTGGATGTTGAACATCGCCGCGTAAAAAGCCTTGGTAAGAATACCCGCCTTACCCCACGATTGATTACGCTGTTACAGATATTGATGGATAAACATGGAGAAGTGGTTGAACGTGAGTCTCTCTTTAAAAAAGTTTGGGAGACGAACTACACAGGGGATACACGCACGCTGGATGTTCACATCTCGTGGCTACGGCGTGCCATCGAACTTGACCCTGACGATCCAAAATTTCTCAAAACCATCCGCGGCGTCGGATACCGTTTAGACGTTTAACTGAAACTGCTCCCCGTTCGTGGTCACAAGTCGGACGCAATGAGTGCGCCCGGCTTTTATTTTTAATTCATGAGGAATTTTTCCGCTTCGCACCGGACGTTTCGCCTGCGCGGCACTCTTGAACAGTTTCCCATTCCAGTCGGGATCTACCTCCCAATAATCGAGATCCAACTTGGCTTCGAGCTTAAAAGCGTCCTTTGAAATATGAACCTTTACAGATTTAGGCGCGGACGAAAGAGGAAAGGCAGAGTTGGAATCCCGTTCCAGCGAGAAGGGAACTTGAGAATCGACGAGCCGCCCACGAGCTGTATGGAGAGCATGGAATGTTTCATCGCAGGCAATAAATTTGCGTCCATGTTTCGCGGCCACAAACGGTGTAGTCCCAGACCCGCAGAAGAAATCAGCGACCATGTCACCAGAATTGGAGGAAGCCAGAATAATACGTTCCATCAAACTAATAGGTTTTTGAGTAGGATACCCTGTTCGTTCGTTATGCAATCGAGCAACGACAGGGAAATACCACCAATCTTCAGGAACTTTGCCGCGTTCCAGATCAGGCACCTTCCCAAAACCTGCCTTTGGCGATGAGTGGAAGGTTTTGACGGTATTCTTGTTATATGGCTCACGAACAGCATCAACATTGAATGTATAATTTTCGCCCTTTACATAAGCCAAAATGGTATCATGCTTGCGGTTGAACGCGCGGCGAATGGGAGAGGGTCCATGATAAGCCCAGATAATTTCATTGAGCAGATGATCTGATCCAAAAAGCTCATCCAGTAAGAGTCGAGCATAGGCATCCGCATGCCAATCGAGATGAAGATAAAGTGTGCCATGTGGGGCAAGCAGCTGATGCATCAATGCAAGCCTTTGGTATAAGAAATTAAGATAGGCATCCAGATCATCCCAGTGATCATGATAACCTTCCATAAGTTTCCACTCGCCAGGTTTTCGCGAGTCTTCTCCCCGTCCGATGCGCGCAGGATATTTACGATTCGTAAAAAATGGCGGGTCTGCATAAATTAAATTAATTTTCCCCTCATACGCAGGCAACAATGTTGTCATTACAGCCAAATTATCCCCAAGAATTAATCGGTTCTGGACATCTGCCGATGGATATCCCTTTCCCCTTGGATAAATAATTGAATCTGTAATGAACTGTGCTGGCGCGGTTTGCGCAAGTCCCTTTCCGTGCCAGGTCAATTCAGGCATAGCTTAGTAGTGGATTTGAACTAACGTTCCGTAGCCGCGATTTGCGTACTTGCCCGTCTCATGCTTTGGCAGCGCCCACCGGTACAGCCACTTTGCATCCTCGGTGCGCATGTTTATGCAACCGTGACTCATGGGCACACCGAAGTTTTCGTGCCAGTATGTACCGTGAAAGGCATGACCCTGCGTGGTAAAGAAGCACGTCCATGGGACACCAGGGAGTTCATAATCATCGGCATCTGCAAATAGGTTACCGTTGCCCATATGCTTGGCCGCGTCTTTTTCCAGGATACGATACTGCCCCTGTGGTGTTTTTGTCGAAAGACCATCTTTTCCACGAGGGCCGTTCGGTATTCCTGAGGAGACGGTTGTCTTCAACACTTGCTTGCTATCCTCATAGGCCGTTAGCGTCTGCGTAGTCAAATTGACTTCGATGCGCTTCTTTTCGAGCGGGATTTCGGGAGTAAGGGGTGCCATTTCTTCAAGAGACACAGGCCGCACATGCAGTGGATTGACATGATATAAACCTGCCAAATCATCATTGACCTGGTACCAGGGCTCGCCTGCAGGCCCTTTCTCAATTGCCTGCACCCAATGAGTAGATTGATAATACAGGCGAAAACCAAGCTTTTGCCAGCCAAAGGTTTTGCTTGTTCGCCAAGGTTCCGTAAAGGGAACGGTCACTTCAACCAAACGAGGCAGCCCCTCATCAAGAGCAGGGAGCGTTTCATTCAGAAGAATCTTTACACGCTGTAGGTGTGATCGGTGGAGATAGCCTCCCCAGACACGGTACCAAATAGGATTGTGTGCTGGTTCATCTGCCTTGAATTCGCCATACACGTGGAGTAACTCATCGCGGTACCATGTTGAAACAATCGAGCTTTCATCGGTTGGATTCCGATAAACACTTACTGAAGCTGTGGCTACACGTACCAAATTACTGTCGTCAAAGTCAAGAAAATTTCGCAGCGATGGCGAGAATGCCAAACTCCCCATGCTCAAACCGCCAAGTTTTAAAAAATCACGTCGAGACAAGCGGAGCGGTCCTGTGGATAGAGTTGGCATAATGAGAAAATTGTAATCGAAAAAAGATGTTTCTCAAATACTCTCATTAAGTTTTTATCAGAAACACAACTGCCCTCCAGGATGCGGAGGGCAGTCGATTATAGATTCAATTGTCAGCTTAAGATTGAATAGTTTCCGGAACCATTCCTTGAAGAAGGATCTCAAGCGCCATGGTATGCGCACAGCGGTGATGAGTCACGAAAAACTCACAATCGCAACTGTATACACCGTTATCAAAAGTCACGTGGTGGTTATTATTGTCTCCATGAAAAGTAAGATCAAACTTGTTGAAGAGGAAGCGATCTCGCTCTTCAGCATAACGTCTGGCTTTCTCTCTCTTACCAATCATTCCATAGTCCATTTTATTTATCTCCTTTCAGAAATACGAATAAAAAAAGCACGCGAAGACACGCGTGCTTTCCGTCTAAACTCTTATTCTTATGTAGGTATCTGTTCGCATAAGGACATTTACCTCGCTTGATAGTTTTAGTATAGTCCTAATCGATAGTCGAGTCAACACCTAAATAGACGATATGAACAAATCGTACAGGAATCGTAAGGTTCAGATCAATCGGCCGGTGCGGTCATGATGTTCGGCTCATCGCCATTGTATCGGGTCAGAGTCGGCCAAATGGAAGCGACAAGCCAAACGCCCAATATGGTTCCGATTCCCCCACTGATAATTGCAAACGGTACACCAAAAAATTGGGCAACGGCTCCAGCCTCGATTTCACCCAGTTGTGGTCCACCCATAAAGAAAATCTGGTTAATGCCTGTCATTCGTCCGCGCATGGAATCCGCTGTATTTAGCTGCCTGATCGTGTTCCGAATAATCGTGCTGACCGAATCCGCCGCGCCAGTCAATGCCAGTGCAAGGAATATGAGCGCATATAAGCGGGAAAGACCAAATAGAATCGTCGCCATCCCAAACACGATCACTGCTCCGAGCAAAAGTGGTCCCTGACGTCGAATCTGACTATATTGCGATACGATCAGCCCAACCAGAACTGCGCCGATGGACTGAGCCGCTGCAAGCCAGCCATATGCTACTTCCCCAACATGAATAACATTTTGCGCAAAGTATGGGAGAAGTGTATTGGCCGACGCAAAGAAAGTAGCGATGAAATCCAGGATCATTGTCGATAAGATCAGCGGTTGGTGGCGGATGAACCGAAGTCCGTCACGGATATCGATCAATGCGGCGCGCAACCCGGCCTGAGATTTGAACTGCTGTTGAGGGACATTTCCCAATGCCATCAACGCAAAGATAACTGCAAGGAAAGTTACTGCATTGATGAAATAGGCATATTCCTGTCCGAGATAGCCGATCACTATCCCGCTCATCGCAGGACCGACAATTGCACCCGTATTAAAAGCAATCGACTGTAGAGAGAACGCGCTGGGTAAGATGTCGCGCGGGACGAGATTTGGCACAAGAGCCTGCCGCGCGGGCAGGTCAAACGCCATTGCGGCGGCCTGAATCGCAGTCAGGAGGTAGATATGCCAGAGTTGAATATCACCAGAGAGAGTAAGCAAACCAAGCAGGACTGCCACAATCATAGCCGTTGATTGAGTAAAAAAGAGAATCTTTCTGCGATCATATCGATCAGCCGCCAATCCACCAATGAGTGAGAAACAAAGTACGGCGACGAACCGAACCCCACCGACAATACTTACGGCAATCGGGTCTTTGCTCAGCTGGCTGATATGCCAGAATAAGGCCCATTGCTGCATTTGAGTGCCGATCATCGAAACGATCAAGCCGCTCCAGATCAATGCAAAACCGCGATATTTCAACGCGGGGGGAATACGAATCATCCTTATCAATCCTTTCATCCGCTAACAGATCAAAAGGCATTTACCTTCCAATACTTATAATATTCGATTCACAAGTTGCAATTGAATTACGTACCCCAATCCCTCAAATATAGAAAATCATATCCAATCGTACGGTTGCTCAGCTTTGCAATTGGCGGCATCATGCGTTTGAACTGGTTGCGGCGAACGCGCATGATGACCGAATTTACGAATTTCTCATCGAATCCTTCTTCAACGCATTCCTGCTGGCTGTAACGCTGATCTACTAACAGATAAAGCAGCTTATCAACCTCTCCGTATGTGAATCCAAGTTCACTTTCGTCGGTCTGCCCAACCCACAAATCGGCAGACGGGGCTTTGTCAACGATCACAGATGGAATTTCAAGCGCGTGCGAAAGTTGCCGTACTTGGGTTTTGTATAAATCTCCGATCGGGTTAAGCGCAGAAGCCATATCACCCCAAAGCGTGCTGTAACCTAGCAAAATCTCGGTCTTGTTGCTTGTGCCCATTACCAACCCTTTAAAAACTTCCGATTGATCATACAAAACAATCATTCTCGACCGCGCCATAATGTTGCCTTTGCGCTGTTTCGAGATCTGCGGATCGCGCTCAATCAGCGGCTCGACCATTCCCGTGATCTCAATCGTCTCACTCTGGACTTTGAACTGGTCAATCAACATCTGGGCATGTTCCAGCGAATCGGCAGACGAAGACCGATACGGCATTCGCACGGCCAGCACATTTTCAGGGCCAAGCGCCTCCACAGCGAGTGCGAACGAAAGGGCCGAATCAACGCCGCCAGAAAGGCCGATCACAGCACGCGAATAACCTACACGCGTTACTTCAGACTTTATGAAACCGGTCAAAATCTGACGGGCGACATCCGTATTTATCGTCAGATCAGCCACGAGAGAGGATCCTATCCAGTTCTTTTTGTACAAGAGCTGTACGCTCATCTCGAAGAAGCGGCAGACGCGCACGGGTACGACGCAGTTGATTCAAGTCCAATTCAGCAACTGTCATGGCTTCTTCAAAATAAGGGCCATGTGCAACTAATTCACCATTTGGGTCGTTGACTGTTGCACCGCCCCAGAAGAGCAGACCATCTTCAAAACCCACTCGATTGCAATGTGCCACGAACGATGTAAACATACTCGCGTACGCCTTACTCACGCGTTCTACCCACCTGGCAGATTCCAATTTTTCCCGGTCGTTCAAGCCGCGACCCGGCGAAGCAGATGAAAACAACATGATATCTGCACCATCTAACCACAGAAGATATGGAGGTGAGGCGTGCCAAAAGTCTTCACAAATCAACAGTCCAACACGCCCAAAGCGCGTATCGAAGGAACGGATCGAATCGCCCCAGGCAAAGAAACGGCCCTCGTCAAACAAGCCATACGTAGGCAGGTAGACTTTGTGATGGACATGGAGAACGCGTCCA
>Ga0081539_10006419_pt1 | contig 11292 bp, 15 predicted proteins | sample TabmetS4T2R2_FD_71023 | JGI IMG/M metagenome (GOLD analysis project Ga0081539, IMG submission 71023) | Tabebuia heterophylla rhizosphere microbial communities from the University of Puerto Rico - S4T2R2 | ecosystem: Host-associated > Plants > Roots > Rhizosphere ...
TGTTGTTCGTCGTTGCTGTTCACCTCCGTCACAAGATCACCCCCTCGTGCTCGTGCGGCGCTTTGCGCCGCGTCCACCGGGCACGTGCCCGGCACTTCACACACCGACCGCCCGGCCGTACCGCCACCGCGCCGCACCCGCAACACGGCCCCGGCAACAACGGCCCCGTTCGTCTGGTCAGACCGCACCACCACCCTTCAACCTCCACGCGCCAAGCTCGTAGCTTGACGACCGACGCTTGACTAAGGTACGCCCAAGCTTGTAGCTTCGCCAAGAGGGATTCGGCGTGGCGGTGCACCGCCAACACCGCCGGCCAACATCAACAGACATGTATGCAGGGCAGAGCCCTAAGGGGGTGACGGTGGTCACACCACAGCCGATACCGCAGTTGACGTCGCTGCCGATGTGGCGGCAACTCGCCGACCACCTGCGCGAACGGATCGCCTCCGGCGAATTCCGCGTGGGGCAGCCGATCCCACCGGAACGGCGCCTGGTGGACGAGTACGGCGTCTCGCTCACCGTGGTCCGCCAGGCCGTGAAAGCCCTTGTCGGTGAAGGGCTGCTGAGCGTGCGGCGGCCGTTCGGGACGATCGTGCGGGACCCGCACGCCCGCCCCCCGACCGAGCATCGAGGACTCTCCCTCGACCAAGGCCGGTACGGCGACGGCGGCGACCAGTGGGCGGACACCGGGACGCCCATGTTCGTACGTACCGACGCCGCCGTGTGGCACGCCGAGCTGTTCGGCATCCCACCCGGTCAGCCGATGCTCACCCGCGAAGTGCTCCAGCAGGACCAAGGCGGCCACCGCCGCACGGTACGGCTACTCATGCCGTTCTCCGTCGCCGCTGACCTGGACACCCCGTGGCTGGACGACCCGCACCTACCCGCCCCCACCGACCTCTACACGTGGCTACACGCCAACCGAGGGCCGTTGTCGTTCACCGAGTCGGTGTGGGCGCGGATGCCGGTCGCCGACGAGGCCACCGCCCTACGGGTGACCGGCGGAACCCCGCTGCTGATCGTGTCCCGCACCGCACACACCGACCAACGCGCACTGACCCTAGAAGAGGTACGCAGGCCAGCCGACCAAACCGAACCGGCCTACCCCCTCCCCGTCACCGGCCCGACACCGGCCGGACGGCGCCCCACCCGCCGCAAGACCCGCTGAACGGCCTGCTGAGCGGACCGCTACGCCACCCGCGGCCCCCTGCCGGCCGCCGGCCCGCCACCGGCGGAATGGTGGCGTGCCTGAGCCAGCACGGCGGCCAGCAGCTCGGCCAGCTCCGGGTGAACCCAACCCAGCTCGACCACGCCCTCCCCGCCGGCGGACACGTGCGCCCGCACCACCACCCGATCGCCGATACCCCACCCGGCCAGCTCAGCGCGTAGCCGCTGCGCCGCCCGGTTGGCATCGGCCCACTCCCGCACATAGGGCACCCCGGCGACCAGCCCCAACACGCCCCCATCCGGCGCGTCTTCCAGCGGTCCCCCGTCCTCGTCGACCACCCGCAGCACAACCCTCCCCAACATCGGCTCCTGCCGGGGTGCGCCCGCTGTTGGTCCAACATGGACAACCACAAGCGCCCCGGTACCATCGGCACCGGGGTTTCGGCCCCAAGCCGGACCACCCCGATCCGTCGGTGGTGGAAGGGTGGTCCGGCCCAGCTCGTTGTTCGCCGCCGTTGGGCGGGTCAGGTGTTCGTGATCTCGTTGTCCTTGACGTTCTCGGCGATGAACCCGTCCTTGTGGAACCGGATGCGGTAGCCGTCACCGGTCACCGCGATGACGGTTCCGGTGTCGCCCTGCCAGGCCGCACCGTTGCTGCGCTGGATCGTGGTCACGGCTACCCGTACCTTGTCGCCTGTGTTCATCTCGGCTGGTTCCCCTCCTTCGGCGGTGGTGGGTCTGCCTTCGCCCCTTGGGAGGCTGCCCCCTGCCGGGAGTGCGCTAGGGCGACGGCAGACCGGCTTTTGTGGCCCCCGCTGGGCTACTGGCCCGGTTCGGCTGAGGCCCGGCCCGGCCCGGCCGTGTTCGGGTCCGGTTTGGGCGGGGCGGGGGTGTGGGTTCGGCCGAAGCGGACGCCGGTGATGAACGTCCGGTAGTCGGTGATCACCATCTCGGCCAGCTCTTCGCACAGGGCCGGGTCGATGGCGATCCGCCGCTGGTCGCAGAAGGCGGCGACGCGTTGGGCGGCCATCGCGACGGCCGCCTGGGCGGCGTCGCCGTCCACTGCGGGCAGGGGGTTCACAACGCCGCCCGGTCGGTGCGGGTGCTGGTGCCGCCGAGCTGGTCGACCGCGTCCATGATCAGCTTCATGGATTCGGTGGGGTTGAGCGCGGTCTCTTTGAGCCGGTCGAAGACCCGGTCGTACTTCTTCGCGGCGTCGGCTTCGATGACGGCGTGGCCGGTGAGCTGGTCCAGCAGCGCGACCGGAGGGTTGGGTGGGTGCATCCGGCACAGCGTGAATCCGCCCTGGGCGCCGGGGTGCAGGCCCGCGTATGTGGGCAGGATCAGCACGTTCACGTGCGGCCGTTCGGATACGCGGGTCAGGTGTTCGAACTGCGCGAGGGTGACCGCGTTCCCGGCGACCCTGCGGTCCAGGACGGACTGTTCCAGCAGCACGGTCAGCCGCACCGGTGGTTTGTCGTCCAGGACCTGCTGCCGTTCGATCAACCGCCGTACCTCGACCTCAACTTTCATCATCGGTGCCTGCGGATCGGTGTACCGGATGAACGCCTCGGCGTAGTCGCGTGCCTGTAACAGCGGCGGGACCGTCTGCGGTGCGTAGACGCACAGTTCCCCGGCGCGGGACTGGATCCACCACGGGTCGATCGCCGGCTGCTCGTTGATCCCGTTCGTGTCGGTGTCCTTGACCCCCTCTACCTGCCAGGTACAGACCCGCCACGCGTTACGCGCCAACGCGACCAGCTCTTCACGCTGCCTCTCCTGGAACACCCCGTACACGTCCAACAGGGGCTTCACGTGGTCGACCCGGAACGGCCACTCGGCCCGCTCGTAGCGGGCGAGGGTGGAGAATTCGACACCCAGTGAGGCGGCGACATGTTTGAGCGTCAGGCCGCGTTCCTCCCGTAACAGCCGCATCTGTTCACCCAGAAACTGGGCCCGGATCGAACGCTGGAACTGCTCCCGCTTCGCAGGCACACACATCTCCTTCACTTCCCGACCGGGCGGGGGACTCGCACCCGGCCACCATCATTGGTTCGGCTACCTCGACGCAGGTCGTGTCGCCGCTGGTCATCCGGCAGGTTGGCGGGTGTGTTCGTCGGCGTGGTAGCCGATCAGCGCAACCGGCTCTCGCAGCGGTGCCGCGCCCGCCCAGATCCGGTCGAAGACCTGCGCGTACCGCTGCGCGGTCGGACCCTCGTGCAGCGCCAAGCCGTTCAGGTGGCCGACAGCGGCGACCGGACCCGGATACCCGGCGGGCAGATCGAACACCGTGAACGAACCGTCCATCCCCGGCAGATACTCCGCCCCGCCAGACAACACCCGTACCTGCACCCGGTCGCCGTTGGCGGCCTTGTCCAGATGCTCATGCTGCTCAACCCGCGTGCGGGGTGAGCTACTGACAGGGCGCCGCAACACGGCCGCCGCCACCACCGCCTGCACACTCGCGCCCGACGCCCGTTCCACCGCCTGCTGCCGGTCCTGGTACGCCCGCGCCCACCAACCAAGCTGATCCTCCGACACCGGCCGCTCCGACTCACGCCGCAGGACCGCCTCCACATAATCGGGTGTGCGTAGCAGTTCCGGCACCAGCGTCGCGCCGTAGCAGCGGATCCGGTCCGCGACCGACTCCAACCACAGAGAGTCCAACGTGGACACATCCAGGTCGGGGGCGTGGAAGTCGTCCTCCCACCGTAACCGGAACGCGTCCCGCGCCAACCCGAGCATGTGATCCCGCAGCGCCGGCTCGTACACCTGGTACAAATCCAGCAACGCGGTCACCCGCTCAAACGGATACACCGCAGAACCGCGCTCGTGCGCGGCAACGTCGGCGAACCCGCCACCCAGATGCCCAGCCACGAACCGGATCGTCAAACCCCGCTGCTCACGCAACCCGCGAAGCTGCCGACCAAGCCACCGCGACCGCAACGACGAACCATCCAGACCCTCACGCCGCACCGGCACAACCGCCTCCCCGCCTGAGCACCCACATCGAGCAGCCAGCGACGGATAGGCGGCCCCGCCCGGCGGATCTCGGCCAACCGAGCGGGACCACGCCTTCCGCCTCGCACCGGGCGCCGAAGTCGGACACCGCTCACACCACCCCGCCGCACCCGGCCGACCCGTAACGCCGCCCCGCAAGATCCACCCGGCGCAGCCCAAGCCGTTCCGGTTGCGACAGCCCCGGAACCCGACGCGGCAACCACCGCGACCGCGAGAACACCGCCATCGCCGTCTCCCGCCGAAAGCACGGCCCCTGCACGCCGCACGCCACACATCGCCCCGTCGCGGAAGACGTGACATGCTCGTCCAACACCTGCTGCGCGATCGCCAACTGCTGCGCCTCGCCATACACCGTTATGTTCGGGCCTGCGCTCTGCTGGTCAGTCATGGCGCCGTCTCCCTGGTCGACCACGGCTTCACAACCACGGCGAAACTCTGAACGGCCACCAACGCCGCTCCACTGACGGCAGGGTTGGGACTGGTACGCGATTCCCATGCAGACAAGCGTGGGCAACATCCAAGGCCGCACGAAGGTCTTTGAGAGGACGTTTAGAGGGCTTGGTGAGGACGTAACAGTCTGAGCTGGGACAACTGGTCCTTTCAAGGTCCGCTTGCTACGCTCGTCTATAGCAGCGATCTTGGAGGTTGTCGATGCCCCGGCCGATGGGTAACACACGGTTGAAGGCCGCAAGGCAGCATGCGGGGTACGCCTCGCAACAGGCATTCGCGGAGGCCCTTACCCAGGCCGCCCCCCGGATCGGCCTTGGCCACCTGGAGGTAAGCACGCGGCAGGTCCGACGCTGGGAGTCCACCTCGCCACCGTGGCCGCGCGCCGATCATCAGCGGCTACTGGTCCACGTTCTCCAACTCCCCATGGATCAACTCGGCTTCACCGCACCGTGGGAAGAGGGAACGGCGACCCCGGCAACCCCGAAGCAACCCGATCTTGCCGGCAACCTCACCGGAGCTGCGCTGCCATTGCCTCGGGCCGCCGCTGCCGTACAACCGCCGACCATCGGTGCCGACTACGCCGCCATAACCGTTGCCCACCGCCGCCTCTACTGGAGTGTTCAACCCGCCCAACTCCTGCCCGCCGTCGCCGAACACACCCGGTTGGGCACACACCTTCTGGCGGAAACCAGCGGTATCGCGCGTCGGGTGCTTGCCGTGGCACTCACCGAGTCGCTCTTGCTCGTCGGCAGGATCGAATTCTTCGATATTCGGAATCCGCTCGACGCGGACGCTACATTCGTTCGCGCGCTTCAGGCCGCAGGAGAAGCGGAAGACCCGCTACTTGGCGCCGCCGTCCTCGCGCACGCCGCCTTCATTCCCGGATGGGCGAACCGTCGAGACGAAGCCGCCGACCGGATGAGGGCAGCTCGCTCATATGCGCGCCGCGCACCCGCATCAGCGGAATTTCTCGCGTGGCTCGATGCCGTCGAAGCCGAATGCGAAACACGCTGCGGCCGCCCACGCGAGGGGCTGCGACTCATCGGACACGCGGAAGAATTGATCAAAACAAGAACAGGACACGAGTCGCCGGAATGGTTCAACTGGTTCTCACCGGTCAGGCTCGCATCGTTCAAAGGCAACACACAACTCAAGGCCGGCCACCTCGCCCAAGCTCATGACACTCTCACCGCAACCCTCGCCGCGCTGCCAGGTGACGCGGGAAAGCAACGCACGGTCGTGCTGGGAGACCTTGCGGCAGTCGAAGCGGCCCGCGAAAGGCCGGACGAAGCGTGCGCCTACGCCGAACGGGCAATGGACCAGCTCGCCGTGACCTGGTACGCAACCGGAATGGATCGGATCCTGGAGGTGCGCAAGGCGCTTCAACCATGGGCCGACACGGAGGCTGTTCACCGCCTAGACGACCGTATCTATGGGTGGCAGACCACCCTCAGAGCGCTCCAGCGTTAACGCGCTCTACGAACGACGGAAGCTCGGCCAACGAGTCGATCCTAACCGTCGCCACACGCCCCGCGTCCGGATCATGCTGCTGAATGATTCCCCACGGCCCACGGCGGATCAACGCAGTTTGAAGGCCCACGCTCGCGGCCGGCCGTACATCGTTGTCCAGACGATCCCCAACATAAAGAATCTCGTGTGACTCACATGGCGCTGCCTTCACAACATGCTCAAAGAAGGCTGGGTCAGGCTTGCTGACGCCCCAGTCATCCGAGGTCGCGATCATGTCACTCGGCAAATCCAACGACCGAAGAATTCCACCGGCCCGTACAGTCTGGTTGCCCGCGATTCCAACCCACAACCCGTCTTGACGAAGCCTTGCCAACGACGGACGGACGTCCGTATAAAGGTCATCCTCCCCAAACGACTCAGGCCGACCAGCAGCGGCCCGCCTCTCGCGCTCCTCGGTCAAATCAAAGCCTGGTTGGAAGACCTGGAACGTCTCCCGATAGTCCAATCCTTGGGCTATCACAGCACCGAACACGGCGGAAAAGGTGTGCCGTGGAACACCAAGCCAGTCCGCCCACGTCCCGTACTCACGAGCCTCGTTCACCAGGCACTCGCCAACATCGAACACCACCGCGCGGATCATGCCGCAGAGCCTACCGGCGCGGCTGCACAACGCTTGCATCGCTGAGGGCCCCATCTGGGACAAACCCGGAGCCACCGAGTCGTAGCCACACGAATACGGACCGCAACCGTCGCGGTTGACGGAGAGGGTCGCAAACCGGATGCTGGGTGACGTGCCGGCCGATCCTCATGAAAACGTCTCCTTCTCCTCTGAGATCGCTCGGGAGGTTCTCGGCAAGGCAGGCGAGAGCAGCGGATTGCAGGTCGACGGCGCGAAGTTGATCCGCTTTGGGCAGAATGCGATCTTTCGTCTTGCCGACGACCCGGTCGTGGTCCGAGTGGGACGAGCACCGGATCGGATGCCGATCCTCCGACGTGAGCTGTGCGTGGCGCGCTGGCTAGACAGTCAGGCCGTGCCAGTGGCCGTGCCCTATGACCATGTGGCCCATCCGCTGAACGTCAACGGTTACCCGGTCTCGTTCTGGCACGCCGTGGACGATGGCCTACCCCGGCCGGATGCAGCGGATCTTGCCCGCCTGCTGTCAAAGTTTCACCGAGCTGGGGCCAGCGCGTGTGACCTACCGCCGCTGGATGCCCTCGCCGAGGTCGGCCCTCGACTCCGTGCGGCGCACAACATCCCGAACGAAGATCGCGAGTTCATGCGCCGGTACGCCGAGGAGCTGAGTGCCCGATACCGGGGGTTGCGGTTCGAGCTGCCGCCCGGCCCGCTGCACGGCGACGCGCACACCGGCAACCTCCTCGGCCGGCACAGCGCGGCCTTCCTCACCGACTTCGAGGCCGCAGCGACCGGGCCGCGCGAATGGGATCTAACACCCGTCGCGGTAGGCCACTTGCGGTTGGGCCTGCCCCGCGACGAGTACCGCGCGTTCGTCGCCGCATACGGCTTCGACGTCATCGAGTGGGACGGGTTCGACATCCTTCGTGGAATCCGTGAGATCGGCATGATCACGTGGCTTATGCAGAACGTCGACGAAGGGCAACACGTCGCGGACGAGTTCGCCCACCGCCTGAAGTCAATCAGGGACGGGGATGACACGCGTGAGTGGCACGCCTTCTGAGCAGGCCCGCCCGCCGGGCCAGAAGTTCGACCCACCATCGACACGTGAGTTCATCCGGATCACCAACCTCTACGGAACCCCTTGGACCACGGTCGCCGATCCTGCCCCGTCCAGCGCACTGACGCAGCACCTGCGCCTCGGGCGGCTTGCTCAGTACTACGCCAATGCCCAGGGGCAGCTGCCACACGTCCTCACCCAGCAGACCCTCAACCCGGAGGAGCTGACCTTCCGCCGTTGGTCAACCTTCGAACGGTTAATCGCCGCGCGCCTGTGGATCATTACGTCTGCCTCAGGACAGGCAATCGTCGCGGTCAGCCTCGACGTCAATGCGGCACCACTGGACACGATCGACCTGCTAGAAGACTGCTACTACCTGGACGTCACTATTCGCAACGCCTCATTGAACGACACCGCCGCCGAGGTTGCCGCGCGTCATGGGGTGGCGTGTAACGGCCTGGAGGTCGCATCCGAACGGCACCAACTCGTCTACACCAGCGTGCTCACCGATAACGACGCCGAAGACGTGGTTCACAAGCTGATCTACCGCAGCGATCTTCCCTACCGCCGAGAGTTCTCCGCGATCAGCTTCCCCGCCGAACTAAACCGCCGCCCCGGCACAACCGTCGCCGTTGGCCCATACGTGAGCGTCCTGGCCGGCCAGCAAGACTACGTGGAGAACTGCGCCTTCATCTCCGCGGCGCAAGCCGTCGCCAGCAGCGTAAGACTGCGCCAGACGCGAGAAGCGGCGTACCAAGACGTTCGCCTATTCCGACAGGCCGAAGCGACCGAACGCAGCCTCCTCGCCCGGCGCCGCACCCTCGAAGCCGTGGCCGACCAGCTCGGCGAGCTAGAACTCGAACTCAGCTACAGCGTGGAAGCCGCCGCAGACCTCGGCATCCTCGTCCCCTCGCTTCGCGTCGTCGGCTACCACAACGCCCTGTTCAACTGCATTGGCCTACTCGAAACAGCCGACACCGTAGGACGGATGCTCCAACGCCTCGACCGCTCCGTACGCGCCGAACTAACCGCCGTCGAAAGCATTGAACGCCGCGCCGACGAAGACCGCCGACTCCGATGGACCGTTGCAGTCGGCTTCCTCAGCACCGTCGCACTCCCTATCACACTTGTGTTGACCTTCTTCGGCATCAACGCCCGCGAGGTCGACTCACAACGCTCCATGTTCGACAGCCACTACCTCATCCTCTATCTGCTCGTCGGCGCAGTCGTCGCTGCCGGCTTGGCACTATCAGTCGGTCTAAACATCCAGCAGCGCCTGACAACCCGACGCAACGAACGCCGCCGTATACCGCGCCGATCAGCGGCCTTACCGGCCAACGACACAACGAAATTGGGTCAACCAAAGCGGCAGAGCAGCCGCGTCCGAGTGCCAAGCGTGGTGCCTCACCAAGCGGAAGGGCTCCAACGCCGACCTTGAGACACTCACGTATGGCCGGAGACGAATGGACGGAAACGCACATAACAGGGTCTATGGGTGCATTGCATTGCCATGCATTGTCGTGCATGCATTGTCGCTCCGCGAGGACCTTCTATACCGGGCCGAGGAGGTCCGCAGCACGAGGCCGCTCGTGCTGCCGACCAGAGGCCGACCTAAGAGTTGGCCGCTCGGACCTTTGCCCCTGGCCTTGGCGGGCCTCCCCGGTTGGGGGTTCAACGGGCAGACCCGATGGCGCTCCTGGCTGCTCACCAGTTGGGTCTCCGTACAGTCCACACCACGGACCGTGGAATGAGCTTAGAAGTGGTCCGGACCCTGGGCCGCTGACCTGCTTCGGCCTACACCTTGCTCGTTTTCGGCCAGATTGAGGTGATCCAAGGGTGAGCCGGAACGGTTCGGCCATTTGTCGGATAGCGCGATCCTGCAATGAATCAAGATCGCGACTTCGAAACGTGAAATGCCCATAGCCTTAACGCGGTGGACATACTGGCTGCTCGAATTCTGCCGGTTTCATGGTCCTCTTCGCTCTATATCTAACGGCGATGGGCATCAGATACGGGCTGAAGACTGACGCTTCGGAGTCAGTACGTGATGGACTTCCATCGCTGTTGACCGACGGTAGTCAGTTGGATACAGTCCATTCTGGTCTATCTGGACCGTAGCGAGGATGATCTCCTCAGCGTCTGCCCTCAATGGAGGCCCGCCCATGGACTCAGTATCGCGAAGAGACTCAACCGAACCATCGGGTGTTCGCCCTGCTAGTAGTCGGCGAACATTCCTCCGTGGCCTTGCTGCAAGCCTGGCGGTAGCCGTGCCAGCCTTTGGGATCCTCACGAAACCAGCGCCGGCCCGCGCTGCGGGTGACTGCGAAGGGTTCGGCTCGGCAATGGTGTGCGAACAGGTCTACGTCGTCTATGAGGGGCACTTCTGTGGTCGAAAGGACTATTGCCCCAATCCACCCGGGTCAAATTCCTGCGTGGGCATCTACAATACCTACTGCACGTGTTCCGGGCAGTTCTGCGGGCAGTTCCTCGATGTAGAGTGCACATCATGCTGTAACGGTAGCTGAGGGGAAGCGATTATGAAGGTCTCCACCTATGCCGACGTGCTGACGTCTGAGCACCCCATGGCGCAAGCAATAGCTAAGGGCAACAAGCGGACACCCGGGACGCTACTCCAAGACCTCCTAGCTCAGACCGGTGGTCGCTACGAGGTAGCAGTCGATCTACCGGACGTCTTCCGCGAGAATCTCCGACGATTGGCAGAACTTACATCGGATCAAACGCTCGCCGCCGTCGCTAACCAGGCTCAGGTCACGATTTCACTGGAGCATCTACGCAAGCACGATCCGTCTTCGACGCGGATCGTCTACGGCTACCGGATCGACCGAGAGCCCGGCGATCCCGCGCTTCCTGGATTCGATCGATAATGCTTCTCGCGATCATTCGACAAGTTGCGGGCTGTTACCTCGCCATAACTCTCGCCGCAACGGGTCTCGCCAAGCTGCGGTCATGGCGAACTGCCTCAACAGGCGTAATCGTTGAGAAGGTTATTCCACGAGAGCTGGCCCCGGCGACTGTCGTCGCCGTTTCCGTGGCAGAGCTAGCACTGGCGGCCCTCTTCGCGAGTGGTATTTTTCCCGTGCTCGCAGGATGCGCATCGGCGCTCTTGTTCCTGTCCTTCGGGGGATACAAGGCCACGGTTTCCATCAAAACCGGAAACCTGGGGTGCACCTGTTCCGGCAAAAGCACCGCCTATCGAGCAACCAGGCCCGGCGTGCTCGCTGCGCTCGCTGCCTCACTGATCCAAGCTGCGCTCGCCCTGACATGGGCCTCCAGCACGGCCCACGTCAACCTCCTACTCCAGCTTCCAGTCCTTGTCGCCTTCGTCATTCCGTTCGGAACCTACGCTCTGAGCCTGGATCCACGGGTAACTGTTTCGTTTAGGCCCGTGCGCCGGGTATAGGGATGCCCTCCGAGCTGGCAAGATCGAAGTGTCTGACGCTTCCATCTGCTGGTTCGAGAGGGCACCTAC
>Ga0081539_10006420_pt1 | contig 11291 bp, 10 predicted proteins | sample TabmetS4T2R2_FD_71023 | JGI IMG/M metagenome (GOLD analysis project Ga0081539, IMG submission 71023) | Tabebuia heterophylla rhizosphere microbial communities from the University of Puerto Rico - S4T2R2 | ecosystem: Host-associated > Plants > Roots > Rhizosphere ...
TTAAACTCAGCGCTGAATGTCCGCTTTGCTCTTGGTGGAGGACCGTCGTTTCTCGATGATCGACTCACTGAACACCTCCGTGAACCTGCATGGTGAGGTGTCCACTAAACCGGGTCAACTCCAGACCGTGTGTGGTACAGCGGATCGCGGTAGCTTCGATCCGTTGGATCGGTCCGATCCGCGTTACCTCTGTTCCAATGCCGAGAGAGCCTGAAATGGCCAGCGAGATCTCGATCAAGGTCGGGAAGGACTTTCAGTTTCGCGCGAGATTCGAGGAAGCCGCTGCGCCCAAAACCGTGAGCGCGTTCCGCAAACTGCTCCCATACAGGCAGAAGCTCGTGCACTGCCGCTGGAGTGGTGAGGGATGCTGGATTCCCCTCGGTGAGTTCAAGCTCGACGTCGGCTACGAGAACCACACCAGCCATCCCGCGCCGGGGGAGATTCTCTGGTATCCCGGCGGCTACAGCGAGACGGAGCTGATCTTCGCCTACGGCGACGTGATGTTCTCGAGCAAGCTCGGTCAGCTCGCAGGCAACCACTTTCTCACGGTGATCGAGGGCGGCGAGCAGCTGCCGGCGATGGGACGCAAGGTGCTGTACGAGGGCGCGCAGGAAATCGTGTTCGAAGACAAAACGACATCCAACACTGCGGGAACGGGGAAGAGGGAACGGGGATAACGTTGTCCCTCTTCCCTGTTCCCTGTTCCCCGTTCCCGCAGTCCTGGTAGCAGTGGACAACGTCACTCACACCCTCGTCGGCGCGGCCCTCGCCGAAGCTGGTCTCAAGCGCCGCACGGCGCTCGGCGCTGCTACGCTGATGATCGGCGCGAACTTTCCCGACATCGACGTCATTGCGGTGCCGCTCGGACGCGGCATCGAATGGCGCAGAGGAGTGACGCACGGCTTTCTCGCCGTGGTGACGCTGCCTTTCGTCCTCGCGTGGCTGATGGCGCTCTGGGATCGACGCGTTCGGCGCCGACGCCATCCCGACGCGCCGCCCGCGGATTACCGGCAGCTCGTGATCCTGTCCGCGATCTCGATCGCAACACACCCCAGTCTCGACTTCATGAACACGTACGGCATGCGCTGGCTCATGCCCTTCGTCGACAAGTGGTTTTACGCCGACGGGCTGTTCATCATCGACCTGTGGCTGCTGCTCGCTCTGAGCGTAGGGGTGTACTGGTCGCGTCGCGCAAGGCGCGAGCGCCCCGCGCGGATCGCACTCGTGGCCGTCGCGGCCTACACGACGCTCATGCTGGGAATCACGCAGCTGGGACGCGCGCACGTGGCCGGCCTCTTTCCCGGCCTTCGGTTCATGGTGGAGCCGAACGGAGCGATCCCGTGGCGTCGCGACGTCCTCGTGGAGGAGCAGGGCGCGTACGTCATGGGCAGCTACAGCCCCTTCGCCGGCTACCGGCGCAGCGCCATGGCCTGGTCCAGGGGGGACGACGACCCTGCGGCTGGGAGGGCCCGGTCGAGCCCCCGGGCGCGCGCGTTCCTGAACTGGGCCCGCTTTCCCATGTACGTCGTCACGCGCCCGGCGCCCAGCGGCCCGACTACCATATGGATAGGCGACGCGCGGTATGAGGGCGCCGCATGGGCGAGCGTTGAGGTCACCCTGCCATAAAGCGGTTCCGGTATCTATCTTCTGAAGTTCCAGAAGACAGCCATCTCGTTTTCCGACATTCCGTTAGATGCCAAAGAGCCGCCCCCGCCTCAAGATCATTCGCCGCTTCGGAATCCAGCTTCCGGGGCTGACCCGCAAGTCCGCCGAGAAGAAGCCATACCCGCCCGGCCAGCACGGCCAGGCCAAGACCGGCCGCAGAAAGACAAGCGAGTTTCGCCGTCTCCTCGAGGAGAAGCAGAAGGTTCGCTTCAACTATGGCGTCAGCGAGGGCCAGCTCCGCCGCTACATGGCGCTCGCGCGCAAAATGCCCGGGCGCACCGGGGACAACCTCCTCGCCATCCTCGAGCGTCGTCTCGACAACGTCGTGTTCCGGATGGGCTTCGCGCCCACGATTCCGGCCGCGCGGCAGCTCGTGTCGCACGGCAACGTGCGCGTGAATGGCAAGCGCGTCGACCGGCCGAGCTATCTCACGGAGTCCGGCGACGAGGTCTCGATCGCGCCGGGGCGCACGCGCGAGCGCGTGTCGATCATGGAGGCCGTGGAGCGCGGCCCGCAGCTCCGCCTGCCGAGCTACATCGCGATCGACCCGAGCGACAAGTTCGCGGGACGCGTGATCGGCACGCCGATGCGCACCGACGTTCCCTTCCCCGTCAACGGCCAGAGCATCGTCGAGTTCTACGCTCGATAAGCAAGTACGGACGAAAAAGGACGTTAAGTCGGACATCACTTTTTTTTCACGCCGTTCACCGGAACAATCGCACCGTTGGCCGGCAGAGTCTGTCTGACGTGGCGCGCGTGTCTTAACTTTGGCCCGCTTCTCCAACCCAGAGGAATTCGTATGCGTCGGAGCCTTCTCGTACTCGTCGCCGCGGCAACTCCGCTCGCGGCTCAGCAGCAGCAGGGCACCTCGACCGTTGCCGCGAATGCGTCCGTGAACGCCACCAGAAGCGTGTGGCAGATCTCCAGCAGCTTCGTCGTGCGCTCCGCCGAGCAGATGCCGGAGTCGCTGTACGCCTTCAAGCCGACGCCGGCGGTGCGGTCGTTCGGCCAGATCATCGGCCACGTCGCCGACGCGCAGTACATGTTCTGCTCGGCCGTGCTGGGCGAGAACGCGCCGGTGTCCGGCAGCTTCGAGCAGACGGCGACCACCAAGACCGCGCTCGTGAAGGCCATCAAGGACGCGACGACGTACTGCGAGCGCGCTTACAGCCTGAACGATACACCAGCGGCCGAGTCGATCACGCTATTCGGGCAGATGAAGACCACGAAGCTCGGCTCTCTCGTCATGAACGCGGCGCACGACTACGAGCACTACGGCAACCTGGTGACGTACTTCCGGCTCAAGGGGATGACGCCGCCATCTTCGCAGGGGATGTAGTTCTGTCGAACTGCGGAAATGGAGAATGGAAAATGGAGAATGGGTCCGGGATGCAATCGTGATGCGTCCCGGGCCCATTCTCCATTCTCCATTTTCCATTCTCGCAGTTCAGAATATCGCCGGAAACGGCACGTCGATCGTTTTGAGTCCTTTGCTGCGCAGCATGGCATTGTGATTCGGGAGATCCCGAGTCATGAGCGCCTGCAGCGCCGCGTGCACGTCGCGGGTCTCCTTCGCGAGAATCCCCGCCACCTCGCGCTGCTGCGTCGTCGGCGCGAAGTCGGAGTCGTCCAGGCCGTTCGCCAGGTACGACAGCTGTCCCGCGAGCCGGACCGGCCAACGCACCTCGTCCTGTCCGCGACCCGTCATGCGCAGATCGACGATGCGCGATTCGACGTCCATGAACTTCCGCTCGAGGGAGTCGCCGGCAGCGCGAACGTCGGCGCCGGCTCCGTCGGCGAGCTGTCCGCGCATCGCCTGCATCTGCGCACGGACGTTCTCGATGGTGTTCAGCATCTCCGCCGCGGCGCCGTGGTCGCGCTGGATCGCGAGCAGCGCGCGCGTCTGATCGAGGATGTCGGCGAGCGTCGCGTGGCTGTTGGGATCCTTGAGCACGGTGAGGGGCTGTGACTGCTGCCGCCCGTTCACGGTGAGCCGCACCGTGTAGCGCCCCGGCGCCATGAGAACGGTGACGTTGCCGAACCCGGGCGCAGAGCGGGTGCCCGTTGAGTCGAGCTCGAAGGCATCGTTGTACATCGGCTTCGTCCGCATGCGCGCGGTACGAATCGTGTCGTTGCGCAGGTCCCAGAATGCGCGATTGAAGCCCGCGGTCGCGGTGTCCTTGAGTGTGCGGACGACCTTGCGGGTGCTGTCGAGGATCTCGATGGTGACCGGCGCGGTCGGCGCCGTCCTCACCCAGTAGTTGATCGCGGCGCCGTACGGCGGGTTCTGTCCCGCCGTCGGATCGTCGTTCATCGAGTAGTTGCCCTGGTAATCGCGCCACCGATAGGCGGGGCGCGGCGCGAAGAGATGTGCGTCCGCGCCGGCGACGGCGGTGGTGAGATTCTGCAGCGGACTGAGGTCGTCGAGGATCCAGAACCCGCGGCCGTACGTCGCGATCACGAGGTCGTTGAACTGTTCCTGGATGACCAAACCGTATACAGGTGCAGGTGGAAGAGAATTGTTGTTAAAAGGCTGCCAGTGGTCTCCGTCGTCGAACGAAATGAAGAGCGCGTTCTCGAGACCGAGGTAGAGCAAACCGCGACGCTTCGGGTCCTCGCGAATCACGTTGGCCCAGTGCACAGGTCCCCGGGGAAGTCCGTTCGTGATCTGCGTCCACGTCCGGCCGAAGTCGCGGGTGCGGAAGACCCACGGGTCGAAGTTGCCCTCCTGGTGCGCGTCGACCGTGGCGTATGCTGTGCCCGCGTCGTAGTGCGAGGGCTCGACGTGCTCCGCCGCGCCGAATGCCGCGGCGCCGCTCAGCGGCGGCGATACGTTCGCCCACGTGGTGCCGCCATCGCGCGTGACGGAGACGACGCCGTCGTTGCTCCCCGTCCACATCACGCCGCGCCGGATCGGCGACTCCGCGATCCACATCAGCGTGCCGCCATACTCGACGCCGATGTTGTCGAAGGTGAGCCCGCCGGACGGACCCTGCTTCGACTTGTCGTTGCGCGTCAGGTCCGGGGAGATCACGCGCCAGCCGCGGCCGCCGTTCATCGACATGTGCACGTACTGGCTGCCCGTGTACACGCGGTTGTGATCGTGCGGCGAGATCGCGAATGGCGCGTTCCAGATGAACCGGTACTTGAGATCTCCGGCCGGCCAGCCACCCGTGCTCAACGGATACACCTCGACGTTCTGTCCCTGGCGATTGCGCTCGTCGAAGCGCACGACGATGCCGCCGCGGCTGCCCGAGCCGGACGCCGTGGACCAGATGACGTTGGTGTCCACGGGATCGGGCGTCGCGAAACCGCTCTCGCCGCCCGCGACGCCATGCCACTCGCTGCGTGCGATGCCGAAGCCGCTGCGGCTATTGCTCGGCCCGCGATACGACGGTCCGTCCTGCTTGTTGCCGTAGACGTAATACGGGACGCGCGTGTCCACGGTCACGTGGTACATCTGCGCGATCGGGAGCTGCTGTCGCAGCCACGTGCGCGCGCGCGTGGTGGAGATCGAGACACCGCCGTCGTTCGCGACAGCCATGCGCGCGGCGTTCGTGGGGTCGATCCACATATCGTGGTTGTCGCCGCCTGGACTGCTCAAGGGCGGCCCGCCGCCTGACGCCTGTTGCCCGGCGCTTCCAGCGCCTCCAGCGCCTCCAAATCCCGCACCCCTATTACTTGCACCACCGTCCATGGATCGCGAGAACGTCGCGCAGAGGAAATAGGCCTCGTCCGGATTGTCCGTGGACACGGCCATGCGCGTGTAATACGGCTGCCGGCACGCGAGATTGCGGTCGTAGCTCACGACCTTCCACGTCTGACCGCCGTCCTCCGAGCGCCACAGCTCGCCGTTGTCGGTCGGCTGCCCTTTGTACGGGACGCCGTCGCCGGTCTCGATGAGCGCGTACACGCGATTGGGGTTCGATTGCGCGATCGCGAGTCCGATCTTGCCGATGGTGTGCGTGGGGAGCCCGTTGCCCCGCAGCCGCGTCCAGTTGCTGCCGCCGTCGTTCGACATCCAGATCGCGCTCCCCGGACCGCCGCTCTCGCGTCCCCACGTGCGGATCAACAGCTGCCACGTCGCGGCGAAGAGCTTCTGCGAGTTCGACGGATCCATCTGCACGTCGATCGCCCCGGTATTCTCGTCGACGAACAGCACGCGCTCCCACGTATTGCCGCCGTCGCGCGTGCGGAACAGGCCGCGCTGCTGTTGCGGGCCATAGCTGTGCCCCTGCGCGGCGACGAACACGATGTCCGGATTGTTCGGGTCGATGACGATGCGTCCGATGCGGCCGCTCGAGTCGAGTCCCATGCGTTTCCACGTGCGTCCCGCATCCGTGGATTTGTAGACGCCGTTGCCCGTCGTGATGTGCGAGCGGATCCACGGTTCCCCCGTGCCCGCCCACACGATGTTCGGGTTCGAGCGCGACACCGCCAGGGCGCCGATCGCCGAGACCTGGTTGTTGTCGAAGATCGGCTGCCAGTGAATGCCGGCGTCCGTCGTCTTCCAGATGCCGCCGCTCGCCGCGCCCGCGTAGTAGACGTTCGGGTCGCCGACGACACCGGCGACGGACGCGACGCGATTGCCGACCGGGCCGATGTAGCGGTACCGCAGCTTCGTCGCGACCTGGGGATCGAAGTTGACGGGCACGATCTGCTGCTGGGGCACGCTGTCGCGCGGCGCGGTGCGCTGCTGGGCGCGTAGCGGCAGGGGCAGAAGGACGACAACGAGCGAGTACGCGACTGTTCTCATCGGACACTCGGGCTGAGGCGAGGCTCCAATCTTCGTCCGCGGCGGACAGGCGCCGCAAGGAGGCCCCATCGCGCCCAAGGCCTACCCAAGCATTCATGCGCCGGGCCGCGTACTGCGACAGAGCCTGTCGCCGGTCACGCGAGGAAGCCTGTAAGTTCCCGACATGTTCGTCGGACATTTCGCCGCCGCATTTTCCGCGAAGCGCATCGCGCCACGACCCTCGCTCGGCTGGCTCTTTGCCGCATGCCAGTGGCCCGACCTGCTCTGGCCGATTCTGTCTCTCATCGGCATGGAGCACTTTCGAATCGATCCGGGCAACACGGCCTTCACCCCACTCGCGTTCGAGTACTACCCGTGGTCACACAGTCTGTTGATGGACGTCGTGTGGGCGATCGCGCTGGGCCTCGCATATCTCGGACGCCGCGGAGACAGGCGCGGCGCGTTCGTGCTCGGCGCGCTCGTCCTGAGTCACTGGGTACTCGACTGGATCGTGCATCGCCCTGACCTGCCGATTCTGCCGAACAACGATCGACTGGTCGGCCTCGGACTCTGGAACAATCCCACGGCGACCATTGTCCTCGAGACGCTCATGTACGTGATCGGAATCTGGCTCTACGTCCGTGCGACCACGGCTGTGGACAGAGTCGGCCGGTATGGATGCTGGGTGCTCGTGCTGGTGCTTTTCGGTATCAACCTCGGCAGCATTCTCGGTCCGCCGCCGCCGTCGACGTTCGCCGTGTCGATAACTGCCCTGGCCCTCTGGGTGATAGTCGCAGGGGCAGAATGGGTGGATAAGCATCGGAGAAGTGCTTAACTGCGCCTGTAACTGCGGCTGTAACTGCGGCTGTAACTGCGGCCGTAACTGCGGCTGTAACCGCGGCGGTAAGGGCGGCTGTAACTGCGCTATTACGGCGGACATGACCCCGGACATCACGGCGATTGTTTTTCCGAAATACTGTCGCCGTTATGTCCGTAGTTATGTCCGCAGTCTGTCTTTGACCAGGAGGTGGCGTGTTTTCCGGCTCCAACCGACCAATGCGTCCCACGAAGTCGCGCGCCCTCTTCACCCGCCTCGCGAAGAACACCTCGCGCTGGGCCGGACGCCCGTTGTCGTTCCTGCTCGCATGCAGCATCGTGCTGACATGGTTGCTCACCGGTCCACTGTTTCAGTGGAGCAATACCTGGCAGCTCGTAATCAACACCGGGACGACGATCATCACCTTCCTCATGGTCTTCCTCATCCAGAACACGCAGTATCGCGACGCCGAGGCGGTCCAGGTGAAGCTCGACGAGCTGCTTCGCGTCACGCACGGCGCGCACAACGCGCTGCTCGACATCGAGGAGCTCGAGGACCACGAGCTGGATCGGATCCATCGCATATACGCAGAGCTCGCGGACAAGGCGCGCGAACAGCTGCGCAGCGGCCGTCAGGACACCGGTGTCGCGGTGCTTCACAGCCTGGAGAAGCCTTAGCGTATGAACCGGCGCCGAGGGATCGCCTCGAGCGGCGCCGGGCATGGAGTGAGAAAAACATCGGATTTCTCTGTGCGTTCTCTCTTTTTCCCCGGCGTACTCTGCGTTACGCTGTGGGTATCCGCCACAAGGTGCCGTATGCAGATCGACCTGGGCATATGCGTCCTCCGCAACTTCAGTGAAGGCGACGCGCCCTTTCTCGCGAAGCTCGCCAACGATCGCGACGTGTGGATCAACCTGCGCGACCGCTTCCCGCACCCGTACGAGCTCGCGCATGGCGAGGCCTTCGTCTCGCAGGCCGCCGCGGAGGATCCGCCGACGAACCTCGCCATCTGCGTCGACAATCACGCCGTCGGAAGCGTGGGCCTGGTGCTCGGCAAGGACGTCGAGCGCGTCTCCGCCGAGATCGGCTACTGGTTGGGAAAACCGTACTGGGGTCGCGGCATCACCAGCGCGGCGTTACAGGCGGCGACCGAATGGGCGATCCGCGAGTTCGCGCTCCTGCGCGTGTTCGCAGTCCCGTTCGCCGAGAACATCGCCTCGATCCGCGTGCTCGAGAAGGCCGGATTCTCGCGCGAAGGGCGCATGAAGCAGAGCGCGATCAAGGACGGCAAGGTGCGCGACCAGTATCTCTACGCCTTCTATGCTGCGTCGCAGGCTGAGTCGCTGCGACGTCACGCGAACGCGACCGCGACCGCCACGGCATGAGAATCGTTTCCCTGCTCCCAAGCGCGACCGAGATCATCTGCGCCATCGGCCTCGAGGATCAGCTCGTCGGCGTCACGCACGAATGCGACTTTCCGGCGTCGGTCAAACGACTCCCCAAGGTCACGCGCACCCTCATCCCCACGGACGCCTCGAGCGCAGAGATCGATTCGCTCGTGCGCGACCGCCTCGGCGGGCAGTCGGCGCTCTACACGCTCGACATGCCGGCGCTCGAGCAGCTCGAGCCCGACCTGATCGTGACGCAGGCGCTGTGTGACGTATGCGCGGTCGCGGAAGACGAAGTCCGCAGCGCGGCGTGCGAGCTTGCGTCCCGCCCCGGAGTTCTCAACCTGGAGCCCGAGACGCTGGGCGAGGTCTTCGACGCGATCCGCCAGGTGGGAGACGCGACTGACAACCGAGGCGCCGCGGCGGCGCTGGTCGGGGCGCTGACGGAGCGCGTCATCCGCGTCACGCGTCGCGGCGAGGACGTCGCACGCCGGCCGCGCGTCGCTCTTCTCGAGTGGCTCGATCCTCCCTTCTCGACGGGTCACTGGAATCCGGAGCTGATTCGGCTGGCCGGGGGCGTCGACGGGCTGGGACGCGAGCGTGAGAAATCGCGGACACTGCGCTGGAGCGAGATCATTCAATGGCAGCCTGAAGTCATCCTGATTTCCTGCTGCGGATTCACGGCGGAGCGCACGCTGCAAGAGACCTCGCTGCTGATGAGCGTTCCGGACTGGGAGGAGCTGCCGGCGGTACGCGACGGACGCGTCTTCGTCACCGACGGCTCGGCGTACTTCAGCAGGCCGGGCCCGCGGCTCGTCGAAAGCCTCGAGCTCCTGGGGCATGTCATTCATCCGGAGATTCATGCGTTGCCGGACTGGGTGCAGCCCCCGATCCGGCTGACGCAGACCGCAGGGGCCTCCTCATGAAACGTCTGTCATCCCGAGCGCAGCTGTCATCCCGAGCGCAGCTGTCATCCCGAGCGCAGCGAGGGATCTGCAGTTGTCTTTTCCTGATGCTCGCCATCGCGATTCCGCATGGCGCGCCGGGGCAGTCGGCCCGCAACATCAACGTCGCGCTGCGCGCGTACGACACGATGGTGAAGCTCGACACTATGGCCACCTGGACCCGCGTGCTCGCGACTCCAGCGGAGACGTTCTCCGCAATCAGGACTGTGCTCGACTCGCTCGTCATTCCGTCCGAGCGCGTCGATTCCGCCCAGGGGTTGATCGTCAACCCGTCGTTCAAGTTCCGCCGCAAGCTCGCGGGCAAACCGGCGACGTGGGCCTTCCGTTGCGGGCAATCGATCACGGGCGATTATGCGCAGAATGCGCGCATCGAAGTCGCGTACGCGGTCTTCGTCGATCCGGGCGTCGTGGCAGGCGAATCGCGACTCGGCATGGCGTTCATCGGAAGCGCGGAAAACGTGGAGGGCGCGTACAAGCCGCCGCTGCCCTGCGAGTCCACCGGCCAGCTGGAGCTGTACATCGTCAAGATGGCACAACTCCAGACACTCAGGCGCTGACGTCCGCGGTCGAAACTACGCTTGTCGGCTTGGCGGCTTGTCAATCGCATCGGGACTCTTTGACAAGCTGACAAGCCGACAAGCGTAGTTTGGTTCTCCGGCGGCATGTACATTCTCGCAATGCTGCTGGAGACGCCCTTCCACGCCCGCACCGCGCCTCTCATCCGCGCCCAGACCTGGCGTCGTTGGGCGGGTCATCAGGTTGCGTCGGCCTACGACCCGCACCCTGACCGTGAATACGCGGCCGTGAGAAGCTCGGCGGCGCTGTTCGACGTATCACCGCTCAAGAAATACCTCATCTCCGGACACGACGCCGAGCGGCTGCTCGACCGCATGGTCACGCGCGACGTCACCAAGTGCGCGATCGGTCAGGTGATGTACACGGCGTGGTGTGACGCGCACGGCAAGCAGCTCGACGACGGTACCATCAGTCGTCTCGACGACCACGTCTTTCGCCTGACGAGCGCCGAGCCGAACGTGCGCTGGCTGCAGATGAACGCGGAGGGGATGAACGTCGAGATCGAGGACGTCTCCGATCGCATCGGCGCCCTCGCGCTCCAGGGTCCGCTTTCGCGCACCATCCTGGAGAAGCTCTCCGCGTCGAGCCTGAGCACGCTCAAGTATTTCCGTTTCATCGAGACGCGACTGCGCACCGTCCCCGTCGCGATCTCGCGCACCGGGTACACCGGCGATCTCGGATACGAGATCTGGGTGGATGCGCCGTACGCGCTGTCCGTCTGGGATTCGCTGATCGAGGTCGGCGAGCAGTACGGGCTGGTGCCCGCGGGGATCTGGGCGCTCGACATCGCGCGCATCGAGGCGGGGCTGGTGATGCTCGACGTGGACTACTTCTCCGCGCACCACGCGTTGATCGAAGACCAGAAGTCGTCACCGTACGAGCTCGGACTCGGCTGGACCGTGAGCGACACCAAGGGCCCCTTCAATGGGCAACGAGCCTTACGTGCCGAAAAAGCACGGGGCCCTGCGTGGAGTTTTGTCGGCCTCGAGGTCCAGTGGCCGTCGTTCGAGAAGCTGCACCTCGAGCGCGGGCTCGCGCCGCACGTCCCGAACATCGCGTGGCGCACGAGCGCGCCGATTTATGGCGGGCTGCGCGGCCAGCAGGTTGGTTACGCCACGAGCGGCACATGGTCCCCGCTGCTCAAG
>Ga0081539_10001848_pt2 | contig 11290 bp, 7 predicted proteins | sample TabmetS4T2R2_FD_71023 | JGI IMG/M metagenome (GOLD analysis project Ga0081539, IMG submission 71023) | Tabebuia heterophylla rhizosphere microbial communities from the University of Puerto Rico - S4T2R2 | ecosystem: Host-associated > Plants > Roots > Rhizosphere ...
GCGACGGCACCAGCGGCTACGACTTCATGAACGACGTCGGCGCGGTCCAGCACGATCCGCATGGCGAAGCCGCGCTCACCGCGCTGTGGACCAGCGTCAGCGCGCGCGACGCGAACTTCGAGACCGAAGAGTGCGCCGCGCGGCGCGAGATCATCGCGCGCAGCTTTACGTCACAGCTCGCGGCCTGCGCCGGCGCGTTCCATCGCGTCGCAAGCGCGCAAGGCGCGGAGTTCAGCCGCGCGTCGCTGCGCCGCGCGCTGGTCGAGTTGCTGGCGCATTTTCCGGTCTATCGCACCTATGCGACCGCCTCGGAGCGGCCGGGGCATGATGCGCCGTTCTTGCAGGCGGCGCTCCGCGGCGCACACGCCTCATGCCTGCCGCAGGATCGGCTCGCGCTCGATCAGCTCGGCACATGGCTTTCGACGCGAAGCCGCGATTCAGAGACGAATGCGCTGCTCGCGCGGGCCGTGACGCTGTTCCAGCAGCTGAGCGCGCCGGTCGCCGCCAAGGCGGTCGAGGACACCGCGTTCTACCGCTATGGCCGCCTGCTCTCGCGCAACGATGTCGGCTTCGAGCCGGCGGCCTTCAGCAATAGCGCGATGGACTTCCATCGCACCATGCTGCGGCGTCAGGCCGACCATCCGCATGGCATGCTGGCGACGGCGACGCATGATCACAAGCGCGGCGAGGATGTGCGCGCGCGGCTTGCGGCTTTGAGCGAATATGCCGAAGACTGGGCGCGCGTCGTGCCGCGCTGGATTGCAGACTGCGCGCCGCTCTGCACGGTACGGGATGGCGTACGCGCGCCGCACGCGCGTGACATCGCGATCCTGTTGCAGATGATTGTCGGCGCCTGGCCGCTCGATCTTGAGCCGGACGATGACGCAGGGCGCCGGGATTTCGCTGACCGGCTCGCGCGCTGGCAGGAGAAAGCGCTGCGCGAAGCCAAGCTCGCAACCGATTGGACCGCGCCGAATGAAGCCTATGAGACGGCCGCGCGCAGCTTCCTGACCGCGCTCGTTGCTGATCGCACCGCGCCCGAGGTCCTGAACGAGCTCGTCGGCTTTGCGCAACGGATCGCCGCGGCGGGCGCGGTCAATGGCCTGGCGCAAACGCTGCTGCGGCTCACGGCGCCCGGGGTCCCGGACACCTATCAGGGAACGGAGCTCTGGGACTTCAGCCTCGTCGATCCCGACAATCGCCGGCCGGTCGACTTTGCGGCGCGCGCCGCAAGCCTGGATGACAGCGCGCTCACGCAGCTCGCCGCACACTGGCGCGACGGCCGCGTGAAGCAGACGCTGATTGCGCGCACGCTCGCACTGCGGAAAGATCGCAGCGCGTTGTTTCGCGACGGCAGCTACGAGCCGATCAGCGTAGAGGGCGCGCATGCGGATCGCGTGATCGCGTTCGCCCGGCGGCATGGAAGCGACACTGCCATCACGGTCGCGCCGCGGCTTGCATCGGCATTACTACGCACCAACGCGATCGTCTTCGCACCGCAGCATTGGGCTGACACGACGCTCACGCTGAATGAACCGCAAATGCTCACGAACATCTTCACCGCGGCTCGAATCGATGCGCGTTCGCCGATTCGACTCGGCACGTTGCTTGATCGCTTTCCGTGTGCGCTGCTCATCTCGTCGGGTTGAAGGTAATTTCTCTGTACACTTACGGATGATAGATAGTGCGGTGCACACAAAGTTTACGTGTAATTCCGGCCTCGTGTGTCGGCGAATCACTATTTAAACTCACATCACTGTTGTACGCGGAAGGGACAACTCGCGGCGGCGTGGAATGCAGACACGCAGCTAACGCACGGGAGCCGGGGCTATCCCCTTGGGGGGCGAATATCCCAGAGCGGACATCCGAATGCAGCGGTCATGACCTCACGGTGCGTAGGTAGCAAAACATGACCAGCCGGAGTGGCGATCCGGCCCGCGAGTGACTTCCCTGATACAGTGATTGGATCGATCTGCCTCTGCGCGTAGGGCGGGCAAAGGCGCGCTTGCGCGCCGTGCCCGCCACCAAACGCGATGGCACCCGTCTGGTGGGCACGGCGCGTTCCGCGCCTTTGCCCACCCTACATGATCACGCCGCGGCCAACACGATCCCCTCGTTGCGGCGCAGATTGATCGCCCTGCCGTCCTCTCCGCCGGCGCGGTCGAGGTGTGTCGAGATCAGCACCTGTTGCGGCACCGCTCCATTGCGGAACACCTGCGGCTCGTCGCTGAAGTTGAGCGCGACCGTGATCCAGCGGCCCGCATAGTAGCGACGGAAGCTCAACACCGCGCCGTCTGCCTGCGCCTTGACCAGAACGCCGACCGAGAGCGCCGGCTCGCGCCGGCGCAGCGCGATCAGCGCACGATAGAGCGACAGCATCGAGTGCGGGTCACTGCGCTGCCGCGCGACATTGAGCACGGCATGGTCGTTCGACAACGGCAGCCACGGATCGCCATCGGTGAAGCCGGCTCTCGCGCTGTCGTCCCATTGCATCGGCGTACGCTCGGGATCGCGCCCGAGGCCGAGCCCGGGCACATTCTTCTCCCACGGATCGCACACCGCCTGCGTCGGGATCGGCACATCCTCCATGCCGATCTCCTCGCCCTGATAGATGGTCGGCGTGCCGCGCAAGGTCAGCAGCAGCATCGCGGCGACGCGCGCCTGCGCGAGGCCGACGCGCGTTGCGACGCGCGAGCGGTCGTGATTGCCGAGCACCCAGTTCGGCCAACGCTCGCGTCCGCCGCCGAGCGCGCGTTCGTATTGCTCGATCAAGGCGGCGATCGCCTGCGGATCCCACGGCGTCTTGATCAGGTGGAAGTTGAACGGCAGGTGAAAGCCGGGCGCTTCGATGCCGTAATAGGCCATCAGCTGCTCGATCGGTAGCGAGGCCTCGCCGATCAGCACGCGGTCCTCGTAGGTGTCCGCGAGCGCGCGCATCGCGGCGATCGCGTCGTGCGTTTCCTCCTGATCGAGCGAGTACAGCCGCACCAGCCGGCGCGCCGGCGATTGGCCTTCGCACCAATCCGGACTGAGCGGATTGTCGTGCAGATGCTCGGCCTCGATCAGGTGATGGATCGCATCGACTCGAAAGCCGTCGACGCCGCGATCGAGCCAGAAGCGCAGCACATCGAGCATCGCGGCGCGCACCTGCGGATTGCGCCAGTTGAGATCCGGCTGCTCCTTGAGGAAGGCGTGATAATAGTACTGCTGCGTCGCCTCATCGAAGGTCCACGCGGGGCCGCCGAACTCGCTGACCCAGTTGTTCGGCACGCTGCCGTCCGGCCTCGCGTCGCGCCAGATGTACCAGTCGCGTTTCGGATTGTCGCGCGACGAACGGCTCTCGACGAACCAGGGATGCTCGTCGGACGTGTGGTTCGGCACGAAGTCGAGGATGACCTTCAGGCCGCGCACATGCGCGGCTGCGAGCAGCCGATCGAAGTCGGCAAGATCGCCGAACAGCGGATGGATGTCTTTATGGTCGGACACGTCATAGCCGAAGTCGGCCATCGGCGACGGATAGATCGGCGAGATCCAGACGGCGTCGACGCCGAGATCAACCAGATGATCGAGCCGCGCCGTGATGCCGTTGAGATCGCCGACGCCGTCGGCATTCGAGTCCTGGAACGAGCGCGGATAGACTTGGTAGACGATCCCGCGCTGCCACCACTGATGTGAGTCCGGCACCCCGACTCCCTCGCGTTCGAATCTGCCCCGTGCACGCGGTAGAAAGCCTGGCGTCGCGCGTCAATCCGTTTAACTCGTGAGGCAGCTGGAACTCGGTGGAACTCACAGGCCGGGCGGTCAGGCCGCCAGCCCGCCCCCGCCGCTCGCTTGCAGCAAGCCAAGCGCTTCGACACGTGCAAAATCGCCCGCGATCAGGCGCGCGCCGATATCACGCCGGTAGCGTACATTCGGGATGTGCACGCGGCGCGCCAGCGCGTTGGCTTCGCGCTGTGCGGCCTCGATCGACGCACCGACGCCGGTGACCACGAGCGTCCAGCCATAAGCGCCGCTGGTCACGAGCTGGCCGTTCTGCAAGCCGACCTCGCCATAGTGAATATGCCGCCGATCCTCATCGGTCAGGCCTTCGTCGAACAGCACCGGCATTCCGACCGGCACTTTCACGTCCGGGAGCGCATAGGGAAACGGCGGCGTCGTCATCACGATGCCGCAGGCGAAACCGGCGCGGCTCTGGAAGCGTTCGCGCCCACGCGTGATCATCGCGTGAAACAATTCGGACCAGGGCGTGCGCTGCAGCGGATCCAGGATCGCGTAGCCCGGATAGCCGAAGCGGCAGGTGAACTCGAGCGGCCAGATGCCTTGTTGGTTCACGATGGTGTTGAGATTGATGTAGCCGCAGTAGCCGGCTTCGCGCAGCAGAGGCGCCATGCGGCCGAGCGTCAGCTCATGGAAGCGGGCGGTGCGATCATAGGTGACGATCGTTCCCATTTCGCCGGTGAGCTCGCCGAGGTCATCCGGGAAGAAGCGCTTGTGCTCCCAATCAAGACATGCGGGCGAGAGGAATTTCTCGCCGTCGAAGTAAGCGCCGACGCCCATCTCGATGCCGTCGACATGCTCCATCAGCACGAAGCTCTCGGTCTCGCCCTGCAGGGGCAATCCGGTCAGAAACGCGCGTACATCGCGACCGTCGTCGAGCGTGCCGACGAAAGTCTCGTAGCCCGTGTTGAATTTGACCACGTAGCGCGCCGGCCGCTGCGCGACGAAGCGGATCGCCGCGCCGCGATCGGCGAAGGTTCGCGTCGGAGAGATCGAGAGGCCGATGCCGCGCAGCACCTCTTGGGCAAAGCCGCGGTCATTCTCGAGCCGGTCCCCATAGGCGCTGCCGCCGATGACATGAAAGCCGTCGCGGCGCAGCTCATCCTGCAGCGCGCCGCGCTGCGCGGCGACATTCTCGAACAGAATGAGACCTTCATCGCCCGCCGCGCGGATCCAGTCGAGCTCGCTTTTCCAGTCGTCGACGCGCGTCACCAATCCGGCGAGAGTGCCGTGGCACATCGGCAGCGCGACATGGACCTTCACGTCGTGGCCTTCGGCGGCGAGGCGCAGATAGAGTGCACCGAGGTCGCAGGAATCGCCGATGCCGAGAAAGCGCATGCGCTTGCGCTCAGGCGGCCCGACTTGCCGGGGCGTTCAGGCCGAATTGCGCGCGATAGCGCTCGAACGAGCGCGCGCCATGCCATAGCCGCATCACGGCGCCTTCGGCGATCGCCCGCGCGCGCCGCGGATCTTCATCGACCAGCGAGCGGATCACCTCGCGATTCCATTCCTCCGAATGCTTCACGTCGAGCACGGCGTGCAGCGCGAAGTAATGGCGCTTCTTCGGCGGAATGCCGAGCCGGCGCAGGCCCTGATCGACGAAGCCGGCGCGGGTCGGCGCCGTCATCTCGATCACGCCGAGCGCGCCGACCGAGTGGAACGCATAGCGCCGATGCCGCGCGAGCGCGATCATCGTGTTGCCGAGCGCGAGCGATTCCGGGACCACCGTTTCGGCCGTGGGGGAGAGGTCGAAATAGCTCGCAAGCCGCGCCAGCATCGGACCGTGCATTGCCTTCTCGCGGCCGCGGCCCATCTCATCCCAGAAATTGCGTGCCATTTCGAGCTTGGCCGGCACGCTCATCTTGACCTGCGTCATGGCGAGCAGATCATCGAAACCGGCTTCGCCGGCGACCTCCTGAAACAGAAACCATTTCATCTGCTCGGCGCTGGCGGACGCGGCGAGCCAGGGAAACAGCGGATCGCCCTGCCCCGGCCCGGTTTCCCGCAACTGCTCGAACCACGCGATGAAGGCATCGGTACCGGACGGAACGTCGGCGACCAGCGGCGCGAGCTCCCGCCGCTGCGCCTCGACGAACCCGACTTCGGCGCGCGCGACCGCCTGCTCCCGTGCGATCTCGTCGGGCGCGGCATCATCGGGCAACGTCGGTTGCAGGCGCGTCTCGTTGTACTTCGTCAGGGCGATCTGAAATTCTCGAAACCGCGGCCCCTGCAGCTCGCCGGCCCAACGCGTCCAGCCAATGCCGGAAATACTCATACGCCTTTCTCCTCACATCACTTTGAGCGTTGCCACGACCACGGCGATGCGGTCGGCGCAGTCATAGGGCGGATGGTCGAGCTCTTCGCCGAACACATCCGGATCGATCTCCTCGTAAGTCAGGCGCACGGCGCGGCCTTCGAGCCGCTCGCGCAACGCCTGATGCAACAGGTCGACGCCGTCGACGATGGCGGAGCCGGTGTAGAGCAGCAGTCGTCCGCTGGGTGCGAGCCGCGCGATGCCCTGCTCGGCGATCGCGAGGCTCAGCTCCGCGCCAAACGCGCCGCCGCCATGGCGATAGGTGCGTTGCATCGGGTCGACGAGATAAGGCGGGTTCGAAATGATGAGATCGAATGGACCCTCGACATGGGCGTAGAGATCGCTTTCGACCACCTGCGCCTGCGGCACGCCATTCAGCGCCGCATTGACGCGGCTGAAGCGCAGCGCGCGTCGATTGATGTCGGAAAGAACGATGTCGGGTGCGAGCCCCGACAGCAAGGCCGCCGCATGCAGCCCGCCCGCGCCGCTCCCCGCGCCGACATCGAGAATGCGCATCCCGCGCCGGACCGGCAGGCTGCGCGCACACTGCGCAATCGCGCGCGCAAAGCGATAGGTGTCCGGCCCGAAGAAAACCGCATCGCTCTCATCGGTCGGGAAAGACGAATGCACGAACAGCCGGTCTCCGAGCGAGGAGAAACGCACGGCGCTGCGCAATTCGCCGCCGCGCGCTTTCAGCACGCCTGCGGCCTCGAGCTGACGCAGAAGGTCGTCGGGAAGATCATCGTGATGAAAGCCGCGACTCCAGCCGAAAACATCCCGCAGGGTCGCAGGACCGGCGGCACGCGACAGGACGCGGCGATGAGTCGCCGGCGTCACCGTGGTGAAGCGATAGCCGGACTGGCGCAGCTGCCGGCCAAGTTCGAGCAAAGCAAGATCCGCGGGGTTCAGTTCTTCGGCTGTCGGCTGATCGTGGAAGGAATGCTGGGCAATAAGGGCGCTGCGATCCGGCGCGTCCGCAAGGCCGATCATCGGGGAAAGCATCAGAACGAAAACCTCCAGCCGCAGCCAAAAGATGTTGGCCGTCAAACCGGAAACCTGCTCGAAAGTTCCAGAACGGCGCGAGGCATCGATCCGCAAGTGCTTCTTGCGTCAAATGACGGACCGCGCCCGTCTACGCAGCAGCCGCGCCTTTAACTTATGATCATGCCCCACCCGACTGCCGCTTCGCGCCGCGCTACAGTCCGCGAGCGCAATCTCGGTTGCTGTGCCCTCTCCCCCTAGCCCGTCGAAGACGGGCTAGGGGGAGAGGGCACAGCAACGACCGCCTACTTCCACTTCGCCAGATAGAAGCGCGGCAGCTCGTCCGGATATGGCGCGAAGTCGAGCTGCTTGGAGAAGCCATAGGTCGTCACATAGGTGTGCAGCGGCTCCCAGTAGGCGCGTTCGGTGATGCGCTGGATCGCGGCCGAATAGGCTCGCTTGCGCACTTCCGGATCGTTGGAAGCTCCGGCCTCGACGAGCCATTTCTGCACGTCCGGATCGCGCGCATAGTCGTCGGCGCCGCCGTCGAAGAAATTCGGCAACACAGCAGAGACGTCATTGATCGAGTAGCTGCCCCAGCTGCCGAGATAGGCGCGCAGCTCCCCGGCCTTGGCGCGCTGCGTCACCGCCGCCACCTGCAGCTGATTGAGCTTGGCGCGAATGCCGACCGCCTGCAGATAGTTCTGCACCGCCGCGCCCCATGGCGGCAGCACATAGGTCGCGACCTCGAGGTCGAAGCCGTTCGGATAGCCGGCCTCAGCCAGCAGCTGCTTCGCCTTGGCGGGGTCGTAGTCGTAGAGCACCGCGGCTTCGGCGTCGCAGCCGAATTGCGTTGGGAAGCACGGCGCCTGCGGCACGCGGCTGCCGCCGGTGACGAGCTTGTCGGCGATCGCCTTGCGGTCGATCGCATGCCAGATCGCCTGGCGCACCTTGACGTTGGTGATCGGATTGTCCGCGCCAGTGCGCCCGGCGGCATCGAGCGAAAGATAGCCGACCCGCATCGACTCCTTGCGCACCGCCTGCAGGTGCGGAAGCTTGTTCACGTTCTCGAACTGGTCGGGATTGACGTTCCAGATCCAGTCGACGCGGTTGGCGAGCAGCTCGGTCAATTCGGTCGTCGCGTCCGGCACGAAGCGCACGCTGATCTTCTTGATCGCCGGCTTGCCCTTCGGGCTGCCGGCCCAATAATCCTCGAACCGCTCGAAGTCGATCGAAACGCCGGGCTCGACCTTGGTGATCTTGTACGGGCCCGCGCCGACCGGCGCCTTGGCGTAGCCTTCGGGGCCGACTTTCTCGCGATAGGCCTTCGGATAGATCGGCCCTGCGATCGCGAAATATTCGAGCGCGGCCGGATTGGGCCGCTTCAGCTTGACGCGCACCGAGAGATCGCCGGTCTTCTCGGCCTTGTCGATCCAGTTGTAGTTCGACGGCGTCGAGACCTTGCTGGCCGGATCGGAGGCGATGTTCAGCGTGTAAACGACGTCATCGGCGGTGAATGCGCTGCCGTCGTGAAACTTCACGCCCGGCCGCAGGGTAAAATCGATCGTGGTCGGATCGACGAATTTCCACTCGGTCGCAAGCAACGGCTCAAGCTTGAAGCTATCGGGATTGCGATAGACCAGCGTGTCCCAGCCCTGATGATGCATCACGATGCCGGTGCGCAGGTTGTTGTAATAGGGATCGATGTTCGGCAATCCGTCGCGCATCGCGATGCGCAACGTATCGGCGGATTTTTGCGCCGCCGCCGGCGCGACACCGAGCACAACCGCCGCGACGATCGCGGCACCAAAAGTCATCCGCATACGCATCTTGTCCTCCGCCCTTCTGGTTTGCGACGCATGCTTCATGCCAAGCTCTTCTTCATGCCAAGTCCCCGAGAGCCCTTCACGCCAAATGACACTCTACCATCCCGCCGCCTTGGCGGACCATCGCGACCGGCGGCTCGGTGCGGCAGCGCTCGACCGCGATGCGGCAGCGCGGATGGAAGCGGCAGCCGGGCGGAATGTTGGCGGGATCCGGCATGGTGTCGCCTAAGCCCACGTCGGGCACGCCGCGGCCCGGCTCCGGCGTCAACACGCTGTCGAGCAGCGCCCTGGTATAGGGATGGCGCGGATTGCGGAACAGCGCGTCGGTTTCGCTGCGCTCGACAATGCGGCCGAGATACATGACGGCGACCTCGCTCGCCAGATGCTCCACCACCGCGAGATTGTGGCTGATGAACAGATAGGTGAGCTTGAGGTCGCGCCGCAGATCGCCGAGCAGGTTGAGGATCTGCGCCTGCACCGACACGTCCAGCGCGCTGGTCGGCTCGTCGCAGATCACGATGCGCGGCTCGAGCACGAGCGCGCGCGCGATTGCGACACGTTGCCGCTGTCCGCCCGAGAGCTGCGCCGGCATGCGTTCGCCCATCTCCGGCGCAAGACCGACGCGCTCGAGAATGCGCGCGACGCGGCGTTCGATCTCGCGGCGCGAGAACGTGCCCTGCGCCACCAAGGGGAGCGCCACGATGTCGTTGATGCGCCGGCGCGGATTGAGCGAGGCGAACGGGTCCTGAAACACCGGCTGGATCAGCTGGGCCCGCGCCTTGCGGTCGAGATCGGCGAGGCGCTTGCCGTCGACGACGGCGCCGCCGGAGGTCGGACGGAGCAGCCCGAGGATCAGGCGCGCGAGCGTCGACTTGCCGCAACCGGACTCGCCGACAATGCCGAGCACGCTCCCGGTGGGCACGCTGAAGCTGACGTCATCGACCGCGATCACGCGGCGCGGCGGCGCGAACAGGCCGGCGCCGATCGCGAACTCGCGCCGCAGGTTGGTCACTTCGATCGCGATGCTCATGCGGGCTGCAACGCGGCGACTTCGCGCGGCGCAAGCCGGCAGAGGTAGTCATGCGCCGCGCCGGCGGACCGCCGCGGAATCTCGTATTCGCAGCTGGCATCCGCGTAAGCGCAGCGCGAGCGAAACGCGCAGCCCGCAAAGCCCGGCGCGATCGTCGGCACCACGCCCGGGATCGAGCCGAGCGGGCGGTCGCGCTGGATCTTTCCGGGCACCGGTACGCACGAGAGCAGACCGCGCGTGTAAGGATGCTGGGGGCTGCGAAACAGCTCCGCGGTCGGCGCGCGCTCGACGACCTCGCCAGCATACATCACGGAGACGCGGTCGGCGACGCGCGCCACGATACCGAGATCGTGCGTGATCAGCAGGATCGCGAGGCCGAACTCGCGCTTGAGCGAGGCGAGCAGCCGCAGGATCTGCGCCTGCACAGTGACGTCGAGGGCGGTGGTCGGCTCGTCGGCGACGAGCAGCTGCGGATCGCACATCAGCGCCATCGCGATCATCACCCGCTGGCGCAGACCGCCCGAGAGCTGGTGCGGGAACTGGCCAAGGCGCATGCCCGGCGCCGTGATCCCGACCCGGCCCATCAGCTCGACCGCGCGCTCGAGCGCGGCGGCGCGCGAGACGCGCCTGTGGCGCGTCATGACTTCCGCCATCTGCGAGCCGACCGTGAAAGCCGGGTTGAGGCTCGTCATCGGCTCCTGGAAGATCATCGACATGCGATTGCCGCGCAGATGTGCCATGCCGCGATCCGAGAGCGACAGCAGATCCTGCCCCGCAAAGCTCATGCGCGTCGCGCTGCGATGCGCGCCGCGCGCCAGCAGCCCCATGACGGCCAACGCCGTCACCGACTTGCCGCAACCGGACTCACCGACGAGGCAATGCGTCTCGCCCTTCTCGACCTGCAGCGAGATGCCGCGCACCGCGGCGGTGCGTCCGCTGAAGCTCACCGCGAGGTCATCGATCTCGAGCAGCGCGCTCATCGCAGCCGCTCCGCGCCGAGCAAGTTACGCAGGCCGTCGCCGACCAGGTTGATGCCGAGCACGAGCACCGCGAGCGCAAGGCCGGGGATCATGATCACCCAGGGCGAGAAGAACATGTAGTCCTTGCCTTCCGCGATCATCAGCCCCCAGGACGGCAGCGGCGGCGGCACGCCGAGGCCGAGGAACGACAGCGCCGCCTCGAGCAGGATCGCGAGCGCCATTTCCAGCGTCGCGACCACCGCAAGGTGGCTCGCGATATTCGGCAGGATCTCGCGGATGAGAATGTGCGACGTCGAGGCGCCGGCGCACCAGGCGGCGTTGACATAGTCGAGCGCGCGCACTTGCATCGTGGTGGCGCGCGCCACGACCGCAAAGCGGTCCC
>Ga0081539_10006422_pt1 | contig 11289 bp, 4 predicted proteins | sample TabmetS4T2R2_FD_71023 | JGI IMG/M metagenome (GOLD analysis project Ga0081539, IMG submission 71023) | Tabebuia heterophylla rhizosphere microbial communities from the University of Puerto Rico - S4T2R2 | ecosystem: Host-associated > Plants > Roots > Rhizosphere ...
GAACTGATTTGAGGGGCGAAACACGCGGAAGATCTTGAATCTTTACTCTTCCGCGTGTATGGCCCCGAGAAAGAAGATCTCACTTCCGCAGCGCGACGCGCGCCAGCCGCAAAAGCTGGTCAAAATCGAGCGGTTTGGTCAGGTGCGTCGTGAAGCCCACCTCGCGTGCGTGTTCCACATCATCTTCGCGCCCGAATCCGGTGAGGGCGATCGCCGGGACATTCGCATATCGCGATTGAGTTTCCTGCAGGTTTCTTAAGAACTCATAGCCGTCCATGACCGGCATCGAGATGTCCGAAATGATGAGGTCGAACTCCGCGTTCATGGCCAGCCTCAACCCTTCTTCTCCGTTGCTCGCCGTTTGGACAGCGGCGCCTTCTCCTGACAGCAGCAGGCGCAGCATCTCCAGAGAGTCTTGTGAGTCGTCGACGACGAGAATGCGGGCGCCGGAAAGCTCGTCTTCAACCGTTCTGGCAGACAGCGTCTGTTCAGGGCCGGCACCGGTGTAGAGCGGAAATTTGACGGTGAAGCGTGCTCCACGTCCTTGCCCTTCCGAGAAGGCTTCAACCTCTCCGCCATGGAGTTCGACCAGTTGCTTCACCAGAGCGAGGCCGATTCCCATCCCTCCGTGTACCCGTTTGATCCCGCCTTCGGCCTGGCGGAACATCTCAAAAACGTGCGGCAGAAAGGCCGGTTCGATGCCTTCCCCCGTGTCTTCGACGATAAGCTTTGCTGCTTCGCCTTCCTGGAACAAGCTCACCACCACTCGTCCGCCTTTAGGTGTGAACTTAATAGCGTTATTGACGAGGTTCCAGACGACCTGTTGTACCCGCACTGGGTCGGCATTGACGACCAGCATCCTGGCGGGAAAATCTACATCGAGCTTGAGCTTTTTCGCCGCCGCCTGGGCGCGGACGGATTCGACCGCATCGCCGACGACGGGGGCGAGGGCCATCGGCTGCTGGTCGACCGCGAGCTTTCCGGTTTGAAGCCGCGAGAGGTCCAGAAGGTCATTGATGAGTTGTGCCTGCGCTTCAGCATTACGCTGAATCGTGCCGGCGGCCTGCCGGACGATCGAGAGTCGCTTCGCCTCAGGGTTCCGGAGCAAGACGTCGGCATAACCGGTGATGCTGTTCAGCGGGTTTCTGAGTTCATGCGAGAGAGTGGCCAGGAACTCATCCTTGAGCCGGTTCGCTTCTTCGACCGCCTTGCGCGCCTTGACCTGAGCGGAAACGTCCCGGAAATAGCAGACAACGCCGTAGCGCCCGTCCGAGAGCGGAATGCGGTTGATCTGCCATTCGTAATATTCGATCACCCCACGGTCACGGCGCTCTTCAGAACGTTCCGGCCCGATGTATGGCTCGCCGGTTTCGAGCGTGTGACGGAAGAGTCGGACGATCTCATCGGCATATTCTTTCATCCACAGAAGATGTATCACCTCGTCAAAGTCCCGCCCAATCAGGTCGGGAATATCGCCGAAGACCGGCAATGCCGTCGGATTCGCCTGCCGGATGCGAAAGTCCGCATCCACCAGATAAACGCCGATCGGCGCAACAGCAAAGAGCGTCTGTAACTGAGCGTCGCGCGCGTGCAAGGCCTCTTCCGCCGACCTTCGTTCGAGGTAATCCGCCGTCTGCCGCACCAGTAAATCGATCAGGCGCAAATCTCGTTCGCTGGGACGATGTGGTCGGCGAAAGTGGGTCGAGATTATGCCGAGGACCTGCCCCGAAGTTGAGATTAGTGGCGTGGATTGCACGGCGCGAATATCGGCATCGAGCAACGCCTCCAGTGAGGCTTGTCCGGCGAAGATTTCGCTCTCTGTGACATCTTCCACAATGATGCGTTCGGCCGCCCGCAAGGCTGCGCCGCAGGCCGCCGCACCTTGATCGCCGACGCCGGCGAAAAATTCGAGAAACGGCTCTTCGAAACCGTAGTGCGCGGCGATCTTGAGGACGCCCGATTCAGCATCGAGCAGTTGAATATTGCCCTTATCCGCCCCGGTGAGAGCGACCGCAGTCGTGACGATCTTCTCCAGGCACTGCTCGAAATCGTACCCCGCGCGGGCGCAGAGGTTGCCGATCTCAAGCAAGCGTTCCATCGCCTGGAGGTCAGCGACAGTGCGCGTATCCTCTTCATGGCGCAGGCGAGCAAGCTTCAAATTCGACTCGACACGGGCGACCAGCTCACGCGCCGAGAACGGCTTGACCAGGTAATCATCCGCGCCGGCCTCTATTCCCTCGACGCGCGACTCTTCGCCCGCGCGCGCCGAGAGCATAATGATCGGCGTGGCCCGCGTGCGCTCATCTTCGCGGAGTGTCTTGAGCAGGCCGAATCCGTCAAGTTTCGGCATCATGACATCGGTCAATATCAGATTGAACGATTGCTCGCGCGCCGCCGAACGTGCGGCCTCGCCGTCGGCGACAGCAACGACTTCATACCCTCTCTGCGCGAGCAGCCGGCGCACATATTCACGCATATCGGCGTTATCGTCGGCCAGCAAAATGCGAGAGGGGATTGCCGCCCCGGTTTCAACCAGGAGTTGCGCGGCCAAGTCCCGGCGGATCAAATCGGGGCTTCGCAGGTCTTCGCCAGGCAGCCATCGCAACGCCTCTTCGACGTAAACCTCACCATGCAATCCGGTCGAGGCCAGCGTGCGCGCCGCGCCGATGCGATCGGCGGGTAGATGCGACTTGCCGGTCGGAATACTGATGGTGAAGGTGCTGCCCCGATCGATCTCACTTGTTACCCTCACGCTGCCGCCATGCAGTTTGACCAGTTCCAACACCAATGCCAGGCCGATGCCGGAGCCTTCGTAGCTGCGTCTGCGCGCGCCCTTGACGCGGTGGAATCGTTCGAAGAGATGCGGCAATTCTTCCGCCGGAATGCCCGTGCCGGTATCGCTCACGGCCAATTCCACCATCTCGCCCGCGGGCCGCAGCGTCACCTTGATCGCGCCATCAAAGGTGAACTTGAAGGCATTTGAGAGCAGATTCAAGACAATCTTCTCCCACATCTCGCGGTCAACATAGACGGCCGTGGGCAAATCCGGGCAATCAACGACGAGCCTCATCCCGGCCTTCTCGACCGCCGAGCGGAAGACGCTGGCCAGATCAGCGGTCAAGGCGGCGAGGTCAACCGGCTCATAAACGGCCTCAATGCGGCCGGCCTCGATGCGCGAAAAGTCGAGTAAGGTGTTGACCAGTTTGAGGAGACGTTGGCTGTTGCGATGCGCCACTCTCAACGGCTCCTGCGCGGCGGCCGGCAATCCGTCTTCGGCCAGCGCATCTTCGAGTGGCCCGAGTATCAACGTCAGCGGCGTGCGGAACTCATGTGAGACGTTCGAGAAGAAAGTCGTCTTGGCGCGGTCGATTTCAGCCAGAGCTTCGGCGCGTTTGCGCTCCTCTTCATACGCCCGTGCGTTGGCGACGGCGGTCGCGATCTGGCCGGCGGCAAGTTCGATAAAACTGCGGTATGAATCATCGAGCCGCAGACGCGAGCTAATGCCGACCACCAATAAGCCCGCGAGGTGATGTGCGATGCTCGAGCGAATGGGCGTCACCACGGCTTGCCTGGGTGGATCAGACCACGGTCCCTGCGGCACAGCATCACCAAAGCGGCCGGCGAGGTCTTCGACGGTCTGCATGGCTTGCGTCTCTATCACCTCTGCCAGGGGCCAGACCTGTTGGTCGCGATGGTCCTCGTCGATTTCGATAGCCAGAGGACTGGCCGGGCCACCCTCGATCATGCCCGCGGCACAGGCGAGACGGGCTCGCCGTTCATCGGAATCGATCAGGTAGAGCAACGCGAAAGGAACGTCCTTTGAATGTTTACTGAACGTTTCCGCCGCCACAACGCATGCCTCTTCGGCGGTCTTCGCTTCCACTGCCCGTGTTCCGAGGTCCCGGAGCACCACAACCCGCCGCTCCCCAACCACCTTCTCACTGATTTCATGCACTGTCGCAAGCACCCCGCCGATTCCACTCGCAACGGTCTCATCCGGCACCGGGCTGTAGGCAATCGTGAAATGAGACTCCTCCAGGAATCCGTAGCGATTGATCTCCAGCAGGATGTCTTCCATCCAGGTGGCCGGGCCGCCGTTAAATGGCGTCTCAATGAGCGGGCGGAGAATATGCCAGATCTCTGACCAACACTCGCTCACGGGTTGCCCCAAGAAATGCGGATGCTTGGTCCCGAGGATCGGGCGGTAAGCATCGTTGTAAAGTTGGCAGAACTGCGGCCCCCACCAGAGCAAGAGCGGGAAGCGGTTCGCCAGCAGGAACCGGGTCATCATTTTGAGGCTCGGCGACCAGGAGTCCGGCGGGCCAAGCGGCGTCCGCTCCCAATCCTTCCCACGCATCAATGCGCCCATCTCGCCGCCCCCGTTGAGCCACTCCGGTATAGCCGAGGCAAATGACGGTTCAGGCTGATGACTCATGGCGACCTCTTTGGGGACTTTTGACATACCTCAACAGTGGAACAATGATCGAATCCAAGTATAACCTCGCTCAAACTTGTGATCTATTCGGCAGGAGACCGCTGTTAGTAACGACATTCGCCGGAAAGCTCCGTCGAGGCGTAATTCATCGCTCCACGCGTGGTCAAGATAGTCGCCCTCATTGGCAGACTGTTCGTTGGCGAGTTAGTGCCTGAAGTCTCGGCAAACTCGCCTCTCACTATCCGGTGACACTCGCAGGCGCTTGCCTCGAGACGCGCGCGATCGAGCATAGTGACGCGGCCTTGCCGACTTGCTACAGTGTCGGGTAACCAGCCATATCGCAAGACCTGTACCATTATGGCTGAAATAAAGTTCCGCCCGCCGCCTCGTTAATATGCATATCCAAGTTTCCTATCAGCAGGAACTTACGTCATTCTCGAAAGCTCCTCCAGAGCGATCTGTTAAAGATAATTCGATGATATCGGTGTATGCGAGCGATACGGCGGCATTGTCTAGCACTGGACACTATTTTCTCAGCAAATTGTCCAATTTGTGTCAACGCTGTTGGTAGGAAGCCTATTTACATGGTATTTTCTACCTGAAATGACTGATAGTCTTAATCTCTTTTATCTCCCCAAAGCTCTTTTACAGGATTTCTACCGATCCTCACGAGAGCAGTTGATCTTTTCAATGGTGGCTTCTGGCATATAGAAGAGACCAAGCAGGAACGAAAAAACTCTCTCATTTCGCGACCAACAAACTGGACGGCAACTCTCGGTGCAGAGGGCTGATCGTGAAAGATGCGGGGGTCGTGTGTTCTGTTGAGAAGCGTTCTCTGAATTGTTATGCGAAGCTCACGCCGATGCTTTGAGATGTACCTATGAAATACATCCGGCAGTACGTCCGACATACGCCCTCATTCATTGCTCTTATTTAACAACATCGAAAACCGCGCTCCGATTGCTATGCCTCGAAGGAGAGTGCTTCGAGATTGGAAAAAATCCCGCTGGGACTGCGTCTTTCGACTGGGAAGTACACGTTTACCACCGGTACGGAACTTGCCTGAGGTCTCTGCAGGGGGATTTTCTTAAAATGAGTCGGTAATATTTGAGGAGCGTAGGCGAAGAGGTGCCATAATGAAGGAACCGGAGCAAATAAAACCATCCTCCCAAGATTTGGAAGAGACTCAAGATCCTCATCACGAAGAGCTCATCGAGGCGACGCCAGTCACGATCAAATCAAGGAACGATGATGAAATCGGCTTGGAGTTACGAGAGAACGACGAAACACACCCATTCCCAACATTTCACAATAAAATATTTGACGACAAGACGACGCAGTTGCTGGTGTTCGGCCTGATGCTGGGAAAAGGAATGGGCGCCGCTCATTTCTATGCTAACGCGGCTCGCCGTGCGGGCGCCAGTTGGAAAGAGTTATATACTATTGCGGAGATAGTCTCGGCGATCGCCGCCATGCGACCGATGAAGCAGAGTGCGGCAATATTTAAAGAGATGCATCATCAGAACGAGATAGAGAACAATTAGTTGAGAACAACCGTGCGGGAATAGCGTCTCTCTCGAAGGGAAACGCCGGTAGGTTTTCTGTGATCACAGCAGTTTCAAGGCGCTTTAAAAAGACCGGATGAGCGGGAGCCCGGTCGCGGCTCCCTACTCTCCGATTTTGCCGGCTCTGAGTTCAAACAATCTGCTCGGAATCAAGGTCGCCACTTGGTATCAAACCGCTTCTGCCTGGGATCACCGGCCGTCCCAGTAGCAAAGAGGTTGAGATTGTTAGCGGCTCCGGAAAATGCCGCCGGATCTGAGGTATTGCCGGTTCCGAGCAACTCCCAGTCCGTCACGACAGAGGCATTTATTGCACCCCGGTGATACCTGGCGTTATCGGCGCCTCTCACGTAAACATTCATTTGTCCGGCACTCGATGTTCCGTAAGATACCACGGCAGGAGTGCCGCTTGCGCCGGCGGTGATGCGCGCTTTGAAACCGTAGCTTCCAAAGCCATTCCATTGACTGGTTCCAGGCAGGAATGTAGCTTGATAGAGATCGTTGTCCGTTCCATTCACAAAAATATCGATACGATCGCTTCCCCAGGCAGTAGCGGCCGGGTCTGAGATCAGAGCCCCATCACGTTTGACCCATGGTCCCCAGAGCCCATTAACAACTGATTTATGGTAGAAGCCATTGTCCGCTCCTCTCACGAAAAGTTCGATCCTACCATTGCAGCAACTGCCTGTTGACACCACAACAGGCTTTCCCGCGGCTCCACCGCTGCTCGGAAAAGCAGCGAGAAGCCCGAGCGGCGCCCAACCTCCGAATTGATTGGTAGCGATGACATAAATACCATGGTAAACCTCGTTATCGGTTCCCCTCACCAAAACATCAATGCGATCGTTGCCCCACGCTACCGCCCCCGGCTCGGAAAGGGTTGCTCCCGGAAATACCTCCCAGACAGGTGACTGCCCGGCAATCTGCCGGTTATGATAGATACCGTTATTGGCCCCTCTGACAAAGAGATCCATCCGGCCGGAAGCAGGAGATCCAATAGTCGTTACTGCGGGTTTACCCGCGGCTCCTCCGGGACTAACGGCATTCAATCCATACCCGCCGAAACCGCCCCATTGATCGATTGAAGGTGTATAAGCCCCACGATAAAGATCGTTGTCGGATCCTCGGACAATAACATCTACGCGGTCACTACCCCAGCCAGCCGCTGCCGGTCCTGAGGTCGCCGTGCCGCCCAGGGATCGGAACCCGTCGAGAGCGACGACCTTGGCTTTCGATGGGACTCCATTATTCAAGACAAAGAGCAAATAGTAACCGGGCGGGCAAATATTGCTTCCATCCGATTGGCCTCCGCCCGCCAGTGTAATATTGGCCGGGACGGTCACATTAAGCCCGCCGGGGACAACTGTGACGTTTGGGCGAACCAGGCGTTGATCTTGATTATAAGCATGAGTGACCGATGAAAGCCTAGCCAGTGTGACTTGATTACCGCCCCCGGAAGTTCCGACAAAAAATGTTCGCCCATAAGAGACGGCATCAGGAGCCGATGTGATCTGCGGACGCTCACTGTCCAGCCGGAGCGTGCCATCCGGTTTGAAGAGGTATGGGGGAGAATAGATTTGAGCATCTTTGTGCGGACAGTTCCCACATGGCATGGGAGGCTCTTCATACAGGTTAGGAGTGCCGCCGCCGGCAACCAGGACCCGGCCATCAGCCAACAACACTGCCTCGGAATGATAGAGGCGTTGAGTAGAGATACTGTCGGCCTGCGACCAGGTTTTCGTACCGGGATCCCAGAGCTCCGTCACAAAGACTGATGCGGAACCTTGCTGATCTCTTTTTTGGCCATCTAAAGTGGAATTCTCGGCTCGTTCATCCACCGCACAACCAGCTGCGGGAGGCGCACAACAATTAAGGCACTCCTTGCCGCTGGTACCTCCGACGGCTAGAATCTGGCCGGTCGGAAGAACCACAGCATTGAGATGTCGTCGAGCGTATTGCATGTTACCTCCGGACTGCCATTGCGGGTTAGCAGCGCTTAAATCGATGATCTCGGCAGAATTGGTTGGAACAATATATTCAAAATTTTTACCGTTCTCAAAATTCAGGTCAAACCTTCCGCCGCCAATATTGAGAACCTTGATATGGCTATCCGTATCCTGAAAGACCACAGACGATCCATAGCTCCGCACATACTCGTAGATTGTTCCCGCCGGATACTCGCTGCTCAGGCTGCTCCAGCTGACGACCGAAGACCAGCTTCCCGCCCCTGATGTATCTAAATATCTCGCGCCCTTTTGAGGACCGGCATTGAATACTTTTCCGTTAGGGGCCACATGCATAAATGGATAGTAATACGCATAGGTGTTTATCAAACCTTCGCCCGGACCGACGGTAGCTCCGGAGAGGGTACGCCAATTACCATCAAGTTGATAAACCTGAGGAGTGGGATTGGGTTCACCCGGCCTGACTACTCCTCCGATCAGGAGGATCTCGCCATTGGCTAGAGTGGCATTAGTTGGATACCATCGCCCTCCGGGAAAATAGGTTTGCGCCGGATTTGAAGGATCAGTGATAGGAAAAACCACTGACGAAAACGGTTTGGCCGCGGTCCAGGTCTTCGTTCGCCAATCGAAAAGATTGGCGAATGGAAGCCCATATCCGCCTTCCCAGTGTCCGGACGTAACTAACAGCCTCCCATCGGCCAAAAAGGAATGTCCGCTGCAAAACATATCATAACTTTGATAGTTCGGACTGGCCGTCTCGGTAGTATTCGTTTCAGGATTCCAGATGACAACGCCATCCGTCTCCAGATGATGGTTGCCCCCTGGATGCGCCGTCCAGGCAAGTACTTTTTTATTTGGCAGAACATGCATATGAATAGCCTGGACGAATCCAACAGACGGCGGACTGCCCGGCGGCCAATCGAACCGTGGCGACCATTGGCCCTTAGTAACACAGGATGGACAGGGACTTTGGGCCGAGACCGCAATCGGGAGGATCTCAGAGACCAGACGAACAGTAACCATTATCACGAGAAAAAGCGAGAATAGTTTGAGATACCGCCATATTATATGCCGATACATAGATAGACCTCCATTTATTCCATTTCTTGTGGCTCTCCTCTAGGGCCACGTCGATCGCAAGTACTGAGCTGCGGTCAATTAAAGCCGCATTCATGACTAAAGGACGGGAAATAAGAGAGGATATTCCAGCGAGGCAAAAAATATTTTTGAGGAAAAATATGGAGTTAATTCTGATGTTAAGTCCCACTGAGACGGGAAGCCGAAATTCGCCTATGCAATCTTACAGCTACAGCTGTCGGCTTTTTATAGCATGCGTGATTGCGGCGCTATACTTTAACTCCTTTTCTCTGAGTGGATGGTCGAGGCATACCACTTGCCGCCCGAGATTCAGATACCAATCACAGCATTTTTTGGTTGAGTGATCAGCTCAACCGCCAGTTAAATAACGAATCTGAAACAAAGCGTCACAAAGAATCGGAGGAGAGATGCATCATCGATCGATCAATTGGTCAACCCGCTCAGTGTTGACAATTCTCATGGTGTTATGTCTGTACATTCCAACATTGGCAATCAGTATCAATGAGTACGCCATACCTTCAGGAGGCCACCCTCATCGAATCGTCGCCGGGCCTGATGGGAACCTCTGGTTTCTGGAAGGGGGAGTCAAGAGTGTCGGCCGTCTTACCCCGGAAGGAGTATTCACCGAATTCTCATTGCCGGATCCTTCCAGTTCCGCGTACGAGATCACTGCCGGACCTGATGGGAACCTCTGGTTTACCATTCAAATTCGTTTTGGAGAATATCGCATTGGCCGGATCACGACAGCCGGAGTGGTGACGGAATTTCCGCTCTCCAATCCCAGGGAAGCGCCATATGGTCTGATCGATGGAAAGAATGGATCACTCTGGTTTCTGATGGGCGGGAGGAAAATTTGCCGGCTCACGACAGCCGGAGTTATGACTGAGTATCCGATCCCTAATTCGTCTCAGTTTGGAGGCACTATTTCCGGATTGGCTGCGGATAAAAATGGAAATGTCTTCTGTATCCAGTTACGGCAATCTCTACCGATCAATTCTGAATATGTCCTGATCAAGTCAACTCCGGATGGCGTTTTAACGGAAAGGTCGCTTGGCATGCTCTCCTCTTATCTTATCGCGCACCTCGCCACTGGCCCCGATGGTCATGTCTGGTACAGCACTCAATCACGCGATCTAGAGGTTCCGGGTTTTCCTCCTCTCAATGGATTTCGCCGAGCTGATGGAGACGATAGTTTGTCCGTCCCAACAGGCTTGCTCGCCCCGCTCTTCTTCAATCCGGCGCCTGATGGAAGCTTCTGGTTTCTCTCATCCACCGGCACTCATGAGATCATTGGCAGAGCCACGATTGATGGGAGAGTTTCTCAGTACGAAATAGGAGGGCTCAACATCCTCAATGACCTCGTTGCCGGGCCTGATGGAAAGATCTGGTTGGTTGAAGGATCGCGAAATAAAATCCTCAGATTGACGCCTGATGATCCTACCGACGCAATTGTCACCCGAGCCGCGAGCTTTGTCGGCGGCTCTGTCGCACCTGACTCGATCGCGACTATCTTCGGCAACTTGCTGGCGCCGGGCGTCGGTGCCATGACCTCATCAACATTGCCGGCCTCACAGGCCGGAATCTCCGTGATTGTTATGGACAGTAGCGGCGTTGAGCGGAAGGCGCCGACCTTCTTCGATTCGCCATCACAAATCAATTTATTGATTCCATCGGGCGTTTCGATGGGGAATGCTACAGTCAAGGTGGTCGATCAAAATGAGCAGATCATCAAGACCGGGACGATGATCATCGATGACATAACTCCCGCGCTCTTTACCGCCGATTCTACCGGGAGAGGATTGGCCTCTGGCCTCGCCTTGCGAGTCAAGGCCGACGGGACACAAACGTATGAACCCATTGTGCGGCTTGATGAAAATAATAATCTGGTATCGGTTCCAATCGACCTGGGTGAAGAGAGCGATCGAGTGTTTCTGATCCTCTTTGGCTCCGGTATTCGTGGAAATAAGGATCTGGGCGAGGTGAGCGCCTCTTTCGGACGCACCGGCCTGCCGGTAAGTTATGCCGGACCACAGGGCGACTTCGACGGGTTGGATCAAGTAAACCTGCCGCTGCCTAGAACTTTGAATGTGCGTGGAGAGCAATACGTTGATTTACGGGTTGCCGGCAGATTAGCCAATAAAGTTGTCGTGAATATTAAATAGCCTGTAACTTAAGTTCTTTGGTGTGGAGCGGGTTTTCAACCCGCTCCATCGTTCGCTACTCGGGCGCG
>Ga0081539_10006423_pt1 | contig 11288 bp, 10 predicted proteins | sample TabmetS4T2R2_FD_71023 | JGI IMG/M metagenome (GOLD analysis project Ga0081539, IMG submission 71023) | Tabebuia heterophylla rhizosphere microbial communities from the University of Puerto Rico - S4T2R2 | ecosystem: Host-associated > Plants > Roots > Rhizosphere ...
ATTGAGATGATGAAGAGAACGGTCGCGAGCCGGCTCGACCAGCCGGTGAAGTCGACGACCAGGCCCGCCGACAGCGCCGCGCCCGATCCCCAGACGAACAGCCGCCGGCGGACCGCCGCGGCGAGCTGCAGCTCGATCGGTTCGACCGCGTCCCCGGCGTGCGCGTGCGCCTCGCAGGCGCTGCACCCGGCGCTCACGGCCTGCTCCCCTCCTGCACGTGTTCCAAGCCCTGCTCGAACAGCTTGACGATGTGCTGATCGGCGAGCGTGTAGTAGATGTGCCGCCCGTCGCGGCGCGAGCGGACGAGGCGCAGGCCACGGAGGAATCGAAGCTGATGGGAGACTGCCGACTCGGTCAATCCCAGCATCGCGGCCAGGTCGCAGACGCAGACCTCGGCGTGGGTCAACGCGTCGAGCATCCGCACGCGCGTGGGATCGCCGAGGGCCTTGAAGGTCTCGGCCAAAGCAACGGCGGTCCCCTCAGCCAGCCCCTTAGCCTGAACATCTGAGCAACTGCTCATATGTTCAGGAGTATAACGTACCGGTTACAGCCGAGCCAACGCCCCGAAAACCTGGTCGTAATCGGGTTCGTTCCGGGCGTCGTCGAGCACCTGTTTGTGGCGAACCACGCCGTCCTTGTCGATGACGAAGACCGCCCGTTTCGCGATGCCCTTCAACCCGATCATGTCCTCGTTGAACACGCCGTAGTCACGGATGACCTGTTTGTTGAAGTCGCTCAACAGAGGGAACGTCAGCTTTTGCTGGTCGTGAAAGGCCTTCAGCGTGAAAAAGGTGTCGACGCTGATCCCGAAGACCTTCGCGTGGGCCTCGTTCAGCCGCGCCATCGAGTCGCGGAACGTGCACATCTCCTTTTCGCAGACCCCGCTGAACGCCGCCGGAAAAAACGCCAGGACGACCGGCGCCCCCTGCTGCTCGCTGAGCGTCACCGGCTTCCGCTCGTGCCCCATCAAGGTGAAGTCCGGCGCTTTTGCTCCGACGTCTACAGACATGTCATCCTCCTGCAGGGTTCGTGTAAGGAACCCGCGGCTACTATGTTTTTTGCGGCGCTTGGACTAGCATTTTTGGTTGGCGTCCAGCCAACCACAGGAGCCTTTACACGTGATTGAGGTTCAGCACCTCTCGAAGCGATACGGGCGCGTCACCGCGGTCGACGACGTCACGTTTCGCGTCGAGCGCGGCGAGATTCTCGGTTTCCTCGGCCCCAACGGCGCCGGCAAGACGACGACGATGCGCATCCTGACGGGCTACATGCCCGCCACCGAGGGAAAAGCGATTGTCGCCGGTTTCGACGTTTTCGACCAGCCGCTCGAAGCCAAGCGCCGCACCGGCTACCTGCCGGAGACGCCGCCGCTCTATCCCGACATGACGGTCGCCGACTACCTGTCGTTCGTCGCCAAGGTCAAAGGCGTGCCGTCGAACGAGCGCCGCGAGCGGATCAGGCAGGTGATGGCGCGCACGCACATCGCGGACATGGCGAACCGCGAGTGCGCCAAGCTGTCGAAGGGTTACAAGCAGCGCGTCGGCCTCGCCCAGGCGCTGATTCACAACCCCGACGTCCTGATCCTCGACGAACCGACCGCCGGCCTCGATCCGCGGCAGATCAACGAGGCCCGTCAGTTGATCAAGGAGCTGGCGGGCAATCACACGATCATTCTCAGCACGCACATCCTCCCCGAAGTCTCGCAGACCTGCCAGCGCGTCGTCATCATCAACAAGGGACGCGTGGTCGCCGTCGACACGCCCGACAACCTGACGGCGCGGATGCGCGGCTCGGAGACGATGTATCTGCAGGTCGATGCTGGCGGAACCGATGCCGCGGCCGCGCTGTCGCAGATTCCAGGCGTGACGCGGGTCGCCGAAGCCGATCGCCGTGACAGCGCCGTCGGCTACGAGATCGAAAGCGAGACCGGACGCGACGTCCGCCGCGATCTGGCGCGGACGGTCGTCAGCAGCGGCTGGGGGCTGCTGGAGATGCGCCCGCTGCGCGTCAGCCTCGAGGACATCTTCCTCTCGCTCACGACCGAGGAAGCGCCGACCTCGACGACGACGACCCAGGACGTGACAGCCGGAGATACGGTCAATGCGTAACATCCTCGCCATCGCGCACAAAGAGCTGAAGTCGTACTTCGCCTCGCCGATCGCCTACATCGTGCTCGGCTTCTGGGCGCTGCTCTTCGGTTACTTCTTCGTCGCCATCCTCCAGTTCTTCGTCCGCCAGAGCATGCAGATGGGGCAGTTCGGCATGCAGGGGCCGCAGGGTGTGAACATCAATCAGCAGCTGATTCGCCCGCTGGTCGCGCAGAACGTGCCGATCCTCGTGCTCTTCCTGCTGCCGATGGTGACGATGCGCACCTACTCGGAGGAGAAGCGCTCCGGGACGATCGAGCTGCTGCTGACGTCGCCGATCAGCGATTGGGAAATCATCCTCGGCAAGTTCTTCGGCGCGATGGCGCTGTATGCGAGCCTGCTCGGCGTGACGCTGATTCACCTCGCCATTCTGTTCATCTACGGCAAGCCGGAATGGAAGCCCATCGTCACGGTCTATCTCGGGCTGCTGCTGCTCGGCGGCTGCTTCATCTCGCTGGGCCTCTTCATCTCGAGCCTCACGAAGAATCAGATCGTCGCCGGCATGGTGACCTTCGCGGTCTTCCTGCTGCTGTGGGTCATCGAGTGGATCGGCAGCTTCTCCGGGCCGACGGTCGACAAGCTCACGCAGTACCTGTCGATCGTCGGGCACCTCGACGACTTCGGCAAAGGCGTGCTCGACACGACGCACATCATTTACTACTTGAGCTTCATCACATTCGGTCTGTTCCTGACGGCGAAGTCGGTCGACACCGAACGGTGGCGTGGATAATCGCATGCTGAACAAAGTTCTGAACATCGTCGGCTGGATCGGGATGGGCCTGGTGCTCGTCGCGGTCGCGATCCGCTTCGGCTACCCCGCGAAGGAGCAGTACGCGTTCTACTTCGCGTGGGCCGGCCTCGTCGCGGTACTCCTCTACACCCTCGGCCAGTGGCGCGAGATCGCCGCGGTCTTCTCGAAGCGGCAGGCCCGCTACGGCACGCTGTCGGCCACGAGCGTGCTCGTGGTGCTCGGCATTCTGGTCGCGATCAACTACATCGGCGCGCGGCGGAACAAGCGGTGGGATCTGACGGCCAACAAGCAGTTCGCGCTGTCGGACCAGAGCCGCAACGTGCTGGCGAAGCTCGATACGCCCGTGCAGCTGCGCGTCTTCAGCAAGGAAGACGACTTCCCGCGCTTCCAGGAGCGGCTGAAGGAATACACCTACGCGTCGAACAAGGTCGAGACGGAATTCATCGACGTCGACAAGAAGCCGACGGTGGCGAAGCAGGCCGGCGTGGATCGCTACAACACCATCGTCGTCGCCTACAAGGATCGGACCGAGAAGGTGCTCGGCGACAACGAGCAGGACATCACCAACGGCATCATCAAAGTGGTGTCCGGCAAGCAGCGGAAGGTCTACTTCACGCAGGGGCACGGCGAGAAGGACACCGGGTCGTCGGAGCGTGACGGCTACAACGGCATCTCGACGGCGCTCGGCGGCGAGAACTACACCGTCGGCACGCTCGTGCTCGCCCAGCAGGGCGCGGTGCCGGACGACGCGTCGGTCCTGGTCATCGCCGGGCCGACCGTCGATTTCCTGCCCGGCGAGATCGACGCGCTCAAGAAGTATCTCGACAAGGCCGGCAAGGTCCTGCTGATGCTCGACCCGCCGGAGAAAGCCGAGAGCCCGCAGCTCACCAACCTCATCGCGGTCGCGCACGACTGGGGCATGGACGTCGGCAACAACGTCGTCGTCGACGTCAGCGGCATGGGCCGCCTGATTGGCGCCTCGGAAGCGATGCCGGTCGCGGCGCGCTATCCGAACCACGCCATCACCGAGCGATTCCGGGTGATGACGGTCTATCCGCTGGCGCGGTCGGTGACGCCGGTGACGAGCGGCGTCAACGGCCATATCGCGCAGCCGATCGTCGAGACCGGCGAGCAGAGCTGGGCCGAGAGCGACCTCAAAGGGCTGTACGCGTCGAAGGGCGTGTCGCTGAACGAGGACCAGGGCGACAAGAAGGGACCGGTGACCATCGCCGCGGCGGTGTCCGCCGACGTCGCCGCCGATCCGAACGCCAAGGACGCAAGCGAAGGCCCGAAGCCTCAGACGCGCGTGGTCGTCTTCGGCGACTCGGACTTCGCGTCGAACGCGACGCTCGGTCTGCCGGGCAACCGCGACCTGTTCATGAACACGGTCGGCTGGCTGTCGCAGCAGGAAAACCTGATCTCCATTCGGCCGAAGAACCCCGACGACCGCCGCATCACGCTGACGGCCACGCAGCAGGCGAACATCAACTGGCTGTCGCTGCTGATCGTGCCCGGCGCGATCTTCGGCACCGGCGTCTACTCCTGGTGGCGCAGACGATAACGTCGTATGAAGGGCCTCAAGTCAACCATCGCACTGATCGTCGTCCTGGCCGGGCTGTCCGCGTACATCTACTTCGTCCTCTCGAAGCAGCCCGACACACCGGACACCGGCAAGAAGCTCGACAAGGTCTTCGCGGTCGCCACCGACAAGATCGAGGAGATTCGCGTGACGACGGCGTCGGGCGACGCCACGACCGCGAAGAAAGAGGGCGGCGTCTGGAAGCTGACCGCGCCGGCGGCGACGACGGCCGACGAGTCGGAGGTCAACGGCATCGCCAACGCGCTCGCGACCGCCGACGTGATCCGGGTCGTCGACGAGAACCCGAGCAATCTGAACGACTACGGGCTGTCGAATCCGCGCATCGAGATCGACTTCAAGGCCGAGGGGGACAAGGACTACCGCAAGCTCCTGATCGGCGAGAAGACGCCGACCGGCTCCGACCTGTTCGCGCGCCGCAACGACGAGAAGAAGGTCTTCCTCATCTCGTCGTTCCAGGAAACGACCCTGAACAAGTCGGCGTTCGACCTCCGCGACAAGAACATCCTCAAAGTCGACCGCGAAAAGATCGACAGCCTCGACGTGAGCGCCGGCGCCACCGCGATGACGCTCGCGAAGGACGGCGGCGAATGGAAGGTGGCGAAGCCGATCGCGGTCCGCGCCGACTATGGGAGCGTCGAAGGATTGATCGGCCGGCTCCAGACGGCGCGCATGAAGGCGATCACGGTCGACCAGGCGACGCCGGCGGACTTGAAGAAGTACGGATTCGACAAGCCGCAGGCGACGGTGAATCTGAGCGCCGGCAGCTCGAAGGCGACGCTGCTCATCGGCGGCAAGGCGGACGACACCACGGTCTACGCGCGCGACGCCTCCAAGCCGATGGTCGTCACGGTCGAGAGCTCGCTGCTCGACGAGCTCAAGAAAGGCGCGGACGACTATCGCCGGAAGGATCTCTTCGAGTTCCGCGCCTACAACGCGACGCACGTCGAGATCACGCGCAGTGGCCAGACCTACGTGTTCGATCGCGTCAAGAGCGACAAGGAAGGCACGCCGGATTCCTGGAAGCGCGTCAGCCCCAATGCCGGGAACGTGGACAAGGACAAGTTCGACGCGTTCCTCTCCAAGCTGGCGAACATGCGCGCCGAGAAATTCGTCGAGTCCACGGCGAACACCGGGCTCGACAAACCGGCGCTGACCATCGCGGTCAAGTTCGACGAGGGCCGGAAGGAAGAGCGCTTGACGTTCGGGCAATCGGGACAAGACGTCTACGCCCTGCGCCCCAACGAGCCGGGCGCCGCGAAGACCGACTCGAACGACTTCAACGATTCGCTGAAGTCGCTGGATGAACTGGGTAAGTAACGTGGCGCAGGGCTTCGGCCCTGCGCTCCTCGCGCTGACGCTTTTCTCCGCGTGCTCCGCGACTCCGCTAACTCCGTCTTCTCCGTCCCGTCCTGCCCGTCCTGCCCGACCAGCCTTTCCCGCCCTGGTCCACGACCTCGACGCCATCCTCGACGACCCGGTGCTCGCTCGCGGGACGTGGGGCGTTGTCGTCCGGTCGGCGAAAACGGGCGAGACGCTCTACGAACGCAACCCGCAGAAGCTGCTCCTGCCGGCGTCCAACATGAAGGTGGTAACGCTGGCGGCGGCCGCCGAACGCCTCGGCTGGGATTACACCTACGAGACGCGGCTCTACGCCGGCGGGACGATTCAGAACGGCACGCTCGAGGGCGATCTCGTCGTCGCCGGCAGCGGCGATCCCAGCGTCGGCGGCCGTGATCTCGACGCGTGGGCCGACCAGCTGAAACAGACGGGCATCCGCACGATCGCAGGCGCGGTCGTTGGCGACGATCGGGCGTTCGAGACGGAAACGCTGGGCTTCGGCTGGTCCTGGGACGATTTGCCGGACGACTACGCCGCCGGCGTCGGCGCGCTGCAGTTCAACGAAAGCGCGGTGCGCGTGACGATTGCGCCGGGCCCGGCCGCCGGGTCGATGGCCGCGGTCGAGGCGAGCCCGCCGGGCGGCCTGACGATCGACAGCGAGATCGTCACCGGAGCGGCCGAGAGCACCCCGTCGATTGCGGCACTGCGGCTGCCGGGCCGGAACACGCTCACGCTGCGCGGCAGCATCCCAGCCGGCGCGCGGCCGGTCACGCGCGACGTGTCCGTGGACAACCCGTCGCGCTTCTTCGTCCAGTCGCTCCGGCGCGCGCTGATCGCGCATGGCATCGATGTGCGCGGCGCCGCGGTCGAAGTAGGCGACATCGACGAGATCCAGCGGCCGCCGGCGCCAACCGGCCGGCCGCTCGTCACCCACCGGTCGGCACCGCTGTCTGCCCTCGCGGTGCGCCTGATGAAGGTGAGCCAGAATCAGTATGCCGAAACGTTTCTGAAAACACTCGGCGCCGCGCCGGGCCGGCCAGCCTCGGCGTCCGGCGGCCGCGCCGCCGTGCTGTCGATCGTCGGCCGCTGGGGCGTCGAGAGCGGAGAGCTGATTCAGCGCGACGGCTCCGGGCTCTCACGCTACGACTTCGTCAGCGCGCGAGCGCTCGCCGCGATCCTCCTGCACATCCATCGCGATGAACGGCTGCGCGAACCGTTCGTCGCGTCGCTGCCCGTGCCCGGCGACGGGACGTTGTCGAACCGTCTGAAGGGAACAGCGGCTGAGGGAAAACTCGCGGCAAAAACCGGATCGATGACTGGTGTGCGGACGCTATCAGGCTACGTGACGACCGACGACGACACGCTCGCCTTCGCGATCCTCGCGAACAACTTCGAGACAGGAGCGGACGTCGTCAACAAGGCGACGGACGCCATCGTCGTGCGGTTGGTGGACACCCGACGCTGACAAGGACACAAAGGATTACAAAGGACACAAGGGATAGCGCAACCCTTTAGGAGTGCCCTCCGACCCGAGCCTTTGCGTCGGCGAGAATGTCCGCAGGCTCACCGTCAAGTCCTCCGCCTTGTGCCAACTCCGGCTTTCCTCCTCCGCGCCCGCCGAACTTCGCGACGAGCCCGGCGAGGACCTGTTGAGCGGAGACGCTGACGTCCGCTGAGCGGGCGACGACGGCGAGCGCGGGCTTCGACGTGGAGATGAGCACGGCGACGAGGCCAGGTTTCGCGGTGACCGCCGACGCCAGTGCCTTGAGTGTATTCGCGTCGGCATCGATCGCCCTCAGCACGAGATGCCCGGACGCCGAGGGTTCGGCACTGCTGACGAGATCCTCAGCCTGATATCGGGCGAGCTCGGACTTCAGCTGCGTCGATGCGCGGCGCTGATCCTTCGCCTCCGCCAGCAACCGTTCGATGGCTGGCGGCACCTCGTGCGGCAGCACCGACAGGAGACGAGACCCGGCGGTGACGACGTCGCGCATGGCGCCGAAGCGCCGCAGCGCGCGGGCGCCGCACAGAAACTCGACACGCTGGCCGCCTTTGAAACGCTCCCAGGAGGCGATCGCGATCACGCCGATGATGCCGGTGCGCGGCACGTGGGTGCCGCCGCATGCGGACAGGTCCCAGCGGTCGATGTCGATCAGCCGCAGTGTGCCTTCGCGCGCCGATTCCTTGCGGAGCGGCAGCTTGAGCGCCTCCTCCTTCGACACGAAGCTGACGTGGACCGGACGATCTTCCCAGACGACGTCGTTGGCGGCGCGCTCGGCCGCCGCGATCTCGCCGGCGGTCACCTCGCGCGCCAGATCGATCGTCGACGCGTCCGCGCTCAGGTGAAAGCTGACGGTCCGGACGTCGAATAGGCGGACGAACGCCGCCGAGAGCACATGCTGGCCGCTGTGCTGCTGCATGTGATCGAAGCGCCGCGGCCAGTCGATCTCGCCGTGCACCGACTGCCCCACGGTCAACGGCGCGTCGCCCTCGATCACGTGGCCGACCGAGCCGTCGTCCTCGTTGTCGACGACATCGACGACCTGGTGCCCGGCAAGCGTGCCGACGTCGAAGGGCTGGCCGCCGGAGGTCGGATAGAAGGCGCTGCGATCGAGGGTGACGATCGTCCGGCCGTCGCGCGTGCGGGCTGTGCCGGCCGTGCCGGATTGATGTTCGGCGCGGACGACCGTCGCGTCAAAGCTTCGTACGAATGGGTCCGTGTAGTACAGACGTTCGGTCATCGGTCTGTGAAGCGATGGTGTCGGCGCCCGGCAGCTCGAAGAAGAACGTCGCGCCGCCCATCTGGTTGCCTGAGTAGCCAATGGATCCGCCGTAGGATTCGATGATGCCGTAGCTCACCGAGAGGCCCAGGCCGGTGCCCTTGCCGACCGGCTTGGTCGTGAAGAACGGCTGGAACAGCTTCGGCTCGTCTTCCGCCGACACGCCCGGCCCATCGTCGTGCACTTCGAGGCGGATGTTCTTGCCGCTGTTCACCAGGCGGATCAGGATGTGTCCCTTCGCGCGGCCCGCGGCTTCGATCGATTGCTGCGCGTTGATGACGAAATTCAGGATGACCTGCTCGAGCTCCGTGAAGTTCGCGTAGACCTCGCGCGACGACGTCGTGTCGACGTCGAGCACGATGCACGAGTTCGCCAGATCGCGCTGCCGGAGCTGCACGACTTCGGCGATGACATCGCGCAGGTCGACGAGCGACGGCGGACCCGACTGCTGGCTGCTGAAGCGCGACAGGTTGCGGATGATCTCGCGCGCGCGGCCGCTCTGGGTTTTGACGAAGGCAATCTCGTCGAGCGCCTGCTTCGAGAGGCCGCCCTGGCGCTCGAGGAGCTCCGCGGTGCCGAGAATCGCCTGCAGCGGGTTGTTCAGCTCGTGGGCGACGCCCGACACGAGCACGCCGACGGCGGCGAGACGCTCCTGGCGCACCACCTGACGCTGCAGCGACTGCAGCGTCTCGCGCATCTTGCGCTCCTGCTCCACCTGGTGGTCGAGCGCGTCCTGTGCCTCGCGCAGGTTGGCCGCCATGGTGATGAACGATTCCTGAAGCTCCGACATCTCGAGATTCGACGCCGGTACGCGCGCGGGCGGCGACAGATCGCCGCCGGCGATGCGGTGCGCGGCCTCGCGGAGCGAGTTCAAACCCCGGCTCAAGCGCGTCGAGACCCACAGCGACAGGACGAGGACGCTGGTGACGGCGCTGAGGACGATCCAGATGTTGCGGCGCCAGAGCGGCGCGATACGATCGGCGGCGACGCTGGTCGGAATGCCGACGCTGAGCAGCCACGGGCCGCGATCGATCGGCGCGTTGCCGTAGTAGCGCGCGACGCCGTCGAGTCCGGTGCGGACCTGATTGGGCGCGACGTCTCGCGGCGTCTGCGGACGCGCCTCCACGACGGTGCCGATGAAACGCTCGGCGTCGCGGCTGCGCGCCAGGACGCGGCTCGCCGAGTCGGTGACGGTGATCACCGAGCCTTCCGGCAGCGGAATCGAGCTGAACACGGACTGCAGCCGCGCCAGGTTGATGCCGAACGCGAGCGTGCCGACGATCGCCGAGTCCTCGCCGAACACGGGATAGCCGAGGATGATCGTCGGCTTGCCGGACACCTGACCGATCGCCAGCTCGCTGACGATGGGTTTGCCGGTCGTGACGACCTGCTTCACATACGGCAGCGAAACGGTCGAGCCGAGCACGTTGCGGGCCTCGACGCCCGTGCCCTTGAGCGTGCCGTTGACGTCGGTCAGCACGATGTTCACGAGCAGCGGCTGGTCCTGGAGGATCGAATTGAACAGCGCGTCGGTGCGCGCGTGGTCGAGGCTCGCGACCGACGGATGCCGCGCCAGCGCGGAGGCGGTCGAGTCGAGACCGGAAAGGTACTGGTTCAGGTAGGTCGCCGCCACGACGGCGACGGCGCCGGCCTGCTCGCCGACTTCGACCTCCCGCTCCTCGTACGTGCGCTTCGCCGACCAGGCCACGGCCAGGGCGAAAGGGATGAACAGCAGGCAGGTCACCCCGACGATTTGTCGGCGAATAGGCTGGTTTCGAAGAAAGTGCAAGCTCGGGCCGAATTTTAGCCCAGGAGGCGGGGGTCCAGGGGATCGGCCACCCGCGCTTCCGCGAAGCCTTTCGCGCGCAGCACGCAGCTGTCGCAGTGGCCGCACGGCCGGCCATCGGGCGTCGGATCGTAGCAACTGTGTGTCAAACCGTAATCAACGCCGAGCTCGAGACCGCGGCGGATGATCTCGGCTTTGGTCATCGCGATGAGCGGCGTGTGCACACGAAATCGCGCGCCCTCGACGCCGGCGCGCGTCGCGAGACCCGCGAGCTGCTCGAACGCGCGAATGAATTCAGGCCGGCAATCGGGATAACCCGAATAGTCGAGCGCGTTCACGCCGATGAAGATGTCGGAAGCGCCGACCACTTCGGCCCAGCCGAGCGCCAGCGACAGGAAAAGCGTATTTCGTGCCGGGACGTATGTGGACGGAATGCCCACGGCGTTGTCGAGATCGCGATCGCGCGGCACCTCGAAGCCGGGTTCGTCCGGGGTCAACACCGTAAGGGAAGACCCGCCGATGCCGCGCAAGTCGACGTCGAGCTCGAGATGACGAGCCACGCCGAGCGCGCGCGCGACCGCGCGGGCCGCGTCGATCTCGCGCGCGTGGCGCTGGCCGTAGCGGACGGTCAGCGCGTACAGCTCGTAGCCGTGCGCCTTCGCTATTGCGGCGGCCGTGTACGAGTCGAGCCCGCCGCTCAGCAGGATGATGGCCTTAGACGCCACGTGTCGTCGGCGACCAGATGTATTTGTGGAGCTGGAGCTGCAGCCGCGCCGGCAGATGATCCTCGAGCATCCATTCGGACAGCGTCCTCGGATCGAGCACGCCGTGGACCGGCGACATCAGGATCGCCGCGGCGCGCGACGCGAGATCGTGCGACACGATG
>Ga0081539_10006424_pt1 | contig 11288 bp, 6 predicted proteins | sample TabmetS4T2R2_FD_71023 | JGI IMG/M metagenome (GOLD analysis project Ga0081539, IMG submission 71023) | Tabebuia heterophylla rhizosphere microbial communities from the University of Puerto Rico - S4T2R2 | ecosystem: Host-associated > Plants > Roots > Rhizosphere ...
CCCTGTTCCAGGGCTACGTCCGCCAGGTCGCCGAGCGCCACCCCGGCGCGCCGCTGCCCGCCGTCCACAAGTCGGACGCGCTGCTCGAGGACGCCGAGCGGCTGCGCTCCCAGCTCGGCGACGAGCAGTTCTTCGGCCGGCTCAACGGCGGCCCGAGCGCCGCCGGGGGCGCGACAACGTCTGGCGCCGACCCGTGGGCCGCCGTCCTCGGCGCCGGTACCTGGGACGCCGCCCGCTACGCCGAGGCCCGCGCCGCCGCACCCGCGAGCGAGGTCCGCCTGCAGCTCGTGTCCGCGCTCGTCGAGACGTACTTCAGCGCCTACACGCAGCAGGCCGAGTACGTCGACATCGACACCGGCCTCGCCGCGATCGCCGGCCACGCCAAGGGCCTCGGCTACGACGCCGTCGTGCTGTTCCTCGACGAGCTCGTCCTGTGGCTCGCGTTCGCCGTGCAGGACCGCGTGTTCTTCCGCCGCGAGTCGCAGAAGCTCACCAAGCTCGTCGAGTCCGCCGTCGGCGGGCGGCCCATCCCCGTCGTCTCGTTCGTGGCCCGGCAGATGGACCTGCGGCGCTGGTTCGCCGACTCCGGGGCCAGCGGCGCCGAGCAGGACGCGCTCGACCGGGCGTTCCGCCACCAGGAAGGCCGGTTCGTCGTCATCCAGCTCGGTGACGACAACCTCCCCTACGTCGCCAACCGCCGCCTGCTGGCGCCCAAGGACGACGAGGCCCGCGCCGTTCTCGAGAGCGCGTTCTCGTCGATCGACCGACGCCCCGCCGTCTGGGACGTGCTCCTCGACGGCGTCAACACGGACGAGCGTCACCGCGGCTCCGACGAGCAGGCGTTCCGGCTCACGTACCCGTTCTCGCCGGCGCTCGTGTCGACCCTTCGTACCCTCGCGAGCGTCATGCAGCGCGAGCGGACGGCGCTCAAGGTCATGCAGCAGATGCTCGTCGACCGCCGCGACACCCTGACGACCGACGCGATCATCCCGGTCGGGGACTCGTTCGACCTCGTCGTCCAGGGGCAGACCGGCCAGGCGCTCGACGCCGAGGCTGCGGCGCTGTTCCGCTCCGCGAACAAGCTCTACACCGACAAGCTGCGGCCGCTGCTGCTCGGCATCCACGGCATCGACGAGCGGGCGCTACGTGAGGCGCCGGAGTCCGTCCCCGCGGGTTTCCGCACCGACGACCGGCTCGCGAAGACGCTGCTGCTCTCAGCCGTGGCTCCGAAGGTCCCCGCGCTCATGGCCCTGACCGCGGCGCGGCTCGCCTCGCTCAACCACGGGTCGATCGTCTCGCCGCTGCCCGGTGGGGAGGCGGCCGTCGTCCTGTCGAAGGTGCGCACCTGGGCCCGCGACGTGCCCGAGATCCACCTCGACGGCGACGACCGCAACCCGACGATCCGGGTGCAGCTCTCCGACGTCGACTACGAGTCGATCGTCGAGCGCGCCAAGGGTGAGGACAACGAGGGGCGGCGGCGCGAGCTGCTCAAGGACCTCGTCGCCGAGAGCCTCGGGATCGAGCTGAAGGCCCAGGACCTCCAGGGCGCCTACCGGCACGAGGTGATCTGGCGCGGCTCGCGGCGCCGCGTCGACGTCCTCTTCGGCAACGTGCGCGACCGGAGCTGGCTGTCGGACGAGCACTTCCGGGCCGCCCACGAGACCTGGCGCGTCATCGTGGACCACCCGTTCGACGACCCCGGCCACTCGGTCGCCGAGGACCTGCGGCGGCTCGACGAGCTGGTGGCACGCGGCATGCAGGAGCGCACGATCGTGTGGCTGCCGCGGTTCCTGTCCGCTGACAAGATCCGCGAGCTACGCCGCCTCGTCATCCTCAACTGGCTGCTCGACGGCAGCGCGGAGCGGTGGCAGGGCCACGCCGACCACCTCAACGAGACCGACCGGGCGCTGGCCCGCTCGATCCTGGAGTCCCAGCGGAACACGTTGCGCCGCAGCCTCGAGGACGCCGTCCAGCAGGCTTACGGCGCGGCCTCGCCACGTCCCGGCGTCCTCGTCGAGGACACCGCGCACGAGCGGACGCTGTTCTCCTTCGAGCGGCTCTTCGCGCCCGCCAACCCCGTCGGCGCCACGCTCGGGCAGGCGTTCAAGAACCTGCTCGGCCAGGCGTTCGAGGCGGTCCACCCGGCGCACCCGAACTTCGAGCCCGGCGACGTCGAGGTCAAGGTTCGCGACCTCAAGGTCGTCGCGAAGTACGTCGCCCGCACCGTGACCGACAGCGAGAAACGGGTCGAGCTCCAGAGCGACGCCGCCGTCGTCCGGCGCATCGCCGAACCGCTCGGCGTCGGCAAGGCGACGGAGATGCACTACCTCCTCGGCGACGACCGGTTCACGCCGTGGGGCCAGGAGATCGAGCGTGCGCTCGGGCGCCGGGCGCGGGAGCAGGGGACGCCGGCGGACGGCCCGGTGACCGTCGGCGAGCTGCGCCGCTGGATCGGCGAGGTCACCCCGGCGCACGGGCTGCGAGACGAGGTCGCCGACCTCGTCGTCATCGCGTGGGCGGCGCTGCGGCAGCGAGCCTGGTTCCAGCACGGGACGTCGCTGCCGGATGCTCCGGATCCGGGGTCGCTGTCGCCGGCCATGGAGCTGCGCACGCAGGACATGCCGTCGCCCGCCGAGTGGGAGGCGGCGCGGCTCGTCGCCGGCGCCATGCTCGGCGTCCCCGGTGCGGCGTACCTCACCGCACCCGCCGTCGCGGACTTCGTCGGCCAGGTCACGGCCAAGGCCCGTGATCTGGCCCAGACCGCGCCTGACCTGGTCACCGCGCTCGAGTCGGTATACCGGCGTCTCGGGATCGAGGACGGCGAACGGCTGCGGACCGCCCGCGCGTGCGCCGAGCTGGCACAGCGGCTCCGTCAGCTCGAGGGCGTGAAGCTCGTGCAGGCTGTGGCGTCGCCGGACCTGGGTGGCGCCACGCCGACCGCCGCCGGCAAGTCCCTGTCCTCCGCGGCGGCGGTGACGGCCGCGGTGACCGGGTTCCCGTGGGAGCGGCTCGATCCGCTCCGGCAGGCGGCGAACGGTGAAGGCAGCCGCGCGGCGTCGGCAGCCGACGCGGTCAACGCCGTCCGCGAGGCGCTGGAGCGAGACGAGCTCGTCAGCCCGGTGGCAGCGGCACTGCAGGCGTGCGACGCCGACATCTTCGCCTGGCTGGCGCGGGGCCGGAACGAGCCCGATCCGGGGCCGGGGTCGTCGCCCACGCCCCCTCCCGGGCGGGGTCAGCCGGGCTCGCGGTCCGGTCGTGCCACCCGGCCCGGCCGCGGGGCCAACACGACGGTCCTCGCCGACCTCACGGCCTTCCTCGACGGGCACCCCGACGACGCGGTCGAGGTGACCTGGCGGGTGCTGCCGTGACGGTCACCTCCGGCACTGTCCAGACCGCCACGCCCGTGAGCACGTCGATGCTCCTCGCCATCGTGGACGAGGCGCGGGCCAAGAACTTCGAGACCGGCGTCATCGGAGTGCGCGGGCTGCCCGACCGCGCCCTGACGGCCGATCTCAAGCACGAGGGCAGCACCGTGCGGGTGCGACCGGCCGAGTCGGCCCTCGCGGCACGTGAGGTGCTCGCCGACCACCGTGAGGGCGACTGGCTCGTCGTCGTCACCGACCGGGACGACGACGACCTCGGCGCGGGAATTCTCGCCCACTTCGTCTGGTCGCGGCTGCGCAACCCCGACCCCTGGGACGCCGTCCGGCGCCGGTTCTCCGCCACCGGCATCGACCCGCTGCTGACGGCGGATCGCACCCGCAGCAGGGATCTCGCCGCGGCGCTCCTCGCCGCGACGCCGGCCACGGGCTGGCCCGCTGCGCCGGCCGGCGTCCTCACCAGGACCCACGCCCTCGGCGCCGTCGCGTCGGCGCATCTCGGGTTCGAGGGCGAGGTGGCCGACGTCCTCGGCGTCCTGCGCTGGTCGATGTCGGCGGAGAGCGTCGCGGCGCTCGGTGAGCTGCGCCGCGACGTCGGGGATCTGCTCGCCGACACCACGCTCGACTGGATCGCCCAGCGGGCGGGGGTCGCTGCAGCGCCGATCCGAGCCCTCCTGGCGCGCGGCGAGCTCGCCGACGTCGTCCCGCTGGGCCTTGTCCTGCACCTGCTGACGGCCGGCGACCGGCACGACCAGGAGGCCGCTCACCAGGCCCAGCTGGCACTGGTGCGGTTGGAGCCGCGCTGGGGCGACGCCGTCCCGGCCCCGGCCGCGCTGGCGGCCCTCGGGAAGGCGGCCGACGCGCTGCTGTCGGACCTCGTCCACGACCGGCGGGCCGACGACGACGTGCGAACGGCGCTCGACCGCGCTGACGCGATCCTCGCGCAGCTCCAGGCGACGTCGCTCGCGTACCTGTCGGAGCTGCTCGCGAGCGGGCTGCGGGCCCGGTTCGCCGTCCTCGCCGAAGCGCTGCACCGCGCGGCCGCGTCGGACGCCGCTGCCGAGCCGGCGCAGCGGGCCGCCGTCGAGACCGCATGGTCCGCCGTGTGCGCGCACCGGCTCGGCGCCACGGCGGCGCCGCGTGGGCCGTTCGAGGCCGCGGTGCGGCTGGTGCGGTGGCTGGCGCTGCCGGAGCCCGCGGACCTGCCTGCAGGCGGCGTCGCGGCGCTCGGCGCGCTCGCCCGACACCATCTCGAGACCGGTGCCTGGGCGGACGGCGCCATCGACGACGCGTTCGGCGGCGTGGACGACCCCGAGCACTCGCCGGCGCTGCACGACGTCGTCTCGGCCGCGCAGGAGCGGCGCCGCAGCCAGGAACGCCGGTTCGCAGCGGCGCTCGCCGCGGCACCCGTCGTGTCCGGGGACGGTGTGCCGAGCGACGCCGGTGTCGTCTGGTACCTCGAGCGGCTGCTGCCCCGCAGCGTCATCCCGCTGGCGCGGAAGGTCCCGCTGCTCCTGCTCGTCGTCGACGGGATGAGTGCGGCGGCGGCCACCGAGATCGTCGCCGACGCCACCACGCGGCTCGGCTGGCTCGAGGCCGCCCTGCCGGGTGCGGACGGCGAGCACCGCACCGCGGCGCTGTCGGTCCTGCCGTCGCTGACCGAGACGAGCCGCGCCTCGCTCCTGTGCGGCAGGCTGGTCCGGGGCCAGCAGGCTGTCGAGCAGAACGGCTACGCCGAGCTGACCGGTCAGGGCGGCAAGCTCAAGGCGAAGCTGTTCCACAAGAAGGGCGTCGACACGACGGCGCCCGGCTACTCCGTCAGCCACGACGTCGGTGAGGCGCTCGACGACGAGAGCCTGCGGTTGGTGACCGTCGTCCTCAACACGATCGACGACGCCCTCGACCGGAGCGATCCTGCCGGCACGATATGGACGGCCGACGCCGTCAAGCACCTCGAACCGTTGCTGGCCCGCGCCGCCGCGGCAGGGCGGACAGTCGTCATGACCGCCGACCACGGGCACGTCGTCGAGCGCCGGCAGGGCACGCAGCGGTCCTACCCGAAGATCTCCAGCGGTCGGTCGCGCGCCGCTTCCGGTGTGGTGGCGGACGGCGAGGTCGAGGTCGGCGGCGAGCGCGTCCTCACCGAAGACCACCGGGCAGTCCTCGCGGTCGACGAGACGCTGCGCTACGGGCCGCTCAAGGCCGGGTATCACGGCGGGGCCAGCGCGGCCGAGGTCGTCGTCCCCGTCGTCGTCCTCGTGTCCGCCGAGGACCGCAACCCGGCGGGGCTGACGCTGCTGCCGCCGCAGGTGCCCGCCTGGTGGCTCACGCCGCAGGTGGCCCCGGCGGCCGCCGCACGGCCCGTACCCGCGCGGGCCGCCGCGGCTCGCCCGTCGCGACCCGCGGCGGGGCCCACGCTCTTCGACCTGGACGCCGAGGTGTCTCAGCCTGCCGAACGCCCGTCCGCGGCGACGCTCGGCCAGGGCGTGGTCACGAGCGCCGTGTACAGACGCCAGCGCAAAGTCGCCGGCCGGCTGAGCGTCACCGACGACCAGGTTGCGCGCCTCGTCGACGCGCTCGCCGCCGCGAACGCCTCCCGGCTGCCGCCGGCGCTCGCGGCGCAGGCGCTCGGCGTCGCGCAGACGCGGCTCCGGGGCGCCCTGACCCAGGTGCAGCAGCTGCTCAACGTCGAGGGCTACGCGGTACTCGCCGCCGAGGCCGCGACCGGCGTCGTCGTCATCGATGTCCAGCTCCTGGCGGACCAGTTCGAGGTGCGGCCGTGACGCCGGACGTCTCCAGCCGGCGGCGCCGCGACGTGATCGGTGCGCTGCGGCGCGGCACCGTCCCGGAGAGCGGGCTGGACCTGCTCGCCGTCGGGCTCGACCGGTTCTCCGGCGCACTCGACGAGGAGCTCGACGCCGTGACCGGCGGCGGGGCCGTCTTCAAGGCGGTGCGCGGCGAGTACGGCGCGGGCAAGACGTTCTTCACCCGGCATCTGGCCGAAAGGGCTCTGCGTCGCGGCTTCGCGGCAGCGGAGGTGCAGATCTCGGAGACCCAGACGCCGTTGCACCGGCTGGAGACCGTGTACCGCCGGGTCACCGAGTCGATGCGGACGGCGTCGATCCCGCCGAGCGCCTTCCGCGCCGTCCTGGACTCGTGGCTGTTCACGCTCGAGTCCGACGCGTTCGACGCCGATCCGGCGCTGCGGCCCGCGGGCGACGTCGCCGTCGCCGCCGCCGTGGACCGGTTGCTGGAGCAGCGTCTCGCCCAGGTCACCACCCGCACCCCGGTGTTCGCCCAGGCGCTGCGGGGCTACCGCTCGGCGGTGGCCGCCGCGGACGCCGCGCTCGCTGACGGCCTGGCCGCATGGATGGGCGGGCAGCCGCAGGTGGCGGCGTCGGCGAAGCGTTCCGCCGGGATCCGCGGCGAGCTGGACCACTTCGGTGCCATGGCGTTCCTGCAGGGGCTGCTCACCGTGCTACGAGATGCCGGGCATCCCGGGCTGGTGCTCGTGCTCGACGAGGTCGAGACGCTGCAGCGGGTGCGTGGCGACGTCCGGGACAAGGCGCTGAACGCGCTGCGGCAGCTGGTCGACGAGGTGGATGCCGGGCGTTTCCCCGGGCTGTACCTGCTCGTCACCGGCACGCCCGCGTTCTTCGACGGTCCGTCGGGGGTGCAGCGGCTCGCCCCGCTGGCGCAGCGGCTGGCCACCGACTTCGGGACCGACGCCCGGTTCGACAACCCGCGGGCGGTGCAGATCCGGCTGCCGGGCTTCGACCACGCCTCGCTCGTGGCTCTCGGGGCGAAGGTTCGCGACCTGTACGCCGCCGGGACGGACCACGAGGCACGCATCCGGACGACGGTGGACGACGGGTACGTCGGCCAGCTCGCCGACGCCGTCGCCGGGTCGCTGGGCGGGCGCGTCGGAATCGCGCCCCGGGTCTTCCTCAAGAAGCTCGTCGCCGACGTACTCGACCGGGTCGACCAGTTCGACGACTTCGACCCTCGCCGCGACTACGCCCTGACGGTCAGCGTCGGAGAGCTCTCCGACGTCGAGCGCGCCGCCCATGGCGGCGCGGCTGTTCTCGACGACGTCGAGCTCGATCTCGACCAGGCTTGAGGAACGGCTGTCTGATGGGCGTGCCGGCTGATGCCTTCGACCGGCTTCACCCCGTCATACAGCACCACGTCGTCAACACCCTCGGCTGGCCGGCGTTGCGACCTCTCCAGCGCGAGTCCGTCGGCCCGCTCCTGGACGGCGACGACGCCGTCCTGCTCGCGCCCACGGCCGGAGGGAAGACCGAGGCCGCGATCTTTCCGTTGCTCACCCGGATGGACACCGAACGGTGGCCCGGGCTGTCGCTCCTGTACGTCTGCCCGCTCAAGGCGCTGCTCAACGACTTGCACCCGCGCGTCCAGCGGTACGCCGGCTGGCTGGGACGGACCGCGGACGTCCGTCACGGGGACGTCGGGAGGGGGGCGCGGCGCCGTCAGGCGGTCGAGCGGCCCTCTGTGCTGCTCACGACACCGGAGTCGCTCGAGGCGATGCTGGTGACCAGGACCATCGACGCGGCGCGGTTCTTCGGCGACGTGCGGGCCGTCGTCGTCGACGAGGTGCACGCCTTCGCCGGCGACGACCGCGGCTGGCACCTCCTCGCCGTGCTCGACCGGCTGGCGGCCATGGCCGGGCGGCAGGAGCAGCGGGTGGGGCTGTCGGCGACGGTCGGGAACCCGGAGGCCCTCCTGCAATGGCTGCAGGGCCGCACGGCGGGTCAGCGGGCGGCGAAGGTGATCGCACCGGCGGCGGAGGGATCGTCCGTCGTCCCGGAGCTGTCGCTGGACTACGTCGGCAGCGAGGCCAATGCCGCCGTCGTGCTGTCGCGGATCCACGTGGGGGAGAAGCGCCTCGTCTTCGCCGACTCACGCCGAGCCGTCGAAGCCTTGTCCGTCCGGCTGCGAGAGCATGGTGTTGAGACCTTCGCGTCACACTCATCGCTGGCCGTCGACGAGCGTCGACGAGCCGAGACAGCCTTCGCGGAGGCGCGGGACTGCGTCATCGTGTCGACGTCGACGCTGGAGCTCGGGATCGACGTCGGAGACCTCGACCGTGTCCTTCAACTCGGCGCTCCGCACTCCGTGGCGTCCTTGCTGCAGCGGCTGGGCAGGACCGGTCGCCGGCCGGGGACCACCCGGAACATGACGTTCCTCGTGCGCGACGACGTCGAGTTGCTGCGCGCCGCAGGGCTGCTGCTGCTCCTGGCGGAGGGCTTCGTCGAGCCGGTGACACCGCCGCCGCAGCCCCGGCACATCGCCGCGCAGCAGTTCCTCGGTGTCGCGCTGCAGAAGGGTCACATCGACGTCCGTGAGGAGTCGCGGTGGATGGCGGAGCTGGGTCTCACGTCGGCCGAGGACCTGGCAGAGGTCGCGCGCTGGCTGGTGGAGACCGGCCATCTCGACGTCGACTCCGGCTTGGCCTTCGTGGGACCCGAGGCGGAGCGCCGGTACGGGCCCCGGAACTTCATGGAGGTGCTGGCCGTGTTCGCGGCCGCACCCGAGGTCACGGTGCTGCACGGTCGGGCCGAGATCGGAACTGTCGACCCGCTGGTCCTGTCCACCAAGGTGGTGGGACCACGCCGCATCGTCCTCGGCGGCAGGCCGTGGCAGGTCACGCACGTCGACTGGCGACGCCGGCGCGCCTTCGTCGAGCCGAGCGAGCACGCCGGGGTGACGCGATGGAGCGGTGACGCGCGGCCGTACTCCTTCGAGCTCTCCGACGCCGTTCGCCGAGTGCTTCTGGGGGTCGACCCGCCCGGGATGACGCAGAGCGGCCGGGCGACCGAGCGGATCGCCATGGTGCGCGAGAGGTACGGGGGTTTCGCGGACCCGGAATGTACCGTCCTCGCCAAGGACGACACCGGGTTCCGCTGGTGGACGTTCGCGGGCGCCCGCGCGAACGCCGTGCTGGCCACCGCCCTGCGACTCGCGGTGCCCGACCTGGTGGAGGCCGGAACGTTCAGCAACCTCTACATCCCGTTGCGCGGCGAGCTCTCACCGCCAGATGTCGCGGCGGCGATGCGCGCCGCCCGCCGGCACGTCGGAGACGACATGAGTGGCGCCGTTCCCGACGTGAGCGAGCGAGCCCTGAAGAAGCTCAAGTTCTCGGAGCTGTTACCGCCAGACCTGGCCATACGCACGCTCGCGGCCAGAGCGGCGGACCACGACGTCGCCGCCAGGGTCGCTCGGCGTCCCGTCGCCGCTCCTTCCTGATGCGGCAATCATCGGACGCACCGCCCCCAATCGCCCGCCTGGACAACCTCGCTGGACAGCACGGAAGCTCGCCGGATAGTTCGGTGGTCGCGGACTCGGGCAGGAGGCCGCCGAGTGTAGGGCAAATGGCGGTTCTGGGGGCCTCTTGACCGCCACTTGCCCTACACTCGCGCGGTCATCCCGGGCGTCGAGCTCAGGAAGATCATGATCGACGGTCGCCCGCAGGATGGCGTGGCTGGTGTCGAAGTAGCGATGCGCCAGGTGGTCGCGCATCCGGGCGATCTGGCTCCACGGGATGTCCGGCTCGGCGGCCAGAAGCTCCGCCGGCAGCGCCTTGACGGCCTCTCCGATCTCGAGGAGGCGGATCCGCACGGCGTCGAAGACGAGACCGTCCGTCAGGTCTCCGCGCCGCAGGTGGGAAGCGATCGCCTCGATGGCGGCCTGGATGTCCGCGAGACGCTGGCGGTCGCGGTAGGTCACAGCCTCACCACGTCATGCGCGACGCGCTCACGGACCTCGGACTTCAGATCCTGGGCGGGGATCAGGTCTACGGGCGTCCCGACGATGCGCTCCAGATCCGCCTGAACCCGGCCGAGGCCGAGCAGGCCGAGATCGGGAGGCAGATCCGCGAGTATGTCCAGGTCGCTGTCCGGTCCGTCCTCTCCCCGGGCGACGCTGCCGAAGACGCGCAGGTTCTTCACGCCGTGCGGCTCCGCGCCGTCAGGAGCGCGTCGTCGTCGCCACCGTGGACAGGCGCTGCTCGATCTCCTCCGCCGTGGCGTGGCCGCGGGCCAGCTGGACGGCGCGGCCGGCGTCTAGGGCCAGCAGCGTCGGGTAGGCCTCGACGGCCAGGCCGGCGGCCCGGCGGAAGTCCGCCTCCGCGGCGATCTGCGACGCCGGGGAGCGGAACGTGTCGACGACGGCGTCCGCGTCCAGGCCGCGCGCCTCCGCGATCGTCCGGTACGTTCCCGGCAGGGAGAGGCTGTGCCCCTGGACGAAGAACGCGCGCTGCAGGGCGACCGCCAGCTCCACAGCGCGGTGCGGCGCCGCCTCCCGCAGGGCGGCCATGCCCCGGGCCGCCGCCTCGGAGTCCATCACGAACGTGCCGTCGGCGATCGTCCGCAGGTAGCCGTCGCCGAACCGGACGCCGGTCAGCTCGGTGATCCGCGCGTTCGCGCCCTGCACGTACCCGAGCTCACCGACCGGGACCCGCCGCGGGCCGGCGAAGAGGCCACCCGAGACGACCTCGACCTGAAGCGCGGGATGACGTGCCACGAGCCGCGACAGGGCGGGTGAGAACCCGTAGGACCAGCCGCAGTAGGCGTCGAAGACGTACACGAGCTTCATCGGTAACCCTTCGGTCCTTCCGTGGAGGGGGTGATCAGCAGGAGCGCATGACGCAACAGAATCTGATGCATCAGTTATTTCACTTTCAACCACGGTCCTCGGGTGATGGGCGACACGCCCCGGGAGTGTCTCAGAAGTTCCGGGTCAGCCGAGCCGGGGGACCAGCTCGCGGGCGGTGTGGCTGAGAATGCGCAGATCGTCCATGAAGCGGACGCGGTGGGACGCCGGCAGCGGCTGCAGGAAGTGCCGCTCGATGTTCGCGCGGTGCACCCGCGCGGCCCGTACGACGGTCTG
>Ga0081539_10006425_pt1 | contig 11288 bp, 13 predicted proteins | sample TabmetS4T2R2_FD_71023 | JGI IMG/M metagenome (GOLD analysis project Ga0081539, IMG submission 71023) | Tabebuia heterophylla rhizosphere microbial communities from the University of Puerto Rico - S4T2R2 | ecosystem: Host-associated > Plants > Roots > Rhizosphere ...
CCGCACATCGGCGGGTCGACGGAGGAGGCGCAGCAGGACATCGGCCGCTTCGTGGCCGCCAAGCTGCGCGACTACACGACGGCCGGCAACACGTCGCTGAGCGTCAACTTCCCGACGCTGACGCTGCCGGACCGCAAGGGCGAGCAGCGGCTCGTGCACGTCCACCGCAACACCCCGGGGGTGCTCGCGGCGATCAACGGCGTGTTCGGGGCGGAGAAGGTGAACATCGAGTCCCAGTACCTGGGCACCCGCGGCGACGTGGGCTACGTGATCACCGACATCGGCGTCCACATCACGGCGGCCGCCGTCCACCTGCTGGAGCAGCTCCCGGAGACGATCCGCCTGCGCGTGCTCTGACCCCGCGCTGGCCGTGATCATGCAATTCCCGGACGCCGTTCCTGGCGTGAGGTGACGTCGCGCGCGTCGGGGCGTCCAGGAATTGCATGATCACGGCCGGGGTGGGGGTCCTGGACTGGCGATGCCGGCCGGCGGTGGTGGGATGGCTGCCGTGGAGACCGTGACGAACGTGCCCACCGCCAGCGAGCCGCCGCCGGGCCCGACCCGGCCGGGCCCGACGCCGCCGATGCCCACGCCGACGCCGCCCAACCCGGGCCCGGACATCCCGCAACCGCCGGGCCCCGACGTCCCGCCCCTCCCGGAGCCGGGCCCCCCGATCGACTGACGCCCGCGCGTCCCGAGAGCCCGGGGTGGCGGTGGCACGGCCGGGGCCGCCGATCGAGCGATGTCCGCCGTTCACGTGGGCTCGGCTCGACGTTCGCCCGCCGGCCGCACGATCGGCGGATGACCCGCCGCGCCCTCCCGACGGCCGCCGTCACGGCCGCCCTGGTGCTCGCGCCCGGCGTCGCCGTCGCCGCGACGTCCGGCACCGAGACCGTGACGACGGCGGTCAGCGCCGGCACGCTGACGATCACCACCGGCGGCCCGGTCGACCTGGGTCGCGCGAAGCTGGACCCGGGCAACGAGGTGCTCGTCGCGCGCGGCGACCTCGGCACGGTCCGGGTCACCGACACCCGGATCGCCGACCTCGGCTTCACCGTCACCGGCGTGCTGACGCCGTTCACGGCGGACGGCGGCGACCGCATCAACCCCGCCGCGCTCGGCTGGGACCCGCGGGTGCTGCGCACCGGCGACGGCTTCCGCGTCGTCGCGGGTCGCTACGTCGCCCCGGTCCCGCTCCGGCCGCAGCGGCCGCCGGGCGCGGGCCTCAGCGTGCCGCGCGTGCTCGTCTCGTCCAAGCGCGGCAACGGTCCCGGCTCCGCGCTCGTGACGGCGGCCCTCACCCTGCGCGCGCCGGCCTCCACGCGGCCCGGCACCTACGTCGCGACGCTGACCGTCACCACGCTCTGAGGCGCCTCAGCGCGGGCGCGGGAGCGGCGGGAGCAGGCGAACCACCCGGTGCAGCGCCTCGACCAGCAGGTCCAGGAGGCGGTCGCGGTCCAGGCCGCCGCCGGCCGTCCACTCCAGGATCATCTCCTCGGCCAGCGCGAGCCAGCCGCGGACGGTCATCCGCAGCAGCGGGTCCGGGACGTCGACCGGGCTGGTGCCGCGCGTGTCGTCCCGCCGGTCGGCGGCGAGCGCGGCGAGCGTGCGGTCGACGAGCCCGTTGCGCACGTCGTCGTAGATCTCCAGCAGCCAGGCGTCGCCGCCGGCCGCGCCGCGCACGAACGCGACGTACGGCTCCCGGCGGCGCTCGACGAACGTCAGCAGGCCGTCGACGACGCCGTGCACCGGCCGCGGGTCGGCGACGGCGACCGTGTCGACGGCGCGCAGCATCCGGCGGCAGGCGGCGCGGACGACGGCCGCGTAGAAGTCGCGCTTGGTCGGGAAGTAGTGGAACAGCAGGCTGCGCGAGATCCCGGCCTCGGCCGCGACGGCGTCCACCGACAGCTCGTGGATCGGCGTTGTCGTCAGCAGCCGCAGGCCGATGCCGATCAGCTGCCGGCGCCGATCGTCGGCGGACAGCCGCCGCCCTTCGGGCCCGAGGGGCTCGGGCGGCTCGAGGGGCTCGGGTGGCTCGGCTTCCGGGTGGCCCACGTCACCTCCGGCCGCTTGCGTTGAGCGTTGCTCGACAAGCAGGGTAGTCGACGTGGACTTCGCACCCACACCGCGGGCGCGCCGGTACGCCGAGCAGGTCGAGGCGTTCCTCGTCGAGGAGGTGGAGCCGCGCGAGCGGGAGTACCTCGCGACCCTCCGGGCCGGCGCGGCACGGCCGCAGGACCCGTGGACCGTGCCGCCGACGGTCCGCGAGCTCACCGCGAAGGCCCGCGCCGCCGGGCTGTGGAACCTCTTCCTGCCGGTGGCCGAGTACGGCGCGCCCGGGCTGACGAACCTGGAGTACGCGCCGCTCGCCGAGCTCATGGGCCGGTCGTTCCTCGCACCGGTCGTCCTCAACTGCAACGCGCCGGACTCCGGCAACGCCGAGGTCCTCCTCCACCACGGCAGCGAGGAGCAGCGGCGGCGGTGGCTGGAGCCGTTGCTGCGCGGCGAGATCCGGTCGTCGTTCTGCATGACCGAGCCGGACGTCGCGTCGTCCGACGCGACCAACATCCGGGCGACGGCAGTCCTGGACGGCGACGAGGTGGTCCTCGACGGGCGCAAGTGGTGGTCGACCGGCGTCGGGCACCCCGACGCGCGGTTCGTGATCTTCATGGGCGTGACCGACCCCGCCGCCCACCGCCACGCGCGGCACTCGATGGTGCTGGTGCCGCTGGACACCCCGGGCGTGCGCGTCGAGCGCATGTTGCCGGTGTTCGGCTACCACGACGAGCCGTACGGGCACGGCGAGGTGACGTTCACCGGCGTTCGGCTGCCCGCCGACGCGATCATCGCCGGCCCCGGCCGCGGGTTCGAGATCGCGCAGTCCCGGCTCGGGCCCGGCCGGGTGCACCACTGCATGCGGCTCGTCGGGCTCGCCGAGCGCTGCCTGCGGGCGGCGATCGAGCGCGCGACGACGCGGTCCGCGTTCGGCCGGCCCATCGCGAACCTCGGCGGCAACCGCGAGCGCATCGCGCGGGCCCGCATCGCGATCAACTCGGCCCGCCTGCTCGTCCAGCAGACGGCGTGGCTGCTGGACACGCAGGGGATCGCCGGTGCGCTCAGCCACGTCTCGCAGATCAAGGCCGCGGTGCCGGCGATGGCGCAGGACGTCGTCGACCTCGCGATCCAGCTGCACGGCGGCGCGGGGCTCAGTGACGACCACCCGCTCGCGGCCGCGTTCGCCGTCGCCCGCGCGCTGCGCCTGGCCGACGGCCCGGACGAGGTGCACCTCGGCGTCGTCGCGCGGCTGGAGCTCGCGCCGTACCTGCGCGCGCCGAGGGCGGAACCGGCCACGGATCGCTGATGGAATGAGGGCCATGCGAAAGAACATCCTGGTCACCGGCGCCAGCTCCGGCCTCGGCCGCCAGATGGCGCGCGAGTTCGCCGCGGCGGGGTCGAACCTGGCGCTGTGCGCCCGGCGGACCGACCGGCTGGAGGAGCTGAGGGCCGAGCTCGAGGGCCGCCACCCGGGGATCACCGTCGCGGTGCGGGCGCTCGACGTCACCGACGCCGCGGCCGTGTTCGACGTCGTGAAGGCGTTCCGGCAGGACCTGGGCCGGCTCGACCGGGTCGTCGTCAACGCCGGCCTCGGTAAGGGCCAGCCGCTCGGCACCGGCCGGTTCGACGCGAACGTGGCGACCGCGCAGACCAACTTCGTCGGCGCGCTGGCGCAGATCGAGGCCGCGATGGAGGTGTTCCGCGACCAGGGCGAGGGACACCTGGTCGTGATCTCCTCGGTGAGCGCGCTGCGCGGGATGCCACGCAACCTCACGACGTACGCCGCGACCAAGGCCGGCGTCGCCGCGCTCGCCGAGGGCCTGCGCGCGGAGCTGCTGCGCGCGCCGGGCAACCGGATCGTGGTGAGCACGATCTTCCCGGGGTACATCCGCTCGGAGATGAACGAGAAGCTCAAGAAGCCGCCGGCGTTCATGGTCGACACCGAGACCGGCACCCGCGCGATCGTCGCGGCGATCGAGAAGGAGAAGGCGACGGCCCGGGTGCCGGCCTGGCCCTGGGTGCCGCTCGGCGCGTTCCTCAAGGTGGCGCCGCTGCGCGTCGTGTCGCGGTTCTGAGCCGGCCGGTGGCCGATCGGGAACCGGACGGCGCCGGCGGCGCCGTCCGCGGGGAGGACGCGTTCGACGTCGCGGCGGTGGACGCCTGGCTGCGGCGGCAGCCGGGCCTCGAGGACCTGACCGGGACGCCGGAGGTGACCCAGTACGCCGGCGGCGCCTCGAACCTCACCTACCGGCTGCGGTACCCCGGCGCCGACCTCGTCCTGCGGCGCCCGCCGGCCGGCACGAAGGCGACCTCGGCGCACGACATGGTGCGTGAGTACCGCGTGCAGGAGCGGCTCAAGCCGGTGTTCCCGCAGGTCCCGACCGTGCGGGCGCTGTGCCGGGACCACGGCGTCCTCGGCACCGACTTCTACGTGATGGACCGCGTCCCGGGCACGATCCTGCGCGGGCGGCTGCCGGCCGGCGTCACGCTGCCGCCCGACCGCGCCGCCGCGCTGTGCCGCGCCGCGGTCGACACGCTCGTCGCCCTGCACGCCGTCGACCCGGTCGCCGCCGGCCTCGCCGACCTCGGCCGCGGCCCCGGCTACGTGCGGCGGCAGGTCGACGGCTGGACCCAGCGGTATGCCAGGGCGCGGACCCGCAACGTCCCGTCGTTCCGGCGCGTCACCCGCTGGCTCGACGCGAACGCGCCGGACGACGTCGCGCAGTGCGTCGTCCACAACGACTTCCGCCTCGACAACCTCGTGCTGGCGCCGGACGAGCCGACGCGCGTGGTCGGCGTCCTCGACTGGGAGCTGGCCACGATCGGCGACCCGCTGATGGACCTCGGCGGCGCGCTGGCGTACTGGGTGCAGGCCGACGACGGGCGCCTGGCACAGGTCGGCCGCCGCCAGCCGTCGCACCTGCCGGGGATGCTGACCCGGCGGCAGATCGTCGCCCGTTACGCGCAGCGCACCGGCCGGGACGTCGGCCAGTGGCCGTTCTACGAGGTGTTCGGCCTGTTCCGGCTCGCCGTCATCGCGCAGCAGATCTACTACCGGTACCACCACCGGCAGACGACGAACCCGGCGTTCCGGCACCTCTGGCTGATGGTCGGCTACCTCGACCTGCGGTGCCGGCGCGCGATCCGGGCGTCCGGCCGGGCGCGGGGGCGCTGAGTGGCCGTCGCCTACCTGGTGCGCCACGGCCAGGCGTCGTTCGGCGCGGCCGACTACGACGTGCTGTCCGAGGCCGGGCGGCGCCAGTCGGCCGTGCTGGGCGCGGAGCTGGCGCGCCGCGGCGTCGTCCCGGACCGCGTCGTCACCGGCTCGATGACGCGGCAGCGCGACACCGCCGCGCTGGCGCTGGCCGCGGCCGGGCTCGGCGAGGGCCCGACCGAGCCCGAGATCGAGGTCGACGCGCGGTGGAACGAGTACGACCACGTCGCGCTGCTCGCCCACCACTACGCGGCGGGCGACGCGCCGGCGTTCGGCGGCGCGACCGAGGAGCAGGCGCGCGCGGTGCAGCGGGCGCTGGACGGCGCGATCGCCGCGTGGGTCGCGGCCGGTGACTGCCGGGCCTGCGAGCGGCCCTGGTCGCGGTTCCGGGACGAGACGTCGGCGGCGCTCGCCGAGCTGCTGGCCTCGCTGGGGCGCGGCGGCGTCGGCGTCGTCGTCACCTCGGGCGGCGTGATCGCGGCGCTGTGCTCGCGGCTGCTCGAGGTGCCGCCCGAGGGGTTCGTGCGCCTGAACCGGGTGATCGCCAACGCCTCGGTGACCCGGGTGGTCAGCGGGCGCAGCGGGACGTCGCTGCTCTCGTTCAACGAGCACGCCCACCTGGAGGGGACGGCGGCGCCGGTCACCTACCGGTAGCACGACCGGCGCCGGACCGGTCGATGGCCGCCGGGCCTCATCGCACCGTCAGCGTACGGAGAGGACCAGCTTCCCGGCCGCGCGGCGCTCGTCCATCTCCGCCAGCACCTCCGCGGCGCGCTCCAGGGGCCGTACCGGCGCGAGCGGCGGGCGCAGGACGCCGTCCCGCAGGAACGGCAGCAGCTCCGCCCACTGCTCGGCGATGAACCCCGGCCGCGGGGTGAAGAACGCGCCCCATCCGACCCCGACCACGGCGATGTTGTTCAGCAGCAGGCGGTTGACCTTGACCGTCGGGATCTCGCCGCCGGTGAACCCGATCACCAGGAGCCGGCCCTCGGTCGCGAGGCTGCGCAGGGAGTCGGTGAATCGATCGGGGAGGGAGCGGTCGCCGCCGACCGGGTCGACGACGAGGTCGACGCCGCGCCCGCCGGTGAGCTCCTTGACGGCGCCGAGGAAGCCGGCGGCCGGGACGACGTCGTCGGCGCCGGCCTCGCGCGCCACCCGGCCCTTCTCGTCGCTCGAGACGACGGCGACGACGCGGGCGCCCAGGGCCTTCGCGAGCTGGACGGCCGCGGTCCCGACGCCCCCGGCGGCACCGTGCACGAGGACGGTCTCGCCCGCCTGGAGGCGCCCGCGACGGAGCAGCCCGAAGTGCACCGTGAGGTAGTTCATCGGGATGCCCGCGCCCTCCGCGAACGGCACCTCGGCCGGCAGCGCGAACACCTGCGACGGGGTCGTCGCGACGAGCTCGGCGAACCCGCCCGTGCCGGGGAACGCGGCGACCCGGTCGCCGACGGACAGGCCCGAGCCGGGCGGCGCGTACCGGACGACGCCCGCGACCTCCGAGCCCGGGACGAACGGCGGGTCGGGCCGGTACTGGTACAGGCCGCGGGTGAGCAGCACGTCCGGGAACGTCACGCCGGCCGCGTGCACCTCGATCAGGACGCCGCCGTCGCCGGGGTCGGGGTCCGGCACCTCGCCGACCCGCACCGCCGCCGGACCGTCGAGGGTCACCACCTGCACCGCGCGCATGCCGCCTCCTCGCGTCCGCGCGCGCCGGCCGCGCGTGGCCGAGCCACACTTTGCCAGCCGAGGGGCGGGGTCGACCCCTACCGGGCGCGTGACCTGGCCAGCAGGGCCCGTACCTGGTCGGCGGTCGAGGGGGCGCCGTCGGAGGTGTCGACGGCGTCGTGCGGCACCGGCGGCGGCTCGCCGGGGCGCATGCGCTCGACGAACGCGTCGAACGCGGCGAGCTTGCCGGCGTCCCGCGAGAGGGCCCGCGCCTCGAGGCGGCGGCGCAGGGTGGCCGCGTCGACGCGGACCCAGACCAGCCTGACCGGCTCCCCGCCGAGGTCGCCGACCCAGGCGCGCCAGCGGTCGCGGTCGCGGATCTGCGCGGTGAACGGCGCCACCAGCACGACCGGGCAGCCGTGCCCGCGGATCTCGCGGGCCGCGGCCGTGAGGCCGCCGTACTCGTGGGCCTTGGCGTGCTCGTCGTACCAGGGGCCCTCGCGTACGCCCTGGTCGCGCCCGTGCGCGGCGAGGACCTCGGCGACGAAGCCGGAGTAGAGCGTGTCCTTGTCGAGGACCGCGGGGTGCGGCACGGCGAGGTCGGCGAGGACGCCGGCCACGGTGGACTTGCCGCCGCCCGGCGGCCCGGCGACGACCCACGCGGTGGCTGCCACGGGCTCGACGATGCCACGCCCACCTCCCGCGGTCCCGGGCACCTCGTGCGTCGTCACCTCACACGCCAGCTCGCAGCCAGCCACGTCGCGGTTGCCACCTCGCACCTCGCCACCTCACCGTGGCCACGTCGCACGCAGCCACGTCACGCGTAGCCACTTCGCAGATAGTGGCCTTCACCTGCGCTTATTCGGTCGACCGGCGGCCGGGCACCGGCTCAGGGTGGACGTCGTGCCCGCTCACGACGTCGCCGCGGGCCGTTCGGCCGAGACGCCGCTGCTCGGCCTGCTGCTCTGCGTGGCCGCCGCGCTGTCCTGGGCGACGGGCAACGTCGTCACCCGGCGCGCGGGCGTGCCGTCCGGGCTGTCGATGGCCGTGTGGTCCGCGCTGTTCGTCCCGGTCCCGATGTTCGGGCTGGCCCTCGCCGTCGACGGCCCGGCGGCGGTCGGCCACGCGCTGGCCCACCTCACGCCGACCACCGTGCTCGCCACCTGCTACACGGCGTACCTCGCCTCGCTCGTCGGCTACGGCATCTGGAACAGCCTGCTGGCGCGCCATCCGGCGGCGAGCGTCGTGCCGTTCACGCTGCTGGTCCCGCCGGTCGGGATGGCCTCGGCCTGGCTCCTCCTCGACGAGCGCCCCGGCGCCGCGGAGGTGGCCGGCGGCGTGCTGCTCATGGTCGGCGTCGCCGTCACCGTCCTGGCCAGCCGGCGAGTGACCTCCGCCGCACGGGATGTCACCGACGTGCCGCGGCCGGTTACCGTCTGAGCAGAACGCGGTTCAGTGACGGTTCACTGGACCAGGACCCAGGATCAAGGCCCAGGCCCGGACGGTGACACGATGACGGCGACGACGCTCGACGCGTGGGGCGCGACCGGACGCTGGGCGGACGTCGGCGGTCCGGTCCACTACGCGGACTTCGGCGGGCCCGGCGACGGGGCGGACGCCCCGCGGATCGTGCTCGTCCACGGCCTCGGCGGGTCCCACCTGGACTGGATGCTCGTCGGCCGGCGGCTCGCCCGCCACGCCCGCGTCCTGGCGCCCGACCTGGTCGGCTTCGGGCGGACGCCGCCGGCCGGCCGCAGCGCGTCGATCCGGTCCAACGCCGCCCTCCTCGACCGCTTCGTCCGGGACGTCGCCGGCGGCCCCGCGCTGCTCGTCGGCAACTCGATGGGCGGCATGATCTCGCTGCTCACGGCGGCCGCCCACCCGCGCACGGTGACGGGCGTCGTCGGCGTCGACGCCGTCGTCCCGCTGATCCCCTCCGCGCGGGTGGAACCGGTGATCGCGACCGGCTTCGGCGTCCTCGCCGTGCCCGGCCTCGGCGAGCGCGTCCTGGCCCGCAACCAGGCCCGGACGACGCCGTCCGGGCTCGTCCGCGGCGTCCTCAACCTCGTCGCCGCGGACCCGTCGCGGGTGCCGCGCGAGCTCGTCGACGCGTTCGTCGACCTCAGCACCGAGCGCGCCGGGGGCGAGGGCCTCGAGCGCGCGTACCTGCAGGCGACACGCTCGCTGCTCGGCGTCCTGGCCCGCCCGCGCTGGTACCGCCGGCGGCTGGCGTCGATCACCGCGCCGGTCATGCTGCTCACCGGCGACCGCGACCGGCTGGTGCCGCACGGCGGCGCCCAGCGGCTCGCCGCCCGGCACCCGGAGTGGAAGCTCGTCACGTACCCGGACGTCGGTCACGTCCCCCAGCTCGAGGTGCCGGAGGACGTCGTCCGCAGCGTGCTCGACTGGATCGCCGAACGCGAGGAACGGGGAGCCGCATGACGCACGACCAGGTGGCGATGATCACCGGCGGCGCGAGCGGGATCGGCGCCGCGGTGGCCCGGCGGCTGGCGGCGCGCGGCGCGGCGGTCGTCGTCGCCGACGTCGACCGCGAGGGCGGCGAGGCCGTCGCGGCCGAGATCGGCGGCGCGTTCGTGCCGTGCGACGTCCGCGAGCTCGCGGCGAACCGGGCCGCGGTCGCCGCGACCGTGGAGCGGTTCGGCGGGCTGGACGTCGCGTTCCTCAACGCCGGCATCCCCACTGGAACCACCCTCGGCGACGACTTCGACGTCGAGCGCTACCGCCGGGCGATCGGTGTCAACCTCGACGGCGTCGTGTTCGGCGTCGTCGCGGCGCTGCCCGCGCTGCGCGAGCGCGGCGGCGGCGACATCGTCGCGACCGCCAGCCTCGCCGGGCTCACGGCGGTCCCCTTCGACCCGGTGTACGGCGCGAACAAGCACGCCGTCGTCGGCCTCGTGCGCGCGCTGGGTCCGGTGCACGAGGGCGAGGGCATCCGGGTCAACGCGGTGTGCCCGAGCTTCGCGGAGACGCCGATCATCGCCGACATCCGCGGCGCGCTCGTGGATGGCGGCGTCCCGATCCTCTCGGCGGACGACGTCGCCGACACGGTGCTCGCGATACTCGACGCGAAGTCCGCGGGCGAGTGCTGGTACGTGCAGGCCGGCCGGGAGAGCGAGCCGTTCCGGTTCCGGAACGTCCCCGGGCCCCGCTGACCTCGGCCCTCCCGCGGCTCAGCGGCCCAGCAGGGCCAGCACGTCCTCGTCCGGGACCTGGGTGAAGTCGTCGTACCACTCGCCGACCGACCGCAGCCGCCGCGGCGCGAGCAGGCAGACGACGTCGTCCGCCGCCGACCGCAGCCACCTCGCGGTCGACGCCGCCGCGACCGGGACCGCGAGCACCACACGCGCCGCGCCGCGCGACCGCACGTTGGCGACGGCGGCGAGCGCGGTGAGCCCGGTGGCCAGGCCGTCGTCGACGACCACGACCGTGCGGCCGGCCACCGGCTCGACCCGCCGGTCGCCGCGGTAGCTCGCCACCCGGCGCCGCAGCTCGGCGGCCTCCCGCGGGACGACGTCGGCGACGTCGTCCGGCGTCAGGCCGAGGTCGCGCAGCAGCGGGTCGTTCCAGATCGGGGCGCCGCCCTCGGCGAGCGCGCCGAGGCCGAGCTCCGGACGGCCGGGCAAGCCCAGCTTGCGGACGACGAGGACGTCCAGCGGGGCACCCAGCGCCGCCGCGACCGGCGCGGCGACCGGGACGCCGCCCCGCGGCAGCGCGAGCACCACGGGCACGGCGCCGGTCGGGGCGGTCGCGGCGTCGGCCACGGGGGCCCCCGCGAGACCCGCGAGCGCGAGACCGAGCACGTATGCGTATGTCCGTCGCGGCCGGCTCCGGCCGTCGACCACCGCGGATTGCGGCACAGCACCCTCTGTGGTTTTCCGGTGTCTCGCCTACGGGGTTAGCTGACGGGCTCGCGCGGATGCGCTACCAGGTGGCAGTACCTGGATTCGCCCCGAACCTCGGTTCCCCCGCTCCATCTCGCCCGAGATGGACTCGGCAGACTTATGACGCGCGGCAATATAGCGGCGGGTCCAGCGGCACGTCCGCCCCCGCTATCCTGCTCGTCGCCGCGCGGCCCCGCGTGGTTCATTCGTGCGCATGAAGACCTACGTCGCCACCCCACTCGACCGCGAGCGCAACTGGCTGCTCGTCGACGCCGAAGGCCAGACCCTCGGGCGGCTCGCCACGCAGATCGCCGACGCCCTGCGCGGCAAGCGCAAACCCACGTACACGCCGCACGTCGACGTCGGCGACTTCGTGGTCGTCGTCAACGCGGAGAAGATCTCCGTGACCGGCAACAAGCGCGCGGAGAAGCGCTACTACCGCCACTCCGGCT